>Ga0187875_10002022_pt1 | contig 15262 bp, 21 predicted proteins | sample June2016WEW_17_1_2_FD_132978 | JGI IMG/M metagenome (GOLD analysis project Ga0187875, IMG submission 132978) | Peatland microbial communities from SPRUCE experiment site at the Marcell Experimental Forest, Minnesota, USA - June2016WEW_17_10 | ecosystem: Environmental > Terrestrial > Soil >... | reverse complement strand
GAACCTGATTGGAATAGCGCGGCACTGGACCGTCGTCGAAAGTGAGTACGACTTCCTTATCGGTCAGTGGGAGGGCCGCCGCATGCTCCATGGCCCCAACGCGGGGATATTCCCGTGGATCGATAGCGAGCACACGGCTCGTTCCAAGTGCGTCGGGACTTCCCGGACAATTCTGAGCCCGCGCCGAGTCGGAGGCAAAGGCAACCAATAATACTGTGATGAAACTGAGGGCCAACAAGCCTACTATGGGATTTCGCATCATGCCTCCGGCGCCTTCACGTCCTTTTCTTCCTTCGACCCGCCCCGAGCGTCACACCGAGTTTCATTGCTTTCTGATATGTTGTTCCTATGCTGCGCTTGAGTTTGCGAACGATGACGCTCGTTTTTACTTTCTCGTGCGCGAGCGTCTTTAGGTGCGCACGTCTTCCCTCGTCCATGGACGCCGCTTCGATGCCTTCTTTGCCATCGCTATTCTCCATGCACCAATGTTGCTAACGAATCGGCGGCTATCGTAAGGCAAAAAATGCCCGCTTTACGCGGGGCAGTGACCGGTTCCTCAACCGCGAATTAAGTTCTCGACGCACCACTGTGTTTAGATCTCGATATTACATATATATATGGGCATCGGCAGGCAGAGGCGTGCCCGAGAGCTGCCCACAAAACGGCGACCTACCGAAGTCTCCGTTCATCCACTGGCAGCACCAGTGCCCATCGGCAGGCACAATACTACTCTGAAACATTGACCTTTGTTCGTATAGCGGTTGCCGTCGGCACCCGTGTACTGAGAGCTTCATAAAAAGAAAATCCAAAAGGAATACACCATGAATCGACCTATCGCACTGGGACTGGCACTGCTCGCAGGTGCCGCCATTGGAGCTACAGCCGTCAATGGACTGCATGCTCAGAATAAGGCTCCGGGGGCGTACGCTGTCCTCGACCTCAGGGCCATCAACAGCCCCGATGTTTTAAAAACGCGTCCTTCCGAGACGGGCGACTTCGACGGCCATACTGCCTGATTGGGTCGAACCTTCGGTCACTGCTCGCGGGAGTTGATGATGCCTACAGTGCGAGACCTCTTTTTGGAAGCGCTGGCGATGAAGGTGCAAGATATATCGTCACCAAAAATCCACGAACACCTCATCAACAAGGGTCACGACATAGGCCACTCACAGATCACAGAGGTGGGAAATGAAAATAGCTACGAACTAACGTTTGACACAGGTGAGAAAGATTCGCTTCGATGGTATTTATTATAATTTTGCGCGGACATAACATATCACAGGTCAAGCAACCTAGCCCCTTCCCCATCACCGCAACAGTTACAACAGACCCAGGCTCTGTGGCTCAACCAAGCCCTGCGGATGGTTCAGACCTTCCAAAATCCGTGGCGGAGAAAACACCCGGCCGACCATCACAATCACGGTGCCTTCGGCAATCGGCTGATTCATTCCCTGCGGATGCAAGAGCAAAGAGGGCGCGTCACGCGAACGGGAAAACAGCATGGCGTCAGCGTCTGGCGGTTGCCGCGAGAAGGCAGCTTATTTGCCTGATAGGGCGTTTCTTCCTTTTTCCGTAATCAGATAAGCGACCATGCCCCTACTTGCTGACTGGCTCTCTGCAAATCCTTCCTCTACCAGCCGCGCCCATTCGCGATGATTTAAGGCTCCACCTCCTATAGCTAATTGTCCGCCACGACCAATCAGCTTTCGGAGTGACGATTTTTCCTTTGCAGTAAGTAAATGCATTGGGTCGCTCCCAATCTAATCGCCATGATCGATTGCTAGCTAATTTCTCAGTTTCAATATGCCGTTGCCAGTAACTCGTGACACATCCACTGACCGCTTGCGCTTCATTGCGAGCCCGGCAATCCGTCACGCAAGTTCATTCAGAGGCGTTCGCGCACCTGCACCCGTTTCCCATCAACGCACGCGCCAGCCAACTACTGTTGCTTCGATGCGCTTGCTTGTATTCACGCTTTGCCAAATGCCCTTGTTCCATCGACACAGGAATGGAATGACATACGTGCCGGCGTGATCCTCGCAAAGCAGTTCACGGGGTTGGTCCGTCGGCGGTACGCCTTCATGAGTGAAGGCATCGATGCGCTCTTGCCGTGTTGCCATAGTCGTCTTGGTTATTCCTGCCGTCACGAATGTGATTGCGCGGCCAGAAAATTTCGGCGGCCTACAGAAACGACCTCAATAGTGGCTGAATAGAGCGCCAATCTTGTTTTAATCGAGAGGGGCCCCCATCACCACCTCCACCGCAAACTAAATTGTCGACGCACCCTTGTGCTTCGATCTCGGTGCCCAAACATACTTAGGTACTAGCAAGCAGCGGCTTGCCCGAGAGCTGCCCACAAAACGGCGAGCTACCGAAGTCTCCGTTCACCCACCGGCAGCGCTGATGCCATCGGCTGGCGCAATTCTAATCTAAAAGTTGACATTGGCTTGCATTGCGGGTGCCGTCAGCACCCGCCGCGCGCACCTCTGGTTGCGTGCGTACTCAAAGAGATTTTCACAAAGGAGACTACCGGTGAATAAGGATGAAAAGGAAACGACCATGGCGTGGACAACCCCGACTCTTGTCGAAATCTGCATCGGCCTTGAGATCAACGGCTACCTGCCGGCCGAGTTCTGATCCGCGCCCCAGTCCGCCGCGATTTCCTGTGAATGGGGCGGCCTTGCTGTCTCGGCTGAGCCCCTTTTGAATTTTGGAGTGGCCCCTTTTGATTTTGGTCAATGCGGGCCGCAGCAACCCTACGACAAAATTTTAATAAGCCTGCGGATGGGGGCTATCGGCCCCTAAGCTTTGGTGCCGGCCTTCCGCGCGGAGATGCCCGATGACAATGCAGAGCGATCATCACGCCCATGGCCTAAGCGACAACCCAGGAGCACAGCTGGCATTGCTGACTGTAGCAGTAATCATGCTGATAGCTATCGGATGGTTTTATTTCCAGTGAGTTCGGCCGTCCGGTCTCAGTTGGCGGCCTGGGAAGACAACAACAATGGCATTCGTCAGTGTCCTTAATGCGGGGCACAAGATATCCGTCAAGAAACAGACGGCATTGCTGACGCCTGTCCCTACCGGAAATCAAATCCGGACGTATTGATGGTGTAGGCCTTCGAGATGCGAGACGGCCACGATGCGGCGAAAATAATCGACGTGTTCATGTGCAAGCTGCGCAAGAAGCTGGCCAACGCGTCCAACGGCAAGGACTACATCGAAACCGTGTGGGGTCGCGGCTATGTGTTGCGGCACCCCACGGACGAAGAAGAGGTGAAGATATCGGCCTGACGCTTTGGATTAATGCGACGCAAGCCCCTGTTCCAGCGGCAATGATTGCCCCTCTGCACCGCGCTACGCTGCGATCTCAAGCCCCGCACACGTGAGTGGCGCGGCTTTTCTTTGTCCGATTAGTGTGCAGTGCTGCGTCGTCCGCTTCGTCGGGTTAGTCTGCAGGTCCCATCGAACAGTGGGCTTTTACGGATGCTTTAGAGGGAATTGCCTACCATCCGAGGTATGGTCCGAAAGCTCAGAGACTTCCTAAAAGACGAAACGGCGACCACCGCGATCGAGTACGGCCTCGTTGCCGCTGGTCTGGCTGTCGTCATGATGACAGCGATCAGGCCCGCTAACCCTTCACCGGCTTGCCCTACCTGCGGCCTTCCCATGCGCTTTGTGACAAGAATCCCTAAGTTTAGCCTTCACCCTGAACTGCGGGCCCACAAATGCAGAAAATGCGAGAAGACTGCAATGGAGGAATGGGAGCCGGGGAAGCGTGGCAGCATTTCGCAGCGCTTCTTAGCGGCCCCAATCCTCCTCTGCCTCGCGCTTAACCGCCGGCCCGATCGGATTGTTGATCTTGCGCCAATGGTCGACACGGCCGGCCCGATAGGGCGAGGCTCGCCGTTTCGAAATGACACCGCGTGCGGCGTGCGGGATTTCTTTGCTTGGTTGGCAAAGGACGTCATTCGGCGATGTCGCGTTGTAATTAAGATTTGTCCCCACGCTTGCCACCGTGGTCTGCAGCGGGCCGTTGCCGCAGTGGCTTTCTATTCTTCAATCATCATGCGCCTGTCTATGGACGCCTACAGAAATTTGTTCATGGCGATTACATTTCCCATACGGCTCGCTGCACGAATCCTTATAGCGGTCCTTCCGCAAGCTTAAAGCGGCTTTCAATCAAGCGCTCCACCGGGTGTGAAGCTTCAGAGGCTTCCACGCTCGATTGAACATTCACTTTCTCTCCCCGAATTTTTACGTCGCATTAACCCTTACACAACATTTCGGGTCACCGGCTGCGATAAGCTTTATTTGCAAGGATGCATCAAGGTTGACAAAACCTTCGCTTAACGAAGGCGATGCTAAACCTCGTCAATGATCAACCGTGTATTCGCCAACGACGGAAGATTGGAGGCACGGCAATGAACATGGCAAGCATCGTCAACCATGCCAAATTCGCAGCCGTCATCATGGGCGTTCTCGCCATTGCGGGCTGCGCCAAGCAGCAGAACGATCAGACCGGCGCCTTGGCTGGGACTGCGGCACCGGGCAGTCAACAGGACTTCGTTGTCAATGTTGGGGATCGCGTGTTCTTCGAAACCGACTCCTCGGAACTTACGCCGCAGGGTCGAGAAACGCTTAATAAAGAAGCACAATGGCTCAACCGGTATAACCGCTACGCCTTCACCATTGAAGGCCATGCTGACGAACGCGGCACGCGCGAATACAACATCGCGCTCGGCGCCCGCCGCGCCCAGACCGTTCGCGAATATCTCGTCTCGCGCGGTGTCATGGCGCAACGCATGCACACGATTTCATACGGCAAGGAGCGGCCGGTCGCGGTATGCAATGACATTTCGTGCTGGTCGCAGAACCGCCGAGCGGTGAGCGTGCTCGATCAGACTTCATAGAAAACATCGCCCAAGCCAGCGCTGTCATTGGATAGCAGGCTCTAGCCGCGCCCTGGCCCCGATCTAGGCCGTGCGTCGCATCCCTTTCGGCTTCGGGGAAAAATTGCCGAGCATGCTGGGACTGCCCCGAGCGATTCTCTAATTTTCAGCTTAATAAGCAGCCAGTGCCGAAGAATCGCCTGGCGCGTCGCATAGGTGAGTTTCGGAGCATTGCCGGCAACGCCACGGACGGCCGCCTAGGGCATAGAGCTTCCTGACCTTCCACTTAGTCGATGGTGCGAACGACACTGTTCTCGGGTCGGGTGTTGGTGACCGACAGTTTGTCCTGTCGCCTGACCATATCGTCATACTTCGCCAGCGTCGTGACCGGCGCCTTCGGCACCATGTGCACGACTTTGTAGCCACCTGCCTTGAGCTGGCGCAGCAGTTCCGGCATCGCCTCCGCCGTTCCAGGCCGGAAATCGTGCATCAAAATGATGCCTTTGCCGCGCTTTTGCAGCTTGGCCATCACCGATTGGATCACCTGCTCCGGACGGCGCATCTTGAAGTCGAAAGAATCGATGTCGGTCGAGAAGCTGGCGATGTTCCGCTCGCCAAGATAGCTCAGCAGCACGGGCGTGTGCTGGAGGTCGGGAAAGCGGAAGAACGGCGCGATAAGTCCGTCGACGGCGATGTGCACGGCGCTGACGCCCATTTCGATCTCGGCTTTTGCCTGATCGAGATCGGAGGCGTACGGGTTCTTTGCCAAATCCTTGTGTGACCAAGTGTGGCTGCCTATCGTCATCCCGGCCGCGGCCACCTGCTTGGCGATTTCGGGATGCCACATCGCGTGCTCCCCGATCTCAAAGAATGTCGCCTTAGCGCAATTGTCGGTGAGCGCCTTGAGCACAGCGGGCGTGTTCCCCGGCCACGGCCCGTCGTCGAAGGTCAGCACGACTTCTTTGTCGCGCAGGAAATCGTACTGCTTGAAGTGCTCGAAACCGAATCCGGGACCGCCCGTCGTGTCGATCTCGACGATGCGCGAAAGGCCGAGCGCCTCCGGTTTGTCGCATGGGGGAATGGTTTTGGGTTGGATTACCTGTGTTGGCGGCTCGGCCGCCGGGGCGCGGTCCATGGCGACGACCCCGACTGCGGCAATCACAGCCATAAGCAATGCGGTATGGATCAGCGTCCTGGGCGTCATGTTGCCCTCCCCATCGTCAAATCGTGTTAATGAAGCGTATCCAAACTGAGTTATATTAATAGTTCGTTGCTCGATGGGAATTGGCGTAGCACGCGAGCGCCAGCCAAAGTGTCCTTGTGATCATGGACCGGCCCCGCCATTGATCCGTCGTTTGACCCCAGCAATAGGTTCCACTTTTCTGGCCAGTGCGGGCGCGTCGGCATCGTCGCGTGGTGCATCTGGAGTTGGAGCAACACCTTACACGTCACGGACTCTAGAAGGGAAGAGGTGGCAGCGGGGCTCAAATCAAAACTCAAATCGCGACGTGCGGTCGCTATTCCCCGTCAGCCAGCGCATAGCTGTCAGGGAGTGAGCTAATCGCCTTTTGCGCCATACATTCGCCGACCGGCGATAGAGCGGGTTCGAATTCGGCAGGTTCCCAATTTGCCGCGGTGCTGTTGGGAAACAATCTCCGAATTCTGACGTGTTTGAGTTCACGACTAGATTTTGAGCACTTGCGGCTGCAGATATGAGCGGTAAGCGCGCGGACACGAAAATCCCAAAGACAGTCCCCGGTGCCTGGCAAGCCGAATTGCTTGGTGCCGGGTCGGTTCAGCTCGGAGGCGCAACCAATCAGTCTCCATCATCGCACGCGATCGAATTCTCATACCTGACATTGCCGGCGTTGGCGCGCGGACCCAACAAGATCGGGCTCCCAGCGGTTATCGTCGTGATGGCACTAGCGGAGGACGTGGTGCACACGTACCCTGGCTCACGGTGAGTGTTCGTGCAGCGACGAGCGTCGGCAACGCCCGCCTCGATGGCGGCGATGGTGATCGTGTCGGCTTTGCTCATGTGATCCCGTGCCGTCGTCATCAGCCGTGCGATCGTGCGGGCCGAGGGGACTTTGCAGTTGTTGATCGCTTGCCTTTTCAGCGCGACGCCGCCGGGTCGCCCACTCGCTGACCACCCGCTGGGAACGGCGGAAGCCGTCGGATTTGAGCCGTCGCCACAGTTTGGCGGCGTTGCGACAGCCGCCGGCCCATTGGGCATCGAGCAGCGGCAGACATTCGAAATCGCGTCCGCCAGGTCCTTCGGGGGGATAGAGGCGACGTATTCAGGACGTGGCAAAGCTCGCTCGATGTGCGGCGACAATGCCGCAATGCGAAGCGTCACGCCGATATCTTCGCTTCTTCTTGGTCCGTGGGTTGCCGCAACACATAGCCGCGACCCCACACGGTTTCGATGTAGTTTTTGCCGCCGGAGGCGTTGGCCAGCTTCTTGCGCAGCTTGCAGATGAACACGTCGATTATTTTCTGTTCCGGCTCGTCCATCCCGCCGTAGAGGTGATTGAGGAACATTTCCTTGGACATTGTCATGCCCTTGCGCAAGCTCAGGAGCTCCAGCATCTGGTACTCCCTGCCGGTGAGATGCACAGGCGTGCCGTTGACTACGGTCGTCTTGGTGTCGAGGTTGACAGCGAGGTCGCCGGTCTCAATGACGGACTGGGCGTGGCCCTTGGACCGGCGCACGATCGCGTGGATGCGCGCCACCAACTCGTCCTTGTGGAATGGTTTGGTCATATAGTCGTCGGCGCCGAAGCCGAAACCCTTGATCTTGTCCTCGACGCCCGCGAGGCCGGAGAGGATCAGGGTCGGTGTCTTCACTTTCGAGGCTCGCATGCTGCGCAGCACCTCGAAGCCCGACATGTCCGGCAGGTTGAGGTCGAGGAGGATGATGTCGTAATCATACACCTTGCTGAGATCGATCCCTTCTTCACCGAGATCGGTGGTGTAGACATTGAAGCTCTCGGACTTGAGCATCAACGAGATCGACTGCGCGGTGGCGCTATCGTCTTCAATCAGCAATACGCGCATGCCCGTCCCTTTCGCGCGACCTTAGACTGAAGGTCGGCAGGCCTATGGGGGGCTTTCGGAACTTTGGGGACAAAGTGAGGCACGACACTATTAATGGATGGTTAATAAGACCTTACCGGTGTTGAGCGCCGGATTTGAAAAGCCCCGCGCACGTGTGTGGCGGGGCTTGAGTTCGCGGCGTAGCCCGAAGGTAGAGCTGCGAAGTTCAAAGGGTGGTTATTTGTCGCTGCGTGCGAGGCGCCGCTTGGTCGGCTTGGCGGGACGCTCGCTCGACCGGCTTTTCCGTCTGCCCCCTGGGTTTCCGCCGCTAATCGGAGCGCTTTCAAACGTGCGGTCTTTTCGCGAGTGGCGCGAGCTTGGGAAAACCATAGAATGGCGTCACAACGCGCTTTCTCTTGGAACTAACGCGAACCGAGCGCGGTTGAAAGATATGAACGCTTCATCAAATTGCCCCGCAATCGGCTTTTGCTCGCGCTGCCCTCCCGTAATCTCAAGTGGCTTATGCCGGAGCTTGAACAAATTCGCTGCCAACGCACGCAGGTCCTGATGGACCCCCATCGTCCCGTCGCTAGGCCATAGAGCTTCCTGACCTTCCGATTAGTCGATGGTGCGAATGACACTGTTCTGAGGTCGGGTTACTCATCGAGGAACTTGGTGAGGGAGAATGTGGTGCGTTCCTCGTCTGGGGAGACCCAACGCTCTATGACAGCACCTTGCGAATCATCGAGAAGATTCAATCCAAGGGTGACTTTGCACTTGAATATGAGGTGATCCCCGGCATCAGCAGCGTCCAGGCGCTGGCGACGAAGCATCGGATCGCGCTCAATCGGATCGGCGAATCCATTCACATCACGACCGGCCGAAAGCTGGCGGAAGGATTTCCCAACAACGCCGACAGCGTGGTCGTCCTGCTCGACGGAGAGCAGTCCTTCAAGATGATCGAGACACGGACATCGACATCTATTTGGGCGCTTATGTCGGCACGGAGGACGAGATTCTCGTGTCAGGCCGGCTGTCGGATGTCGTGAACGACATCGAAGCTATCCGCGCGAAAGCGAGACGCGAAAAGGGCTGGATCATGGACGCCTATCTCCTTCGCAAATCCGGAGAGAGATGAGGTGACCACGACAAGGTTACCCGGGTCGTAACCGTGGCCCAATACCGGGCGCTACTGAGTTGAAGTTGCATTTGCGGTCGCTCGTTACGGTTTCGTGAGGACGGTTCTCGTGCTCCGGCAATGTTTCCACCATTGTCCGTGGCGACGTAGTCGATGGTGTTAGTGGCCACCTGGCTCGTGTCGAGAACAATGTCCAATCAGCCAGTACTCGTTACCGCGAAGCCGTCCGCGCTTCCGACAGAACAGCGATAGGGCAATGGTACGTGAGGCACCGCGAGGTAGGTCATCCGGAGTATTTCGGTTAATATCCACCACCGCCGGTGCATCGATTCGTGCCGGAAACTTTTCCAAGACAGCGTCGACCATTTGGGAGGAAACCATGCGCCATTTTTTGTCAATTGCTTCAGCTTTTGCTCTAGCCCTGTTCGTCAGCGGCCAAGCCGTCGCGCAGCAACCGCCAGCCCAACCGCCGATCACGCGAACGGTGGTCGCCGCGACCAAATTGCCGACCGTGACGGACCGACCGCTCCTTTTCAGAGCGTTGAGTGTCATCATTCCGCCGGGGGAAACGAGTAGCGTTTCAACCGGCGACGGCATTCTCTACCAGATGTCGGGATCGACTGAAGTTTCAATCGGTGGAGAAGCAAAAACGCTTAGCCCCGGTGAGGGCATGTTTCTTGCTGGTGGGAAGTTGGCATCGATGAAAGCGGGAACCGGCGAGGCATCAACCTTCCTCCACTTTCTGCTTGTCCCGGTTGCAGATCAAGATCAGCCTGTCGAGACAAAACCCGCCATTGTGAAGGAGCTACATCGCACGACGGCAGCGATTTCTGACTTGAAACCGGGCAGCTATGATCTCAACCTGACGCGGGTCACTTTTCCAGCACAGATGCCGTCTAACCCACCACATCATCGGTCGGGAGCGGCTCTTTACTACATTGTCTCTGGAACGGGGGCGAACACAGTCAACGGCAAAACCGAAGCAAAGGAACCAGGCTCTCTGAGCTACGAGCCATTCGGCTTGGTGCATCAGTGGGGAAATCCAAGCGATACACCTTTCACGTTCTTGGCCTTCAACATCAATCCAGAGGGTGTGGCAGCAGTTATTCCGGGCGCGCCGATGAGGTGATCGAGTAACTGCCATGCATTTAGCCACCGCTGCTGCCGAATAGTGCGCGGTCACGTATCGACGCTGTGGGTCCAAAAGTGGCAGCGGTACGTCGGCGGCCTGGAACGGGTGGCCGCAGGGTTGGGGTGACACCGCAGCTTAGCGTGTCTTAAGGAGGAACTGAAACTGAAGCAGGTGTCCCGCTATCATCCGCTGCTGGTGACGCTGCATTGGGTGCTTGCCGTCCTGATCACCGCTGCATTGATCATAGGGTCTTTCTGGCTCGCGGCGATGCCCAACTCCGACCCTCAGAAGATTGCCGTTCTGCGGCTGCACATGGCCGGCGGGATGCTGATTCTCGCCTTGATGGTCATCCGCTTCATAGTGCGAATGCGCACATCGAGACCGGCAGCTGCGACGACGGGTTATCCGCTCCTCGATCGGATCGCGCCGATCACCCACTACGGGTTTTACGTCCTGGTCGTCTTGATGGCAGGGACCGGCTACGCGACGGGAATTCTTGCCGGGCTCCCGGCGATCGTGTTCGGTGGCTCAGGCGCCCCGCTACCGCGCACCTTCAACATTTATCCGACCTTCGTGGCACACGGCTACTTTGCGGTGCTTCTTGTCGGCTTCATCGCTTTGCACGTGCTTGCCGCGTTCTACCACCAATTCGTCAGAAAAGACGGACTGTTCCGGCGGATATTCTTCGGGCGACGTGTCCCAAATCTCTCGGCTCCGGCGGAATGATTCCGCCGAAACAGCAACCTCTGCCTTGTGAGCGGGTGATGTCTCGGCTGCTGCGACGCAGAGTCCGCTAGTGGGCTGGCCCGGCCGTGCTCCTGCCCCGGGCGATTGACGTGGCTGGCTCTGCCTCGCCGGGCCAGGTCGCTCCCATAGGAAAATAAATATTGATGCGGACGCCATGTCATCGAACATCACAGACAACCCCTTCAAAGATCCGGTCGTGACACCGCTGATCTTAAAAATCGACGGCACGATCATCGAATCCGATATCCCGGCTCGCCTTGACCGCCTGCCCTGGGCCCGCTTCCACTGGCTCGTCGTGGTTGCGCTCGGCATAACGTGGATTCTCGACGGGCTTGAGGTCACCCTTGCCGGCACACTGGCGAGCGCGATCAGGACGAACCTCGGACTGACTAACGCCGATGTCGGGTTTGCCAATACTGCCTATCTGCTCGGCGCCGTCTTTGGCGCGCTATACTTCGGTTGGCGCACCGATCGGCTCGGACGAAAGAAGCTGTTCTTTATCACTTTGATCGTCTATATCACGTTCACTGCGGCGACCGCGCTTTCCTGGACATGATGAGCTTCGTGCTATTCCGATTCCTCACCGGTGCGGGAATCGGCGGCGAATACGCCGCTATCAACTCGACAATCCAGGAGCTCATTCCGGCTAGATACCGCGGCCGTACCGATCTCGTGATCAACGGGACATTCTGGATCGGTGCTGCCCTGGGAGGGATCGGCTCAATCGTTGTTCTCGACCAAGCGCTCTTCAGCAGCCAATGGGGCTGGCGGTTTGCGTTTCTTGTCGGCGCCGGGCTGGCATGCCTTATCTACTTCATGCGGCTGTGGATTCCCGAGAGTCCACGCTGGCTGATGACCCACGAGCGTGCAGACGAAGGTGCGGCGATCGTCGAGCTGATCGAGACGGGAATCCGCTGTCGCGGCCAGGAGCTTCCGCCGGTCAGTGCGCCACCGTCGCATCTGTGTGGGCGCCGCTACACGCCCTTGCGGGAAATCCTGTTGACGCTCTTATACCTCTACCCGAGTCGGACGCTGGTTGCCTTCTCGCTGATGGCGTCACAGGCCTTCTTTTACAACGCGATTTTCTTCACCTATGCGCTGATACTCACCGAATTCTTCAACATTCCTTCTGGTCAGGTGGGATGGTACATTCTTCCCTTCGCGGCCGGTAACTTTTGCGGGCCGCTGGCGCTGGGCTGGGCGTTTGATACGCTCGGTCGCAGGCCGATGATTGCCCTCACCTATGCGCTATCCGGCGTTCTGCTTGCGGGAAGCGGCGCTCTGTTCGCGCTCGATGCAATTACCGCTACGCAGCAAACGGCCCTCTGGATGGTGATCTTTTTCTTTGCCTCGGCGGCAGCCAGCTCGGCCTATTTGACCGTGAGCGAAATCTTTCCGTTGGAGATTCGCGCGATCGCGATCGCTGTGTTCTTTGCCATCGGCACTGGGGTCGGCGGTGCGCTGACACCATGGCTATTCGGCGCGCTAATCGACACCCACTCGCGTATAAGCGTTTTCATGGGCTATCTGCTGGGGTCCGCCCTGATGATCGGCGCCGCAATCGTCGAATGGTGTTGGGGGATCGCCGCCGAGCGCAAGAGTCTCGAAAGCGTTGCACGTCCACTTACATTCACGGATTGAACACGCAAGGCGCCACCGGCACGATGAGCCTGGAAATCCTGACCGTTCACCCGCGCCGTGCGTTACGTTGGAGCCAGCTCACACACAGCTTTGCAGAATGGCGGCAGTGCGCACGTTCACGCGCGGAACTCGCGATGCTCAATGACAGGGTGTTGCAAGACATCGGCGTGACCCGCTGCACAGCTAATTTTGAAGCTTCCAAGCCGTTTTTGATCGCCTGATCATAGCCGGCGGCTTTCGCTGACGCATGGTCCTAAGAGTACCGCGGAACGGATATTCGCTGGCATGGGCAACGCATTTGCTGGTCGCATTTACGTCGTAGCTACGACCAAGGACGGGCAGACCCAATTTTGGGCAGCCGCGACGCCGCGCAAGACGGCGGCGGTGGAAGTCCAGCAATCACCTCCAACTGGATGCTGGTCACGACGATTCCCGCCGAGCAGGCTTTCCGTCCCTTATCGGAAGGGGGCTGCTCGCTCGTCAAGGGATGAGCGTTGCCGCGGATCGATCAAAATCCTCAACCGGTTGCAGGCGCCGATCAACTCCTTGCCGAGGTCAGTTAGACCAGGTCCCGTGTCGGGCGAAGATGGACAACGGAACGCCATGCCCGAAGGACAAATCGGGCGGGGGGGTACCATCGAGGTTGGTGATCTTGTCGGTGCGGATGATGTATTTGCCGCCAAAGGCGTCCGCTGAGGGCCCCAAGACAGACTGATCGAGGCGGAGGTCAGATTGCGGCGTTGCTCGTCGAGCGGATCTTCTCCCAAATCTGAGCGCGAGCGCCTGCCGGCTTTGTCGAGCGGCACAATTACTTGCTCTCTTCCTGTGCGTGGCGCGGCAGCAGTGGGCAGCAGCTACGTTTGAATCTGCGGTTGATCGTGGAGAACCACGTTCAACAAGGAACTGTGGACTTCAATGTGGCCGTTGTAATCAATAAGACCCAACTCCCGAAATTTGTTCATGAAAAAACTCACGCGAGATCGCGTCGTGCCAATCATCTCCGCCAGTGTCTCTTGGCTGATTTTCGCTATGATTGGCTCCGGCCGACTTTCCTTGCCAAAATTCGCCAGAAGCAGAAGGATCCGTGCCAGCCGCTTCTCGCTTGAATTGAATAGTTGATCGACTAGGTCCTCCTCGACACGGCTGTTGCGAGCCAAGAGGTGCGCGATAAATAGCTCGGCAAACGCCGGCTCTTCGTGGATCACGCGGGTGATGTCTGCCTTTGCTATTCGGACGATCACGCATTCCGTCATAGCGGAGACGGTTGCCAGACGCAGCGGCTGTCCGGTCAAGCACCCTTCCCCGAAGAAATCGCCGGTTCCCAGAATTGCGACCACGGCTTCCTTGCCCTGCTCGGAGACGATCCTTGCCGCTCTGAATATAGAAAACGGAATCCGCAGGATCGCCCTGCGTGTAGATAATTTGATCCTTCCGATAATCGGAAATAGCTCGCCCCCCGTTCACTTTCGACAGAAATACGTTGGGATCGAACGGGAGCTTTCTTTCGCGTTTCATCGCAGGCCCTCCCTTTGCAGGAGCTCATTTGAAAACGCAGACCATGTTACAGCATCGCTCCAAGAAGGGACAATCCGCTTTCCACAGTGTCGCACACTTAGCAAGGGAGCGCTTGGCCCGGCTGTGGACATTCGAATTGTTGCGTGTTGTCGATTGCATAAGGGTCATTTTCGACGAATCGAGGGCATCGGTGACGAGACCGGTTCCCTGCGCTAAGGCTGTCGAGATCCGTCGAGTGAGAGCGTGACCGAACGGTGCGCAGCCTCGCCGCTGACCGCTTCGGGTGAAACCGCTTAATGCAAATAATGCGTTCTTCTCCCTTCAGAATCCGTGACCTAGACCACCACCCCGCCGACCATCACAATCACGTTGCCTTCGGCAATCGCCTGCGCGAGGGGGCGTGGTTGGTTCACCGCGGCCGTGCGGGAGGGCGCCGAGGCTCCGGCGCCGGCTTACGTCTCCGACTTTCTCGCCAGCTCGCACGGCCACGCGCTTGTGAGAGCCTCCATGCGAATTAGGGATCCTGCCGTCCGGCGTTCCATCGTCCGCCTCGTCGAGCAAATTGTCGCCGACGTAGGTGACCGCTATTGCTGGCGTATCCAAATGAGCATTCGGAACAAAAATAATGCCATATCGTGTGGCACAAGCGCAGACTCATGCATGGGCAAAATGCCCTGGAAGGCAGAGCATTCATTCTGGCGGCACTTCATCTGCCCAGACGCGGAACCCCGACAAGGTTGCTGGGCCAAAGGTGTGGGTTAGAGGTACGTCCGCGGCGTCCCGGCCCTGCGCGATGAGGATGCGCCCGATGCGGGGGGCATTGTTGCGCGGGTCGAACGTATGCCAACGGCCGCCGAGATAGACCTCGATCCACGCTGCAAAATCATTAGGTGGGTAGGGCGGCGGAAGGCCTACATCGGTAAGATAACCGGTGCAATAGCGTGCGGGGATGTTCAAGCAGCGACAAAAAGTGATGGCAAGATGAGCGTAGTCACGGCACACCCCGCTGCGCTCTCCGTATGTTTCAAATGCCGTTCTGGTTGCACGGGAATGCTCGTAACCGAATGTTATGTGACTATGTACGAAGTCGCAGATAGCCTGCACCCGCGGCCAACCAAGCGGCGTGTTTCCGAAGAGGCGCCAAGCCTCGTCGGATAG
>Ga0187875_10002018_pt1 | contig 15282 bp, 11 predicted proteins | sample June2016WEW_17_1_2_FD_132978 | JGI IMG/M metagenome (GOLD analysis project Ga0187875, IMG submission 132978) | Peatland microbial communities from SPRUCE experiment site at the Marcell Experimental Forest, Minnesota, USA - June2016WEW_17_10 | ecosystem: Environmental > Terrestrial > Soil >... | reverse complement strand
TTTTCGACCCAAGGGCTTCAATGAACACAAGCCCGGTGCGGTCATAACTGGTTCCTCCAATCTTACTTCTGCAGGTCTTGGCTCAGAAGAGGAGGTTCGCAACTACGAGTTCAACGTGCTGCTTCACGACTACTCTGATGTCCAGTTCGCAACGGACGAGTTTGAGCAGCTTTGGAAGGACTCTGTTCCGATATTGCCGAAGTTCCTGCAGGAGGTACGCGATTCCACCTATCTCGCCACGGAGGTCACACCGCACGAACTCTACTGGAAGCTGCTGATCGAGTATTTTGGCCCGAGCATCGAGTATGATCCGAATGCCATTACAGATTTACCGGAAGGCTTCATGCGACTGGCCTATCAAATGGACGCCGTTAGCAGTGGCTACCGGTTGCTGGAGAAACACAACGGGTTCTTTCTCGCCGATGTCGTCGGTCTCGGGAAAACCGTGATCGCCACCTTGATCGCGAAGAAGTTTTATTTCTACAATGGCTTTCCTGAGCATCGCTCGCACACGCTCATTGTTGTTTCTCCTGCCGTCGAAGACAACTGGGAATGGACAGTCGGCAAGTTCCGTCTCGATAATGTCAAGATCATCACCAATGGCAGTCTGCACAAGCTCAAGCATCCGGAACGCTACGATTTGGTGATTGTGGATGAAGCCCACAAATTCCGCAACGACACCGCCGAGGCCTTCGACGAGCTGCAGCGCATCTGCAAGACGCCAACCCAACGCGAACTCCCTGACGGTTCGCGCGCCCACAAGAAGGTGATCCTTGTCAGCGCCACCCCTCTCAACAACCGTCCGGGAGACATCCGCAATCAGTTGGCGCTGTTCCAAGACCTCAAGGACTCGACACTCAGTGTGGCGAACCTGCAGCATTTCTTCGCGCAGCGAGACAAGGAATACCGGCAGGCCAAAGACGAGCCTGACATTGAAACGGCGCGACTACAGGTGAAGTCAATCTACGAGTTGATTCGCACCAAGGTAATCTCGGAAGTGATCGTGCGCCGCACGCGCACCGACTTGAAGGATCACGAGCAATACAGTAAGGACCTGCAAGACCAGGGCGTGATTTTCCCGCATATCGAAAAGCCCCGCGCCATCTACTACCCCCTTGCACCAAAGCTGGAAGCCCTTTACGACCGAACCGTGGCGCTACTGTCCGATCCGAACGGCCTGACTTACAACCGCTATCGCGCCATCGGTTTCCTCAAACCCGATAAGAAACGCAAGTACGACAACGCCGACCGCATTTCACTCCAACTGGCCTTCATCATGCGGACGCTGCTAATCAAACGGCTCGACAGCAGTTTCCACGCATTCCGGTTGTCGCTCGGGCGGTTCCGTGATGCGACCATGATCATGTGCGACATGTTCAACAAAGGCACGGTATACATTGCCCCGAACCTCAACGTGACAGAGTTCCTCATTGAAGATCGCGAGGAAGAACTCATTGCCAAGATCGCTGAACGTCAACCCACTGATCCCACCATTGAAATCTGCAAACCTTCGGACTTCGAAGAAGGCTTCCTGGACGGCCTCAACAGCGACCTTAAAAAGCTAGACGACATGTACGAACAATGGGATGCCGTCAAGGCCGACCCAAAACTGGACGAGTTTCTTGACCGGTTGAAGACCGAATTGTTTGACCGCAAGATCAATCATGAGGGCAAGCTCGTCATCTTCTCCGAAGCGAAAGACACCACGGACTACTTGCGTGACAAACTAGCAAAGGCCGGTTACACGCGGGTTCTCGCAGTGGACTCCCATAACCGCAAGGAGCGCATGCCGCTAGTGCAGGCGAATTTCGACGCCAATTTCCCGGACAGGGCTGACGATTTCAATATTCTGCTTTCCACCGAAGTCCTGGCCGAAGGCATCAACCTGCACCGCGCCAATGTCATTGTGAATTATGACACGCCATGGAATTCGACGCGCCTCATGCAGCGTGTCGGGCGCGTGAATCGCATCGGCACTACCGCGCCGCGCATCTACATCTTTAACTTCTACCCGACCGCGAAAGTGGAAACTGACATCGAGCTCAAGAAGAAGGCCATCATGAAGTTGCAGGCCTTCCATACCGCCCTCGGCGAAGACAGCCAGATTTACTCCGAGACCGAGGAAGTGGACACATTTGGTTTGTTCGAGCGGTCTTTGGAAGAAGAGGAACGTGACGAGCGGCTTGCCCTGCTCATGGAGTTGCGAAAATTCCGGCACGACCAGCCAGAAAAGTTTCGCCAGATCAAAAGTCTGCCGTTGCGTGCCCGTTTGGGGCGCGCCGACAAGGAACGCGCCGGCAGTACGGTCACATTCATTCGCAGTAAGCGGCGCGATGGATTTTACAGGCTCAAGCCGGGCGGCTCGCTGGAAGAGATTGCGTTGCTGGAAGCCGCCAGCGAGTTCCGCGCACCCGATTCCAAGGAGAAGGCAATCCCGCTTCACGCAGCGCACCACGATCATGTGAATACTGCGCTCAACCGCTTCAAGGAACAGTCCACCGCCCAGGCTTTGCAGGATCAGGTTGCTGATGCCATCCAGGGTCCAAATGAGCGTCGCGCCCTGGCGTATCTCGACGGCTTCCTCAGTCTGACTCTACTAAGCGAAGAGGAAAAACATCTGATCCAGGCTGCCAAACAAGCCATTCGCCGCGTACGTTTCCAGAAACTGCAGCGTCAAATCAACCAGCTTCAGAAGTCCACTAAAGAGGTCAAGCTTACGCCTGCCGCGCTTACCGACAAACTGATTCAAATCCTACACACCTATCCGCTTCTCGATGAAGCTGAGAAACCGATCACACAGGTGAATCCCCATCTTATCGACGCCCCACCCGAAATCATTCTGTCTGAGTCGTTCGATCATCCCCCGAAGTCATGAACCGCGACCAGATTCAATCCTTTCTCCATCAGGACTACGATCGGCAACGCTGGCTGCAAGTCCTACGCGAAATCATGCCCGGCACAGATGTGTTTGCCTCCCCGCAAACTGTGACCACGTCCATTCCCGACGCGCCCCCGGCGGTGCAACTCGCCCGCGTCCGGCTCGGCGACCGCAAGCAACTTGCCGTTTTGGAAGTCAAAGTTGGCGACCGCATTGATCTGCTCCGTAATCGCGTCGGGTTGCGCAACCTCGTCGCGCGCTTTATTGACCAGGCCGAATACCATGGCGTCTTGGCAGTATTCCGCTCACGGCAAAACGATTTCCGTTTCACCTTTGCCGCGCGGATGGCTGAGTTCGACGATGAAGGGAATCTTGTCCGCCGTGAAACCACGCCTCGTCGCTACACCTATGTCCTTGGCCCGAATGAATCTTGCCGCACGGCTGCCGAGCGTTTCCTGCACCTATCGGAAAAAGGGTTGAGCGCCACGATGGCCGACGTCATCGAGGCGTTCTCCGTCGAAAAACTGAACAAGGAATTTTTTGCGGACTTCTCCAAGGCTTTTGCGCGCGTGAAGTCCGAAATCCAAAAGCGGAACAAATGGAAGGAAAAGATAGCGAAAGAAGAAGCGCAGACGCTGCTGAATCGTTTGCTCTTTTTGTATTTCGTCCAACGCAAGGGCTGGCTCAATCGCCAACGCGATTACTTGTTCTGTAATTTCGCCAAATGCGCCGATGATGCGCCGAGCAAAACCACGTTCCTCGATGAGTTTCTACGTCCGTTATTCACCAAGTTGAGCACCGAAGGTTCGCAGGCGGATATTCCCGGCCACGATTTACCGTTCCTCAACGGCGGTTTGTTCGCCGACGAATATGGCGATGAGCAGCACGACGAAGTTGTCCGCAGGCATCACGAGCTTCAAGTCAGTAACGAAATCTTCCGTTCTGTGTTTGACGACCTGCTCGAACGCTACAATTTCACGATCCAAGAAGACTCGCCGACCAATTACGAAGTCGCCATTGACCCGGAAATGCTCGGCCAGATTTTTGAGGAACTCATCCTCACCAGCGAGGACAGCGAAACGGCAGGCAAATCCAAACGTCACGACACCGGCAGTCATTATACCCGCCGCCCAATTGTTCATTATCTTTGCCGCGACAGCTTGGCGGCATGGTTGGAAAGCCAACCGCCGTTCGTCGAAACCAAAAATGCACCGGAGCACGTTCGTAAACTCCTTGCGCTGGATGCCACTGAAGGCATTGATGACGAAACCCGTGCCGCGTTGAAGGAAATTCTCACACCGGAAGAAGCCGCAGAGTTACTCGTCCGCCTATTTGATCTTCGCGCCTGTGATCCGGCGGTTGGTTCGGGCGCATTTCCGATGGGACTATTACATGAGTTGATAAATCTTGCCCGCCTCTGCGACACTCGCGCCGCCGGCAAAGACCCTGTGTTGGGCGACCGCTCTTGGCTCTACAACACCAAAAAGCGCATCGTCGAGCGCGTCATCTACGGCGTGGACATTCAGCCACAGGCTGTGGACATCTGTAAACTCCGCCTCTGGCTCAGTCTCATGGTGGACTACGAATTGAGCGCCGACCCGGACAACTGCGAGGCCACGTTCTTCCGCAAGGCGCTCAAGGAAATTGAGCCGCTGCCCAATCTCGATTTCAAAATCCGCCGCGCCAATTCGCTTGTGGATTACATCCACGGCGAGCCCGTCGAGTTGAAACAACTCTCTAGCGAGAGCGGCGCGGGCCTCGCACTGTCGAAACTCAGCACCGCCAAGCGTGAGTTTTTCAACGCTCGCACCGCCGCCGCTAAGCGCAAGCTCCGCCTCGACATCTACGAGAACATCACGGAACTGGCGAAAATCGAACTCACCCGTGCCCGTGCTGACGCCGCCGGCTTGGGCCTGGCGCTGGACGAACGCGACGCCGAGCGCGTGGCCGAACTCGACAAGGGCTTAAAAGAACTTGGCTTTATCAGCGTGCAGGTGCGCGCGGCGCGGAAGATGCGGGCGCAGGAACAGGAAGAGGCTCTGGAACGCATCCGGGCTCAGTTTGATGATCCTGCAAAACCCACCTTCGTCTGGCAGTTGGATTTTGCCGAGGTGTTCCATCGCGACGACAACCAGCGTGGCGATTCACTCTTGCCTGCTGAAAAAGCCGGCACGTACGGCGCGGCCAGCACGCGCAATGGTTTTGATCTATTAATTGGCAATCCACCATACGTTCGTATCCAGACTCTTAAGAAGACAGCGCCAGAACTGGTTAACTACTATAAGCAGCGCTACAAGAGGTCTGCTGGGAAAGGTAATTACGACCTCTACGTAGTCTTCATTGAGCGAAGCCTAGAACTCCTGCACCAAAGCGGTCAATTGGCGTTCATCGTCCCACATAGTTTCTTCAATACTGAGTATGGCGAGCCAGTTCGCGCCCTCATCGCGGAATACAAATATCTTCGACACATCGTCCATTTTGGTCAGCACCAAATCTTCCCTAAGGCGACAAACTACGTCTGCCTCCTCTTCTTGGCAAAGGCGAGCAAGACACAGTTTGACTACGACAGAGTTGATAACTTTGAAGCGTGGTTGGACACGCATGAAGGGACTAGCGGGCAATTCCCAGCCGAACAGTTAAGCGCGGATGAATGGAACATTGCCGTGGGGCGTGATGCAGGATTGTTTGAGCGGCTGACGGCTCTTCCTATGAAACTCGGTGACGTTGCCACCATGTTCGTCGGTCTTCAAACAAGTGCCGACACCGTGTTTTTGTTCAAGGACACGGAAAAGTCTAAGAAAGAGTTCACTCGGGTCTTTTCCAAGGAACTTGACCGGGAGGTCGAAATTGAATCAGCACTTTTGAAACCAGTCGTTCGAAGCGGCGAGATTGGTCGCTATTGGGCAAAGGCAAGTGCACTGGTTTTGTTTCCATACAAGCTGATTGGCGAGAAGCATTCACTGATCCCAGAAAAGGAACTCCGCGACAAGTACAACAAGACGTGGAAATACCTCACCGACAACAAGGCTTCGCTTGAAGGCCGAGAGCACGGGAAGTTCGCTGAGTCAGGATGGTTTCAGCTATATCCAAAAAACTTGGATGTATGGGAACAGCCCAAAGTAATGTTGCCCTACATGATCACGGAGTTGTCAGCGTGGTATGACGATGGAGGCACCTATTTCGTCAACGTGACCACGGGTGGCTTCGGCCTTACACTTTCAGACCAGCGTTACAGCCCCAGATTCATGACAGCGCTGTTAAATTCGACATTGGAAGATTGGTTTCTTAAGAAGGTCAGCCGCAGATTTCGGGGCGGTTATTTCGGCGCAAACAAACAATATTTGGTCCAACTCCCAGTGCCCACAGCATCAGACATCCAACAGGATATTGCCGCGCAGGTCGGCCATTATATCCAGACGATCCGAGGAGAATCTCAGGACAAGCAGCCCGATCCCCAGAGTGCACTGATGGCTTCTTACTTCGAGCAGTGGGTGAACGGCCTCATTTACGAGTTGTTCTTCCCGCAAGAACTCCACGCCGCCGGGCTGCGCTTCTTTGATTTGATTCAAGCCGAGGCGCTGTCGCAGTTGGACAAACTCGCAGAATCCGAACGACTGCCGCGTTTGCGAAAGCTTTTCCAGACCACCTACGCATCCGACCATAAACTGCGTCAGGCATTATATCGCCTCGGCTCGCTTGACTTGGTTCGTACTATCGAGGGCAAAGCATGAGAATCACCGGAGTCGAAATCGCGAACTATCGCGGTTTCGCCGGCGATTCGTTCCAGTTGGCTCTGGAACACGGTGAAAACCTGCTGGTCTATGGCGAGAACGGTGCTGGCAAATCGTCGCTCTACAATTCGCTCAAAGATTTTCTCAATGCCGCCAGCAATGCGCGGATCAACATCGAACAGCATCGCAATCGCGACAACGCCGCCGGTGCGCCTGCCATCCGTATCATCACCGCCCTCGGGCAGACAGACTGGACGCAGGCCGCACGCGGCCAGGACACGAACGATTGGCGGAATCTTGACGACGGCAAAGGTTTTCTCGATTACCGCGTCTTGCTCCGGTTCTACAACGCCACCCACGATGGCACGGGCCGAATAGACCTCTTTCAACTCTTGGTCGAAGGAATGTTGGCCCAGCACCGAATGGAGGTCGCAGGCACTCCGACTTTTCGCTCCGAATGGCGTGAGATCAATAAGCGAGCCACCTACTACCTCAGCGAGAACGAGAAGGAGGAACTGAAAACTCGCGTGGACAGATTCAACGCCGCCTTCCAGATTGCGGCTGGTCAATTGGCCTCACGTGCCACGGAGTTGCTCCACGATTTCGATTCTGACATCGGCATTGCATTCGCCCGTGAGCGCGAGGCGGACTTCACCTGGTATCCCAAGAATGTGATCGCTCCACGGTTTGTTGCGGAAGCGCCCCGTCCAAACCGCGCGCCGGTCATAGACTATCACGAGGTCTTCAACGAAGCGCGACTTTCCGCGATGGCGATCAGCCTTTTCTTCGCCGCGCTGGAAACCTGCCCGATTGGCGGCCCGCGTTTGCTTGTGCTGGACGATGTGCTTATCGGTCTCGACATGGTGAATCGCCGCAAGGTGATGAATCTCGTTCAAAAGCTGTTCCCCGACTGGCAGATCATCATCCTCACCTACCACAAGGCGTGGTTTGAGGTCTTGAAGGCGCGAGTCAAAGTCGGGACATGGGGTGGTCACGATTGGCGTAGTGTCATTCTCCGACCGGAGAAATGTCCGCAGACGGGCCTTGTCATAATCGCCCATGAAGACAGCGGCACGGCGTTGGAAACCGCCGAGCATTGCCTTGTGCGCCGTGACCACAAAGCTGCCGCCGTGTATGCGCGCACGGCACTAGAGGCTGTTTTACATAAACACGCCGACAGGTTGCATCTGGCAGTCCGCTTCAAAAAGGACCAGCACAAACTCACCACGGATGATTTCCTCCAACCAATCGAAAAGAGATTTGACCATCTCAGCGATCCGCTGAAGAAAGTGGAATCCAAAGGATTACTGGCCGAGTTGCGATTTGCCCGCCGCACTGTTCTCAATGCATTCGCTCACGCCGACGAAATCAGCGAAGATGAAATCGCGGGCGAAGTCGAACACGCGATTGCCACTGTTCGCCGCTTTGAAAGTTTCCTCACGCCACTCCGAAAAGCGGACTTCGCCAAAGCCGTATCTGACGCTAAACCCACCGTGCTGCAGCTTCTCATGCTGGCCCGCCAGCACGCGACCAATGGCGACCGAGCCGCTGCTGCCCACTCCATGAGACAGGCTACGGAGTTATTCGTAGCGGAATATGCGGAATCAATCGGGATCACAATCCCGTTCAAGCGCAGTCCATCCTTCGGCGAACTGTTCCGTGCTGTGTTCCCGGAAGACGCGATGGACGCCACAGAGAAACAGGCCTTCCGCCTCCTGATTCCGTACTTTTTCGGCAGCTACGCGCCGAACGCCTTCGATGAAACACTTTTCAACGAGAGTGTTCGCCTTATTCTCCGCACCGCATACGGCAAATTACTCGCTGTGCTGAATCGGCGTGCCAATCAACCCGGTCTATGAGTGCGACCCAAAGAATGTAGTGAACCCACAAGCTCTATTAGAGAAGTTGCCGTTGGTGCGAGCTTGGATTGATCGCACGCTCACCGCTCACAACAATCGCGCGCGTTCAGTCGCATCGTATCACTTTCCCCGGCTTGCTGCGTTTTACTCCAACGAGTTTCTGATCGCGGCAAAGGTCGTTGAAATCGAGCACGTGCCCGTGCCGCCATTATCCTCCTTTGGCCTTACCGGGTTCGAAGAATTCGAGGGCGGAAATTACGCTGGTATTACTTTTCGCGACACCTACTTTGTCCAATCGGGTGAAGCGCTTCGAGAATCGCTTCACTTCCATGAACTGGTGCATGTCGTCCAATGGCAGCACTTGGGCGCGGAACGGTTTGTGACGGCCTACGCGCTCGGTTATCTACAGGGCGGCGACTATCGCTCCAACCCGCTCGAAGTTATGGCTTACAATCTTCAGGATTATTTTGAGAGTGGCGGCCAACCCGGTGATGTTGAAGCCGCTGTGCGTCGCCAACTCGACGAGTTCATTCCCACACTCGAACGCGCTTTCACATGACAATCCGGATTTCCTCTATCAGCACTTCAGATCCTTTGTCACCGGTCATCCCCTGGACGCCGAGTCTTGCTGGGTTGCCAGCACTTTCGGTTCGTCAACCGTGGGCGTGGCTGATTGTCAGCGGATTGAAGAACATCGAGAACCGCCCGCGCAGAACTTATCACCGGGGACAATTGCTCATCCACGCCGGCTTGAGTCTCGAAAGTTACACCCAGGACAATATTGAGTGGCTCGAGAATAGATATGGAGTTTACATCCCGCGGGAATTGGATACCGGAGGAATCGTCGGGGTTGTCGATGTGGTTGATTGTGTTGATTCTCATGGGTCGAAGTGGTTCAACAAGGGCAACTTCGGGTGGGTACTGACGAACCAAAAACGATTGCGTTTTCGTGAATGTCGAGGGGCCCTGGGAGTTTTCAAGCCAAAGCTGAAATATGACAATGTCAGGCGAAAACGGATTTGTGTTTGACAAATGTCGCCATTGGTGGTTAATTGTCGGTCATGTCAGCCGATGGAGACATGTATGCGCAACGCAAGGTCTGGGGATACAACCGGCTTTGTGCGGCCGCTCGTGAAAAGGCCCCGACTGAAAATCTGGTCGAGATCGAGAAGAAAAGTATTCGCAACATGTTAAGCAACGGCTACGCCGTGCCCTCGCTTAAACAAACCGTTGATCAAGCCTACAGTATTTTGCAGGGGTCGAATACCGAACTCGGGCTCGAATCAGTGCCCCAACGACAGAATAGGTTGATTGAAGCTCTTCACCGTATCGAGCGGGATTTTATTGAAGCGCCTTCCGCATTCGATGTTTCTAAAGTTATCCGACAAGTGGCCCTCAAGATTCTTGCGGGGAAAAGCACTTGTCCGTCGAAGCAAAGTTTTGAAGGCAAATGCTGTGATGCTGTGGGGGATTTTTGGTTGCACCGGTTCGGATGGGACAGTTTTCGCGCAAATGTCATGAAGAATGGCGGATTCTCACGCGAAGCCTACGATAAAATGGCTGCGGATGCTTGTCAGCAAGCCATTCCTGAAGTGTCGAAATTGATCTACTCGGCCATGCAATCACGCGAAGGCAAACTGCCAAAGCGCAGCTCTGAACACGGGAAAGCGATCCAACATACGCCTGAAGGCTTGAACGAGGAGTTGAAGTGAAATGAAGCCTTCCTTCACCCATCACATCTGCCCCGAGTACGTTTTCAATTTCGGTCCTTCTGGAGTCCAGCGCACTGTGCCGGCTCTGCCAAATGGAGAACAGAATTTCTACGGGCAAGAATATTTCTCCAACTATGGATGCATTGCCGGGGCATTTTTGCAGCGCCTATCAGAGCGGTTTGCCGATTGGGCGGAACTCGCCGTGGCAATTTACATTGCCGACCGATTTTCACCGAGACGCGATCCACGTCTCCGTAAAGATTTTGCCCACCGGCGAAGGAAGATTCATCTACAGATTGCCGTTCTCGATTTGCCCTTCTGGCAATCAACCGACACCCAGAAAGTGTTAAGGGATGCACTCTGGATTTTAACCGAGGATGATTGGCAAGTTGTATTCACCAAATGCAATACGCCATTGTCATCATGCACCCAAGAGTTTCTGATTACGGAACCGATTCTTCACCCAGTGCGCGTGGCACTGTTTAGCGGAGGTTTGGATTCGTTTGCTGGGGTGGCCCTGCAATTGCAGAATCCAGCATTGAAGCATGTATTCGTTTCAGGGGTCACGCATGGACGAATGGAGGCCGGACAACGCCAACAAATGTCTTCTTTACTGCGAAATCGCAGCAACAAGAACGTTCGGCATCTGCAGATTGGGTATGGGCTAAAAGAAAAAAAGATTCGAGACAACACCTTGGAGGGAAGCCAAAGAAGCCGCGCCTTCATGCATATCACCTTGGGCGCTATCACTGCCCTACATGCGGGAACGAATGAACTGTATATGTATGAAAACGGCTTCGGCGCACTCAATTTGCCGTTCGACGCGACTCAGATTGGGATTGAAACGAGCAAAGCGGCCAACCCCGCGTTTCATCGCGCGATGGAAAGAGTTGTTGAGATAATCAGTGGCAGGCCGTTCAGAATTCAGAATCCATTCTTGTTTTTGACGAAGGCTCAAGCTCTACGTCATGCACACATTGACGAGTTTGGTATCACTTTGGCGGAAACGTTCTCGTGTGATCGTTTCCCAGACTGGCGCGAGGGACGCCCGCAATGCGGCACCTGCGCCTCCTGTATACTTCGTCGTTTGTCCATCGAGGCGGCAGATCTGGATGATTATGATTTGGGACAGGGCTACGTACGGGATGTAAAATCGCCTTTATTTATTCCGAGCGATTCTGCTGCCAGCGTCTTGGCACATTACGAAGGACAGGCTTCTGCACTCGACAAGGCACTCAATGACAAAAACCCTTGGCAAGCGCTCGCACTTGAGTTTCCAGAACTGTTTGAAGTGGAAAGTGCGTTAAAACCCAACGATCAAAGCGAGCAGGATGTTCGCGAGGCTTTGATACAACTACTACGGAACCAGGTGGCTGAATGGAAAGCTTTCAGTGGTCGTGCTGCGCTGGATCGCTATTTAGTTGCAGCCTAACTTAACAGTCAGAGAACCCCATGTCTGAGAATATCCTAGAAAAGATCGACCCAAAGATTCTCGGTGAACGCCTAAAGAGTGCGCGCCGCGCGCTCGGTCTCACGCAAGAGGCAGTCGCTGACAACCTTGGTTTTGTTAGAACGACTGTGGTAGCGATCGAGAAGGGCGAACGCCGCGTCACCGCTGATGAGCTTCTAGCTTTCGCTAGATGCTATGCACGCAACGTATCGGAATTGGTGAAGCAAAGCGCTTTTACGGAGGCGCTGACGCCGCAATTTCGGGCCGCCCTACCCAATAGTCAGTTGGAAACGCCTTTTCCCGAAGACAAATTCTTTCAGGCTTGCCACGAATTAGAGTCGCGCGCAGAGGACTACCTTGAGCTGGAGCGCATGTGTAATGCGCCATTGCCACAAGACTACCCAAAACAATATCCTTTGGAAGACTCGCGGATTAGTCCGGAACAATTCGCAGAGGATGTTGCTCAGGAAGAGCGGAATCGTCTGGGACTCGGAGACGCCCCAATCAGCGATTTGCGCGCAGTGTTTGAAGAAGGTGTGGGGCTTCGAGTGTTCTTTTTTGAAATGCCTCCGTTTATCGCAGGTATTTTCGGCTACAACGACCGCTTGGGTGGCTGCATTGGTGTGAACATACGCCAGCCGTGGTATCGTGGGAATTGGTCCCTGGGACACGAATACGGTCATTTCTTGACTACCCGGTTTTACGCAGACGTGGACATAATGCAAAAAGGGCGTTGGGGAAAACATCGATCTGAACGCTTTGCTGACAGTTTTGCTGCAAACTTTCTCATGCCTCGCAACGGCGTAAACCGCCGGTTGTCTGAAGTCGAGATGTCCAGAAAAGAACGTATCACCATTGCAGACCTTGTTACGTTGGCAGATTATTTTGGGGTTTCGGTTCAAGCCATGTGCTTGCGACTTGAAAACTTGAAACGAATTCAGGCAGGGAGTTGGGATCGCCTGAAGGCGGGCGATTTCAAACCGGACAAAGCCCGTCAAACCCTTGGCCTATTGCGTTCAGACCGGCGTCATTCAGAGTGGCCAGTTCGATATCTCCTGCTTGCCAAAGCGGCCTTTGAGAAGGGCGAGCTTTCCGAAAACCAACTGGCGAAGAAATTCCGCACTGACATTGTAAGCACCCGCGCAATCATGGAGGAACTCGATAGTCTAGTAGTTGCGGAAGATGGAGAAGGATTTTCAGTCATCCCGGTAGATCTGGAATCGCCGGTTTCGGCAGAATAAGATCACCCGGCATGGCTTCAATTGTCATCCAAGATGCTTGCGTCCTGATTAACCTGCTGGCAAGCGGGCGATTTGAGGACATTGCTAGTGGATGTGGCTTTCGATTTGCAATAACGTCCGTCGTCGCTCAAGAGGCATTGTATTTGCGTCATGCTGAAACGGGCGAGCGAGAAAGAATTGACCTGCAAAAGTTCATCGACCGTGGAATCTTGGAAGTTCTTTCAGTTGAGAGCGAAGTCGAAAAACTACGGTACATCGAAATAGCTCTCAGCCTTGATGACGGGGAGGCAGAGTCCGTTGCAATTGCAGAGGCACGCCATCTAGCTCTTGCCACCGACGACAAAAAAGCACGGACCATTATTCAGCGTCAGGGGTTGAAAATCGAATTGTGGTCAACTTGTGAGCTGCTCAAGCATTGGCAAAACAAGCGTTCAATTTCAGATAATGATTTGAGCGAAGTTCTTGCACATATTTTTAGTCGCGCGAAATACTGCCCCAAGGTCGGTCACCCTGACTTCGAGTGGTGGGCCAAGTACCTCTCGAAATAGAGTAACCAGCAGCGCGCCTCGGTCTGCGGCTTTCTAAGACTTCGCGCCGGCGAAGCTGCCTTGTCCAGTCCCACACCACGACGAGCTTCTGCTGATCGAGGTGATGATGATGGAGACGACGAAGGGCCTCCTGCGGTCGAGATCGGCATAACGTTTGGACAGGAAATGAACCGTGGCCACCTAGCATGCTTCACACTATGCGTGTGATTTTCGCAGGGACGCCCAACTCCTAACGAGGTTAGGGTTCCACGCACAATGCGCAGGGCCATCTCCCGCAAACTGTTGACAACTGCTGACATGCGTTGACAAAGTCAACACCGCTCAACGCTTTTCTCCCCGCATAGCAGCTCCAAAAAGTCGTTCCCATTTGGGAACAATTAAGAAGAGAACCTGTGGTATTCCTGTCGCCCATGATGAACGAAGGACCCAAACCGATCTCTCAGGTGACGACAATGATTCCCAAGAAATTGTTCGCGCTTGCGAACAACCCGCAAAGGAAGCCATGGCATCATCGCCCCCAGTCATGAATGAAGAACGGCAACAGAGTCAGCCATCTACCGGCAACACGATGGCATCGACATCAGTCCAATTGACCGTCAGCGAGGCTGCCTACACAATCGGCGTGGACTCGTTCACAATCCTGGGCCTCATCCAGCGCGCCAAATTGAAACCCGAGCGGTCGCCCTCGGGTGAGGTCCTGGTGCCGAAAGGCGAGTTGATCAGGCTGCTAGAGAAAGGCCGGTAATCCATGCTTAAACGCAAGGGTCAAGTTGTTGGGTCCATCGTGCCTGGCTCGGCGGTGCGGTTGAGCCCCGGTCAATTCAAGGCATATACGGCGGCATTCGAGGCCATCTCGCCCGAGTTCGACGAGTTGCGGCAGATGCAGCGGCAGGTGGACAAACTCCCGCACACCATCTTGGAGCTACCGTCCAGTTCACCTGACACAGTTGCCACCATCACTGCCGAAGGGATTGAATGGCAGACGCAAGTCCAATTGCTGACGTTGCCAAAGAGCGCCGTCCTCCTGTGTCGCCACCCCACGGAGAACGAGTTCGCCATCATTCAGCGGTTCCCAGCGGAGTCCGCGTATGCCAAGGCGAACGGCCAGGGTGAGATTCTGCTCAAAAGCGCCGACGCAGGGCACTTGGTGAGCGAGTACGCGGGCTGGGCGCAGCACACCCTGCGCTTCATGGCCAGCAATCTTGTATCCAAGGCACAATGCGTCGCATTTGAGCAGTTCCCCGAACACAGTCCCGGCAGGGTCACGCGGGCCATCTCCGAGCGCTGCCTGCTGGCGGTGGGCGAATCACTGACGGTAATGGAGCCGGTGCGTCAAACGACCCGTTATGCGCGGAGCATTGGGGTTTGAGACCATGAACCCGCAACGGGAACAATTCCTGAATCTGAAGGCAACTCCGGCACGGCTGACTGCCGAGGAAGCGGCTTGGTATTTGGGATTCGGCCCCCATGAGATTCCCATTCTGGTTGCCAACGGGTTGCTCAAGCCGCTTGGTCGCCCACCCGCCAATGGGGTCAAATACTTCTCCACCGCGACACTGACGGAGCTGCACCAGGACGTGAAGTGGTTGACCCGTGCGTCCAATGTCATTGTCGAGCACTGGCGATACAAGAACGCCCGGAAAACGAATGCCGACGGTGCACTCCCGATCACGACTTCGACAACTACAGACTCTGTTGACACGTGTGGACATCGTCAACGCCTGTCAACGCGGCGTGATTCGCTGGCCACTCACATCAACTCCGCCACCGCCCGGCGTAACTCGCCCACTACTCGCTAATGCATGGAGCACGATCTGCCGTAGTCTCGTTGCCGATGAATTCGGAAGCCACACCCAGCCCGAG
>Ga0187875_10002016_pt1 | contig 15290 bp, 14 predicted proteins | sample June2016WEW_17_1_2_FD_132978 | JGI IMG/M metagenome (GOLD analysis project Ga0187875, IMG submission 132978) | Peatland microbial communities from SPRUCE experiment site at the Marcell Experimental Forest, Minnesota, USA - June2016WEW_17_10 | ecosystem: Environmental > Terrestrial > Soil >... | reverse complement strand
CGCCGGGTGGAAGTTGGCCGCCGCCGTTCCCGAGGTGCAGATCGCCGCGACCGGCCGCCCGCTGGCCTTGGCCAGCCCCAGGGCCAGGAACGCCGCGGACCGCTCGTCGATGCGCACGTGCAGGCGGAGCGCAGCCCCCGCCTCGCCGGCCCGGTCGAACAGCGCGAGAGCCAGCGGCGCGCTCCGTGACCCGGGGGCCAGCACCGCCTCCCGCAGGCCGCAGCGCATCAGCTCGTCGACCAGGGTGGCCGCGAAGGCAGTCGAGGGGTTCACGATGTGCGCACCGGCCCGGTCAGGCCGGCCCGGCGGTGACCGCCGCGCCGAGGAATTGCGCCGCGGCCACCACCCGGGCGCGCCACGGGGCGGGGTCTGACTGCCAGCGTGAAAGCCGTTGCGGAGAAACGGGGGGCCGGCGAACCGGCAGGTGGCCGGCCTGCTCAGCCAGCGGATCGGCGGTCACGTCGCCGGTCAGCAGGCTCATCGTGGCCAGGCCGCAGGCGTACGGCAGGCTGGGCAGCGCCGCCGCGAGGGCCACCCCCGCGGCCAGCCCCACCGAGGACTCCACCGCGCTGGACACCACGACCGGCAGCCCGCAGGCCTCCGCGACCCGCAGCGCGGCCGCGACCCCGCCCAGCGGCTGGGCCTTGAGCATCACGATGTCCGCGGCGCCCGCGGCCCGCACGGCCAGCGGGTCCTCGGCCTTGCGGATCGACTCGTCCGCGCAGACCGGGACCTCCACCCGGCGGCGCAGCGCGGCCAGCTCGTCCAGCGTGGCGCAGGGCTGCTCGGCGTACTCGAGCCCGAACCGGCCCAGCGCGCCGAGCATCCGGACGGCGGTGTCCACGTCCCACCCGCCGTTGGCGTCCACCCGGATCCGGCCTTCCGGGCCCAGCGCGTCGCGGACCGCCTCGACCCGGGCGACGTCGTCGCCGGCGGGCTGGCCGCGGTCGGCCACCTTGACCTTCGCGGTCCGGCAGCCGGAACCGGAGACGATGCGGTGCGCCTGTTCCGGGCCCACCGCGGGCACGGTCACGTTGACCGCCACCCGGTCACGGACCGGGGCGGGCCAGCCGTCATAGGCCGCCTCCAGGGCGCAGGCCAGCCAGCGCGCGCATTCCCGCGGCCCGTACTCGGCGAACGGGGAGAACTCCGCCCACCCGGCGGGGCCCTCGATCAGCGCCCCTTCGCGGACCGTGATGCCGCGGAAGCGGGTGCGCATCGGGATCGCGAACGCGCGCAGGCTCGGCAGCGCGGCCGCGACCCGGTCCCGTAGCTGCGGGCCGGCGTCGACCACTGAAAGACCCTCCCGCCTCATCCCTGATCTTGCCGGATAACCTTACGTCGATGACTCCCAGCCCCTTGCACGCAGTGCTGCTCCCCGCGGCCGCGGGCACCGGGCGGCTGATGGAGGCGCTGGGCGCGGCCCTGGACGGCACCGGGCCGGCCCTGCTGCCGGTCGATCCCAGGCTGCCCGCCGAGCGGGTCCGGGCCCTGCTCCAGGCGCTCCGCCCCGCCACCCTGGAAACCCCTGAAGGCACGCAACGGCTCGGCCCTGGTGACTCCCCCGCCCTGGCCCCGGGTACCGCGGTGGTCATCGCCACCTCCGGGTCCACCGGGGAGCCCAAGGGCGTGGAGCTGAGCGGGGCGGCGCTGCGCCATTCGGCGCGGGCCAGCCTGGACCGGATCGGTGCCCGGCCCGGCGAGGCCTGGCTGTCCTGCCTGCCGCCGAGTCACATCTCGGGCCTGCAGGTCTTCGTCCGGTCGCTGCTGTCCGGTGTCCCGCCGGTGGTCCTGGAGCGGCTCGGAGCTCTGCTAGTCCGGGTCCGGGTGGGCGACCTCCCGCAGTACGTGTCCCTGGTCCCGACCCAGGTGCGCCGCCTGCTGGACGAGCCCGGGGGGCGGGAGGCCCTGGCCGGGTTCCGCGCGATCCTGCTCGGCGGGGCCGCGGTGCCGGCCGGGCTGCGCGCCGAGGCCGCTGCCGCGGGGGCCCGGGTGATCACCACCTACGGGATGTCCGAGACGTGCGGCGGCTGCGTCTACGACGGTGAGCCGCTGGACGGGGTGTCGGCCCGGATCGGGCCCGGCAGCAGGATCCGGCTGGCGGGCCCGGTGCTGTTCTCGGGGTACCGGGGGCGGCCGGACCTGACGGCGGCCGCCCTGGACGGCGGCTGGTTCGTCACCTCCGACGTGGGCGAGGTGGACGCCCGAGGGCGGCTGACCGTCCGCGGCCGCGCCGACGGCATGATCAACACCGGCGGCGAGAAGGTCTCGGCCGACGAGGTCGCGTCGGTGCTGGAAGACTGCCCGGGGGTCCGGGAGGCCGTCGTGGTCGGCCGGGCCGACCCTGAGTGGGGCGAGCTGGTCACGGCGATCGTGGTGCCCGCGGACCCGGCGGCGCCCCCCGGGCTGGAGGTCCTGCGCGGGTTCGCCCGCGGCAGGCTGCCGGACTACGCGGCGCCGCGGGCGGTCGTCGTGGTGCCGGCCGTGCCGTTGCTGTCCTCGGGCAAGCCCGATCTGCAGGCGCTGCGGTCGCTGGCGCAGCAGGGCTGACCGGACCGGCCGGGACGCGGCGGGACAGGACTGACGGGCCTGCCCAGGACTAACCGGCGGCGCTGCGGCGTTCACACTCCGTGGGGTTCAGGCGCGAGCGCTGACGCAGGGAGGGTCATGCGTGGACTGGCGCGGTGCAGGCACGACGGCTCTGCACGGGAACAATTGGCTCCTTGCAGCGTTATTACATAGTGCCCGCGCTTCACAGTAGCAAGTGCTGCGGACCGCTGGAGCACACCGATATCGCGGATACGTACTGACGTATGCGCGCACTGCGCGCCCACGAAGGGAGGAGGTGCCTCGATGCCAAGGAATGCCACCGCCAGGCGGGAGCCCGAGGTCGCCGGCGAGGCGGCCACCACGCGGGTGGACGAGCTGATCCAGCTTGGCCGCGGACAGGGGTACCTGTCCCTGACTGAGTTGGGCGCGGCGTTCGGTGAGGCGGGCGTCTCCCCCGCGGAAGGCCGGTCCATCATCCGCGAGATGGCGGACGCCGGCGTGCGGCTTGGTGATGAGCCGGGCGGGGGCGCTGCCCCGCAGGCTGCGACCTCGAAGACCTCGGAGAGCCCCACCTCAGAGGGCACTGCCTCAAAGGGCCCCACCTCAAAGGGCACGGCCCCAAAGCGAGCACGGACGGGCACGGAGGACATGACTACAGCACAACTCACCGCATCGCCTGACGCCGCCGGGGAGCCCGCGCTGGACAGCCTGGACGCCGCTGAGGCGGAGGCAGTCGCGCTGGCCGAGCCGGCTCGCGCCGAGGAGCCGGCCGAGGAGGTCGCTTCGGGCACTGCCCAGCCGGCCCAGGCTGAGGTGGACCTGGACGACCAGACGTCCGCCATGGGCGACTCGGTGCACACCTACCTGAAGTCCATCGGGCGGACCAGCCTGCTCACCGCGGAGCAGGAGGTCAACCTGGCCAAGCGGATCGAGGCGGGCCTGTTCGCCGAGCACAAGCTGGCGACCCAGGCTGACCTGGACGCGAACTACCGCCGTGACCTCGGGGAAGTGGCCGAGGACGGGCGGCGCGCCAAGGCCCACATGCTGGAGGCCAACCTGCGCCTCGTGGTCTCGGTGGCCAAGAAGTACAGCGACCGGGGCCTGTCCCTGCTGGATGTGGTCCAGGAGGGCAACCTGGGCCTGATCCGGGCGGTCGAGAAGTTCGACTACACCAAGGGCTACAAGTTCTCGACCTACGCGATGTGGTGGATCCGGCAGGCCATCCAGCGTGGCTTCGCCGACTCCGCGCGGACGATCCGGCTTCCGGTGCACGTGCTCGAGATGCTGAGCAAGCTCAGCCGGGTCGAGCGGGACATGCACCAGCGGCTGGGCCGCGAGCCAACACCCGAGGAGCTCGCCGTCGAGCTGGACCGGACCCCGGACCAGATCGAGGAGCTGCTGCGTACCAGCCGCCAGCCCATCAGCCTGGACTCGACCATCGGCGAGGACGGCGAGACCAGCATCGGTGACCTCATCGAGGACGTGGACGCGCCGGAGGCCTCCGAGCTGGTGGACCGGCAGCTGATGGCAGACCAGCTGCGGCACGCCCTGGACGGGCTGACCCAGCGTGAAGCCACCATCATGGCGATGCGGTTCGGCCTGTACGACGGCAACCCGCACACGCTGGATGAGATCGGCCGGGCGCTCGGCCTGACCCGGGAGCGGATCAGGCAGCTGGAGAAGCAGTCGCTGTCCAAGCTGCGCCACCCCAGCCGGGCCCAGCCGCTGCTCGACTACGCCAGTTGAGCAGACGGCGGATAGCTGAATGGCAGGCCCGCCGGACCTCACGGTCAGCGCGGGCCTGCTAACCGTCCCCAGACGGTCCCGACCCGGTCCAGGGCGGGCCCGGCCTGTGCGTGCCCCGCACGCGCCGCCGGTTCCCGCCGGGCCGGGTCGAGCACGTTACGGCCGATCGCGGGGCGGGCCGGTGGCAGCCAATGCTGTACTGGAACCGTGGACCCCTCGCGTGACGAACCGCCGGGCGCCCCGCCGCAGCGTGACCACGGCGGTCACGACGCGCCCGCCGGCGAGGTGGCCCGTTACTGGCGGCACGCGGCCGTGCCGGGCGTGGACCTGCTGCGGGCCAGGTACGTCACGCACCGCTACGCGCGCCACGCGCACGAGACCTACACACTCGCGCTGATCGAGGACGGGGTGGAGGAGTTCCGCTACGGCGGCAGCCTGCTGCGGGCCGGCCGCGGGGCGGTCGCCCTGCTCAACCCGGAGATGGTGCACACCGGCCAGGCCGGTGTCCCCGGAGGCTGGTCCTACCGCGTGCTCTACCCCGCGGTCAGTCTCGTCCGCGAGGTCAGCGCGGAACTGACCGGATCCCCGGGTACCCCGTTCTTCCCGGACACGGTCGTGGACGACCCGCGCAGCGCCCGGATGGTCCGCGCCGCCCACCTGGCCGCCGAGCACGGTGACCCGCTGGCCTCAGCCAGCCTGCTGCATGACGCCCTGGCCGGGCTGCTGCGCGAGCACGCCCGGGCCGGACGGCGCTCCCGCCCCCGCCAGGGCCGGCCCGCGGTGCGCACCGCGGTGTCGTTGCTGCGGGAACGGGTGATCGATCCGCCCACGCTCGAGGAGCTGGCCCTGGCCACCGGCGTCGGGCCGTACGCCCTGATGCGTGCCTTCCGGGCGGAGACGGGGCTGCCGCCGCACGCGTATCTCAACCAGTTCCGGGTCCGGCAGGCCCGGGGGCTGCTGGACCGCGGCGTGCCGCCCGCGCAGGCCGCGGCGGAAGCGGGCTTCGCCGACCAGGCGCACCTGACCCGGCACTTCAAGCGCATCGTGGGGGTGCCGCCCGGGGCCTATCAGCAGGCCCGCCAGGGCAGGGCGTACCGCACGCGGGCGCAATAACGTTCAAGTCAGCGGCCCGCGCCGGGCCCTAGCCTCCCGCTATGGCAGACACTTCAGCAGAGCCGGTGAAGCAGGCTGCGCGGGACGGGATCGCCCTCGGGCTGGCGGTGGGCACCTCGGGGCTGGCGTTCGGGGCGGCCGCCGTGGCGTCGGGGCTGAGCGTGGCGCAGGCCTGCGTGCTCAGCCTGGTCGCCTACACCGGCGCGTCGCAGTTCGCGCTGGCCGCGGCGGTGGCCGGTGGCGGCAACCTGATCGCCGGGACCGCCAGCGCGGTCCTGCTCGGCAGCCGCAACGGCCTGTACGGGCTGCGCCTGGCCGGCCTGCTGGACTTCCGCGGCCGGTTCCGGCTGCTGGCTGCGCTGGGCGTCACGGATGAGTCGACCGCGGTCGCCCTGGCTCAGCCAGCAGGGGGCCGGCCGGGGCGCGCCGCGGCCCGGGCCGGCTTCCTGGCCACCTTCGGCAGCCTGTACCTGACCTGGAACGCGGGGACGCTGGCGGGCGCGCTCGGCGCGGGCCGGCTGGGCTCCCCCAACACGTTCGGCCTGGACGTGGTGGGGCCCGCGGCGTTCCTCGCGCTGCTGTGGCCGCGGCTGCGGGACGGCCGGACCGAGCGGGCGGTCGCGCTGGCCGGGGCCGTGATCGCGCTGGCCGCCACGCCCTTCTGCCCGCCGGGGCTGCCGGTGGTCCTGGCCGCGGGGGCCGCGCTCGGCGCGGCCCTGCTGCCCAGCGGCGCCGCCGGCACCGCTGACGCGGCGCAGGCGCCTGGCCCGGACCGTCCGGCTGGCCCGGACCGGGCTGCGCAGACAGCTGACGAGAGGCCGTGCCGGTGAGCGGGACCTGGATCGCCGTGCTGGTCACCGCGGTGTGCTGCTACGCGCTCAAGCTGGCGGGCCTGACCGTGCCACCGCAGTGGCTGGCTCATCCCCGGGCCCAGCGGTTCGCCACCCTGGTCCCGGTCGCGCTGCTCGCCGCGCTGATCGCGGTGCAGACCGTGGGCCGGGGTGAGTCCCTGGCCATCGACCCCGCCCGGCTGGCGGGCCTGGGCGCGGCGGCCGCCGCGCTCCTGCTCCGCGCCCCGTTCCTCGTGGTCATCCTGGCTGCGGCCGGCACCGCCGCCTCGTTGCGTGCCCTCGGCGTGGCCTGACGACGCGGGCGGCTGTCCCTGCGCGCCCTCGGGGGCAGGCCGCGCGCCTCCGCGGCAGGCGGCGCGCGCGATAAAGTGCCCGCGTGACTGTGAACGTCGAGGTGCTGCGTGAAGTGACCGATGAGGTAGTCGAGGCGTTCGGTGTCCTGCTGCCCCAGCTGTCCAGGAGTTCTCCCCCGGCTGACCGGGCGGTGCTGGAGCGGGTGACGGGCTCGGCCGCAATCACGCTGCTCATCGCCCGCTCCGATGGGAAGATCGCCGGGACCCTGTCGCTGGTGATGTTCCCCATCCCCACGGGGCTGCGGGCCTGGATCGAGGACGTGATCGTGGACGAGGCCGCGCGGGGCCAGGGCATTGGCCAGGTCCTGACCATCGAGGCGCTGCGTATCGCGGAGGAAGCCGGTGCCAGGACCGTGGACCTTACCTCGCGGCCCTCCCGGGAGGCGGCTGGCCGGCTCTACGAGCGGGCGGGCTTCAAGTCCCGTTCCACCCGCCTGTACCGCTACACCTTCGCCGACCACGAAGTCGCTTCCTGACCCCCTCTCCCCTTCCCGCAGGGTTCCCCCCGGCGGGCGGAACCAGGAAAAGGGCGCCGGCGGGTTACCCGGCGAACCCGGCGACGGCCTCCAGCAGCCGGTCCACGTCGGACCGGTCGTTGTAGTGCACCAGGCCCGCCCGCACCGCTCCCCCCGAGTCGCGGATACCGAGCGCGCCGGTGAGTTCCCACGCGTAGTTGTGCCCGCTCCACACGTTGACTCCGCGGCCAGCGAGGTAGCGCGCCACGTCACCGGGCGGGCGCCCGCCGACGGTGAAGTACGCGGTAGGCGCGCGGTGCGCCGCTTTGCCGTAGGTGGTGACCTGGCCCATCGCGGCCAGACCGTCCAGCAGGACCTGGAACAGGCTCTGCTCATGGTCTTCCACGGCGGCCATCGAGGCGAGCAGCCGCTGGCGGCGCGGGCCGGGCCCGCTGCCATCCAGCTGCGCCAGGTGCTCCACGGCCGCGGTGACCCCGGCCAGGTCGGCGAAGGGCGGGGTGCCCTGCTCGAACCGCTCGGGCACCGAGTCGGGCGAGGGCTTCAGCTTGTCCGGATGCAACGTCTCCAGCAGGGCCGGGTCGGCGATTACCGCCCCGACGTGCGGCCCCGACCACTTGTACGCGCTGGTCGCGTAGAAATCCGCGCCGAGCGCGGCCACGTCGACCGGGCCGTGTGGCGTGGCGTGCACGCCATCCACGTAGCTGAGCGCTCCCGCGGCGCGGGCCTGCGCGGTGATCGCGGCAACGTCCGGCCGCGTGCCCAGGACGTTACTGGCCGCGGTGACGGCGACCAGCCGGGTCCGCTCGGAGACCAGGTCCGCGTACTGGGCCGCAGGAAGCTCTCCCGTCGATATGTCGACTTCTGCCCAGCGAACGGTGGCGCCGGCCCGCTGGGCGGCATGGATCCAGGGCCGCACGTTCGCGTCGTGATCGAGCTGGGAGAGGACCACCTCGTCCCCCGCGTTCCAGTGGCTGGCCAGCGTGTAGGCCAGCCGGTAGGTGAGCGTGGTCATGTTCGGCCCGAGGATCACCCCGTCGGCGTTCCCGCCCACCAGGTCGGCGACGGCCTGGCGGCATTCGGCGGTCAGCGCGGCCGAGCGGAGGCTGGCCGGGAACTCGCCGCCCGCGTTGCCGAGGCCGGACCGGTAGGCGGCCCCGATGGCCTCGATCACGCTGGCCGGGACCTGGGTGCCCGCGGCACCGTCCAGGTAGGCGAACCCGTCGGCGAGGGCCGGGTACGCCCCCCGCACTGAAACGACATCGAATGCCATCAGCACCATCCCTTCAGCTAGCCTGCCCGCCCCCTGCCCGCCACGCGGCCCCGGAGGCCAGGGCCGTCGGGCCACCGGGTGCGCCCGCGAGGTTACAGCACGGGGCGGGGAGAACTCCTGCCCACCGGAATCCTGCCCGATGCGCGGAGCATGACGTGCCACGGGTCCTCGCGGACCGCCGCCCCGGCCAGCCGGCCGCCGCGCCCGCGGGCCGGCGCGGCCTCCTCCGCGCCGGCGTGACCCAGCCCGCCCCCGGCCAGCAGGTGCGGCATCCCCGCATTCCACCCGCGGAGCAGGATGTCCGGGTCGGCGGGGCGGTAGTCCTTGCCCACGGCCCGGGCGAGATCCCAGGCGTGCAGATGCCACTCCGCGCTGGCCGCGCCCGCCATCCCGCCCACCGTGACCAGCACATCCCGGTACTGGTGATGCGGCAGATCCCAGATCGGCAGGAGACGCTGCGCGTACGACCGGGCCGAGCCTGCGAACGCCTCAACATGCTCCGGTCCGGACGCATCGGGGAGGGCGGCGAGTTCTGCGGCGTTCTGCCGGCCCAGCTTGCGGGCCAGCGTGTCCGGGTGCACCCCGGTGGCCATCAGCCGGGCCAGCCGGCTAGCCGGGGCATCGTCGAGGTACTCGTGATAGTCGTCGGCGACGCACCGCAGGTGGCCGGCCAGGTCAACGACCCGCCATTCCGGGCAGGGTGACGGCGCGAGCCAGCCGGTGTCAGAGAACTGCGCGGACAGCTGGCAGATGACCGTCACGCCGTCGTAGAAGGCGGCGAGCCCCGGGCCGGGCAACCACCCCCGCACCAGTGGCCTGCCCCCCGAATCCGTGCGCTTCACGGTCCCTCCCTGCCGGCAAACGGCACCGCTGCGCGAACCCCCCCGGGGCTAGTCAGGGTGCCAGAGTTGCCCTGCCACCGCTACCCGGCTACCGCATAGCGGCGATGAGTTGACACAGCTGTTACATCAGGACTCATATCGCGATCGACCGATTTCTTCCGCCCGCGGGCTCACTGCGGCCCCCGCCAGGCGGGCGGGCCGGGTGCACCGCGGGGCAGCGCGCAGCCAGGGAAAATCCAGGTGACATAGCGGCAGACCCCAGCTAGCGTTCGACTAATGCCCCCCCATGAACCTGGCCGAAGCGCGCCTGCCGACCGTGGGGCGACCCCCCTCGCGTCACTCTGGCGGATCCGGGTCTACCTGCGCCCCTACCGCTGGCAGCTGGCGTTCATGCTCGCGTGCGCCATCGTGGCCGTGGGCAGCGAGATCGCGATCCCGCTGCTGACGAAAGCCATGATCGACGGGGCGATCGGCCACGGGGAGCGCAGGCTGCTGCTGCCGATCGGCGCGGCCGCGGTCGGCCTGGGAGCCGTCCAGGCCCTGCTGAACTTCCTGCGCCGCTGGATCCAGGCGAGCGCGGTCGCCGGGATGGAGCAGTCCCTGCGGGCGGACATCTACGCCCACCTGCAGCGTCTGCCGCCCGCCTTCCACGACGAGTGGCAGTCCGGCCAGCTGCTGTCCCGGGCGACCACGGACCTGTCGGCGATCCGGCGCTTCGCGGGCTTCGGCACGATCTTCCTGGTCACCAACGTGGTCACGTTCATCGCGGTGGTGGCGTTGCTCATCCGGCTGAACTGGTGGCTCGGCCTGCTCACCGCCACCGTGTTCCTGCCCGTCGTGGCGGCCAGCACCCGGTTCCAGCAGACCTACCGGGGACTGTCCCGGCGCGCCCAGGACCAGCAGGGCGACCTGGCCACCTACGTGGAGGAGGCCGCGACCGGGATCCGCGTGCTCAAGGCGCTCGGCCGGGGCGACGAGGCCGCCGGCCAGCACCGCGGCCAGGCGCTCGAGGTGTTCGGCACCGAACTGCAAAAGGCCCGGCTGCGCAGCACGTTCTGGGCCGGCCTGGACCTCATCCCGAACGCGCTCATCGGCGTCCTGCTGCTGCTCGGCGCCATCGCCACCAGCCGCCACGAGCTGACCCTGGGCGGCCTGGTCGCGTTCATCACGCTGACCCTCCAGCTGGTCTGGCCCATCGAGTCGATGGGCTACATCCTGGCCGGCGGCCAGGAAGCGGCCACCGCGGCCCAGCGCGTGTTCGAGATCCTCGACACGCCACCCGCCATCACCAGCCCCGCCGGGCCCCGGGCCCGCGCCGCGGGCCGCCCGGCCGGCCGCCGGGCGGCGCGGCTGGTGTTCGACCACGTCGGGTTCACGTACCCGGGGGCGGAGCACGCGTTACTGCGCGACGTGAGCCTGGCTGTCGAACCTGGCCAGACCATGGTGCTGGCCGGGGCGACCGGCGCCGGCAAGACGACCCTGCTGCAGCTGGTGCCCCGCCTGGCCGACGCGACGCAGGGTGCGGTCCTGCTCGATGGCACCGATGTGCGGCGGCTGCCGCTGCCGGTGCTGCGGGCGCGGGTCGGCTGCGCGTTCGAGGACCCGACCCTGTTCTCGGCCAGTGTCCGGGAGAACGTGGCCTACGGCGCCCCGGACGCCGATGACGCGGCGGTCGAGGCCGCACTGGCGATGGCCCAGGCCGGCTTCGTGCATGACCTGCCCTGGGGCCTGGACACCCGGATCGGCGAGCAGGGCATGGCCCTGTCAGGCGGCCAGCGGCAGCGGGTGGCACTGGCCCGCGCCATCCTGGCCCGGCCCTCGCTGCTGATCATGGACGACCCGCTGTCCGCGCTAGACGTGCACACCGAGGCGAAGGTGACCCACGCCCTGAGGGGGCTGCTGGCGGAGACCACCGCGCTCGTGGTGGCCCACCGTCCGTCCACGGTGATGCTCGCGGACAAGGTGGCCCTGCTCCGCGACGGGGTCATCGCCGCCACCGGCACGCACGCGCACCTGCTGGCCAGCCAGCCCCGGTACCGGGAGCTGATGAGCGGCCTGGACGCGCCGGACGCCGGCGAGCAGGCGGCATCATGACCTCCGACACGTGGCGGGGAATCGCCGCCGAGGACGCCGACAAGGTCACCAGCGGCCTGGCCGCGCTGCTGCGCCGCCGCGCCCGGCGGCTCCTGTTCAGCCTGCTGCGCCCTCAGCGGGCCCGGGTGATCGTCACCTTCCTGCTCATCGTGACCGCGAGCCTGGCCGCGCTGGCCGGTCCCTGGCTGGTCGGCGTGGCCATCGACCGGGGTATCCCGCCGCTGCTGCACGGCGGTGACCTGGTGCCGCTGGCGCGGTACGTGGCTGGCTTCGCGGCGGCCGTGGCCATCCAGGCCGTGGCCAGCCGGGGGTTCATCTACTCGATGGGCAAGCTCGGCGAGACGGTGGTCCTGGATCTGCGCCAGCGGCTGTTCCTGCACTTCCAGGAGCTGCCGGTGTCGTTCCACGAGCACTACACCTCGGGGCGGGTCATCTCCCGGCAGGTATCCGACATCGACTCGATCTCCGACCTGTTCGACGATGGCCTGGACGCCCTGGTGTCCGCGGTGCTCTCCCTGGTCCTCGTGGGGGCCGGGATGCTGCTGCTGGACTGGCCGCTGGCGCTGGTGGTGCTGGCCGGCTTCGTCCCGCTGGCCTGGCTGACGATCTGGTTCCGGCGCGAGTCCGCGGCCGCCTACCGGCGGACCCGGGAAACGATCGCCGAGGTCATCGTCCAGTTCGTCGAAACCTTCGGTGGTATCCGCGCCGTGCAGGCGTTCCGCAGGGAGCAGCGCAACGAGGAGATCTTCGACAGCTCCAACGGTCAGTACACGGCAGCCAGCCTGCGCTCGTCGCGGGTGCTCGCGGTGTACGCGCCGGGGATCACCCTGGTCGGCAACGTGGCCACCGGAGTGGTGCTGTGCTACGGCGGGCTGCGGGTGATAGACGGCGACATCAAGGTCGGCGTGCTGGCCACCTTCCTGCTCTACCTGGGCCGGTTCTTCGACCCGCTGCAGGACCTGTCCCAGTTCTACAATTCGTTCCAGTCCGCGGCCGCCTCGCTGGAGAAGATCTCCGGCGTGCTCGAGGAACCGCCCGCGGTGCCCGAGCCGACCCACCCCGTCCCCCTGCCGCCACGGCACGGGCCGTCCGCCTACGCCGCGGGCCGAGAGGTCCGGTTCGAGGGGGTGAGGTTCGGCTACCGGGACACGGCGGTGCTGCCCGGGCTGGACCTGACGATCCCGGCCGGCCAGACCGTGGCCCTGGTGGGGGCCACCGGGGCCGGGAAGACCACCGTGGCCCGGCTGCTGGCCCGCTTCTATGATCCCGGCCAGGGCAGCGTCCGGCTGGACGGCGTCGACCTGCGGGACGTGCCGGACCGGGTGCTGCGTCGGGAGGTCGTCCTGGTCACCCAGGAGAACTTCGTGTTCTCCGGGTCGGTGGCCGGCAACATCCGGCTCGGCCGGCCGGACGCGACCCAGGCCGAGGTGCAGGCCGCGGCCCGGGCCATCGGGGCGGACGCTTTCATCTCCGCGCTGCCGGGTGGCTACCAGGCTGACGTGGGCAAGCGCGGCGGCCGGCTGTCGGCCGGGCAGCGCCAGCTGATCGCGTTCGGCCGCGCGTTCCTCGCCGCCCCCTCGGTCCTGGTGCTCGACGAGGCGACCTCGCTACTGGACATCCCCAGCGAGCAACTGGTCCAGGCCGCGCTGCGGACCATCCTGGCCGGGCGGACAGCGATGATCATCGCGCACCGGCTGTCCACGGTGGAGATCGCGGACCGGGTGCTGGTGCTCAGCGCCGGGCGCGTCGTCGAGGACGGCGCCCCCGCCCGGCTCCTCGGATCGGACGGGCAGTACTCCGCGCTGCACGCTGACTGGCGGGACAGCCTCGCGTAGGGCCGGGGACCGGCCCTGCCTCTCGTAGGGCCGGGGACCGCCCTCCCTCCCGGGGACCGCGCCGCCGGCGGCCAGGCGGCGCTCCCCGGCGGCGCTCCCCGGCGGCGGTGCGCCATCCGCTAGGCTCGCCGTTGGCCCGCACAGGCCAGAAGTTCCAGCAGGACGTAGGAGCGCACCGTGATCCCGAGACGCAAGCCGGTCAGCCAGGAAGCCGGGCAGAAGTTCGCCGCCGACCAGGCATTCGCGGCCCGCTTCGACGAGCTGCTCGCCGAGGCCCGGGCCGCCGAGCAGGACCTGCGTGACGGGGAGGCGGCCAACGTACCGCTCATCGAGCGCTACCGGCTCGCCAAGCGGCTGGACGCGGCGCTCACGGCTGCGATGCGGGCCGCGTTCGCGGCCGAGCGCGTGGCTATCGGCCCGCTGGGCTACGAGGACCGCATCTACCGGCGCAAGGCCAAGGCGACTCCCCCGGTCCGGGCCTGGTCCGCCGAGGCAGAACGGCTGCTCACCCTGCGCGAGAGCCACCGGCTGACCGGCATTCCGCGCGTACCGCCTAGCCCGGCCATGGGTGGGTCGGACGAGCTCGCGCCAGGATTTCAGCCGGCCGGTCCCGGCGCAGTCACGACCCGGTAACAGAAGTTAGCCGTCCGATGCGAATATGTAACGCCGCCACCCAGCGGGGGTAGGTAGTTAGGTGATCCGGGTCACGTAAGGTTGTAGCTACTAGTGACAAAGAGTGACTCGATAAATCGTCACAACGGACCATGTCGTCCGCTGGGGGAAGACCGGCACACTAGCTTGTGATCAACACCACAGCCAGACATTGACCAGGAGGCACGTATGTGCCCGCACACGCCGCCATGTCCAGACGCGCGAGCGCTGGACCGAGAGGCGGCCCGGACTCTCGTCAGTCACCCCGAGCAGGGCTGGAGCCTGCTCTGCAACGGCATCGTCGTGTTCGAGGACACTGGCGAGCTGCTCCCCGGGGGGGATACGGTCGCGCCCCATAGGCCCACAGATGTGAGCGCAACCAGCAGCACCATCCCGGCGGCCCCGCACGCGGCGGCCCGCATGGCCGCGCCCGCCGAGCCTGCGGCTTAGCCAGCGCCCCGCGCCGCGGCACCAGCCGCTGAGCGCAGCAGTCCCCCGCTGAGCGCAGCAGTCCCCCGCCGTTCGGCACGGCCCGCCCCGGCTGCTCCGCGCGCAGCAGCCCGCCGCTGCTCAGCGCGGGCAGCTAGCGCCCCCGCCGCTGGCTGGTGAACTGTGGGCGGCGCCCACTGGGCGCCCGGGTCAGTGATGGACGAGCCCTGGCAGGCCTGCCAGCCACGCGCCGGCGGTCGCGCCGACCGTCCCGGGCTTCCTCGACAAGGCGTGCGTTTCGCCGTCCAGCACCACGACCCGGGTCCGGGACGCCTGATCCGGGATGCCGAACGGATCCCGCCTCCCGTTGATGACGAGGATGTCCGTGCCTGCCAGGGACAGCTCACCCGCCCGCGACTTCTCCGGGTGGCCGGGCGGATGGAGCGGGAAGGCCAGCGCGAGAACCGCCCGGGCCCCGGTGGCGGGGGCGGTCCTGCAGGCCACGCGGGCGCCGTTGCTCCGCCCGCCCTGGACTAGCGGCAGGCCGGCGCCGGCCGCGGCCCGCAGCGCGTCGATGATCTCGATCCAGGCGGCGTCCTGCCGCTCCGGTGGACCGGGCGCGCGGCGACCCTTGACCCGGTAGGGCTGGGTGACCAGCGCGACCGCGGCGCCAAGCCGCAGCGCCGCGTCCCGCACCGCCAGCAGGTCGGCGGAGTCCGGCCCGCCTCCGGAGCCGTGCGTCAGCACCAGGAGGAACGCGGGGTCCCGCCGCCGCTGCCCGTCTCCGGGCGGCCAGGTGACGCCGGCCTGCGCGGCACCCTCGGTGGTCATGATCTCCACGCCGCGAAGCGTAGCCTGCGCCCCGCGTGCGGGAGCGTCCCGACCTGCCGGTCCGCCCGCTGCCCGGTCCTGGCCAGCCGGGAGCCTGGGCGCGGAGGCCGTCCGGGTAGCCGGCGGTTCAGACGTTGAGGAGCTTACGGAGGTAGTGGCCGGTGTGGCTCGACTCGACGGTGGCGACCTCTTCGGGGGTGCCGGTGGCGATGATGTGGCCACCGCGGGATCCGCCGTCGGGGCCGAGGT
>Ga0187875_10002011_pt1 | contig 15307 bp, 18 predicted proteins | sample June2016WEW_17_1_2_FD_132978 | JGI IMG/M metagenome (GOLD analysis project Ga0187875, IMG submission 132978) | Peatland microbial communities from SPRUCE experiment site at the Marcell Experimental Forest, Minnesota, USA - June2016WEW_17_10 | ecosystem: Environmental > Terrestrial > Soil >... | reverse complement strand
GTCGCTGCGCACCGAGGCTTCCTTGCCGGCCAGTTGCTCCGGGGCCATATAGGCCGGTGTGCCCTCGCGGACGTTGGTTCCGTCCAGTTGTCCGGCCACCGCTGCCAGGCCGAAATCGGCGATCAAAACCTGCCCCCGCCCGTCGATCATGATGTTGGCCGGTTTCAGGTCGCGATGCACGCCCTTGTCGTGCGCGGCCGCGAGTCCCGCGCACAGCTTGCGCGCGATCTCCACGGCTTTATCCGGCGGCAGGCGCCCGATACGCCGCAGCAGGGAGTGGAGGTTTTCGCCATCCACGTACTCCATCGAGAGGAACGTGGAACCGTCCGCTTCGCCGATATCGTAGACCCGGCAGACGTTGGGGTGCGACACCTGGCGCGCGATGCGCACCTCGCCGTGGAAGCGCGCGAGCATTTGCTGGTTCTTGGCGGTGGCTTGCGGCAGGAACTTGAGCGCCACGGGCTGGCCCAGCTTGAGATCGTTGGCCCGGTACACTTCGCCCATTCCTCCCTGGCCGAGGAGTCCGACGATGCGGTAGCGCTCGGCGAGGATCGTGCCGGGAGGGAATCGGCCTTCCTCCGAGGGGTGGGAAGGCGTAGGTGTCGCCGCGCGCGGCATGGCGTCGGTGAGCAACTCGGATGCCGATCCCAATGCCGTACCGCAGGACCCGCAGAAGCGGTTCCGGTCGGGGTTTTCAGCGGAACAGGAGCGGCACTGGGCCATTGGGTCTCACTCTACCATGGGAGCGAGTCCAAACTCCCAGGAAGTCCCGATCTGGGAAGTTTCAGCCCGCCAGTCGTCCACGGGGATTCCTCCTGGTAATCGCCGCTCACGGAAAGCACCTGGCCGCTTTGTCCCCGATCTGTCGAAGTGTTTACGACCGGTGACGGGCCGGTACTACATCCGATCAGTCGCCCCCATGCGTGGCGGATGCGCCGCCCGCCTGGTTCAGGCCGGTCTTGGTGAGGCCGAACCTGGCTGCCATGAGTTGTCTGGATCAATTCACCATGGGCAACCAGAGCGCCATCCAACGTTCTTAAGGCCAGAAAACCATGAAGTTCGCCTTCCGTCTGGCGTACCGCCACGGGTTGCGCCGATAGCGAAGCACTTTGGAGCAGCGCGGCGCAGGCGAGTATGAGGGCGAGGAGTCGCGGCCGGCAAAACCACAAATCATCGTTTGGGTAGGCAGTGTTCATCGAGTGAGGACGCAGCAATTCAGAGTTCTAATGACCGTCCGTACGGTTTTTCACGCTTTTGGGCGGACGCCGGCCTGGTGTTGGCGACGCGGTTGCACAAGCGCAGGTGGAGGGTATTATGTTCGCAAGGTACGCACGGAATCTATGTTGCGGTCCGCTCACTTTAGCGCGCGCCCAGGAAGCCAATCGCGATGTGGTGGTGGCACCCAGCGACGTCGGTGGAATCGTGGACCGGGTGCAAACGCTCTCGCTTTTTGGTTAACGGATGAGCTGCGCTGGCCTGTTAGCGGCAGCGCGCGAGAGGGTCATTTTGGCGGGGCCAATGTGGACCAAGTCGCTGACGCTCTATGGCGAAGGGCGGACCCAGGCGGAGGTGACACACGGGGGAGCCAACTGGTTAGAGAACGAATGGTCGCTGACTCCCGCGCACTCATTAACCGCCGCGATACGGCCCAAGTATTTAGCGCCCCGAGTACTGATACGCAGGATCCGGTTTACGCAGCGAGCGGCGACAGAACAGGCAGCACACAACCCTGACGGCAGGCGGTCCCCTCCAGTTCATTGGTACGGTCTCGACACCTGTCAGCGACCATATCAACGTCCCGAGCGGCTACACCGCAGTGATGTTCGTGACCAGCTTCTGCCGGACCACCGTCAACAGCACCGGGGCAATGACGGACAGACTGGTTCCTCCACGAAATCGATCTAAGCACAGGCCTCGAATCGTGCAAGGGAGCCGAGTCGCTTCCGAGGGCTCCATCGCTTTTCGGCTATTCCTAATATTTACAACAAACCGGGGAATCTGCTTTCGCTCAAAAAGCAACCCCAGCATTTCGAACAGATGGAGTTCAGACACAGTTTTGGCACAGGTGAAACGCAGGGGCGTTACCGGCATAAACCCGCTTCGCGCCTCTACTCAAGGGTCCCTCGATCAGTGCCCGCCCGATGCCGCGATTGGCCCCGGTCTCGGAGGAAGGGGCGTATCTTTCCTCCTCCGAGAGATAGATCGACACTAGCAGAGCAACTCGCCATCAGTCATGCACGCTTACCGAAAGCACACGACCCGCTTCCGCGGATTCCCGGCGACTGGTACTCACCGCGACAAGACGATAGTCAGGCAGCGCCTGCAGCGCCGGAATATGCGCCGTTACGGCCCACCCTCCCTTGTCCGGACTGGCGCCGATGATGCCCACTCCGATTGTTGAGCGTTGCATCATGTCTTTGCTTCGGTCTGGCATTGGTGCCATCACAGTTCATAGCCAGCGTTCGCGGCCGGCGCTGAAAACGCGTTCAGGGGCAGAATTGGGGCCCGAAGGTTCACAGCCTGGGTGGGTCCGTCGACCTTAATACCTTCCGCTTTGATTCCGAGCTTCCGCATCCGATAAATCAAAGTCGTCCGCGGCAAACCGAGCCGGGAAGCGGCGCCGTTCCTCCCGGCGATGACCCAGTTGACCTGCCGAAGCGCTTCCAAGATGTGCGCTCGCTCCGCCTCCACCAAGGTGCGGACCGGCTGGGGCGCGTCGCTCGTGACGAGCCTTTGGCGTTCTGTCGGCGGTAGCCGCAATTCCGGCCCAGGGGACATAATAACTGCCCGCTCGATGACGTTCTGCAATTCCCGGATATTGCCTGGCCAGTCGTGTCGTTGCAGTGTTTCCATCACTTCCTCCGCCACTTGCCAAACCTCCCGATTCGTGCGGAGGGCAAACTTGTGAATGAAGTGATCCACGAGAAGCGGGATGTCCTCCGCACGCGCGCGCAGCGGAGGAAGATCGATCGGGAATACGTTCAAGCGGTAGAAGAGATCGGCGCGGAACCGTCGTTCGCGCACCATTTGCGCCAAGTCCTGATTGGTGGCCGCGACGATACGAACGTCAACGCGAGTGGTACGTGTACTGCCGAGCCTCTCGAACTCCTGCTCCTGGAGAACACGCAGGAGCTTGGGTTGCAGTTCGAGCGGCAAATCGCCGATCTCATCGAGAAACAACGTTCCGGTGTGGGCCAGTTGAAACCGGCCGACCGTCTGGGTCAGCGCGCCCGTGAAGGCGCCGCGTTCGTGGCCGAACAACTCGCTTTCAAGCAGACCGGCCGGTATCGCGGCACAGTTGACGCGTACATACGGTCCGCGCCGGCGCAAGCTTTCCTCGTGGATGGCCCTGGCGACGAGTTCCTTGCCAGTGCCGGTTTCACCGTGGATCAGAACGGCCGAATCCGTCCGAGCCACCATTTGCACCAGGTTCCAGACGCACCGGAATGCGCGACTGGATCCGATCATTTCGCCCTTGGATGTCGATTCCAATGGGATGCAGGTTATCGCGGTAGCAGCCATAAGTTACTCCAATGCCCGACGGCTTGAGATTTGTGCATGGCCAGTGGCGTTCGCCCACGTGACCTATCGATAACCAATCGTAGGCCGAAACGGAAAATCGCGAAACCCCATAATGTGGAAGTCCGGCCCTATAGTTTTCTACAGTCGGAAACTACCGTTGCACGAGGTGCCGAACCCTCTTGAGGAACCGAATTCGCCGGCTGGGATCGGACTGGCGGAAAGCAATGCTGTCCGGAACGACGAGCTTGACCTGGGTCCCCGAACCCGATGAACTGGAGATAGTGAGGCGGCCGTGCAGCCGCGAGGCGCGCTCATACATTCCGGTCACCCCGAAATGCCCGCCCTTCCCATTTGCAGCCAATTCGGGGTCGATGCCTTTTCCATTGTCGCGTACGCGCAAGACCAGATCCTCGACGTAGTCCAGTTCCACGTTCAACAGGTTGCCCTCGGAATGAACGCAAGCGTTTCGTATGGCTTCGTACCCGATTCGATACACCTCATCGCGCACGATAGGATGCAATTCCCGGCTGGGGCCTTGTACCGAGAGAACAAATTCGATCGGACGTTGGAACTGGCATTCTCCGCCCGCGCGCCGTAGCGCCTCCGCCATATCGTTCCGCTCTGTGGTTGAGCTGCGCAGGGAGCTAAGCGCCGTTCTACCTTCTTGAATCGCCTGCCCAAGCCATTCCGACAGACGTTCCATCGCGTCTCGCATCCGCGCCGCGTCGGAGGTGTGTTTCAAAGCATCATCGGCGACCATCTTGCTTCCTTGAATCGTCTGGAGTAGCGTGTCGTGAAATTCGCGCGCCAGACGGGTGCGCTCAGCCAGGCGCTCATCGAAACGAGTGTTCATCCCGCGGGCGATCTGACGGATGCGGAACTGGTAGGCAGCGGCCAAAAGCAATGCAACCGCCGACACGCACAGCGCCTCGAACCAATAAGTCTGATAGAAGGCAGGGGAGACGCTGAAGGCCCATGCGGCGCCGGCTTCATTCCAAACGCCGTCGTTGTTGCAAGCCATCACGCGAAATGTATACTCTTTTGGCGCGAGACCTTCGTAATAGGCCTGCCGGCGAGATCCCGCATCATGCCAATCGGTATCCTTGCCTTCGAGCTTATAGCGGAATAAGACGCGTTCCGGAATCGACAAACTAAGAGCTGTGTAATCAATCTCGAGATCGTTGGTGCGATGGGACAATGCCATCCCGGCGGCGGGAGTCATCTCTTTGCCACCAATTCTCACCGTTTCGACATGAACCGGAGGCGGCACATTGTTTATCGGAATCCTCCGCGGATTGGCGTAAGCGATCCCGTTCGTGGTAGCAAACCAAATCCGGCCATCCGTCGTTTTGGCAACCACCGGCAGTGGGGAGACTTGGCGCGGCTTGCCCGGCAGGCCGTCGAGCGTATTGAAGGATCGATAATGAATCTGATAAGCGGGGTCTCCGATGGCGGCATCGAGGTCGCCGGGAGCAACTCGCAGTACGCCGGATTCGCTCGCCAGCCACCAGTAGCCCAGATCGTCTTCAGCTACGCCGAATACGGATCGCGCCGCAAGTCCGTGACTCGCCGTGAGAACGCGGAACCGGCCATTCTCGAACTTGCTCAGACCGCCGTCACCTCCGGCCCAGACATTGCCGGCTCGATCGTCGAAGAAGGTGAAGATCCCACCTGCGGGAAGACCATCGCTGGGTCCGAAATCCTGCAGCTTGCCGTGATCGTAGTGTCTGACGTGATCATATTGGCCAAGCCAGACGCGTCCACGGCGATCTACGTACAAATATCCGAATTCGTGGTCCTCGTGGGATTGCACTGCAATTCTCGTGAGTGCGCCATGATCAAAGCGCAAGAGACCGTTGCCCCGGTCGAATAACCAGATAGCTCCTGCCTGATCACAAGCGATTCCGAAAAACGTGCGCGCAGCGGCGCCCTTCGGCAAGGGAACCCTTTGGAAACTTGCTCGCCAGTGCCAAAGCGAAAGGGCACTAACCGTCCATACGCCGCCGGCCGCGTCCTCGCACATCGAGTACAGTGGGACTTGGCTAAGTAACGCCTTTTGATCGCCTTGAGGGCCGATTCGCACTACCTGCGCATCCCCGAGGCCGTACGTCCAGAGACTGCCGTCCTTGGATGCCGTAAAACCCCGCGGAGCGTCCGGATGATCTACGGAAACGGGCGTGAAGGTGCTTTCCCGAAAACGGTCGAGCCCACGGGAGGTTCCTGACCAGATATTTCCCTCCCGGTCCTCCATAAGGCAGTGAACGTAATCCCCGGAAAGGCCGTCTTTCGCGGAAAACTGTTCTGCTTCCGGGCCATATTGGGCAATCGCATGGCCGTCGATCCGGTCAGGGTAAGCAACCCGCCGGAGTCCATCGCCGGCGCTACTAATCCAAAGACTTCCGTTCCGATCGAAGAGCACGGCAGTCGCCCCGACGCGAACTTCCGTCATGGGACTGAGATCGCGCGGCCGACGCACGGTGTGTGCTGATCGGCCGGTATCAGCAAGCCAAATGGCGCCGTCAGGCGCCTGCGCAAAATCGCCGCCGCCTCCAGTCTTGCCCGCGTCCACAAAGCGGCTTTCCCCAGCCGGGAGATAGACAACCCTATCCCCGGTGAAAACCCAGAGTGTGCCGGACTTGTCATAGTACACGTGCCTCGCCAGCCTGCCGGGGAACCCCCATTCTTTACCGGCATCCTTCCAGACCCCATCCCGAAAGCGCAAGAGGCCGTTCGCAGTAGCGGCTATTATCGTCCCATCGCTGCCTTCCACCAAAGTGGCGGCTAAGGGTATTCCAGAGTAGGAAGTCACGTGACCATCGCGGAGACGGCTCAATTTGCCGGGCCGGAACACAATCCAGAGGCTTCCGTCACGAGCCGCAAGCATAAACTGGATCCGCGTACCGGGGAAAACTTCCCTGCGGCGCGGCTCAAAGCGCGCGAACCGGACACCATCGAAACGAAACAAACCGGATGACGTTCCCAGCCACAGATACCCGTCGGTTGTTTGCGCCAAGGCTCGAATGTCGGAAGGGGCGCCATCCCTTTCCGTCCAGGCGGTGTGAACGAACGCGGTGATGGCCTTTTGGGGATCCAGCGGGAATCCTGGCCGGGCCCCGAACCCGGCCAGGACGAATGTCGCCAGCCAGCCGATTCTTACCATAATGTGGCCACACCCTCAGCAGCCATCCCAGAGAGTTCTAGTCTCTAGGTGCTTGTTACACTTCCAGTATTCCGCGTCGGATTGCGATCATTACTGCATGCGTGCGATCGTTCGCCTGCAGCTTGCTGACGAGATTCTTGATGTGGAAATTCACCGTTGCTTCCGAGATCTCCAGCCGGGCGGCGATTTCCTTATTCTTCGAACCATCGCGAATCAGCCGCAGGACCTCTAACTCCCGGGCAGTGAGTTCGTCATCTCCGAAATGTTCGGCGAGACGCATGGCGACCTCCGCCGGGACATACCGCTTGCCGGCATGTACGGATCGAATCACCGCCAGCAGTTCCTCTTGGGGACAGCTCTTCAGAACGTAAGCTGCGGCGCCGGCGCGCAGCGCTCGTTGGATCTCCGCGTCGCCGTCGGAAGTTGTCAGAATCACCACGCGCGCTTGTGGACACTCGCCGCGGATCGCGATCAGAGCGTCCGTGCCGCTGGCGCCCGGCAGCCGAAGATCCATGAGAGTGACGTCGGGCCGATGGAGCCGGAATTCCTTCATTGCCTCCGTCGCCGTCCCGGCCTGCGCTACCAGCAGCATGTCCGCCTGGGAACCAACCACGGTCGCCAGCCCTTGGCGGAACACGGGATGATCCTCTACGCTGAGAATGCGGATTGGCTTATCCGGTTTCATGGCCTCGTTCCCTCGCCGGCGGACCCCATATCAACTGATTTAATCAGATCTGACCCATTTTCGGGTAGTCGGTTGTCATGCTCAGCTCCTTCCACTTCCTGTCCGATTCCAGCTTCTGGAGAGCGCTCTGTTCGGCCGGCCGCCAGAAAAGCGTCGCTGAACAAGCAACAAGCGCAGTGGTGGATCGGACATTGAGGCGAGTTGCAGAAGCACTGCAGCCGCTCTCGCGGGATCGCCCGGCTGCCTGCCGTCATACTGGCGCTGGAAGCGTGCTGCCGCGCCGACCGTGGCAGCCGCGCCGCTGTCGTGCAGTTCCGTGGAGGCACCTGAAAAATCAGTCCGGAAACCTCCTGGTTCGATGATCGTGACCTTAACGCCGAGCGGTCCGACTTCTCTATACAGGGACTCCGAGAAGCCTTCGACTGCGAACTTCGCAGCAGCGTAAGGTGCGTCGCCCCACTGCCCGATGCGGCCTCCGATAGACGTTACCTGGATGATGTGACCGGCGCGCCGTTCTCGGAAGTAGGGGAGCACGCTCTTGGTAATAATGATGACCCCGAAGAGGTTGGTCTCGATCTGCGCCCGAAACTCGTCGAGGGAGGTGTGTTCTACTGGGGACACATTCCCGTAACCGGCGTTGTTGACGAGCACGTCCAGGCGGCCGTGGGTCTCGATCGCCGTATGGAGAGCGTCCCGAGCCTGCATTTCGTTCGGGACATCCAGCGCGGGTGTTTGTGCGGAATCGCCGTACCTGTTCTTGAGGTCGACAAGTTGTGCCGGGTTCCGGGCGGTCGCGACCACCTGGTCGCCAGCAGCGAGCGTTGCTTCGGCGAACGCGCGGCCAAACCGCGTGAGCTACCGGTAATGAGCCAGACCTTCGACGAGATTCCTCGTCCTACCGTGCCGTCTTCTCGAGCAACTGCCGCATCGCCGCAGCGATCTCTTCCACGTGCGTTTCCAGGGCAAAGTGACCGGTATCCAGCAAACGGACGGTTGCGTTGGGATTGTCTCGCGCAAAGGCCTGCGCGCCCGCGGGAAGGAAGAACGGGTCGTTCTTGCCCCAGATCGCGAGCAGAGGGGGCTTGCTCTTCCGGAAATACTTATGGAAGGCCGGGTAGAGCTTCACGTTGTTGGCATAATCCAGAAAGAGGTCCAACTGAATGTCCATGTTGCCGGGTCTGGCAATCATCGCGGCATCCAAAGTATAACCTTCCGGGGCGATGGAGTCCGGGTCCGGTGCGCCGACAACCCATTGCCATCGCAGACCCTCTGGGTCGAGTGCACGGCGCACCGTTTCACGATTTTCCGCCGTAGGCTTCTCCCAATACCGCCGGATGGGGGCCCATGCATCGCCTAGACCTTCTTCATAAGCGTTGCCGTTCTGCGAGATGATAGCCGTAACACGTTCCGGCCGCGCCATGGCCAGGCGGAAGCCGGTCGGCGCCCCGTAGTCAAAGACGTAGAGCGCGTAGTGCTTGAGGTCCAACGCATCGGTGAACGCCAGGATCGTGCCCGCGAGGGCATCGAAGGTATACCGATAGCGCCAGCCTTCAGGAACTTCGGTGAATCCGAAACCCGGCAGATCGGGCGCGATGACACGATACCGGTCGGCCAGACGCGGGATCAGCTCGCGGTATTGAAAAGAGGATGTGGGGAAGCCGTGGAGCAAAAGTACGACCGGGGCATCCGGCGGCCCGGCCTCCCGGTAGAACACTCTGATGCCCTCCGCTTCGATGCGGTGGACAGTGGTACGCGTCATGGTTGTTCTCCTATCACCATTCGTTCCGGCCCTTATATGTCCCCGCCCAGAGCGCCAGTTGGAGTTGAAAAGACTTGCACCATACCCGGTGCATCCCCTCCACCTCCTCGACGGAGTTACCCATGGCCGCAAGATATGGCCGGATGGTCTGGTTCCTGACTGCAACGAACGCGATGATGTTGCGTAGCGGCACGAACGGGGTGGACCGGACACCTTCCACCTGGTTTTTTCTGGTACTAGTGTGCCGCAGCGCGATTTCCTGTTGGTAGTCGACCCAGTCCTTATCATACGGCCGCAAGCAGCTATCCAGAATCCACTGCTCAAAACGCAGGTTGCTCTTCGCAATGTATTCCGGAATCGGATCGCCTTCGGGCGCTCGGGAGTGCCACGCGAGGTTGGGGATGCCGGCGATGATCCCATGCCAGTGTTCCAGGCTCTGCCTCGCCTGCCCTCGGAGGACCTCACCTGCCAGCCGCAGGCAGCATTGTTCCTCGTTCGTGAATCCGGTGCTGGTTTGCAATTCAGCGAACTCTCTCATCGAAACGGGCGACTTGGGAACTTCGGCCGTTCCGTACGAGTATCCCGGAATGTGTTGAGCAACCGTTTTCATGGAGCGCTCTCTCTTAACCTGCCACTGGAAGCTGGCCGATTCCAACGCTTGTGTTCATCTCGCCCCGCCTGTCTCGTTCGGTGGCACCTCTCCTTTGACCACGCAATTCGTACTGGCTCATCGCATTCGTAATGCCATTTTCCCAGAGACTTCCTGGCAGGGTTGCAAGAGCCGCGAAAAATGGTATCTGGCATGCTTAAGGAAACGCCGCGTGGTAGGGATCAAATCAAACACAAGGAGAAATGAGCATGCCGTTTGTAAACATCAAGTTGGTCGAAGGTGTCTTTACTACAAAACAGAAGCACGAGATGGCCGCGGCCATCACGGAAGTGATGGTCCGCTTCGAAGGTTCGGAAGCATTCCGCGAGGTCGTCTGGGTGTTGATTGAAGAGCTTCACAATGACGGTTGGCACATCGGCGGACGGCCCTTCGCCGGCCCGCCCTCATTGATGGAGACGCTCCGTCAATCCAAGGCAATCGTCGAGTCGATCCATGGCAACCCGACAACCCACGACGAGTTGGCATCTGCACTTCCGGTGAAAGTCCAGCCCTAGGGTTCGGGGCTTTTTGGACGCGTGTGGCGAACCGCTGCCTCAACTGACCAGCGGATTCGACACCAATAAACTTGCCAAGACGCGGCTGACTGCGGAGGCGATCAGCCGCCTCTCGCCGCTCGGTATGGCTCGGAGGAAACCGTTTTGGCGCGCAATTGACGGAGGCTTCTGCATGATTGGTCACACCTCGCACATCGTCCTGACGATCGGTCTCTTGCTTCCGGCGAGCTTGAATAACAGCAAGCGCCACCGGTTTCTGAAAACTCAACAGCCGCTTCCCGCGCATTCCTCGCCACGACGTGTGGGCGATCTGTTTGCCGGTGGGCCGATCCCCATTGCGCAACTCGCCCCCCAATAAGCCGTCAGATTCCGGGCCGAGAAGTCAAAAGGCGTGGAAGCCCCTTCAAGGGCTCTGCGCTAGCCGCTACCGCCCCTTGCCTGGCGTTTGTTTGATTGTTATGCTTTCGATTGTCATTCACCTTTTGGCCTTGACTCCTGAGAATGAGTTGGCGAAGCGTCACCTTCGCTACTCCACCTGTTTTAACGCAGGATTCTCAGGGTCCCCAAACGGCCGGCTCCGCTCACGCCACGTTCGGCGGATCAGATATTGTGCATAAGGCAGGTTAAAACGAAAAAGGAATCCACCATGTCAACGTCCGAGAGGTAGGTGTCGATCGAGCAGATCCTGTCGTCACGAAGCCGGCAGACCGTGGCGAGGTGTTCGTCGAGAGTCTTGCCCTGGCGCTCCGCCGTGTTATGAAGAGACAGTGCCAGACCTCCCTGACCTTCGAGGATATGTTTTGAGTTGAATGTCACCCGTAGCTGACAATGATCGGGGCGCGATCAATCACGGCATCGCTGCCTCGAGCTTCGCTGGAGATTCGACTGTGTCCGGACAGAGTCTAGACAATGTCGAGGGCATGATCCTGCGCAATAGATCCCAATCCCGGGTACGCAACCCGAGTAGGAAGCTTTCGGCGATTTGTCGTTGTCGACGTGGTTTTTCATATCGTCCTCCGATGCAACTACATGGTTACTCGGCGGCCTTCGCTGCCAGCGAATCCACCACCGAAATGTTCTTCGAAAGGTTATCGGGGAGCGCGTAGCGATGCTGTAAATAGGCGCTGTCATTGTAGGAGAGCCAGACGGTGCCGTCGGCCTTTTCCCAAATGAGAATCTTTAGTGGGAGGTCGAGCGCCGCCAAGGGGGAGGCGAGCATAAGCGGGGTGCCTGCCTTGGGATTGCCGAAGATGAGCAGCTTGCAAGGGAGCATTTGAAGTCCAGCTTTCTCCGCCTCGCCACTGTGATCGATTACCGCGAAAAGCTTGCCGCCCTTCACCGCCAGAATCTCTTCCAGCCGCTGGACCGTCTGCTCCGCTGAATGATGCGACGGGATGGTGATGATTCCGTTGCCAGACGACATCTTTATCTCCTGGGTGGGCTGCATGGCAGCCGCGTTGACCGAAAGTAAGTGAATCGCGAGCGCAACCCCGAGCACAGACAACAGCACCGCGATTGCGACCACGAAAAACGATCCGTGCGACGGTTCGGATTCACCACGCTTGAGCCTGCGAATCAGACGTGTGTGGCTCCGCGCATTCCACCGGAGCCCTAGTGATCCCGGCAGAATGAGCGTTGCGCAAAACCCTGGAGAGCCTATTGGTCCAGGGCCAGATGCCCTTTCATCCAAGCGTGCGCTCGCGAAACCGAATCCGGCGAGTGTCAGCACGATACGAATCCAAGCCAGGAAGGTGCCCTCGGTGGCAAGGTAATCAGACAGACGGTTCGGGGGCATGGTTTTGATTGTAAGGGCTAAAGCACAGTTCCGCGAACTCCCCAGGAAGAGGCAGAAGCGTTCCCGCAGCCCGGCTCTGCGACGCCCAGTCAGCCAAGCTCGAATAAAGCTGAAAGCGGTCGACGCCGCCTAGCCAAACGTCCTCTGCCGGGCCCGAGATGCGAACTACGTTATTCAGATCGCAGGTTCCCATACAACCGGCGATAGTAAGTTGCAGAACCTTCAACAATCCGCGACTCCGCCACTCGTTCTTCAGCCATTCAACGGGTACTTCCGGTTTTCCACGGTTTACCGCGCCACAGCAGCAGCCCGAGCAAACCGTCATCTGTCCGATCACTTTGCGCTTAGTTTGTAACTCCATGTTCCCTCAATCAACCGGCCATCATTTTGATTCCGATCCACAGGCTATAAGCCGCCGTGAACGCCGCCAGAGAGCGGAAAACCGCCGGCCTGGCTTTGGAAAGCGAAAACACGCCAGTCGCCGCGGTAGTCAACGCCATATTGGAGACGAACATCCCAACTGCGAAGACCGAGAGTCCCAGAATCCCGTTTTGAATGCCGCCAAGGTTAGACGTGATGAGCAGAACCGACAACTGCGTCGGGGTTTCCGCCCCGATACCGTGCAACACTCCCAAACTAAGCGACGATTTCGGCCCGTAGCCGCCAGCCGTGTCTTCTATGACCGGCCGGCGGCGAATATGGCTGGCAATCGCCAATAGTGCGCGGCCCCGTCCCATCGGCGCCGTGCTGGTGAACAATGAACCGAACACGTATGCTCCCAGCAGCAACAGCGTCATTCCGATTACGCGTTCCATCCACAGCGATGCTTGCGACGGAACGGAGTGCTTCAGCGTAATGACGCCCACTCCCAACAGCCCTACGGTGGCGGCGTGGCCCACCGCGTATAGCAGGCCGCAACGGGTCGCATCCAGTGGCGTTCGCTGGATGCTTGTTACGTCGGTAATCGCCGCCACGTGATCGACATCGATTCCGTGCTGCAAGCCCAGAAAGGTGCAGGAGACCAGCGCGCCGGCGAGAGTCATGCTGCGGTCCCCCGAGAATGGCGCGCCGCTACTTCGTCCATCTTCACCGCCAGTTCACCCGGCGTCAGGATTCCCTTTTGAAACAGGATGTTTGCGAAGGCGGCGATCCAGCGCTCGTAGTACGTCAACTTGCCGATCATTTCGGCGCCGAGCGACTCGACTCCTCGGCGCTTTTCCTCAGTGCTGACAGTTTTCCGCATGTCGAGGATATCCGCCAGCGCGTGGCATCGCTTTTCCCATGGCAGATACTGATGCTCCGACCGTTGAATGGGCGCGCCCGGCTGTCCGCCGATATCGTTCGGCAGCCGCTTTAACAGTTCCTCCGAATGGTTCATTGCACCCTCCCTTTCTGAAACTCGACCGGCACCACACCGATCATGGCGTCACGCGTGACCAGCTCGGCCAATTGTTGCTCGGTCATGTTGTCTGTTCCCTCGGGCCTCCGCGGAAGCACCAGATAGCGGATCATGGCCGTCGAATCGCTCACCCGGATTTCGACATTGTCCGGAATCACGGTGCCAAACTCGGCCAGCACGGCTCGCGGCTCCTTAACGGCGCGCGAACGGTATGGCGTCAGCTTGTACCAGTCCGGCGGGAGCCCAAGCACCTCGCGCGGATAGCAGGAGCACAACGTGCAGACGATCAGGTTGTGGACCTTTTCGGTGTTCTCGAGCACCGTGAGCTCGGTGTTCTCATAAAAGCTGATCCCCATCTCTTCGCAGGCCGCTCTGTCGTCAGCGAGCAGGCGCTTCTTGAAGTCGGGGTCAACCCAGGCCTTCGCCACGAGTTTGGCGCCGAGCTGTGGCGTGCGCGAATCCAGTACCTCCAGGTGCCGCCGAATCTCACCTGCGGAGATGATCTGCTTAGCGACCAGCAATTCCCGTACCGCCGTTTCCATGATTTCGTAGTAGCCGGGAGCTTCGTCGGTGGCCACAATAGGCGTGTGATCGTGAGGATGCATCGTTAAGTCCTTTCCAGCCATTTCGTAGACCTCGATTCGCAGCCCGTCGTGCGGCGAGCCGGTGTATCCCGGCCACAATTCGGTCAACGGTATCGAGACGCGGTAATAGTGGCGCTTCAGTCCCACGTTCCGCCCGAACCCCTCTGCTTCGTTGTCGATTGCCGGTGGGGTGATGACTTCTTCCACCAGCGCACTCTTGCCGCGGATGTAGTGGGGCACGCGATAGTGTCCCACCGGGAAGCGCTCGGAGATTGCGACTTTGTCTCCTTCATGGAAGAGAGGCTCATCGCCGTCGTCTTTCACTATGCCTGCAATCATATTTATTCCCCTTTAGTGACTTTGGCCTCGACGCTTGCCTATATCGCATCTGGGATGCCACCTCCACTGAAGCCGGTTTTGCTGCCTGGGAAGGGGAATCGAAAAGGGTTACGCTGCATAGTGCGCCAGCGCTGCCGAATGACATGACGAGAACATGTCTGCCATGTCGAATCGGCTTGATTGGCCGGGATCAGGGATCCAAGCCACTTCAGCACTGCGGTGGAAAGGGCGATGCGCTGATCGGAGTAGGAATGGTCGGTGGGCAGATAAAGAGTCGTGATTCGATCGTTGCCCGCATGGCGCAATGCCGCGGCAAATGTCACATTGCCAGGGGCAAAGCCGTCGTTGGATGTTACGATGAGGACAGGACGGCTTTTGAGCGCTTCCGCTTTTGATTGAAAACTCCAGCGGGCAGCATTGGCGAGGATCTCACGGGCGAGGCCTTCTGGCGTGCAGCCGGTGAGGGGCGCCACGCCTTCGTGAGCCAGGCCTGCGCTCAACGCCTGGATCGCGGCCGGTTCTCGATCTTTGGATAATGGCTGGGGAATGCGCCCGCCCAGGTCCACAGCGGAGATGAGACCAACGGCTCGGACGGCGGGGTCGACCGCCGCGTCTTGCACGGCCACAAAGCCGCCCATGCTGTGGCCGAGCAGAACAATTCGCGATGGATCGAGCCTCAGCCGGCCGGCCATTGCGGGTTCGCGAAGGAGAGCGATGGCCGCCGCCGCATCTTCGATAAAATGAGAGAATGAGAAGTCGCCCGGAGATCCCCACGAACCACGGTAGTCGAAGTAGAGGACATCCCATCCGGCGCGCCGCATATCCTGCGCCAGGTCGAGATTTCGTTCATTACCCGGAAAGCCATGCAGCAGGACTACCGCGGGGTGCGGCCCGGCCCCG
>Ga0187875_10002005_pt1 | contig 15343 bp, 16 predicted proteins | sample June2016WEW_17_1_2_FD_132978 | JGI IMG/M metagenome (GOLD analysis project Ga0187875, IMG submission 132978) | Peatland microbial communities from SPRUCE experiment site at the Marcell Experimental Forest, Minnesota, USA - June2016WEW_17_10 | ecosystem: Environmental > Terrestrial > Soil >... | reverse complement strand
TTCTCGCCCGCCATCGTGCTCAGCCCGAGTGCGTCGTCGAGTTCACGGTATGCCAACAATCCGGCATCGGACGTGACCAAGGAGCCGCGAAACTGCAGCATCAAACGGTGGTCGAAATCGAGCTTGAGAACATCGTCGTTTGATTCACCCGCCGGGTTCGCCATCGCCGCGTCGCTTGATCCAGGATAAGGTGCTGATGCCTATATCTGAATCGGCGTGCGAACTGCTGCAACTCAATGCATCATCCGGCGAATGCGGGATGAAGAGACGTGATCGTCTAATCACTATAAGCCAAATAGAAACATTGCCCGTCCTGCAAACACGGCAATCACCTGCTGTCCTTCCAATGTGAACGAGATCGGCGGAGCGACAGTCATTCCTCCGAGACTCACTGACCAAAGCTCCTTCCCTGTTACCGCGTCTAGCGCGAACAGCGAGCCTCCGGAGGCCCCGAATACCAGCCCTCCCGCGGTCGCAAGCATGCCGCCGAAGTATGGTTCTTCCGTTGGCTGCGTGGAGTACTCCCATCGTTTGGCGCCAGTGGCTGCGTCCAGTGCCCGTACCACGGTGGTAACGGGACCGACTGGCGATCCGCCACTGCCCACGAAGTATCCATGTGGCCCGCGGGGGGGAATATGATCTGGTGCGGTTTTCGTAAAAATGGATGCCCCCTCCATGGCATCTATGAAAATTAATCCCAGCTTGGGATTGAAGGCAGCAGGCTGCCAAATTGTTGCGCCCCGGTATCCGGGTTTCGTAATTTCACCCCTGACCGTGTTTGCAGCTGCCGGAATGGGTCTCCCCAGCGACGTGAGACCGTGAGCCCAGTTTATTTCCACAAAAGGTGTACCTGTCAGAAACTGGCCAGTGACCCTGTCGAGCACATAATAGAATCCGTTTCTATTCGGCCAACAAATGACCTTTCGCTCTAAGCCATCAATGAGCAAATCAGCAAGTATTGGCGTTTGGGTTGAATCCCAGTCGTGTTCGTCGTGGGGTGTAAATTGGAAATACCAAGCAAGCTTCCCGGAACTCGCATGCAACGCAACCACGCTATCAGTGAAAAGGTTGTCACCGGGGCGTACATCACCGTCGAAAGGTGGGGCGGGGTTACCGACTCCCCAGTAAAGAAGATCAAGCGACGGATCATAACTTCCCGTAACCCAAGTTGAACCGCCGCCGGTTTTCCAAGCTTCGCTCTGCCACGTCTCATGGCCAGCTTCGCCCGGCCCGGGAATGGTGTCGAACTTCCATTTCTGCTGACCCGTCGTGACGTCGTATGCGGCAAGGAAGCCGCGAATGCCATACTCGCCGCCAGCTACGCCGACGACGGCAGAATGGTTCACGATAAGTGGAGCTGCAGAAAGCGAAAATCCATCGGATGGGCTCGCCACTCGAGTTTGCCAATTTACGTTCCCTGTGTTCGCATTAATGGCAATCAAATATCCATCCAGACTGGCAAAAAAGAGTGAATTATCCAGGATAGCAAGGCCCCTATTCTGAACACCGCAGCAGACCGGCAAACCCACGTTCGGGCGATCGTTCGATCCGGCGACAGCAATGGGTCGTTGGTATTCCCAGATCACTTTGCCCGTCTTTGCATCCAGAGCCAGCACGGTCGCAGGCGGTTCAGTGACGAAAATAGTGTCGCCGACTACAAGGGGGGTTAACTCGAACTTGCGCTCGCTCGAGCTGGATTGATGAACCCAACGAACGTGAAGTTGCGATACGTTTGCGGGGGTGATTTCCGATAACGAGGAGTACCGCCAGCCGCTAAGAGAGCCAGAATATGATAGCCACTCACCGGGATTCTCTTCAGCCTTCTTAATCTGCTCGCTACTAACATGGATATTTAGTGGACGTCGTTCATCATTATTAACAAGGAATTGCAAAGTTCTCAAATACTCGATCACTTGCCAACGTTCGACGAACGATAAATTCGTCGATACCATCGCGGTACCGGGGATGCCATCAGTCAAAACTCTGTAAATCGCCACGACGCTGTCACCATTTTTGTATCCAAATCGAGCCAGTGATGGCCCGAGATCACCCCTCCCATCTGGACCATGACATCTTGCGCAGTGCTCATTGAACATGCGACCGCCGGCTTCCCGATCCTCACGGCTGGTATATGGATTATCGACGGCTGCATTCACGGTTTGGGCAAAGACAATGACGTTTCCCAAATGAAAGCCCCCTTGAAGCATGGTCATTTTCAAAAGCTCGGTCCAGGATACCTCGGGAACCCGCCCCGTGACCTTCCTCAGATAGATTTGTGCTCGCCAGGAGATGGCAAACGAGATCTCTGAAATAGGTTTGTTGGGATTGATCTCTAAATGATAATAGGCGACTCCACCAACTCCGATGAGGGCGATAAAGGCGATAACGACGAAAGTCGTCGCCACTGCTTTCCAGACGGTTCGCTTCATCTTCTGAGACGCCTGCCTTCCTATTTCGACAGCAGTGACAGGGACATTCCGTGCCGGTCTGCTAATCGATTTATGATCATCACATTAATTTCAGGAGCGACTCTTGGGTTCTTAGAACCAGACTCACTCCAGTTAGCTTCCTCGAAACTTATCTCAAGTCTACTAAGTCCAGTGGCACTGTTACCGTATCGCGACAAAGAGGGAGATCACACGCATTTTTTTCGCCAACACAAATATTAATGCTAATACAAGAAAGATCTCGCTGCCAATTGCGCCTAATGCCGAGCCACGCAGTCCAAATGCGTTCGACAAAACTAACACGCCGCCCGCATTAACAAGCGCGGTACATGCGAATATCAATGTCACTATGCGATCCATACCAAGCGGCATCATTGTCTGCACGCCCAAAATATTCGAAAGGGCGATAAAGACCGGTACCGCTGCTATTATTCTGACGATTGGCACAGATTCGCTAAAGGCAGGCCCTGCCAAAATCGAAACGATCAGCGGCGCAAACACAAATAAGAACACCGAAAGAATAATCGCGGTTATCAGAATCAGCAAAAAGGAGAGCCGTTTTATCCTGCTTTCTTCCTGTGTGATAGGCCGCGCTGAGACCCGGCAGACAAACGGGTACACTGCAGTCATAATTGGCCCAAGCATATTCGTCACAGCTGCGCGCAGACGGTCTGCGAGCGCAAAAATTCCAGCGGCTGTAGGCCCTAGAACTAAATTTACTAGAATAACATTAATCGTTGTGTAGAGACTGATTGAGACGGTCGTCAAAAACAGAGCAGCCGATTGTCGTACGGTCGAGCCAACGATACGATATGAAGGGATACACCAACGAATTCCACTCCGTTGTAAAATTGTAAACGAGCCACAGGCAACGACGACGGCCGCGCACGCATTGATGGTGACATATAACAGTGCGTCGGTTGGAGCGCGTATCAACACAAAAATAAAACCAGCAGCGATCGTTCGTACAATCACTTGCAGCAGCGCGAAATCGCGCATTCGATCGAGCCCGAGGAATACCCAATCCAGACTGAGGGAAGCGCTGCATACCCCCAAAAGGATGATGACGCTGATAAGCTTGTACTCCGTCGCATAAATCGCCATAATAAGAAGATATAGGGACGCTCCAATCGCGGCAAAAGAGAATTGCACGCAAATGGCTGCGGAAAGCGCTTCCATGAGTTTCGCTGGCTCGTCTCGCAGGGTCGCAATTAGCCTCGGACCGTTGTAGATAAATCCATACGAAACAAGCAGTCCGACATAACCTGCCACGGCGCCGATTGCCGACAACGTGCCGAACAGCGATGGCCCAAGGGCGCGGGTTACAACCGGTAACGTTACGATTGGCAGCAAATAATTCGACAGTTGAATTAATCCCAACCACGCAGTACTATTCACGATATTTCTAATCGTCATGGTTTAGGGGTCTTTCTTATTACTTTGGTATCGACAGGTGGGCAGCTATCGCAGAATCGTGCTGATGCGTGAACAGGCGGCAGCGGGACGCTGCTGCAAGGGATTTACGATAACCTCGCCGGCTGGTTGCGTCCATAGTGCAAGCTAGAGCAGATTCCGGTGGATTTCACTCGTAGCCTGCGTGCGGCGGCGCAGGCGCGGAATTGTCCGCTCGGCAGCCTTGCGCAGATCGGCCTTGAGCTTGCTGAAAGGCGGGTTCAGGTCGGGCGAATATTTGGGAGATATCGAAGCGTCGCGCCGCGCGCCTCTATCGCCTCGCGAACACCGACAGCCTTGTGTGCCGGCAGGTTGTCGATCATGACGATGTCCTTGCGGTTGAGCGTCGGGGCAAGACATTGTTCGACATAGGCAAGGAATCTTCCTGTCATTGATCCGTCAATTGTCTGCGACGCTCTCATGCCATGTCGACGTAGCGCGGCCATGAAGGTGATCGTCTTCCAGTGCCCCTGCGGCACATGGCCTACCAGCCGCTCGCCGTGGGCGCAACGGCTATACAGCTGCACCATCTTGGTGTTGGCAGAAGTCTCATCAATGAACACTAGCCTCGCCGGATCAAACATGCCCTGTTCTCGCATCCAGCGCCGCCGGGCGCGAGCTACGTCCGCGCGCTCCTGCTCCGCCGCGCGCAGCGTTTTTCTAAACGTGATCTTGTGGCGCTGAAAGAACCGCCAAACCGCCGTGCGGCTTGCCGGGAACCTCGTGCTCGCGCATCGCACAAACCACCTCGTCCGGCGTCAGGTCGGGCTGTTCATCGATCAGAGCAAGCAAAAACTCTCCATGCTCCACCAGCGGTGAGACGCCCCCGCCCCGCGGCATTCACCGAATCAAATGCCGGTGCTTGAAATTCTCCAAACGCCAACATGCGCTCGATCAGCGCGACCTTGGCCCGCCGGACCTGCGCGAGGTCAAGCTCGGCTTGCGCGGCATCGCGAGCGCACTCGAGGATGACCACATCCGTGGCATTGCCGGCGATCTTGCGTGTCAATCTTTCAATGCGTTTGGTGCGTTCTGCGCTTGAAGTCACGCGCGTGCTAAAACCATGGCGGTAGGAATTTCGGCTCGTCCGTCTCTTGCCGGCGCTGGAGCGAGGACCGGTACTCTTGCGCGCGTTGCGACGGTTCGCCTCAATTTTCCGTTTGCTTGCCACGTCAGGCTACTGCCGACGGTTTTTTGCTAGAGGCATTTTCCAGCGCGAGGACTTTACCATCAATGATCCGATCGCTGCTCTCGCGCAGCTGTCGCGCGAAGCCGCCGCGATAGTCGGCGAGGCAACGGAGCGCCCTATATGCCCCAGCTGCAGCACAACATGTGGGTCACCAATGGCGCTGGCCAAGGCACAGGCCCAACTTGCCAACCCTGAGAAATCGCTGACGACGATGAGCCGGTCGCCGGTCCACGCGAGGGCGAACGAACTTTCCGCTACGCCCCGTTGTCGAGCGGGCTCGATATCGTGCGCAAGACGTTGGGCCAGCACGAAATCGCAACGTGCAGGCGACCGTGATCGACAACGAGGCCGGTTAATGCCCGCGCTCCAACCCTGTCCGTCACGGGAGCGGCAGCCGGAAGAGCCTGCACCCAGTGCCGACGGCATCGATTTGACCCATCCCGAGCCGCGCCGCTTTCGCGACAAGGACCACGTCAAGTTCGTGGCCAAACAGCCGTGTCTGATTAGCGGACGCCGGCCAGCAGATGCCCATCATCTGCGCTTCGCACAGCATCCCGCGCTCGGTCGAAAAGTAAGTGACGAGTTCACGGTACCGCTGTGCCGCGGCCGTCATCGCGAGGTGCACCGATCCGGTGATGAAGCCGTCTGGTGGAGCAAAGCCGGGATCGACCCCCTCGGCGCCGCCCGGACGCTTTGGATTGAGACACACCCGGTTCCGTCGGTTGCTGAACCTCCGAGCCCGGATTAGGCGACAGCCTCGCGAGCAGCCACCCCGGATTCAAGGTCCCGTTTGCGCGTGCCCAAGGGCAACCGAAATCGCAAAACTAAGCCGATTATTGCGGCGGGCGCGCAATGACCTCCTTCCGCCAGATCGAGGCCAACCGTCGCAACGCGTGAAAGCAACAGGTCCAATTACTGAGGAAAGTAAACAGCGCTCGCGTCCGCCACGGCCTGACCGCCAAGACGGTGAGCGGTGCGCTAGAGGATGCGGAAGACTACAAAGCCTTCGAGGCGACGATCATCGCTGACTGGCCGTGGCGAAGTAATGGCCACAAGATCCGCGGGGTTTAATTCCATTGACTAAAACAATGGCTTAGACAATAATACTAGTCACGGTGACTAGAAAGTGAATCGAGATGAAAATGAAAAAATCAAAGCAGTCGGACCACTCGCGACTTGGCAACCGCTGGCGCCTTCAGGACGCCAAGGCGCGCTTGAGCGAAGTGGTCCGTAGCGCCCAACAGCGAGGCCCGCAGCGTGTTACACTTCACGGCCGAGATGCTGTCGTGGTAGTGCGTGCGGACGAATTCGATCGCATGCGGCGGCCAATTTCCGGTCGCGACATCGTAGCCGCGTTGGCCAGGTCACCGCTCGCCGGTGTGAATTTCGGGCGGATGACAGTAAGGTCGCCGGTACGAGATGTAAGCCTATGAGGGGTTGGCTCCTTGATACCAACGTCGTATCGGAACTTCGCAGACCCAACCCAGCCGCTCTCGTTGCGCAGTTCGTCAGCACTCAGCCTGGCGAACTACTTTTCACCACCCATGTCACCTTCGGCGAAATCAGATTCGGAATCGAGCAGCTCGAAGATACGGGCCGCCGTGCTGATATTCATCTATGGCTCGACCGCGTGCTTCGGCCGTTATTCGCCAACCGCGTCTTCGCCATTACCGAGGAGGTTATTGTGCGCTGGAAAGCCATGGTGGTTGAAGGACAGAAGCGCGGTCACACCTTTGGACAACCAGATCTGTTCATTGCGGCGATTGCTGCTCTGGAAGATCTGGTTGTAGTCACCAGAGATATCGACGAATTCGTTGCTGCTGGGGTGCCGGCGTTCGATCCGTGGACGAGTACATTGCATGCTCATGGAAAAGAGACACCTATCGCAGCGCCGGCTTTGGCGGAAGCTGTGGCCGAAGTCTTACTCAGTATGAGACCTGGCTGACGGTCCCGGCCACCGCGTTTATTTCGTCCGCCGAGGCGAAGCGCTTGCCACCTTGTCGCCAGCGGGACAAGCGAACGCAAATCCATGATATCGCGATGGCGATCAAACTTGCGCGTGAACCTTTAGGAAATAAAAGTATGAGCAGAACCAAACCCAAGCGGAAAATTAAAACTCTACCCCGGAACTCTGAAGCCTATTTGCTTCTTGCCTGCCTCCAGGAACTCCTTCGACCAACGATAATAAAGGTTCTGGTTGATCCCCTCCTTGCGGCCTTGCGGCAGAATTCGGCAATGCTGACCTCGCCGCGTAGACCTTCCAGAACAATGCGGATCTTCTCTTCAGCGGAATGATGTCGCCGGGTGGCTCTACGGATATCCCGGACCATCTTCTCCGCGCTGTCCGGCACGCGCTTGCTTGCTTGTCTCATCGTCGTTCCCCAATGGACTACGATGAGCCAGAAATCCTCTCTTACGCAATTACCCCATTTTGTCCAACAAGTGCTGACCGTCTATATGATCACCTACGATTCGTGGTGCCAGGAACGCCTGCGCCGACGAGCTCTGCCCCGTTGGTTTATCGTCGATCACATCCCCCGTAACGCTGGGGCAAAGTCAATCGTGATGCACTCGCTCGAATGCTTGTTGGGGCGACCCGCGACAGTGCTGTCGACAATCCGGTGACAGTTCTTGGCAGTCCCCAGCTGTCCTGATAGCGTGTCTGCTCCGGTTCGGGAGGCACCTTTCGAAAATTGGGGATACGAGTGAGTCTTGCGGCGCTACGAACTGAGCGATTCTCGGTGCTATGCGGCATTGTCACGCTCTGGCGCGGTGTATTCCTACTAGAGTTGATGGTGCTGTGTGCGCCACTGTTTCTCATAGATTACCCACCTCTTGGCGATCTGCCCAATCATCTGGCTCGGCTCTATATTCTGTCCACGCACGGCAGTGACCCGGTCCTGTCGCTCATGTGGCGCGGAGATTGGCATATTGTCCCCGATCTCGCTATCGACATTGTGGGACCACCGCTGATCAACCTGACCTCCGTTGAAAACGCTTGCCGGCTCATTCTTATTGCTATTGTGACAGCGCAATTAAGCGGCGCCGTTCTGCTGCATCGCGCGATGTTTGGTCGGCGATCGTACTGGCCACTTTCTGCGGGACTCATCATCTATAACAATATCTTCCTCTTAGGCTTTTTGAATTACCTTTTGGGTATTGGCTTGGCGATGATTGGTGCCAGCGCCTGGATATCCCAGATGTCTTTTCTGAGGCAGCGTCGTATTGTCGTGGCCGTGATATTCTCCTTATCGCTTTTCTTCTGTCATATCGTTGCCGTCCTGTTTTACCTACTTCTCATTGGCGCGTGGCAGCTAGCTGCTGCGGTGGAAAGCGGATTCACGCTTGCTGCCCTTCGGAGGCAGCTCCTGCCGCTCGCTTTGCCAGTAGCGCTCCCTGCGATTTTGTTTGAGCTATCACGGGTTCCTAACCTGGAAAGAGGCCAAATCGGATGGTCCACCATCCCACATAAAATCTTCGCGCTTCTAGGCCCGTTTATAAACTATTCGATGGTGATCGATGTTCTTGGGGCGGCTGCGGTCATCGCAGGCTTACTGCTGTTTATTTACTTCAGGAAGCTGGACGTCCCTAAAAGCACACAGATAGCTTTAGCGGCTTTGTTTGCTGTTTATGTGGTCTGTCCCGCCGCAATCCTTACTGGCAACTACCTTGACGCGCGCTTGCCGATATTGATGGGATTTATCGTTGTTTCAGGAACCAATCTGGTCAACCTGCCGGCGCGAAACGGAGTGATGGTGGGAATTGCCGCCGGTCTCGTTGTCTTCGTTCGCCTCGGTTTCCTCAGCGGTGTCTGGATCGACGCTCGGGCGGATCTCGAAGATTTCCGCTCCATGGAGGCTTTTATCTTTCCGGGAGCGCGTATTCTTGTGATGACTGCGTCCGATGACGCTGCCTCTTATTTTCGAGATCGGCACCGCAGCAGGGAGGTGCGCCACTTTGGAGCCACGTCCCAAAGCCTCGTTGGTTTTTGGGTTATTGAACGCCGCGTATTTTGGCCTCTGCTTTTTGCCGACCCGTCGCAACAACCAATCCGGGTGTTGTCTCCGTATGACCGGATTGCGGTGCCAAGCAAAAGTCTCACGCTGGACTACCGGCTGCTGGCGGCTCCGCAGATTCCTGCGGAGGCCTTGATTGAAGCCCCGTACCTGGCCAGCTGGCAGAGCAATTTCGATTTCGTGGTGGTTGTCTCGGTGTTACGCGCGGAGCATCTGGATGCATTCGATACGTTGCCGTTGACGCTTGTAAAGAAAACGCCGATCGCCGCATTGTACAAAATACGGAAGTAACCCACTAGATCGGCATTGACGAATTGCCGACCCGCCGCCATAACTTCCAGCGGTGCCGTAGCCGCCTCCGTTGCCGTGATTACCTGTTGCCATTTCACTTCTCTTCGGTTGTGCGCTCCGGCGGAGCGCGAGGTGAGGAGGTGGCGCTTGCGTCCTGTGACCTTGTTGCCTGCGTCGAAACCCTGCGGGTCGCGCGCAGAGCCCCTTTCTGAGCAGCCTTGGCGCTTTGGCTGTCTACGATCGCCGCACTTGGGCACGCTTCGCGTCCACCCTGCTCGAGCGTCGCTAAGTGGAACGCGTGGTGGATGCGCACCAGCGTGCCGTTTCCATTCCCGCAGCATGAAGCAATAGTGCGCCGTGCTCTTCGGCAGCAGGTCCTTCGGCAATGCCTGCCATTGGCAGCCAGTCGACAGCACGTAGCAAATCGCATTCAGCACCTCGCGGACACTCACGTCCCGCGGCCGGCCGCCAAGCTTTGCCGGTGGAAACATTGGCTCAAGCAGCTCCCTGCACCTCCGGTTCCATAAAAAACACCTAACTCGCCGTCTTGACACCCGGGTCAGCCAAATCCCGTTGAAAGCCGGGCGGCCACAAAACGAAAATAGGGGCCTAAGATAGTGAGGCGGACCTATGCCCTTGCCGACGCCTTGGCGCGCGATGTAGAAGATCAGAACTTGCAAAAGTGGCTGGCCCGGTTTGCGCGCCACCGCTTCGTTACGAGTTTGACTGCGCCTGTGCGGCTCGGTTGGGACAACTTGACGCCGGCCTAGTCGGTTATGAACCGTGACGTCTCGGAACAGATGGGAGAAAGATTGATACCGTGAAGCACCGCACCGATCCGCGTCAAGCCGGTCAGTCGCAAGATCCTCTGAGCTCGGTTCCCAGGGTGAATATTGCGGGATCTCACGTGCGCTCAGTGAGCCATGGCATGCTTTATGCCGCTTCGGTGTTTTTCCTCCTACAGTCGATGGGCGCCCTAGGTATCATCGATAGGTCTATCTACGGGCAGTGGAATGGAAAGACCGGCGACAAGATCACTGAAACTCTGAATTTGCTCGGCATACTCGCTAGCCTCTTTCTCTTTTGGTCGGGCACTCGGACGACAAGGATCGCTCGGGTCAATCGGGTTCTCCCGCTGGCGGCAGCGAGCCTCCTCCTGATCTCCTTCTTGTGGTCTGCTGATCCGCGCGTGACCCTCACGCAAGGCATGGCATATTTCTTTGTCGTGCTTGGTGCGATTGGTCTCGCAGAATCTTTGGACAGCGACGTGCTGATGGATTTGTTGGCGTTGCTCTGTGGTCTGTCTGCGATCGCTTCGCTTGTACAATTCCTCGGGTTTCCTGAGCCCGTCGCCGTAAGCGGGGGCGATTTCAGGGGGATATTTCCGCAAAAGAACGTACTTGGCCTAGTAATGGTCGTGGGAGTGCTCGCCGCTCTCCATGCCGCACGGAGCAAGCGCGCGCGCCGCTTTCGATACATTTGCGTCATTGCCTTATGTACCATTGTTGCTTTTATGAGCAAATCGGGGACGGCGATTATGACGATCATGGTATTTTTTTTGCTCGACGTTCTTGGGAGACCCTATTTGAGAGGAGGCTCTAGCCGAATAATAAGTGTCTGGTTGACGATCGTTTGTGTTCCGTTTGTTATCTTTTTTGTGATGAACGCAGATTTGATTTTTCAGCTCCTCGGAAAGGACGCGACCTTGACCGGGCGAACTTTATTATGGCCTTACGTCATCGATAAGATAAGCGAGAAGCCGGTGCTCGGTTGGGGATATTACGGTTTTTGGTCGTACCTGAATCCCTTTACTTTCCAAATCGCTGACGCGACTGGAATCGGCGTGGTTCCTAACTCTCATAATACTATACTAGAAATGTTGCTGGGGATTGGGTTTGTGGGGACCTCGTTCTTCATATTTCTTTGGGTACGAAACTTCGTATTGGCAGTGAAGTGCATGCATGGTCCAGGAGGACAGTTCGGACTTTCTTCAGTGCTTCTTCTCATAGGGATTTTGTTAATTGGGATGAGCGAGGTGGTGCTTCTCTCGCCTGGGCAAATTTGGACGACCCTATTCTTCACGATGGGCTTCATCTGTGAAAAAGAGCTTTGGCTTGCGCATGCGGCGCGGACGCGGGGGAGGCCACGTCCGCGCTCGACGCTAGCCGCTGCGGCGACATCAAGAAGTGCTATTCGGCAATTAAGGTAAGCTTAGCTTAGCTTAGCGAATATCAGCGACGTGCGACACGGAGGCGATCACGATTGACGATGAGCGGATTACTAGAAATCACACGGAGCCGTAGACGGCGCGACGCTGTCTGTTTGTCAAGAATCTGGCGCTTGATCACGCTATTCATCCGGCACTTTCCAGAGTGGATTGTTCATGATTGTGGATTGTTCATAATTCCTGACTTATGCGACGAGCCGGGATGGAAGACTGTGAAGACGGCTTTGATCAACGCGACAGTCTCTACGCTATGGCCTAGTTTAGTCACGCGTGAAGCTAAACCCTCTTGTGACGCTTAAGAGGTAGGCACGATGATCCGGCGATCTTTCGGCGACGGCATGCGCGTTTCGGTGCTTGGGGTCGGCTGCGGCCGAATCGCGTCAATTAGTAACCCCGTACCGATGCGCGAAATCGAAGCGACCCTCGAGGCCGCGGTCGAGGCCGGCGTCAACCTGTTCGATACGGCCGACATCTATGGTCAGGGGGATAGTGAGCGGACGCTGTCGCGCCTCCTCCTCCGTCATCGTGACCGCATGTTCGTCGTGACCAAGGTCGGGGGTCGTCATAGCCGCTACGCCGGCGTGATCCGGCTCGCCAAGCCGCTTCTACGGGTGGTGGTTCGGTCACGGCCGCAGCTGCATAACGCCGTCGTGAGGGCGCGCGCGGCAACGGTCAGTTATAATTTCCGCCCGCATGATCTAAGCCTCGCGGTCGAAGGCTCGCGTCGCCGGCTGCGCCTCGACCAACTTGACGGATTGCTACTGCACAGCCCGTCACTGGAAACCCTTCGCGATCCGGAGGTCCATGATTTTTTGGCTGAATTGTTGCATAGCGGGCGGGCCGCGCACGTTGGAGCTTCGGTGAAGTCGCTCCCGGAGGTCGAAGCGGCGCTATCCATACCGACGATCACGATGCTCCAAGTGCCTCTCGCGGTCGCTGGCGCGCTTTCGGGAACCGCCATTATCGAGCATATTCGTCACCGCAATATCGGAGTCTTCGTGCGCGAAATCCTCGAAGGCGTAAGACTTGGCACCTGTTCCCCGCGCGAGGCGATTTCCGCTGCGATCACACCGGATTTCGTCACCGCAGCAATTATCGGCGTGAGCACGCGCCGTCACCTCAACGAATCATTGTCGGTGTTCTCGTGATATGCGCCGGTGATAGCTTATCCGAAGGTGGCGAAACAGAGGTTGAGGTCGCGATCGTTGGAGCGGGGCCGATCGGTGTCGCCGTGGCGATACGCCTGGCGGGCCGCGTCGGTCGCATCGCCCTGATCGAATCTGGTGACACGCAATTTAAACCCGCTCAGAGCTGCGCATTTTTTAAGGCGGCGCAGATAGATGATCCCCGGCATATGCCGACGGAGCTCTACCGGCGAAGAATGCTCGGAGGAACGAGCTCGATATGGGGCGGTCGCTGCACTCCTTTGGATCCGGAAGATTTCGCCCCGGCGCGCGCGCGGGCCGGATGGCCGATCGCGTTTGCCGAAATGGACGCGCATGTTGCAGAGGCACTTGAGTTCTTCGATGCTGGTAGGCCCGAGTATTCCGCTGCCTCGGTCCTGCCAAGGCATCCGGTTTCGCTCGACACGTCTGCCACCGATCTTATCGTCGACCGTATCGAACGATGGAGCAAACCGACAAATGTGTGGCAGAAGTTTGGAGCGACGCTAGCCCGTTCGCGTGACGTGACGGTTATCCATGGGGCGACCTGCACAAACGTGGTCACCAATGCTGACGGTACCTGCGCGACTGCGCTCGAACTCCGAACGGCCTCAAACCGATCTCATAAAATCCTCGCCTCCACGATCGTGCTCGCGTGCGGCGGCCTCGAGACGCCGCGGCTACTGTTAGCGTCGCGCGGAAGCCGATCATGCGGACTGGGCAACGAGCACGATCTTGTCGGCCGCTTCTACATGACGCATCTGGCAAGCGACGCCCGCAATGTTGGCGCTCTGTGCTTCGCCAACGCCGAGACCGCCCGCGCATTCGACTTCAATATGATGCCGGACGGGATTTACGGGCGCCGCATGATCCTGCTGTCGCCGGCGGCACGACAGCGAGAAGGCATTGGCAATATCGTCTTTCGCCCAAGCAGGCCCCCGATCGACGACGCTTCGCACCACGATCCGGTGCTGTCGGCGATGTTTCTGGCCAGAAGGTTGGTAATTCCCGCGGAATACATGCGTAGCCTTGCCGCGGAGACCGGCGTGTCCTCGTTGCTGATGCAGCGCGATCATGCCGCTAACATTGTAGCGGGCTTTCCGAGATTGTGCGGGTTCAGCATCGACTGGCTGAGAAGGCGCGTCTTTGCGACGCGCAAACTGCCGGCAGTATTTTTGTACCGAAAGGATGGAACCTACCCACTGGAGTTCAATTCCGAGCACATGCCAAACCCAGAGTCGCGGGTGCTATTGGGCCGTGAAACCGATCCATTCGGCGTGCCGCGGTTGGTCGTGCAATGGCAGATGCGCGACAGCGAATTCGCCGGGATCTGCCAAGCCTACCGGGTGCTGGCAGCCGCTGTCGCGAAATCTGGCCTTGGTGTTGTTCGGCTCGACCCCGATCTGCCTGGCATCGTGCAACGTGTACTCGTTCCGCAAGGAGGAGTTCACATCGGTACGGCTCGAATGGGCGTCGATCCTCAAACCGGGGTGGTCGACCAGAACGGACAAGTTTGGGGCACCCATGGATTATACGTCACGGGCACTTCGATTTTCCCGACATCGGGTTTCGCCAGCCCCACCTTGACAGCAATTGCGCTCGCATTCCGGTTGGCAGAGCATCTGGTCTGGCGCCAGACCGCGGCCACGCAAGCGAGATAGTAAGCTTAGCCTGGCGTCCGCAGGCGAAGGGCGCTGCTATGGTAGAAAGGTAGCATATATTGGAAAGAATGGTAGATGCCATGAGCCTAAACGTCAAAAACAGAGAAGCGCATAGATTGGCGGAAGAATTGGCAAAGCTCACCGGGGAGAGCATGACGGTCGCCGTGACAATTGTCATTCGCGAGCGGCTCGCTTCATCTATAAGGAGACCGCCGGTGGCCGCTAACGAGCGTACGACAGGTTAAATGCTGGCGGCAGCCAAGCAGACTCGGAGCCCGAAAGCATGAGGTGTTCGGCGCAAGTATTTCTCAGCCTTATTTTTCTTGGAAGTCTATCAACTTTCGCGGATGCCTGCGTGTTGAACGCTCAACGCTATCAACTGGCGGCCGACACCGTTCACTGGTCATTAGAGCTAAGTGGAGGCGAGACATGCACTCGTGGAATCCGTTTCAACAATGTGGTGGTCGATAAATTGATCATTGCTTCTGCACCTAAAAACGGTCACGTCACGTTGCAGGGATCGGGCTTTTCATACACGGCTGCGAGCGATTATCAGGGGGGCGACTTTTTCTTGCTCATGGTATCCGGCACGACTACTAACAAGGTTCCTGGAAGTTCAACGATCGAAGTCGTGGTCTCAGTGTCTCCACCGCCTCCGCCCGTCAACGAATTGTGCGGTTTGTCGAACGGCGTGGCAGTCAACAGTGCGCCAACTAGAAATTTTTGCAGCACGGGCACAGCCTCGGTCGTCAGTGGCAGCGGGCCGTGGCATTGGAGTTGCACCAGTGGCGGCACCACCGCATCATGTTCGGCCCCGCTCTTCACCACAACTGGGGCAGTGGAAAAGCCCGGCCCCAGCGCCACGCTCTTCACGGCCCCTTTCTATACCTGCGTGCG
>Ga0187875_10002004_pt1 | contig 15350 bp, 13 predicted proteins | sample June2016WEW_17_1_2_FD_132978 | JGI IMG/M metagenome (GOLD analysis project Ga0187875, IMG submission 132978) | Peatland microbial communities from SPRUCE experiment site at the Marcell Experimental Forest, Minnesota, USA - June2016WEW_17_10 | ecosystem: Environmental > Terrestrial > Soil >... | reverse complement strand
GATTCGCTGGTCCAGTGGGACTGTGGTGCCAGAAGTGTAAGCCAACCAAAGCCTTATGTCGGGTTTGCCCTTTCAGAACGGTGACCAAACTGCAAAATTCCCTGTATATTTCCCTGTTAGCAGGGAATTTCAGGCGAGAGACCGGTTCGCTCGCGACTGCGTCCTCCGCCATACTGCCGTAAAGACCCCTTAACGAATATTGGATGAGTGCATGAAAGAGGTCTTGCTAGCGCTTCTTAATTACAACTGGCGGGAGACTGATCAGCGGACGTCGCGGATTACCAGCACCATGCCGGGACGGAGGGTGGCTAGGTTGCGATTGTCTTGCTTTAAGGCGGAAACCGTTGTGTTGTAAGAACTCGCGATCGAATAAAGGGTCTCGCCGGGCCTCACTTTGTGGTGGAGCAGTCCCGCGGTCTGGGTTGCGGCATGTTTCGAATTTTTGTGTTGCGCGCTCGCGCGCTGCGAACTTGATGGTTCGCCGGCGGACGCCTGCGTTGAGGATGCGTTCCCGGACGCCGCGTGGTGCGATGTTGAGTGCCTCGATGCCACTTGCGTTTCCCGGGCGCCAGCTACGGGCAGATGGACCAGCAAGGTTTTTCTTCCGGCCAGACTGTCGCCTTTAATGCGGTTCCAACTGCGCATCATCTTGGTCGAGACGCCGAAGTTCTCGGCTACCGACTGGACTGTGTCTCCCTTGCGGATTTTGTAGCGCGTGATGGTGCGGGAGTAAGTCGTGGAGTCGGTCTGCTTGCCGGGAGCGATCGGAATGATCAGGCGGCTGTCCGCAGCAAGTTCATTGTCATCGAGGCTATTGGCTTCAGCGATCGATCTCGGCGTCGTGTGGTACGTGCGCGCGATGGAAGCCAGCGTTTCGCCGTCCTGCACTTTGTGGTAACGCCACCAGACTCGTTTATCGACGGGGATGGAGGCAACGGCCGTCTCGAACTTCGCGGCGCTTCCGGCGGGGACGTGCAGCTCAAAAGTCTGGTCCTTCGGTGTTGTCAGCCGGAGCAGGCTGGGATTCAGATCCTGCAGGTCGGCGGCAGAGGCATCCACGCACTCAGCCACGAGCCGGAGGTCGATAGGGTAGTTGATCTTAATGGACTCGTACGGAACCGGCTTCTCTTTGACGACCGGGGTGAGCCCGTACTGGTCGGGATTCTTCGCCATGATCGTGACAGCGAGAATGATAGGAACGTAGTTGCGCGTTTCCTTGGGCAGGACGTTGCGGCGATAGAGTTCCCAGAAATCGGCGTATCCAGTGCGCTTGACGGCATTCTGCACGGTGCCGGGGCCGGAGTTGTAGGCGGCCATGGCGAGGTACCAGTCGCCGAACTCATTGTAGAGATCGTGCAGGTGGCGTGCGGCGGCGCGAGTCGCTTTTTCGGGATCCTGGCGATCGTCAACCCACCAGTTGCGCTGCAGGCCATAGCCTGCACCTCGGCTAGCCATGAATTGCCAGATGCCGCGAGCGCCGGCGCGAGAAACGGCTAATGGATGGAATCCGGATTCGGCCTGGGCGAGGTAGATGAGATCCTGCGGTACTCCTTCTTCTTTCAGCGTGCGGCGGATCATGTCTTCATATTGGCCGGAGCGAGAGAGAGCGTGCTCGATCGTGCCGCGTCCACGATTCGAGAAATAGTTGATGTAGCCGGCGACCTGATCCGTCATCATGAGCGGCAGGTCGGAGCGCGTGGACTTGATCTCGGCTTCAGCCTTGGCCTTGACGTTCTGATCGACGGTAGGCGTTAATTCATTCGCTTCGTCAATGGGAGCCGGTTCGGACTTTTGCTCGGAGAATCCGTCGCCCTGCTCGAGGGCCGCTAATTCGAGGGAATTGACGCCGTCGAGCAGGCGGTTGAGTTCGGCCTGGAGGCGCTGATCGGATTGGAGATCGAGTCCGCTGCCGAGCAGCAGATTGAAGGCGGCATCAAAATTCTGCTTGGCGGCCTCGAGGTGTCCGGCAAGATAATTGTCTTGTCCCGCTTTGTACTCGTTTTCAACTTTCGCGATGACGTCGCCGACAGGATCGACGGAGAGTGCTTTGGCAGCCTGCGCCTTGGTCTGTGATTCAGTGCTGGCGGCGGTTGGTTTCTGCTGGGCCGGATCGGGAGTGGCGCTGGCGATCATCGCCGGAGCCTGAGCCTGGGCGGGCGGCATAAAAGCCTGCTGCTTCTGCGCCGTCTGACAGGCGAGCGTCGCCGCCAGAGTCGCGCAAAACAGGATGCCCGGATACCGGTTTGAGAAAAACCTCATAGCGTCAGATACATGCGGCGTTCCTGGGGGCAGGATCAGCGCCCTGGCAGCCCAGTCTTCATCGTCAGATGGTAATATCGCAAATTTAGTTGGGTCAATGGTACAGGAGACCCGTGTACTGCATTACTTTAGGAACAGGGTGGCGATGTTACTCCAGCGCTGGCTGGAATGACAAACGCTGGACGGCCGGGCGGGTGGCCGCGGAGACATTATAACCTCCGGGAAACCCCGGGCGGTGGCGTACGAAGCGAGGTCAAATTGATGGCTGAATCGGAAGGCGATTCAGATCATCGAAGGCGGATATGAAAGCGATACAGATCAAGCAGACAGGCGGCCCGGATGTCATGGAGTTCGTGGATATTCCGGTGCCGCAGCCAAAACCGAATGAGGCGCTCGTAAAGATTGCAGCCGCGGGCGTGAACTTCATTGACGTCTACAACCGCGAAGGGCGGTACAAAGCGGCGCTCCCGCTGGTGCTGGGGCAGGAAGCGGCGGGAGTGGTGTCGGCGGTGGGGTCGGAGGTGCACGGCATCGCGGTCGGAGACCGCGTCGCGTACACAATGACGCTGGGCAGCTATGCCGAGTATGCGGCGGTTCCGGCGGAACGGTTGGTGAAGATTCCGTCCGGCGTGAGCGAGCGCGAAGCGGCGGCAGCGCTCCTGCAGGGAATGACGGCCCATTATCTTGCATATGACACATATCCGTTGAAGAAGGGCGAGACGGCACTGGTGCATGCGGCTGCAGGCGGCGTGGGATTGCTGCTGGTACAGATGGCGCACAACATTGGGGCGCGGGTGATCGCGACAGTGTCGACACAGGAGAAGGCACGATTGGCGCGTGCGGCCGGAGCGGACGACGTCATCCTTTATACGCAGACCGATTTTGAGGTGGAGACGAAACGGCTGATGGGCGGCAAGGGTGTGGATGTTGTATACGACTCGGTCGGGAAAACCACCTTCGATAAAGGCCTGAACCTGCTGCGGCCTCGGGGAATGATGGCGCTCTATGGAGGATCGAGCGGGGCGGTGGCGCCGATCGATCCGCTGATCCTGACGCAGAAGGGATCGATTTTTCTGACGCGGCCTTCTTTAGGGGCGTACATTCTTACGCCGGAGGAGTTGGAGAAGCGCGCGCGCGCGGTGTTTGGGATGATTCGCGATGGGAAACTGAAGTTGCGCGTCGAGCATGTGTATCCGCTGGCCGAGGCACAGAGAGCGCATCGGGATTTGGAAGGGCGGAAGACTACAGGGAAGTTGCTGCTGATTCCGTAAGGGACGATCGTGGCCTTTTGCCGGAACGGTCGTCCCTGCTCGACAGCCGAGGGCGGCTGTCCCTACGTGTCACTCATTCAACATCAGGCGAAAACCAAATGCCGGCTAGGTCTTTTTCCTGTGCGCATAGTTCTCCAGGTAGCCAGGAAATTCTTTTTCGCAGCGCTCGTCGCGGATGGGCGCGCCCGGCGTCATCTCCAGTGGAATCACACCGGCCCATGTCGGGAAGGAATAGTCCTCTTCGTCATCCACAGGCGGGCCGACACGAACCTTGGCAGAAAATTCATCAATCGGGATTGTGAGGACGGAAGTCGCTTTCAACTCTTTCTCGTTGGGTTCGCGTACGTCATCCCACCGATGGGGAAGAATGTGTTCGCTCAGCACGCGCAGGGCGGCGAGTTTTTCTGCTGGATCATCGACCAGCGTTGCCGTGCCGAGAATCACAACCGAGCGATAGTTCATGGAGTGATTGAAGATGGAGCGGGCAAGGACGAGACCATCGAGCAGCGTGACGGTGATGCAGACAGGGATGCCCTGATCGAGATTACGCAACATGCGGCTGGCGGCTGAGCCGTGGATGTAGAGGGCATCGCCGTCGCGGCCATAAGACGTCGGGATGACAAAAGGCCGGCCGTCAGCGACGAAGCCTACGTGGCACAGGAAGCCTTCATCGAGAATATGGTTGACGGCATCGCGATCGTAGACGGCGCGTTGCGGTTCGCGAATCACGCGCGTGCGGAGGGTAGGATTGGTCGACATGAGAGAAACTTCCTAGACCGGCGCCAAGAGTGTGAAGGGGGATTCTAGCAGGTAAGCGCAGACCGAAGTTCTCTGCGCTTTCTTAAGCAACTACAGAACTGTCATCCCGAGCGGAGACAAGAGCGAGCGAAGCTCGTTCGTTGTTGGCAGCGCGTGGTCTCGGTATCGGTCCTCAAAAAGCGCCCCTCACCTTCGGCGTTGCGATCTTGAGCGCTGCGGCTGCTCTTCTATCACCGCAAACTGAATCTTCTTCTCCACCGGATCGATGCGATCAACTAGCACACGGATGCGGTCCCCTAAGCTGTAGATTTTCCGCGAACGCTGGCCGATGATCTGCCGTGTATTTTCGTGATATGTGAAATAGTCGCCAGCGAGCGTGTTCAGCGGAACCAGTCCCTCGACGAAGAGGTCGGTAAGCTCGACGAAGAATCCGTACTTGGTGACGCTGATGATGAGGCCGTCGAAATCTTCTCCGATGCGGCGCTCCATGAATTTCACTTTCTTCCATTCCATGAGGCCGCGTTCGGCTTCGTCGGCACGGCGCTCGGAGTGGCTGGATTCTTCGGCGATGGCATGGAGTTCGTCAAGCGGGATCGGGCCGCCGATGGGCTCGAGGGATTGCCGTTCAGCCGCATGGTCGCGGCGCTTGGACCAAGGGGACGGCGCCAGGGCTGAAGCCCCTTTTGCTGGCGAAACGCTCGGCGTGGCCGTAAAGGGCCGCCCTTCCACGGACGACGCTCGCAACGAAGACGCTCGCAGCAAAGGCGTTCCTCCCGGCACCTCTCCATCCAGTTTTTCAGGCGAGTCGCGCAACACTTCCTTCAGAATGCGGTGGACGATCAGGTCGGGATAACGGCGGATGGGCGAGGTGAAATGGGTGTAGGTGGTCGCGGCGAGCGCGAAGTGTCCGTGATTTTCTTCGGAGTAGCGGGCCTGCTTCAGCGAACGCAGCATCAGGAAACTCAGAATTCTTTCTTCCGGCTTGCCCGCAATTTTTTCTGCCAGCTTCTGGTACATGCGCGGGGTGATGTGGACTTCTTTCGGGACCTCGATGTCGCGCTTGCGCTTACCGGTGCCCCGCGCGTCGCGGCGGTCGGCTTTGAGCTGAACACGCTGGATGGGTAATGCGCCGACTCCCAGCGAATAGCCGAATGTGGCGGCGATCACTTCAAAATCGTAGACGCGCTTGGCGTCGGGCTTTTCGTGAATGCGGTAGAGCGAGGCGATGCGCTTGTTTTCCAGATAGTGAGCGACGCATTCATTGGCCGACAGCATGAATTCTTCGATCAGGCGGTGCGCGACGTTGCGCTCGGAGCGGGTGATGCTCTTCATCAATCCGAATTCGTCGAACTCGATGACGGGCTCAGGGAGGTCGAAATCGATGGAGCCCCGGCGCTCGCGCTTGCGGTTCAGAATCAGGGCGAGGTCGCGCATGCGCTCGAAGTGTTCGACCTGAGCGGCGTAGCGGTCGCGCATCGCGGCATCGCCTTCGATCACCGCATTCACCGCCGTGTAAGTCATACGCTCGGCGGAACGAATCACTCCTTCGTTGACTTCATAGCCGACGATTTCTCCGCGATGATCGATCTCCATGGTGCAGGAGAGAACGAGGCGGTCTTCGTGCGGGCGCAGGCTGCAGATGTTGGTGGAAAGTTCAAGCGGAAGCATGGGGACGGCGCGGTCGGGGAAATAAACGCTGGTGCCGCGCAGACGAGCTTCCTGATCGAGCGGCGAGCCGGGCGTGACGTAGTGGGCGACGTCGGCGATGTGGACTTGCAGTTCATAGTTGCCGTTTGCGAGTTGGCGCACGTGGACGGCGTCGTCGAAATCGCGGGCGGTTTCTCCGTCGATGGTGACGATGGCTTCGTTGCGATAGTCGCGGCGATGGCGGAGTTCGCGCGCGGGCATTACGTTTTCGATGGCCTGCGCTTCTTCGATGACTTCGGGCGGGAAGCGGTGGGGCAAGTGGAATTTGCGGATCATGATTTCGACGTCGACGCCGAAATCGTTTTCTTCGCCGAGGATTTCGATGACACGGCCTCGCGGGCTTTGCGTGGCGCTGGGCCAATCGGTGATTTCTACGTCGACGACTACCCCTTCCAGACCCTGCCCGTCATTCCCTTGAAAATCAGTGTGGCGAGCGGCCTGGTCGCCGATTACGCGATCTGGAGATTTTTCCCTCGTGTTGGTTTCTTGCCGATGTCGGCGTACGTCAACGTCATTAACTACAGAGGGCACAGAGGATCTCGGTTTTATTTCCTCCGTGTTCTCTGTGAACTCCGTGGTAAGGGGTCTAGGAATTTCCATTCCCCGCGGAATGATGATTTCTTGCGTGACTTTTTCATCAATGGGTTTGACGTAATTATGGCGACGATCGTAGTGGAAGATGCCAACGACCGTAGGATGAGCGCGGTCAATGGAGCGAAGGATGCGCCCCTCTGCGCGGCCATCAGGACGGAAGTTGGAGATTTCGACGAGCACGCGATCGCCATGCATGGATGATCCAGCGGCATGCGGAGGAATAAAGACGTCGCCGGAGATGCGGGACTTGAGGCTGGGATCGGTGGCGGGGTCGGGAGTAACGAAGCCGTAGCCGTCGCGATGCATGCTAAGGCGACCGGCTAGGGCGTTGCGGCCGGCGTAGGCGCCGGCTTTTGATGCTGACTCTCTCGAGACATGCGATCCGGATTTCGCGCCTCGATCGGATGCAACGACCGGTTGCGGGATGGCGTAGCGTCCGTCGTCGAGGAGTTGCAGTTCGCCTTTTTTGACCAGCGCATGAAGCCGGTCGGTCAGTTCGCGGCGCGCTTCGCCTCGTGCGCCGAGATCGTGCAGGAGCTGTTTATGGCTCGCCGTTTTTTTCGGCTGCCGATCGATGTGGCGAAGTATGGCGGCGTCGGAAAAGCTCATTTTGTAATTCTGTAATCGGTTATTTGGTAATTGAAGGCTCTTTCTTGAGTCTCTCTGCTGCGGTACTTGAGATTGCAAAATTAGCGATTACTAAATTACAAAATCTCTACTTCAAATATTTCTCCTGCAAGATTCGGCGGTGGTGCAGTTCGTGGCCGGCAATGATGTAGGCCAGGCCGCGTACGGTGACTTCGTTGTTGCTGGCTACCCCGCGGCGAGTCCAGGCGCATTCGTCGAGATTGCGAAAGAGCGACAAGGTCGCTCGCCGGACCGCAATGAAATCTTCGATCAGATCGCTCAGCGCGCGCCGGGCGTATGGGCTGTTCTTCGCATACTCGTTTTCGTCGAAGCTCGCGAGCGGGGTCGCGTCTCCGCGTGAGAACCGCAAGGCGCGATAAGCGAATACACGTTCGGCGTCGCAGATATGGCCGAGAACTTCCTTCAGAGTCCATTTCCCGGGCGCATAGCGGATGTCACCGTCAGCTTCGCTGCGGCCGGAAAGCAGAAGAACCATCTGTCGGCGCTGATCGTCGAGCGTGGCCAGAATGTCACTGTCTTGGACCCGCGAGATGTACTTTTCATAATAAGGAGCGTATTCGTCGGGTGCAGGTCGGGTGATGTTCGCGGTGAATGTGCTCATGAGAAGCTCCTGGTGTTCGAACTCAAAGACTGCTGGTGACGCCCTACCAGTTCATATTATCGTGACCGGCGCTGCGCTCGAAACTGCCGGCCCGTCGCGCCGCGCTCGACTCGACAGCCGCCCCGCCCGGTCGAAGACTGTCCTCCCGTTCGATGAAAGAACTTCCCGATGAAACGGGACAGGAGAAAAAATGACGCAGAGGTGGAAGCGATTACTCGGCGCGGGCGAGAGGCGGAATGAAGGTGAAGATGAGGGGGAACCACCGAAATTCCTACAAAAAGCTGGATTTCCACAGCGCGGCGAGGCTTGCGCGGGAGTAGAATCAATTTGGCCACCGAAATGCGGCGGTGGATGATAATCCCTTTAAAGGAAAGGATTTCGAGCACAATGTGGAAGCCCACGAATCAACCTGCGACACCTGGCCGGCCCGCTGAGCCGGAACGTCCGAGCGCGACGACTTCGCCGACGGCGCCGCCGATGAGCGAATCCCCGGCTGCACCGCGTCCGGTTACCACCACGACCTCGGACCAGGCCACGATTGGCAAGTCGCTGGTGATCAAAGGCGAAGTGACCGGTTCTGAATCTTTATATATTGACGGGCGAGTCGAGGGATCGATCAACCTATCGGGCAATCGCGTTACCGTTGGACGGAACGGCGTAGTTGCGGCAAACATCAATGCGCGTGAAATCGTGGTCCTCGGTAAAGTGCGCGGCAATCTTACCGCGAGCGATCGCGTGGACATTCGCAGCGACGGTTCGCTCACGGGCGACGTGGTGGCGGCGCGTATTTCAATCGAAGACGGCGCGTTCTTCAAGGGCGGCATCGACATCCGGAAGGCCGGCGGTAAGGCGGAAGACTCAAAGGCCGCTTCAGCTTCGGTCGCTGCTGAACCAGCGATCGCGGCACGGGCGTAAAACGCTGTTCGCTAGTCGTCGTCCGCTGTTCGCTGACTAGCTGACGGCGCAATGCAGGATCATAAAACGGGCCTTTTCCGGCCCGTTTTTTTGCGTTATGGGAGAAGCGCGAAAAGCTAACGACGAACAGCAAACCGTGCTCTCACGGTTCGGTTCCTGCGGACATGGTTTCTGCGGCTTGACCCTCGGCGGCACGGGGAAGGTCTGGTGATTTTCTTCTGCGAAAATCGACGGGCAGTGTCGATTTCAATAAGAACAGGCCGGCCGCAACAGCTGCGGCCCATGTCAACGAACCTAACGCCACAGCCGCGACGTCGGCGCCGCGGGTGCCGTTGAGCGGCAGAATCCGCGTGACCTCATAACTCAGGCCGCCGGAAACGGCGCCTACCAAGGCGGCTTTCCCCAATTCCTTCCAGTTCAGTCCGCCGAGCGGCACCATTCCTCGCACATGCAGCAGCAAGGCGATGGCGACGGCATTTGCGGTAATGCCAATGTCGGAGGCGACCGCCAGCCCCGTGACCGAGAGCGTTCGGAAGAGCAGCGAATATACGGGAAGAGACGCCAGTGTGATCGCCGTCGTGGCGATCATTGGAGTCAGCGTGTTCCCGGACGCATAAAAAGCTCTCGCATAGAGAGCCTGGCTGGACCAGAGCGCGAGCGACAGCGAGAACCAGAAAAAGTAGAGGCCTGTGGATTCGGAGTCGGCAAAAGTGAAGTGTCCGCGCCGATAGACGATGTCGATGAGAGGAACAGCAATGGCCATCATCCATCCGGTGAGGAGCAGCGACGCAGCAGTTACGCGATAGACCGAAGCATTCACGGTGGCGGCAAATTCTTCAAACTTCCTTTCGCCATAAAGGCGCGAAAAAAATGGCAACGAGGCCTGCCCGGTCGCCTGGCCGAGGATGGCGATGGGAACGGAAAAAAGGCGCTTGGCATAGTTCAGGCGCGCGATGTCGCCGATGCCGCTGGAGGCGAAGTAGCGGAGAATCCAGTCATCGGCGGCAACGAGTGAAACGCCCAGCATCAGCGGAATCGAAAGACGCACCCACTCGCGGAAGGCGGGGTTCTTCACATCAAACGAGGGGCTGTAACCGGTGCCGATTTTGGCCGCGCCGATGGCGTTCACCAGGAACGGCCCGAGCACGCTGCCGATCAGCGCGCCATAGGCGAGCGACGCGATTCCAAACTGGCGCCCGCCAATCACGCCTCCGACGATGATGAAGACGTTGTAGATGAGAGGGCCCAATGCTGGGAAGAGAAAAAGGCGGTTCGAGAGCAAGACGGCAGAAATGACCCCGCCCACATAGAAGAAAATTTGTGCTGGCAGAAGGATGCGCGTCAGAAATACGCAGAGGCGCAATTGCTCGGGCGAGAAGCCGTGAAACATCCAGGCAGCGAACTGGGGCGTGAAGATCTCCGCCAGGATGGTGAAAGCGATCAGCACGGTCGTCATCACGGTAATGATGATGGAGAAAGTCTTCTGCGCGTCCTGCTCGCGTTTTTGCGCGACAAAGCGCGTGTAGATCGAGATAAAGGTGATGGAGGCAGTGCCTCCGGCAACAATGTAGTTGAGCCAGTCAGGCAGGGTGAATGCCGCGACGTAAGCGTCGGTCTGTGCTCCGGCACCGAAGGCGTAGGCGATATACGCCTCGCGGAGATATCCGATCACACGGGACAAAGCAATGGCGGTCACCATCAGCACCGTCGCGGAGTACGCGGTGTGCTGGTGAGACGGCCGGAAGAAGCGCAGAAGACGCATCCCTTGCAGGGTAAATCATCCGGCGGGTGGCCGGCGTGGGGATCGGGCGGGCGCGAACCACTCTTGCAGACAGGCCAAATCAATTTGAGAGCACCGCCGATATTGCTGCCACAGGCTGCTCACGCTGCGTCAATCGGGCAGCGCAAACAAAGGCTCTAATGTTGTGCAGGCCGGTGCAGACCAGTAAAGCTGTGTAAAGTCTGTTTCCCCATTGTCGCGGGCCAAAACGTCTATGTTTCTTCGCCCAGCCTCATAACCCAGGGTGGAAGTTACACGCCCGCCACCACCATCACGCTGATGCCGCAGACCGTCATGGAACGATTACAGGTTCATCCCAATCCGGCAGCTTTACCGACTATACCGTGTCGCTCGCAACTGACGATCTATTTCCCACGCTGGCCGCGCAACAGTTCCAACTCTCGGTTCTTAACAACCCCAGCCAAGTTGAGGTGTATGTCGACAGCAGCACGCAATTGCTAAACAGCCAGCCGCTCGCGGAAGGCAGCACCTTCCGCTTCTACGGCCTGGTGTTTAACGACAACGGCACGCTGCGCATGGACTGCTCTCAAGTAAATGACGGCGTGGTTGACACGCAGCCGCAGGGATCGCGGCAAAGTCAGTTGACAAAGGGCCTGTCCGAGATTCGTCACGGGAAGATAGGCCGATCGCAGCAAATCACTGCGGTGATCGTGCGGCAGAATCAGCCTTAAAGGCCGGCGCTCCTAGTCCAATCCGCGCAAGGCCGACACCTGACGATGCGGGAGCCGGGAATGGCCTCCTGTGTCGTTTCTCGATTCGTGAAAATGTCTGTGGATAAACCCTTCTATCTAGCTGACGGCTAACCAGATAACAATTGAGAGGCGTTTTACCTCGGCACGATTGCGAATCCGCCCTGCTGCGCGTCTGATGCCTTCAGTGGAGGCACTTATGGCAATCGCGAATGCGAACCGGCTGGCGGATTTTGCGGAAGACGTGAACCCAGCCTCCTTAGGCGAGGTGCGCCGCGCCGAATTTCGACAGGCGGTGCGGGTTCATGGGAGCGTTCTGGCTCCGGCCGAAAAGCGGGCGCTGGTTTGGCTGGCCGAGCGCATGCCAGGCTGGGTCAATTCGGATCATCTGACCTTGCTCGGCTTCGGGGCACAGATCGCGACCGGGGTTTGCTACGCGCTCGCGGGCTGGGATCGTCGGATGCTGATCGCGGCGATTCTCTGTATCGCCATGAACTGGTTCGGCGACAGCCTGGATGGAACGCTGGCCCGGGTGCGGCGGCAACAGCGTCCGCGGTATGGATTTTATCTAGACCACATCATTGACTCAGTCGGTGCGACGGCGATGATGGGCGGGCTGGCATTGTCTGGATTCATGCATCCGGTGATTGCCATTGGACTGCTGATCGCGTTTCTGCTGCTCTCGATCCAGTCGTACCTGGCGACTTATACGCTGGGTGAATTTCATCTTTCACTCTGGCATTTTGGACCGACCGAATTACGAATTTTGCTGGCGATCGGCAACCTGGCCATGTTCCGCTGGGCATGGGTTCTTGGTGGCCGCTACCGGCTGTTCGATATCGGCGGGGCAATCGGGATTGCGGGCATGATCTTGATGTTCATCGTCGTCGCCATCAAGAACACTCTGCGGCTTTACCGCGAAGAGAGAATCGCGTGAAGAAAAGCTCTCAGTTCCCGGTTCTCAGTTCTCAGAAAAGTCAGGCTCGACTTGGTTTTTTGCGTTGGCTCAAGTTCAACTTCGTGGGCGGCATCGGAATCGCGGTGCAACTGGCGGCGCTGGCGTTCTGCCGGTCCATCCTGCAATTGGATTACCTGCTGGCAACGGCTCTGGCGGTCGAATTGGCGGTGATCCATAACTTCGCATGGCATGAGCGATTTACTTGGCGCGACCGGCCAGTGCTCGGGGTTGGACGATCGCTCGCAAGATTCGGGCGGTTCAACACGACGAACGGAGCTATCTCGCTTGCCGGCAATCTTCTGGTGATGCGAGGGCTGGTGGGACAGTGGCATCTGAATCTGATGCTCGCCAACGTGATCGCCGTCGCCGTCTGTTCGGTAGTGAATTTCCTGGTCAGCGACCGGCTGGTCTTTCAGCGCGCGAAGGAGAAACTGCGATCCGAAGAAAACCTGATTAGAAGCGCTTGACGCACAGACGAGGCGAGTTCGATGTTCCTCGCCTTCAAGTGGGAGCCCTGGCTCGAGGACGGGCGACAACGCCCGTCCTCCACGAGCCGTAACTTACTTCTTTGTTGCAGCCTGAAAACGCTTGTTGATTTCTTCCCAGTTCACTACATTCCACCACGCTTGCAGGTATTCAGGACGGCGGTTGTTGTACTTCAAATAGTAGGCGTGCTCCCAAACGTCGTTTCCGAAGATGGGATGGAGCCCCTGCGAAATGGGACTGTCCTGATTAGGCGTTGAGATGATCTTCACCTCACCCTTTGCATCGCCCGCCAGCCAAACCCATCCGCTGCCGAACTGGCCTACGCCGGCGGCGTTGAATTTTTCCTGGAAAGTCTTGAAGTCACCGAAAGTCTTCTTGATCACCTCGGCAATGGGGCCGGTAGGATCGCCACCGCCATTGGGCTTCATGATTTGCCAGAACATGGTGTGATTGACGTGACCTCCTCCATTGTTGCGAACCGCGCCTCGGATATCTTCGGGGATGGCGTTCAGGTCGCGCAGCAGGTCTTCCGCTTTCTTCGCGTGCAGTTCGGGATGCTTGTCGAGGGCCGCATTCAGATTCTTGACGTAAGCCGCGTGATGCATGTCGTGATGCAGATGCATCGTCTTTTCGTCGACGGTGGGTTCGAGTGCCGTGTATGCGTACGGCAAGGGGGGTAGTTCATGAGCCATTTTTGTGTTCCTCCAGAGCTTGTCTGTTTTCGTTCTTCTAAAGTCCTAAAGATGACGGGGCAGTGCTGAAAGATTCATGCGAGGGCGGGACGGTTGTCCCGGCGGCTCATTTATTTGTAAAGGGAAATCGAGAGCCGTGCAACCTGAGGCCATTACAAATCAAGCTCCATATAGAGCGCTCCCGCGATGGGATTCTTGCAATAAGGCGCAATTTCGCGGAAGCCAAACGCGCGATACATGGCGACCGCATCTTTCATCACGGGCTCGACGGTATCGAGACGCATGCGCTTGTAACCGATCTGCCGCGCTTCAGCGATCACATGCTCGGCGAGCGCGCGGCCGAGGCCCTTACCTCGAAACTGCGGTCGCAGGTAAAGGCGCTTCATCTCGCAAATACCGTCCGCGAGTTTGTGGAGCGCGACACAACCTGCCAGCTGGCCTTCATGTTCCGCAAGCAGCAAGCGGCCTTCTGGTGACGCGTAGTCACCGGGAAGTCCGGCGAGTTCCTTATCGAAGTTCTGAAAACAAAGGCTAAAACCGAGCGAGGTGGCGTATTCGAGAAACAATTCGCGCGCCTGCTCAATTTGTTCGGAAGACTGGGCCTGGGCAAACGATACGGCCGCCATTCGGACATTATCGTTCGTGTGAGCGGGATGGCAAAGCCCGACCTTTATAATGCTTCGATATTCGCAGTCCTGACATGATTCGCAGTCCTAACGTTCGCGGAGGGTGCTTGAAGGTCTTATTGCTGGAGAACATCAGTGGGGTTGCGGCGTCGCAGTTCGAGGAAGCCGGGTTTGAGGTCGAGTCGCTGAAAGGCGCGCTGGACGAGGCGAAGCTGATTCAGAAGATTCGCGGGACTTCGATTCTGGGCGCGCGCTCGAAGACGCACATTTCGGCGGCGGTGCTCGATGCCTCTCCCGAGTTGGTCGCCGTTGGGGCGTTCTGCATTGGCGTGGACAAGATCGATCGCACGGCTTCGAGCGAGCGCGGGATTGCCGTGTTCAACGATCCTCATTCGAACAGCCGGTCGGTGGCCGAACTGGCGATGGGAGAGACCATCCTGCTGATGCGGCGCACGTTTGAGGCGAGCACGCGGCTGCACGGAGGGCAGTGGAACAAATCGTCGGCGGGATCGCACGAGGTGCGAGGGCAGACGCTGGGGATCGTCGGCTACGGGAAGATCGGATCGCAAGTTTCGGACCTGGCGGAAGCGATGGGCATGCGCGTGGTATTCCATGATGTGGCGCACGTGCTGGCACGCGGCAACGCGCGGGCGGTAAGTTTTCGCGAATTACTCGAAATCTCGGACGTGATCACGCTGCACGTGGATGGAAAGCCGCAAAATCAGAATTTGTTTGGCGAAGAGCAATTTCAGGCGATGAAGGACGGCGCGTGCCTGATCAATTTGAGCCGCGGGTTTGTGGTGGATCATGAGGCGCTGGCCCGGCATTTGAAGAGCGGGAAGCTGGCAGGAGCGGCAGTCGATGTGTTCCCGCAGGAACCCGAGACAGGCGGGCCTTTTACGAGTCCGCTGCAGGGATTGCCGAACGTCATTCTGACTCCGCATGTGGGCGGGAGTACGGAAGAGGCGCAGCAGAACATCGGCCAGTTTGTTTCCGCGAAGATGATCGACTATTTCCGCAGTGGGAATTCGCTGATGAGCGTCAACCTGCCGCATTGCCATCTGGACTACGAGCCAGGATCGCACCGGCTGATGCATATCCACCACAATATGCCGGGAATCTTGCGGGCGATTAACGATATTCTGGCCGATCGCGGAATCAACATCGAGCGGCAGGTGCTGGATACGCGCGGGAATTTGGGATATGCGATTTACGACATCAATCAGGCTTGCGACGACGATTTGCTGGCCAAGTTGCGCGCCGTGCCGCATACGGTCAGAGTGCGGGTGCCGGGAGAGGTCAGAGGTTAGAGCTCAGATTGCAGAGCTGGCTGCGGCCGCGGTG
>Ga0187875_10002003_pt1 | contig 15353 bp, 15 predicted proteins | sample June2016WEW_17_1_2_FD_132978 | JGI IMG/M metagenome (GOLD analysis project Ga0187875, IMG submission 132978) | Peatland microbial communities from SPRUCE experiment site at the Marcell Experimental Forest, Minnesota, USA - June2016WEW_17_10 | ecosystem: Environmental > Terrestrial > Soil >... | reverse complement strand
TGATTCATTTGGACGCATTGCCCGGCACGCCGGCCGGCGGGCGCAGCGTGCGGGAAATCGAAACCACGGCGTTGCGCGAGGCAAAGATGTATCGCGAGTCAGGCGTGCACGGGATCATGCTGGAAAACATGCACGACACGCCGTACCTGCGCGGCGCGGTCGGCCCGGAAATCGTCGCCGTGATGTCGGTCGTCGCCGGCGCGGTCAAAGACTCGACACAACTGCCCTGCGGCGTTCAGGTACTGGCCGGGGCCAATACGGAAGCGGTAGCCGTCGCGCACGCGGCGCGGTTGGATTTCGTCCGCGTGGAAGGCTTCGCGTTCGCTCATATCGCTGACGAGGGGTTTATTCAATCATCCGCTGCTCCCCTGCTCCGGTACCGAAAGCAAATCGGGGCGGACCACGTTCAGGTGTGGGCCGACGTAAAGAAGAAGCACAGTTCACACGCTATCACCTCGGACCTCAGCGTCGGCGAGACGGCCGAGGCGGTCGAGATGATGCGGGGCGACGCGGTGATTATTACGGGCATGGTGACCGGCGATCCGCCAGCGCTGGCTGACATCCGCGACGCCAAGAAACATTGCCGATTGCCGGTTTACCTCGGCTCGGGGGTGACCGCGCAGAATCTGGCGAGATACTATTCGGTGGCCGACGGGTTCATCGTCGGGTCGCATTTCAAGAAGGACGGGCTCTGGTCGAATACGGTGGACGCGAAGCGGGTGACGCGATTCATGGCCACTCATGCGCAACTTCGGGCGTGATCTCAGGCCGGATGATCGGGTGAGCCGGTAGATTCGTTCTGGTCGGCCCGCTCCTGCTGTCGGCGCAAGGCACGTGACGCGCTGACGGTCATGACGATGCAGAACAGCAGGACGGGAGCGGATACACAGGCCATGAACCGCGAAAAGCCGATGTATTCGTATTGCGGATGGAACCAGCCGTCGCGGATGCACCAAATCTCCCACACCAGGAGGAGAATGGCGCCGATGCCGTATTTTTTGCGGACTTCTCCAGCGCTCAAACGATGCGGCGGCTGTTGTTTGTCATCCACTGGGGTCGTCTCCATCTAAATAGAAACCAACTGCGCCATCGTGAGCGCACTTGCGGTATCGTGTTCTCGGGCTGTTGGGTTGGGCACTGCTAATAGAGCGCGGTGCGGACGAGATCGACAATGGACTTCGTCCTGCGCCTGCCATGCGTCACCGTTGGCGGCTCGATCTCGGCGAGCTTACGAACTGGCAGTTGCATCAATTCGTACTCGGCCTGAAGCCAATCGTCGACATCGTGCCCATCGGTGCGCCCCCGCTCGAGATAGAGTTGATAGGCACGAGCAGCGATCTGTTCGGTCCTCGGACCTTGTTGCATCATATTGCCTGACTCCTCCTCTCTTCCTCATTCTGTGCGTTACGACGGACCACCCTGCGGTCAACATGTCACGCGCCGGCACGTCAGACCTCCTTGTTTGTCAGACACGCCGTACGGCATATTCGCTCAATTCTATCGAATTGCAAGACTTTCATTTACCGTGGCACGGTTTGACCAGACCGCGCCGATTTGTTACTAGATAATTCGATGAACGCGTTGGCGCAACGGCTTCGGTCAATTCGCAGTCGATTTCAGGCACAGGTGTTCGCGCAACTGGGGAAACGCACGGCTGGTGAAAACGCTTTTCTGGCCCTGTTGCCCATCGTCGGCCTGTTGGTCGGGTTCACGACGGTTTTCACGGCGCACATAATCGCATTCATCCAAAAGGAATGCTGGGGCAACGGCCAGAACCTTCTCAGCGCCGCCCTCGATAAACCCTGGTATGTTCGCGTCATAATTCCGACAGTCGGCGGCCTCGTGGTGGGTTTGATTGGCAGATTTTTCCGTGTGCCGACCCGTGGCGGCGGCATCACGACCATCATGCAGGCCGTTTCCCTCAAAGGCGGATACATATCGCTCCGCAAAACCGCACCTCGCGACTGGGCCGCCATCGTGACGGTCGCCACGGGTGGCTCGCTGGGACGCGAAGGGTCGATGGCGTTGCTGGCCAGCGCCATTGGTTCCTACTCGGGCCGGCGGGTGCACCTTTCCACGCGACAACTTCGTGTCCTTGTGTGCGCGGCAACGGCCGCCGCGCTGGCGGCAGTCTACAATGCGCCCATTGGCGGCTCGCTGTTCGCCATGGAAATCCTGATAGGCAACTTTGCGCTCGAGGTCCTCGGGCCGGTGGTGGTCGTGTCGGTGATTTCCACACTGGTCTATCGCAGTTGCATGGGGAACCTGCCGCGGTTTGACGTTCCCCATTACGATCTCGTGTCCACCTGGGAATTCTTTCCGTATCTTGTGCTCGGGTTACTGGCGGGCGTGCTGTCCATTCTGTTCGTGCGCGCCCTGTTCGGTTCGCAAGACCTGTTCGAAAAAATCCGGCTCCCCAACTGGCTGAAACCGGCCATCGGGATGTTGTTAGTCGGCGTCATCGGCATCTGGTGGCCCCACGTGTTCGGAAATGGCTTCGAAGTGGTGAATTCAACGCTGCGGGAACAATTCCCGATCAAGTTGCTGATGGTGCTGGTGCTGATGAAGATCCTCGCGTCCGCGCTCAGCTTCGGATGCGGCGGCGCGGGCGGATTGTTCACGCCGTCGCTAATGGTCGGCGCCCTGCTGGGCGGGTCGTTCGGTTACGGCGTGCATCTGCTGTTCCCCACCGTCACGGCCGGCCACGGGGCCTATGCACTGGTGGGCATGGGCGGCGTTCTCGCGGGAGTGACCCACGCGCCGCTGACGGCCATCATGATGATTTTCGAGCAAACCAACAATTACCAGATCGTGCTTCCGTTGATGTTCGTCTGTATCGTCAGCCATTTCACCACGCGGTTGCTCAAAGCCGGCTCCCTGGAAGAAGAATCCCTGCGGCGGCGCGGCATCGTGATGCCGACGGGGCCGGAAGCCAGCATCATGCAATCGCTGCGCGTCGAAGACATCCTGCACGAGGACGTCCACGCCATCCGCCAGACGGCGGCGTTCTCCACGGTCGTCGAGCAGTTTTTCAAGGAGTCGTACAACAACATCTACGTCATCGACAGCGCCGGCAGATTCCTCGGCGCGATCCGCCTGCATTCGGTAAAGGACATGCTGCACCAAGGCGAGTCGTTGTCCTCGGTCATTGCCGACGATCTCGTGGACAGCTCGTTTGAGTTCTTGACCCCGCGCCAGAATCTGGCGGATGCGATGGATATTTTTTGGCGCGAAAACGCGGAGCGCCTGCCTGTCATCAATAACGCCACGGACCGCAAATTGGTTGGCTGGATTTCCAAGCGCGATCTGCTGGGCGTATACAGCCAGGAAGTCCTGCGCAAACGCCAGGTCATGGCCCGCTTCGTTGTCCACGAAGGGGACGAGGCGCGGGACGTCTTTGTGGAATTGCCGGAAGGGTTCGAAGTCCGCACCCTCGAATTGCCCGTTCACCTCGATGGCCGGACGCTGGCTGAGCTCGCGCCACGGTCCGGCTACGGCGTGCACGTCCTCGCCGTCAAACGCCGCGACCCGGTCACGGGTCGCATCATCACCGAACTGCCCGCCCCGACGACGCGTCTGGCCACCGGTAACGATCTGGTCGTGATCGGCACGTCGGAGAATCTGGCGAAATTCATGGGCGCGCTCGCGACGAGCGTTGAAAACGAGCCGAAGTGAGTTAAGCTATTGGAGGACATGAGCGCCGACCAACCATTACCGTCGCCGGAAGAGATCCAGAAGAAGATCTCCGAGTTCATGAAACGTGAGTTTGGCGACCGCGTTGTCTTTGCGTCACCGGAAGCCGAGCGAGCGGAGACCACGCCCGGCGAGGAGGTGAAGCGCAAACGGATCGAATTCGACTTTCATCTCAAACCCAAAGACGTACGAGCGCACCTGGACCGGTTTGTTATGCGCCAGGAAGACGCCAAGAAAGCCCTGGCCATCGCCGTGTGCGACCACTACAACCACGTCAAGGCCGCCGAACAGGGCGAGGAACTGCGCGATTACGTGAAGCAAAACGTCCTGCTCATTGGTCCGACGGGTGTGGGCAAGACGTACCTGATCAAGACGATTGCCGACCTGATCGGCGTGCCGTTTGTGAAAGCCGACGCCACGAAGTTCAGCGAGACCGGCTACGTCGGGGGCGACGTGGAAGATCTCGTGCGCGAACTCGTTCACCGCGCCGATGGCGATGCGAACCTCGCCAAGTACGGCATCATCTACCTTGACGAAGTCGACAAGATCGCCACGCCGTCCAACATCGTGGGTCGCGACGTCAGCGGCCGCGGCGTACAAACCAATTTGCTGAAGCTGATGGAGGAGACCGAGGTGCCGCTCCGCTCGCCGACCGATATCCAGGCGCAGCTCCAAGCGGCGTTCGAGTACCAGCGGCGGGGCAAGGTCAAACGCGAGACGATCAACACCAAGCACATCCTGTTCATCGTCAGCGGCGCGTTCGACCAGATGCTGGACATTATCCGCCGCCGCATCCGGCAGGCCGACATCGGTTTTGGCGGCCATCTCGCCGAATCCGTCAGCGACGCGGAATTGCATCGGCACGGTCAGACCGAGGACTTCGTCAAGTTCGGGTTCGAGCCGGAATTCATCGGACGCCTGCCCGTGCGTGTCGTCCTCGACCGGCTCAGCGTGGACGACCTGTACAGTATTCTCAAACAAAGCGAAGGGTCGGTCGTCAAACAATACGAGTCCAGCTTCAACGCGTTCGGCATCGACGTTATTTTCTCCGATGAAGGACTGCGCGCCATCGCGGAGCAGGCGGCGCTGGAAAACACCGGCGCGCGGGGACTGCTCACCGTGTGCGAACGCGTCCTGCGCGAATTCAAATTCGAGCTGCCGTCCTCCGCCGTGCGACAGTTTGTCGTTACGCCATCGCTGGTGGAAGACCCCGAAGCGGAATTGCAACGCATTCTGAAGGAGCCGGCGTACGAGAAGCGCGAGTTGATGCGCCAGTTCGTGCACGATTTTGAACGGAAATTCGACGAGAAACACAAGCTCCGCCTGCGTTTGGAGCCGGACGCGGTCGAGGAGATCGTCGCGCGCGCCCAACAAGCGAACAAGTCCGTCAGCGATCTTTGTCGCGAACTGTTCAAGGATTACCAGTTCGGATTGAATCTGATCAAGACGAACACGGGCCAAACTGAATTCGTCATTCCCAAGTCCGCCTTGTCCGACCCCGATAAATTCCTGAGCGACTGGGTCGTTTCCAGCTATCGCAAAGAAGAACCGCCCAGCGCAACATAGTCGGGAACCGCGTTGCGCCGGCTGTCATCCGCCGCCAGCCCTTGACGGGTGGCCGAATGGCATTTAGGTTTTCTTGTTTCGGAGCGAGAAACCTCAGAAAGGGGGAAGCTATGAGACGTCTGGTACTGACTGGAGGATTGTTGTTGTCAGTGATGTGCGCGGTGGCGGTATCGATACTGGCGGGTTGCGTGTATGGACCACCACCACCACCGCCGGGGCCGCCGGTGGATGTGGCTGGTTACGACTATTACTATTATCCCGACGATGAGGTGTATTTTTATCCCGGCGCGGGGGTGTACTTCTGGTTTGGCGGGGGCGGCTGGCATTCGGGTCGTCGATTGCCGCAGGGGATGGCGCTGCATGGCGAGTCGCGGGTGAACGTGAATTTGCATACGCCACGGCCGTACGAGCAGCACGAGACGATCCGAGCGCGTTACCCCGCGCATGGAGGCGGCGCGCCGAGGCCGATGGAAGGCGGGGAACACGGGCCGAGGTAGAGCAGGGTTCACGGTTCGGGGTTCAGGGTTCGGGGTTAGTGACCCGGCCACAGGGCGGACGGTCGGCGGTCATAGACTGCCGCAGAGGAAATGGCCCTTCGACGGTGCTTGTGGTTCGACAAGCTCACCACGGGCAGGCTGAACGCGACCGGGGCGGGGAGCGGAGAGCGTGCGGCCGGCAAACAGGCGAGACGCTCTGTTCAACGCGTGGCAAACGGGCGAGACACATTCGGCAGGCTCAGTGCAAGCGTCCGTTCCGCTATGGATACACTGGTTTCTGGCCGAGGACCTTGCCGCTGAGCCCGGTTAGGGTCATGGCCGCTTCGCCCGCGCAGGAGCTGCGGGTGGAGCCATTCACTGATCGTTCAGCGAATCGGTGGCCGTTTGGGCGGCATCGCGGATGTCCCCATCACGATCGGCGAGCAGCGGTTGCAGTACTGGGATTGCCCGCTTATCACCGAGTGAATCGAGCGCCTCGATGCCCGCGATCCGAACCTCATCCGGCTGGTGTTGATCGATGGCTTGAACAATCTGATCGAACGCGGACGGATCGTCGAGGTTGCCCAGTTCAATCAGGATGTCGGTCTTGACCTCCACACTGTTCTCGTCGCGAAGCATATAACCCAAGGCGCTGGCGATCTGTTGGTTGGGAACGCCGACCTCCGCCAGTTCCGCCAAGTCGCCGGCCAGTGCGGAGCGATCCAGCTTGTTCTCGGTGATGTGGTAATTGCGCAGGGCCTCCTGCAATCTGGAATCCAGGTTTTGAACGGGGAAATCCTGCAGCAACGGCGAAGGCGGGAGCGGGTTGTTTGAGGTCTGATTGTCCGCCGATACCTGCCGCTCGGCGTTGGAATCGACAGCCACTGCCTGGGTCACCGCTACGGGCGCGCCTGCCGAATCGGCGGGAGCCTGAGCCTGGTGTTGGGCGGCATTGAGAGTGTCCTTCGAGGGACGATCGGCGACTGTCTGGGTCTTGCTGCAACCGCTGGCAAGAATTGAAACAAGAGCCAGACCGGCAATAAACAGCTTTAATCCATGCATGGCTTCAAGAACCGCCCCCCGTTTACTCGCCCCATCGGGCGCTCATCAGAAGAATCGTCGTCTTAGCGGATCTAGAGTGGCCGAGGAGATAGTCGTTGTCAAGGTACCGAGCCTGCCTTTGCGAGGACGGCAACACCTGGCAACTCTGCGCTCATGGTAGGGCAGAAGCGACACCGTAGCAAACTGGCAAGGAGCGGGCATGCAAGCCCGCCCCTTGCCCGGTATTAGCCCGACTTATTGTCGCAAGTGCGTCGAGTGGTACTCGACACGATCAAAACGCCGAGCCCGACGTCTTCGTCCAGTCGACCCACAGGGTCTTGAGACTGAACCCCTTGCTCTTTATCTTCCCGTTAACAGTTTCGCTCAGTTTCCCAGTAATGGTATCCGACAATGCTGGTTTACCCGTAATCGGCAAGCCATCTTTCAGCGCAATCTTGGCGGAACTCTTAGGGGGCTTGACGGAGATGGTAACGGTTGACGGCACGCCATTTGAATAAAGCAAAGCGACCACCTCGTTGGAGATTGCGGCCAGGCCGGCGCTATTGCGCACCAACAGAACGTCATTCGTCCTCTTGGACAGAGTATAGCTGCCCGTGATATCTGTGGTCCCGATTGCCGCAGTGACGTTACTGTTATTGAGGAACGTGACGGTTCCCGCACGCGCTACGGCAACTTTAGTCTTACCGACTTTAAAGAAGTTTGACGTGGTCACGCTATACACTGCGGTCGTGCTTTGCGCGAACGCGGATATCTGGCCCACAAACACTGCGGCCAGACAACAAACAATCCAAGGACTCTTCTTCACTGTAAGCCTCCTATTGTGGTTTTGTGGTTGACGACTGAATGACAATGAGCGCGGCCTGCCCATCGCGGGCTTGGGATCGATGAGGGGCGACAGGACTTCGGGCAGCGTTCGGTATTGGACACGCCCCTGACGACCAACATATCGTTGCGAGTACACTCATGTTCTCTGACTCAACGCCAAGGCCCAACTGCCGGCCCCACTCGTCGCGAGATTTTCACAAACCGGGTGACAGTGCAAGGTAATTTTGAATGTTGGCATTTGGGGCTAGGGCCCTGGAAATGGTTCCCGCTGGGCAACGGATCGGTGGCGCCTATAGACGGAGCGGCCTTGGCGGTGGAAACCCCGCCATTGTCGGGAGCATTCTGGTGCTGCTTGCGCGGTGCTGGTGAAGGCGGTTAAGGAGATGACGGGGCGCGGCAAGGTTCGCAAGAGCCGGCGCAGGCGTGAGCGGAGATATGCCTACGCCAGGGCTTCCACCTCTGCATAAAGCTTCCGCCTCCGCCGAGGCTGCGGCGGACAGGACGGCGTGACCGGCGGCGGGCGCGGTTGTCAAGCCCCAAGAACCGTGGTGTAGGATGGAGTCCTACACCACGGTAAATGGGGGTAAGCGTTAGTCCTTGCTATTTTCCGTAGAGGTCGTTGAGCAGGGCGGCAAGGCGGTAGCCGGCGAGGACGATGCGGCGACGGGCGGTGTCGGTGCCGGCTTTGACGTAGTCTTCGGTGAGTTTGATGTTCCTAGCTCCGTAGGGCGCGCCGAGGGTGCCGTAGACCTGGGAGCAGGCAATGGCGTGGGATTCCATCGCCCATTTCATCACGTCGAAGTTCACATCGGGACTGGTGGGCGCGTAGGGTGCGAGGCGCTTCATCCACTCTTTCAATTCGGGAGCATCCGGTGCGAGCGCTTCGTTCAGGCGCGGCCCGCCCTTCACTTCGCCGCCTTCGTAGTACCGGCGGTAGGCCTCATCCCAGAACGTGTGCAGGTTTGGCGGCCAGGGCGTGTCCACGAGGTTGGTGACGCTGAGACCGTTGCCGCCCGCGTCGTCCTTGTATTCGCCCGGCGGTGGATTCGGGTTGGGATTGTATCGCGCCGTGGTGTGAAGCGGCTGATGGATGTCGCCGACGAAATGCATGGCCAGCGCCATCGCCACCGATTCATTGGGCACCAGCGCGTTGAACTGCTTGGTCTTGATCAGATTAACGCAATAGGGCAGCGCCACCACCACGTCGCCATTGGTCTTCGACAACGCGGGAGGATTCGACAACACATCGGGGTCGTTCGTGGCGCAGCCGATATCGATGTAGTGCCATACCCGGTACCACCCGCGAAACGGGGTGTCGGCATCGCGGGCTTTGATGTCGTCGGCCCAGCAGTTGATGTTGACGGCGTTGTAGGGCACACCGTCTTTCTGAATTTGGGCGGCCAACTCGCTGACGCGCGCCTTGGCCTTGTCGTTGAGCCGGTCGTAGGCGATTTGGCCAACGAGCATGTGCCCGGTGCCGTCCCAGGCGCGGGCGTTGAGCGTCGCGGCAATCATCAAAGCGGACACGGCAGCGATGTGGGACAAATCCTTAACTTTCATCGGTCTCCTTTGTCTGTGGTCAATTTGGTACCATCAATCTATTCTGTCAGTATGACGCACAGCCAGCGTCCTGTGCAAGCGCAGAGATGACCTGCATCTAAGGCTTTGCTTTTTGCCGGTGGCTTGTGTAGACTGACAGGCAGATTGCTTTCTGATGGCCGCAATCTGCAAGGAGGAGGAACAATGAAAGTGTTGAAGTTCAGCAGTATCATTATCGCTTTGGTGGTGGTAGGGATTTGTCCGCCGCTCAGCGCCGGGGAAAAAGCGCTGGATGACCAGGTCAAGGACGCCATCCAGCTTTTCAAAAGCGACAGCACGAACGTCGCCAAGCTGTTCGACACGGCGTATGGATATGCGGTGCTTCCCAGCGTCGGCAAAGGCGCGGTGGGTATCGGCGCGGCGGCGGGTGCCGGCGAGGTCTTCGAACAAGGCAAGCTGATCGGCACGTGCAAGATGACCCAGGTCACGGTCGGCGCGCAGTTGGGCGGGCAGGAATACGCCGAGGTGATCTTCTTCGAGACGAAAGGCGCGTTGGAGGGCATGAAGGTCAACGAATGGGCCATGAGCGCCGGAGTGAATGCCGTGGCTGCCGCCGAGAGCGCGTCCGCCGATGCGAAGTACAAGAACGGCGTGCAGGTGTTCACCATCGCCAAGAGCGGCCTGATGTTCGAGGCCAGCGTGGGCGGGCAGAAATTCCGGTTCACACCCCTGAGCAACAAATAGCCAGGCAAAGACCGGTCGTATCATTCCAACCGGCACGGTCGGGACGATCTGCTGCTTGCCCGAAGACGGCGGTCGCGCGTCCCCACACGTTACGATCTTGCCGAATCCGCACTTTCCGCGAGGTGTTCGTTGTGCGATACTGCGCCCTCGGAATGGCGGACATTATTCTCACCACCCTGAATGCCAAGTACGCGCATTGTGCGTTCGGATTGCGGTATTTGATGGCCAATCTGGGTGAGTTGCAACCGCGCGCTTGCCTTCTTGAGTTCGACATCAACCAGCGGCCCATCGACGCCGTTGAAGCCATTCTGCGACATGAGCCGAGAATCGTCGGCATCGGCGTATACATCTGGAACGCGACGCAATCGCTGCAGTTGGTCGCCGATTTGAAGCGGTTGCGGCCCGATCTGACGGTCATTCTCGGTGGGCCGGAGGTAAGCTACGAGTGCGACCAGCAGGAGATTGTCCGCCTGGCCGACCACGTCATCACGGGCGAAGCCGACCTTGCGTTCGCCGAGCTGTGCCGCGAAATCATTCAATCCCACGCGCGGCGCTCGTCGCGTCCCCACATCATTCCCGCTCCGCTGCCCAACTTTGACCGGCTCGCCCTGCCCTACGAACTCTACACGGACACGGACATTGCCCATCGCGCCATCTACGTGGAGGCTTCGCGGGGCTGTCCCTACGAATGCGAGTTCTGCCTTTCCTCGCTCGATGTGCCGGTGCGCAACGCTCCGCTCGACGCGTTTCTGGCGGCGATGCAACGTCTGCTCGACCGCGGTGTCCGCCAGTTCAAGTTCGTCGACCGCACGTTCAACCTGAACCTCAAAATCAGTGCGGCCATCCTGCGGTTCTTTCTCGAACGGTACCGGCCCGGACTGTTTGTGCACTTCGAGATGATTCCCGACCGCCTGCCACAGGCGTTGCGCGAACCGATCAAGGAATTTCCGCCCGGCGCGCTCCAGTTCGAGGTCGGCATCCAGACGTTCAACGAAGAAGTCGCCAAACTCATCAGCCGGCGCCAGGACAATGCCAAAGCCGAGGAAACCCTGCGCTGGTTACGCGAAGAAACCGGCGTCCACGTGCACGCGGATTTGATCGTTGGCCTGCCGGGCGAGGATGTCGCCAGTTTCGCGGCGGGATTCGACCGATTGGTTGCGCTCGGTCCGCAGGAAATACAAGTCGGCCTGCTCAAACGGCTGCGTGGAACGCCGATTGCACGCCACGACCGCGAATGGGCCATGGTCTATGGTCCACATCCACCCTACGAGATTCTCCAGATGAAGCTCATCGATTTCTTCACCATGCAACGGCTGCGCCGGTTCGCGCGGTACTGGGATTTGGTTGCCAACAGCGGCAACTTCGTCGAGACAACTCCCCTGCTCTGGCGTGACGGCTCACCGTTCCATGGCTTCCTGCGGTTTTCGGATTGGCTCTACGCGCAGACGCGTCAAACTCATAACATCGCGTTGCCACGGTTGCGCGATCTGGTTGCACATTATCTTACGGAAGAAGCCGTGGTGACTGGCGAGGAGGTTCAACGCGCGCGGCAGCGTGACGCCGACCGCACACGCGGGTCCTCTGTGCCCGATGCCCCACCGAGGCAAATGCGTCACCTCGCGAAGTCCCCATAGCCAGTCCCGGCTACGGAATGGCGGTCGTTGCTGCGGCAGGCGCTTAAGGCCGACGAAAGCCGGAAATCGATCCTCCACTCGACCTTTGGTGTATCCATTGATGAACCCGTCGTGTTCAGTCGCACGAAGACCACGGCAAAGTTCAAAAGAGGATTTAAGGAGCAGTGTGAGGCTCTCGACACGGACACTGTGAATACCTGCCTCGACACAATCGCGACTGTCGGTCCCAAAATCATGGAATTTATGGGGCGCGTCTTTCCGAAATGGAACACGCGTGAGTGGAGGCGGGAACAAACCTAACAACCACTAAGTCCACGATCAAGAGTTGGGGTCAGTCCGATTTGCTAACGCGATGCGCTGCCAGCCGTCCCCCATCAACCACTGCGGCTCGGCGGGCCTTCGCCTCGCCGCAGTGGCTTCGGCCACGCAGGCGGGAGGCTCGTCCTCCCCGACGTTTGCCATGGTGCTTGCGGGAACGTTACCCCCGCAGCCTCTTCCCGACGTTGCCGGCGTAGGCGGCTTGCTCGACGGCGCGGGCGACGCGGCGGACGACCTGTTTGTTGAACACGCTGGGGATGATATATTCCTCGCTGAGTTCGTGGGGCTTTATGCAGGCAGCAATGGCTTTCGCGGCGGCGAGCTTCATCGGTTCGGTGATGGCGGTCGCGCGGGCGTCGAGCGCGCCGCGGAAGATACCGGGGAAGGCGAGGACGTTGTTGATTTGGTTGGCGTAATCACTGCGGCCCGTCGCGATGATGCGCGCATACGGCTCGGCATCTTCGGGCATGATTTCCGGCGTCGGATTCGCGAGCGCAAAGACGATCGGATCCTTCGCCATCTTCTTGAGGGCCTTGACGGTGAACACACCGGGACCGCTGACGCCGATGAACAGGTGGGCGCCGCGGGCGGCATCTTCGACGTTGCCGCTGACGTTGCGGGAATTGGTGTGCTCGGCCAACCACGTCTTGCTGAAATCCAGATCCGGAAGGCGGTTCCGGCAGATGATACCCTTGCGGTCGCAGCAGATGATGTGGCGGGCCCCAGCCGCCTGCAACATCTTGGTGACCGCGACCCCGGCCGCACCCGCACCAACGATCAGGATTTTGATCTCGCTCATCTTCTTCTTGACAAGCTTCAGCGCGTTCAACGCGGCGGCGAGAACGACCACCGCCGTGCCGTGCTGGTCGTCGTGGAACACGGGGATATCGAGTTCCTGCTTGAGACGGTCTTCGATCTCGAAGCAGCGCGGCGCGCTGATGTCTTCGAGGTTGATGCCGCCGAAGCCGGTGGCAATCCATTTCACGGCCTGGATGATTTCTTCCGTATCCTGCGTCTGGAGGCAGATCGGATAAGCGTCGATGTCGCCAAATTCCTTGAACAACATCGCCTTGCCTTCCATCACGGGCATGGCGGCCTCGGGACCGATGTTGCCAAGACCCAGCACGGCGGAACCGTCGCTGACCACTGCCACAGAGTTGTGCTTGATCGTCAGCGTGCTCGCCCTGCGCTTGTCCTCGGCGATGGCGAGGCAGACACGCGCGACCCCCGGCGTGTAGGCCATCGACAACGCATCGCGCGTGGTGAGCGGGATTTTGTTCTGAATGCGAATCTTGCCGCCGAGATGCATCAGGAACACACGGTCGGACACATTAATGACCGTGACGCCCTCGATGCGTTTGATGGCCTCGATGATCTTATGGGCGTGCTCGTCATCGCGGGCGTTGACGGTCAGGTCGCGCACCTTGAAGTGCCGGTCGGCCCGCACCACGTCCACCGCACCCGGGTCGCCCTGTTGCTGGGCGATGACGCGCAGAATCTTCGCAAACATGCCGGTGACGTTCACGAGGCGCAAACGCATCGTGAAGCTGTAACTGACACTCGTCGCTATCTGGCCCATGGTCTTTCGAAATTCCTCCTCAGTCTATTTCTGTTTCCGATGTCGAAGGTGCTGCCAGCCGAGCCAGCCAACGGCCACGAACGGCAGCACCAATGCCAGCACCACAAAAAACACTGCCGCCGCGCCTTCCCCCACGCGGCGCTCCACGAAGATGAACCCCACCACGAGCGGCAACACTCCATATACCATGTAGCGCAGCAGCAGCCCCCAATGAAACAGTTTCATCAACGGCAACTATAGGGAGGCAACACCAGGCTTGCACGAAAAATGCACCGCCGGCCGAACGCCAATGGCTAGGGCAGCCGAAGGATGATTTCCTGTCCATTGAAATTGAGTGTGACACGCCGACTTTCAATCGTCGCCACCCGCGCCCCCTCGATCACTTCGCCCTCGCGAACCGTGACGCCATTGATCATCGCGTCGCGGTTGTCTGAAGCGTGGGTGATTCCCTGAAGGACAAGTCGGGGCGTGCTCGGGGCGGCCGGTTGCTCAGCCTTGATCCGTTCCATGACCTTGGCGACGATCTGGTCCTCGGCTCCCTTCGCGTCGGAGGGCGGCGTCACGGCCGGCGCCCGGGGAGCAGGAGCGACTTCTGTCTTTGGCGACACCGCCGTCGTCGCGGCTGCCCGGCTTGCCGGAATCGACGGCATCGTTTCCGTAATCGACAAGTCTTTGCCCGGCGTGAGGCCATCTTTCACAGTCTGGATACGCGGGACAACCCACACGGCAAGGACAATGACGCCGGCGAGCACGGCGGCGGTGCTTACTCCCATGACGACAAACATTCTCTTCGATCCCTGAGCTTTGCCCCCGCACTCCGGACGATACGCGGACACGACGGGTGGCGACGTCTGGGCGGATTGGTACGCCGAATCACGGGTGCGCTTTAGCGCCTCGTTGATCAGGCTCATGCGGGTACACTCTCCAACTCCTCGATGGCGAGGTTGACCTCTTGGCGCGTCATCACATCGATCTGGCCAACGAACCCGGCCAGCAACGTCTTGTCGCAGACGGTATTGATGAGCCGCGGGATGCCCTGCGAGTATTTGTAGACGAGCCGGATCGCCCCCTCGTCGAACCGCGGCCGGCCGTTGGCACCGGCGAGTTTGAGGCGGTGATTCACGTAACCGGCCGTCTCATTCAAGTCAAGCGGCTGAAGATGATAGCGGACGGTGATGCGCTGGCGGAGTTGACGCAATTCCGGTTGCAGAAGTTTGTCGCGCAACTCCGGTTGCCCCATCAGGACGATTTGCATGAGCTTCTGGTGGTCGGTTTCCAGATTCGACAGCAGCCGCACCTGTTCGAGCAGTTCGTCGCTCAGGTCCTGGGCTTCGTCGATGACCAAGACCACGTCGTTGCCGTGGTTGACCTCCGCGAGGACGAATTCGTTCAGCGCGTGGAGATAGGCCACGCGATCAATCCCGCGCACCTTGAGACCGAATTCCTGGGCGATGGTCTTGATAAGTTGATGACCCGTGAGACACGGATTGAGGATCAGCGCGGTCTTGTAGTTCGGGCCGAGTTCTTCGAGCAGCTTGCGGCAGATCGTCGTCTTGCCGGCGCCGACCTCGCCGGTCAGTTCGATGAAGCCTTTACGCTCGCGAATGCCGAAGAGGAGATGGTTGAACGCCTCCTGATGCTTCGCGCTGAAAAACAAAAAGCGCGGATCGGGCGTGATATTGAACGGTGCCTCCCGCAAATTGTAATGCTGCAAGTACAATTACGTAATCCCCCGATTCGTTGCCATCTTCCCCCAAATCAAGCACTTCGCGTGCCGTGAAAACACCCCTAACCTCTTGCGCCAACGTTTCTTTTGTGTTACGGCAAGAACGTACAACTTCAACTAACGAAATCTGAAGAATCTAAATACTGTCATGAAAGATCCCCGTTTGGAAAAGCTGGCACGTTTGCTCACCG
>Ga0187875_10002002_pt1 | contig 15355 bp, 18 predicted proteins | sample June2016WEW_17_1_2_FD_132978 | JGI IMG/M metagenome (GOLD analysis project Ga0187875, IMG submission 132978) | Peatland microbial communities from SPRUCE experiment site at the Marcell Experimental Forest, Minnesota, USA - June2016WEW_17_10 | ecosystem: Environmental > Terrestrial > Soil >... | reverse complement strand
TCGTCTAGTACCGACCGCAGAGCTTGATATTTCTTGCGAATGCCGGCGACTAGTACCTTCCGTTCCATGCGGAAAGACTACACGATCTATCTTAAATGTGCAAGTTATTTATGCGCAGTTACTAACGGTTCGTCAGATCGAGGATGCCATGGTTTACCGGGAGGCGGACAGCGCCCGTGGCTCGATGCGCTCAATCGCGGTGGTTTCCTCGGCCAATACACTACTGACTTCGTAGGCGCCCTGCAGATTCAGCCAAAACTGCTCCCTGGTTCCGAAGAAGCGCGACAGTCGGACGGCCGTATCGGCGCTGATACCGCGGCGCTTGACGACGATGTCGTTGACGCGAGGCACGGGGACGTGCAGTCGCTTGACCAACTCGTAAGCGGACATGCCCAGTGGCTTTCGAAACTCCTCCCGAGGATTCCACCAGGGTGAACTCTCCAGTGCGGCGCGCCTTTTCTTGGAATCGCGTCGTGTCCCCCAGGGTGACCTCATTTGGATTCAACGACGATGACGTACGCAGTTGGATAGTCGGCGATTTCGACCTCGCAAGCATCCCCCTTCCGCCATGCAAAACCGATTCGGTACTGGTCGCTGATGCGGATACTGTATGGTCCCTGCCGGTCGCCGCGCAGTTTCTCCAGTCGGTCGCCGGGTGGAGATTTCAAATCCTTCAAGGCCATGGCAGTGTCTAGCACTGCCAATTCTCGCCTGGTAACAGCTGGCCGGTGGAGATCCGCCCGTCTTGCCTGTCGTCCAGATTTCCGCCGTGCGCTGGTTGGCCAAGGTCTGGATCACGCTTCAATAATAACGACCTCCGTTAATAAAGTTCGTCGTTATTATGACCGCGCCGGATTGTCCATTTCTCCCATGTTATATTCGCTCGACCTGTGGCTACGACGAAACTCTATCCGCGCACGGCGTTGATCCTTCTTACGGCGCTGAACCTACTGAACTATGTAGACCGTTCCGTGCTATTCGCGTTGCAGCCACTGGTGCAAAGCGAATTTCGGCTGAGCAACACGCAGGTTGGGTATCTTACCAGCGCATTCCTGCTGTTCTACATGGTGGCGGCGCCTTTTGTGGGTCCGCTGGCGGACCGCTACTCGCGCAAGAGAATCATTGTGGGCGGTGCGATCTTCTGGAGCGGTCTGACCTTACTTACCGCCGTTACCCATACCTATACCGAGTTGCTGATTCGTCACACGCTCGTGGGGATCGGGGAGGCGACGTTCGTCACCATTGCTCCGACGTTTGTTGCCGATTTGTTCCCGGAAGAGAAGCGCGGGCGCACCCTAGGAGTTTTTTATTTGGCGATTCCGGTGGGAACGGCAGCGGGCTATCTGCTGGGCGGAAAACTCAGCCCACATTATGGATGGAGATTTCCTTTTTATGTTGCGGCGGTGCCGGGATTTCTGCTCGCGCTGGCCGTGCTCTTCTTGCAAGAGCCCAAGCGGGGGCAGTTCGACACGGAGGCGGAGAGTCCTGAGCGAGGGACGCTGTTCGGGTTGGCGCGCAATCCCGCGTTCTGGACGGCAACTCTGGGAATGGCGATGATGACGTTTGCCCTGGGCGGCATCCAGGTGTGGATGCCGACGTTTTTGTCGCGGGCGCGAGGGTATTCGCTGGAGTCAGCGAACTTTATGTTTGGGATCATCATCGTGGTGGATGGGATTCTGGCGTCGCTGGCGGGAGGGTGGCTGGGGGATTATCTGCTGCCGCGCATGAAGGGATCCTATTATTTTGTTTCTGCGGCGAGTATGGCCTTGGGTGTGCCGTTCATGATTGTGGCATTGTTCAGGCGCGGGACAGTGATGTTGCCGGCGATCGCGCTGGCCGCCTTCTTTTTGCTGCTGAACACTTCACCGCTAAATGCGGCGGTGATTAACTCCGTGGGAGCTCACATTCGCGCGACCGCACTTGCGGTGAATATTTTTGTGTTTCACCTGCTGGGGGATGTGCCATCGCCGACGCTGATGGGGTACGTGGCCGACAAGCGCACACTGCAAGCCGCGTTCCTATTGCCCGTGATCGCCATGATCGCTTCGTCCGCCATACTTTTTTACGGAATGAAATTTGCGCCGATGCGGAGCGATGGCGTGCCCACAGGAAAGATTTAGGCGCGAATGCATTATTTTTATTGCATTGCCGGCATCGTGCTCGCTCTGGCGTGGTTCTCACGAATTGTGGATGCTGCGATCGGCATGCCCAGTGTTGCCGATGTTTCACGATCAGAGTGGGACCGCAATCCGGTTACGGCATCGGGGAATCCACGGGTTTCGATTATTGTCCCCGCACGAAACGAAGAAGAAGACATTGGGCAATCGCTGACCCGCCTGCTGGAACTCGACTACGACAATTATGAAGTCATTGCGGTGAATGACCGGTCGAAGGATCGGACCGGGGAGATTATGGAATGGATGGCTCGCAGTCAAAAGCTCCACCCTTCGGCTCCGCTCAGGGCAGGCTTCTCGCAAAAGACGCGGAAAATAGGGCACCCTGAGCGAGAAGGGGGCTACCCCGTTCTGAAAGTGATTCATCATCGTGAGTTGCCGGCGGGGTGGTTGGGGAAGACGCATGCCATGTGGTCGGCGACGAATGCGGCGACTGGAGAGTGGTTGCTGTTTACCGACGCGGATGTTTTCTTCAAGGCGGACTCGCTCCGGCGAGCGATGGCTTACGCAGAGGCAGAGAAGGCGGATCACGTTGTGTTGTTTCCGCAGATGATCATGAAGCAGCCGGGCGAGTACATGATGATCGCGTTTTTTCAAACCATGTTTGTGTTCGGTCATCGGCCGTGGAAGGTGGCCGATCCGAAATCTCGGGATCACATGGGAGTGGGGGCGTTTAACTTGATTCGGCGCAGCGTATACGAGTCGGTGGGGACTTACGAAGCGTTGCGGATGGAGGTGCTCGACGATATGAAGCTGGGCAAGGTGGTGAAGAACGCCGGTTTCGCCCAACGCAACGTTTTTGGAGGCGATTTGATTTCGATACGCTGGGCGAATGGCGCGATGGGAGTCGTTAATAATCTGACCAAGAATTTCTTTGCCGTTCTGTCGTTTCAATGGCCGCGTACTTTGATCTCCGCATTTGGATTGGCCTTCCTGAACCTGATGCCGTTTCTCGGCGTGTGGCTGGCACATGGATGGGAACGCCTGCCGTATATCGTTGCTCTCGCTTCCATGTTTTCCATGTATGTGGGAATGTCCTTGCGTTTCGACGTTCCGGCGTATTACTTCCTGTTGCATCCGGTGAGCACATTTCTCTTTATCTACACGCTGCTGCGTTCGATGTTTCACACTCTGTGGAATGACGGGATCATTTGGCGGGGGACGAGGTATCCGCTGGAAGAGTTGAGGAAGGGAATGGTGTGAGGGCTCCGTTTGAATCCATCCTGCTTAAGAAACACTCTTGACGCAGGAGGCGCAGAATGACACAGGCGGAAGGCTTCGGGGGCAGGTTCACTGCGGGACGTCGTTTTCGACGTCTGCCTCATTGCCGAAAGTTTGGTTGGGATTGACATGGCTTTGGTGTTCGCGGGCTTCTTGGTGGGGCGCATGCGGCCCGGCGCTGTAGTGGCCTTGCTTCTCCACGTCGCAGTCTTTGGGCATGGGGGAATCAGGGTTGAGCCGCCCGGTGAGTTGGCTGACGCGATTCAGGATGATCTCGGCTCGTCCGTCATAAAGTTTGGCCGGGCCATGGATTTCGATTACGCGGCCCGCGAGGCGGCGGACATCGCCGACATCGTTCATTCGGACGGGAAGACGACCACCGAGAACCGGCAAGCCGCTCGCTCCTCGCAGAAGTCGATGAAATGAACCCCTTGGGCGCCAGCTTTTAGGTACAGGCCTTTTCCAGTGATGCCTTCGGTTTCACCGACATGCGGGCGGGCTTCGCGAATGAGGAGGCAATCGGATGCGCCCCGCCGAGCGGTGCGGGTGGCAAGATAGCCAACTAGAAGCATGGCCAGACTTCGCCTGACCGGGCAGCCGGGAGCCAGCCCTGAGCCTGCCGAAGGGGCGACTGTTTCTACATGAGCTGTGGTTGTCCCGCCGGCGCAGAAGACGGGCGGCATATCGAAGACACTCCCGTGGATACGCCAAAATGATTCTAGGGGTAAAGAATTCAAAAGCGCGAGCGTTTTGCGGAAGAAAGAAAGCTGGCCGCTTCCCGGAATGAATCTGGACGGACTAGGGAAGAAGATTAAGGGACCGGACATACCGGTCCCGGTTTACTTTCACGTTGAGGCCGAATGGCGACGGTTTACTTGAAGCCTTTGACGGCGGCGGTTTCGTCGTCTTTCACATCGAAGACGGTGTAAAGCTTGGTGATTTGAAGCAGGTCGTGCACCTTCTTGGTGAGGTGAAGCAGTTTGAGTTCTCCACCCTGGTTTTTGGAGGTGGTGAAGGCGCTGACCAATTCGCCGATGCCAGAGCTGTCAATGTAGTTGACTTCTGCGAGGTTCAGGACAATCTTCTTGTTACCTTTGGAAAGCAGCTCCCGTACGGTGTCGCGCAAGGTAACGCTACCCTCGCCGAGTGTGATTCGTCCGCTGCAGTCCACAATGGTAACTCCGTCCACTTGCCGAGTGCTAAGTTTCATGCTCACTGAGAACGCTCCTTGTTGCCCACGGATGGACCGTGGACGTGCTTGATCAATTTCACTTCTGTACCTGACTGGGACGGGCGGATTTCCACCACGTCCATGAAAGAACGCATAAGAAAAATGCCACGGCCTGAAGTCTTGAGCAGATTTTCCGGGGCCAGCGGATTGGGAATCCCGCTCAAGTCAATGCCTTTGCCCTGATCGCGAATGGTGATAACTAGATCGTCCGCCGTTCGCTCGAAGGCCAGGACAACTTTCTTGTCGGGGGCATATTTGTTGCCATGCAGTACGGCGTTTACCGCGCCTTCACGAACTGCCATGGAAATCTGCATAATTTCCTCCTCTCCAAAGCCCAATTCCGTGGCAATGCGGGTGGCGCTTTCTTCCGCATGGTCCACCGTTTCCAGCGTGGAATCGAGCGTATAGGAGAGCTGTTGCTCCATGGCGATGATTACGAGTTAGATCCGCACTTGTGTTCTGAATTGCCCATAGGGGATCGCCGCAGGCCGCATGCGGCTGATGCGGTAGTTTGCCTGTGGGGGGAGGGAGTTGTCAACGAGAGCCCGGGCTTTCGTTGCAACGACAACTAATTCCGCCGCCAAACGTAAGCCGACTCGGCGGAGCACGCTTATAATCATAGCCCGTGAGCCAACTGCTAAGCGGAAGAATCCGGCATTTCGTCAAGCGATTGGCGGGCCTAACGATGTGGACGGTGGCCGGCTTGGTCGCAATCGCCTACGCGATTGATTACGGCGTATTCCGATATCGAGTGGCGGCGAACCGGGGCTTCGGGCAGGTCACGGTGAATAGTTACGAGGCCGTGCGGCAGAAAAACGGCAAGACTGAATTCCTCTTCGATCCTCCGCAAGCGCAAAGCTGCGTGAACTCTCTGTTCCCACGCGCTGGGTATCCGCCGTGCTGGTATCTACAGCGTCATACCGAGCAGCGTACAGACATCTAACTAATTGGTTAATTTCAACCTCCTGGTTCATTTCAACCACCGCTAACGGGCGCGCACTCAGCGGCATGCGCGGGCATCGTGGCCTCGTTTTCCATCATCCCATGCAGTAAAGACCAAGCAAGAATTGGTAGGAGGATGATTATTTTTATGAAGCCAGCAGAGGGAGAGAAGCGGGGCGTCGCGCTCGGAAAAGCTTGGAGGAGGAGGAACCGATGAGTAGGTGAAACCTCTTACTGCAATCCAGCGGGTGCAAGTCCCGTCTGGCTAAAGTCGAGCAGACAGGCCAGTAGCGAGTGTTGCCATTCACCGGGTGACTGGTGGGTGCGAAGCGTACACAGCAAGGAAGCAGGCTGCGAAGATCAGCTCCGAAATCTCTCATCGTTCCTATGCCGACGCTTTCACCCCAGGCGGAAGGCAGCATCTGGCAGCGACCGTTATGGCGAGGTCGTGCTGGGGTCGCCGGAGTCCTGTAGCTCGGGGCACGCTTCCAAGGGGATTGTCCAGGAACCGAAGAGAGCTCCTCATCTCCTCCTTACCATGGGAGGTACCGACCGCCAAGGGAAACTGGAGGCGAAGGGACGGATGCTGAGCAGTCGTAGAACCTCATAGTACCTGTGAAGGTGGGGAACTGCAGGGCTCCCGCAAGGGGCGGCCACGGTACCCACCGGAGGGAAGAGGGTGCCCGAGCGAACGTATCGGGTGAGGGAACCATAGCCGAGACTCAGAATTCGATCGCTATGTCCCCGTAACTCGGCCGACGATCTGCCCTGGGGAACATGGATCGCTGTCCTTGGCTCTGGGGTGGTGAGTCCGCTGGACGAACCCGCTGCGGGAAACCTGCACGGTGGGGTCAGTGAGGGGGAGATCCCCGACAAGCCAGGGTCTACCTAAACGGGCACGAAGCTGGAAACGGCGGATACTGCCAAGGAAAACCTACAGCGCATCGGGCTCTCCTCTACTCGGCCCAATGCGCCGCTTTTTTGTGTTTGAGATTCGGATACAATAGCCATCGCTTGAAAGACGCGCGGAAATTAGGGAGACAGTCGATGTTCGAGGATTGTGCCGTTGCGCCGCTGATCCGCTACACCATTGTTCTTTTCAGTTTGATCGTAGCCGCACTACCCAATGGCGTGGCAGTACAGGCGAGAACGACCGGCGCGGGAGCTTCGGACGCGCGTCTGGAAAAGAGCTATCGCTTCCAGCAGGGTGGTTGGACGTACGTTCATCTGGAAGGCTCGCCGTCCGACATCGGCTACCAGCACGGCTATCTGCTTGCTCCCGAGATCGCAGATGCGCTCGAGGCCATCAAGCTTTTCGACACGCACCAGACCCAGCGTGACTGGGAATTTTTTCGCAAGACAGCACGGGAGATGCTCTGGCGACACATTGATGCGGAATATCAGCAGGAATTGCAAGGTATTGCCAACGGCGTGAAGGCACGCGGGGTCGACCTGGATGTGTACGACATTGTTGCGCTCAATGCCTTTGAGGAAGTTCCGGACTATTATGTGCCGTGGCTGAACCGGCGTGAGAAGCAGGCCAGAGCGCCGAAGTTGAAGGCTCCTGGAAACTGCAGCGCCTTTATCGCCACCGGCGCTTATACCGAGGATCACCAGATTGTTATCGCCCATAACAATTGGACGAGCTATCTGGCGGGCGAGCGCTGGGTGGTGATCTTCGATATTTTGCCGCAGCACGGGCAGCGCATTCTGATGGACGGCTTTCCGGGCGTGATCACCAGCGACGATGATTTCGGCGTGAATGCGGCGGGGATCATGATTACGGAAACGACGATGGCGCAGTTTGAAGGCTGGGATCCGAAAGGGAAGCCGGAATTCATGCGGTCGCGCAAGGCGCTGCAGTATGCCGAGAGCATTGACGACTACGTGCGCATTATCAAGGAAGGGAACAACGGCGGATACGCGAATGACTGGCTGATCGGCGACCGGAAGACGGGCGAGATCGCCTATCTTGAACTCGGCTTGAGGAACACTCCGATGTGGAGAACGAAAGACGGATACTTTGTGAGCTCAAATTTTCCACGCGATCCGAAGCTGATTCGTGAGGAGACCAGCGGGTTCGACGCGAGCGATATGTCTTCGTCGATGAATGCGCGTCATACGCGGGCGGATGAGATGGTGCAACGCGCCAAGGGAACCATTGATGTGGAGATGGCGGAGGAATTTCTGGCGGATCATTCCGACAGCTTCGACAAGACTGCTTCCAATGCGGAAAAGATTCAGCCCAACGAAAGGTCGCTGTGCGGACATGTCGATGCCTCGCCACGGGGAGTGAAGGAGTGGGGATGGGAGGCTTACAATCCCGGCGGCGCGGTGCAGGGAAAAGCTACCGACAGCAAGCTGGCGGCGACGATGAGTTTCCTGGCACGGGCCGGACATCCATGCGGCGCGGACTTTGTGGCGGCTGCCTTCCTGGAACAGCATCCGGAATATGCGTGGCAAAAGCCGCTGTTGCGCGACCTGAAAGCCGGCCCGTGGACGAAGTTCGAAGCGGGGCAAAAAGGCCAAGTAATCACCGACCGGTAGTTATCGACCAGGATCACCGACCCACGGGAGCGCTATGCGATGCGCGCCGAGCGTGTCCAGAGGATTTTCCTTTCTTATCCAACCGCTCGAGTACGGCAGCAACGATCAACGGCAACCCCACGGTAGCGTCAACGAACACTTCGCCAAACCTGCCACCCTCCGCAGGAGGCACGAACTTGCCCCACGAAACGGCCTCGCTATAAGGACTGCCCGACAGTCCGCCCCAATACACTGGTTCAGGACAAATCCGCAGCCCGTAGTGGTATCGCTTGAGAGGAACGTTCTCGCCCAGCCGCCGGTGCCGCAACTCGCAGAAGGGACCGAACTGCTGCGACCAGTTTCGCGGAACTCCTCCCCCGATGGTAAGAATGCCGAGCTTCTTTTGCCGAAGCAAGGTGGCGGCAAAGTGCTCGAGGTCTTCGAAAGGATCAAAGCGAATCTTGTGTCGTCCGGTCGATTCCCGCAGACGATTGTTCAGCGCCGTGTCCAGACCCATTTCCGAATCGCTGAATGCGGGTACGAATACCGGCACACCCATCGCGTGAGCCGATTTTAGAATGCCGCGCCGGTCCTTGGCGTTTTTGGCCAAGTAGGCCCCGATGGCGTGATTCAGCTTGTAGGAGCACATCACTTCGCTGTGATCCCAGCCCTCGAGTACCGCGGACATCACTTCTTCCACGTCGTCCAGATTTTGTTCGGGCTCCAGCGTGTCGTAAACGCGGTTGTAACCTTGCTGGTAGAGCTCCTCATCGGAGACCTCCGGGTTGTGGCGGAACTGTGCGCGGCCGGTTGCTTCGACCAGCCCGTGGGCCATCAAGGCTCCGGTGGAAACCACTGCGTTCACGATGCCGCGATCGATCAACTCGGTGACGATCAGTCCTTGCTTGGCGACGGTCATGGCGCCCGAGAGCGTCATCACGACGAAACATTCTTCATCGCGAGCCATCGCTTCAAGGACGTCGGCGGCCTCGCCCAGTTGGCGACCGGTGAACGCCGTTTTCGACATCGCCCGCACCAGGTCGTCGATCGACTTCACCTTGCCGAGATCCAGCGGCTCGAGCGGAATCAGCCGGTCCTCAATGGGGTCGTGGAGGCGACGATCCACGCCGTCGCCGGCATGCCCCGCGTGATTCGGTCTCCCCTGATGCGAGTTGCCATCGTTGCCGTGCTTCAAGCTTTCACCTCTCAGAACTTTGATCTCTCCATAACTCTACAGCAAGTCGTTGCCTTATCGATTCACAGGCACTGGCGCGTTATCCAGCCAGCCGGAAACTGGAAACTGGAAACTGTTATTCTATTATCCCGTCGGAGGATTCGTCGCTTGCCGCCTGACAAATTTCGCGTAGCGCTGGTGCAGATGTCCTGCGGACCGGAGCCGGAAAAGAATCTCGGCAAAGCCCTCGAGCGCGTGGGTGACGCTGCGGGACGGGGCGCGCAAGTTGTATGCTTGCCCGAACTGTTTCAGACCCAGTACTTCTGCCAACGGGAAGACCATTCTCTGTTCGACCTGGCAGAGCCGATTCCCGGCCCAAGCAGCGATACGCTCGCTGCCGCTGCCCGCCAGCTCGGGGTCGTGTTGATTGCATCGTTGTTTGAGAAGCGCGCTCCCGGCATTTATCACAATACGGCCGCAATTTTTGATTCCGATGGCTCGCTGCGCGGCTTGTACCGCAAGATGCACATCCCTGACGACCCGCTGTACTACGAGAAGTTTTATTTCACGCCGGGAGACTTGGGATTTCGCGCTCTCGATACCAGTGCTGGGCGGCTGGGGACGCTCGTCTGCTGGGATCAGTGGTTTCCCGAGGGAGCGCGGCTGACGGCCTTGCAAGGAGCGACGGTCTTGTTCTATCCGACGGCGATTGGTTGGCATCCATCGGAGAAAGCCGAGTTCGGTGTGGCGCAGCATGACGCCTGGCGCACGATTCAGCGCGCCCACGCGATCGCCAATGGGGTTTACGTTGCAGTGGTGAATCGGGTTGGCTTCGAGACGGGAAACGTGCGGGGCAAATCGACGCCCGGCCACGGACTGGAATTTTGGGGGGCGTCATTTTTCTGCGATCCGTTCGGACGCGTGATTGCCGAAGGCTCGCACGATCAAGAAGAAATTCTGATGGGCGATGTTGACCTGAAGGCTCTCGAAGATATTCGCCGCAACTGGCCGTTTCTGCGAGACCGCCGCATCGACGCCTACGCGCCCATTTCCAGCCGCCTGCTGGACGGTCGCTAACTGCGATGGCAAGGCAACCTTACAGCAGCCTTTCAGGGAAGACATTTGGAAAATCCACTCCCGGGACGGGGCCCGCTGCACCGGGTTACCGCATGCCTGCCGAGTGGGAGCCGCATGCCGCAACATGGCTCGCGTGGCCTCACGATCACGACGACTGGCCCGGCAAGTTTGAGCCGATTCCTTGGGTTTATACCGAGATCATCCGCAATCTCGCGCGGCACGAGAGAGTTGAGCTGATCGTTGAGGACGCCGCAGCCGAATCCCAAGTCCGCAAGCTGCTCGACAGGGCAAACGCGCTGACGAAGAATGTCCGCTTCCACGGCTGGCCGACCAATCGCATCTGGATGCGGGACTCCGGATGCATATTCGTGACGGAAGAAGAGCCGGGCTTCGCCCGGCCGGACAGCCAAGGGCGGCTGTCCCCACATGGCGCTTCGGCGCTTGCCATCAAGTTCCGCTTCAATGCCTGGGCGAAATACTCCAACTGGCGTCATGATGAAAACATCGGCAGCCTGATGGCCGAAGCGACGGGCGCGAAGGACGTCCGTCCGCTATCCTGCGGTGCGCGCGTTGTCCTCGAAGGTGGATCCATCGACGTTAACGGACGCGGCATGCTGCTCACCACCGAGGAATGCTTGCTCAGCAAGGTCCAGCAACGCAATCCCGGCATGTCGCGCAAAGACTACGAGAGAGTTTTCGCCGAATACCTGGGCGCGCCGCATGTGATCTGGCTGGGCCGTGGCATCTTCGGCGACGACACACATGGTCACGTGGACGACCTTACGCGCTTTGTGGGTGCCGACACAGTGGTTACCATGGTCGAGAAGGATCCGCGAGACGTGAATCACAAACCTTTGCGCGACAACCTGCGTCGTCTCGGCGCAGCGCGCGATCAGGCCGGCAAGCCGCTCAATATCGTCGAGCTTCCCATGCCCGGTCCCGCAGTCTTCGAGCGGAGACGGCTGCCCGCGAGTTACGCCAATTTCTATATCGCGAACGGCATCGTGCTGGTGCCGGTGTTCAACGATCCCAACGATCGCGTCGTCCTGAACACGCTGGCGGAACTATTTCCGACGAGGGAAGTAATTCCTATCTATTCCGGGGACCTGATCTGGGGACTTGGCACCATGCACTGTATGACGCAACAACAGCCCGCTGTTTAGCGGCCAAGACCCTTTGCAAAACAACGCCCAGCTTTCTCTGTGGCTCCGTGTCTCTGTGGTAGATTGCAAAGATTCTCATGCCACATCACGAGATGACGACCAGCCGCCTCGAAGCGTTCAGTGACGGCGTGATCGCAGAACCACGAACAATAAAGCAAGTTCTCTTGCTGACATCATTTAACCCTCCAGCATTGATTTCTTCGCTGATCCCTTTGAATGCCCGCAGAATGCGCTGGTCTAAGGAATCCCTGCCTAAAAGTGTGACGGTAGAGCCGCGGCGCGAATATCCGGCTGATGCCTTAAGCCCCGACAACGGACCGGGTAGCTTTGGAAGGAAAGAAAACTACTTCTTGTACGGAGTGGGATGCGGACCTTTTTCCAGCGTCTTGCGATCCCAAATCCAGCCTTCCCGGCTGTAGCTGGCGAGTTCGAAATCCTGTGTGAGTTCGAGCGCGTCGACGGGACAGGCGTCCTCGCAGAGGCCGCAAAACATGCACCGGCTCAGGTCGTAAGTAAAGTTGGTGAGCTCCTTGCGCCGGGTTTGCTCGTTGCGCGCGCTGGAGACCACGATCAAATTCTCCGGGCACGCCAGTGCGCAAAGGTCGCAGGCAATACACATGGTCTCGTCGGTATCGGGGTTGACGTTGAGCCGAGGTGCGCCTCGGTAGCGCTCAGCCACCTGCGGACGTTCCATGGGATATTGCTCGGTATAAATTTCTTTGGGGTCCTGATAGCGGAAGGTGACCTTCAATCCCTGAAGGAGGTCGATCAGAAACACTTTGCGCAGCAGGCTAGGCATCCCCATGACGGTGCAAGGATAACACTCGACAGTGATCAGTGGCCAGTGATCTGTGCACATCTACAACTTTCGCGGAAACTTCCTCCGGAACTTTTGCGGCCAGGCTTTCGTACGTTTATCAAGAGGTTGCTATGCGAGCCTATCTCGCCAAACTGACGCCGAAAACACGAATGCTGCTGGCCTTGCCGCTGATCGCGATAGCCTATTCGGTGGTGACGCTTCTGCTGCCGGCAATCATTCGGGCCGTCGTGCCTGACGTGGTACGCTCGGTGCTGAGCCTGATTTGAGTTGAGCGTCAGGCACCCTGGTTAATACGATCCCGGTGGGTCGCATGACTCAGTGATAACCTGCCTCGTAGGACTTTCGTGACAGCCAGCAACGACAAGCTATCTTTAGACGAGCTGTGGATGGAGGAGGCTCTGCGGGCGGCGCAGCGCGCACTGGAGGCAGGTGAAGTTCCTGTTGGAGCGGTGGTCGTGTGCGAAGGCCGCGTTGTTGGGCGCGGATGGAATCGCAACATCACCGATTTTGATCCCACAGCCCACGCCGAGGTCGTGGCCTTGCGCGAGGCTGGCGCAGCAGTCGGGAACCACCGTCTGGCAGACTGCGACCTGTTTGTTACAATCGAACCGTGTGCGATGTGCGCCGGCGCCATGGTGCATGCCCGGATCCGGCGCCTGATCTACGGGGCGGACGATCCCAAAGCCGGGGCGGTGCTCTCGGTGATGCAGGTGCTGAATCGTGCCCAACTGAATCATCGGGTAGAGGTTCGCGGCGGAGTACTTGCTGGTCGCAGCGCGGAAATGCTTCAGACGTTCTTTAAGAACCGTCGGTAGGCTTTGGTCGCTAGTAGTTGGCCATTGAAGACCTTGCCATTCCTCGCGAAGCGAGGAATCCTGGTTCAACTGGCAACTGACCACCGGCAACTGATCATTGCCTTGCGGAGAGGTGCGTGAGCGGTTGAAACGATCCGCCTCGAAAGCGGACATACCTTAACGGGTATCGTGGGTTCAAATCCCACCCTCTCCGCCATTCCTTTAGATTCATGGGCTTACGAAGGTGGCTACCATTGGTGGCTACCAAATTCTCTGTTCTTCTGAGTTCGCAGTATTGGGCTCTAGGAGAACATTATGACCGTGAGCCTGTACACCCGAGTTTCAGCCAAGGGCAAGCGCCGCTACATACCAGTTAACAAGAAAAGGGTCTACCCCGAAGGCACCGTTTTCTGCTTGCGCTACGCCCGCAAGTGGGAGACCCTGACCACTGATAATTTGACCGCTGCGCTGGCGGCGAGAGCCATCAAGGAAGCCGCCTTGTTGACCGTGCAGGACTCTGCCGCTACGGCTCCTGCCAAGCGGATCGGCATTGACGATGCCATCACCGTCTACCTCAGCAACACCGCCGCTACAAAAAAGCACCGGACGCTACTGGCGTATACATTGGCAACAACCGATTTCCGAAAGGTTTGCCCCGCTAAAGAGTGGCTCGACCAAATAGACAAAAATGATTTGACCGCCTACGTCGTGGCGCTCAAGAAAGAAGGACAGGACGATCATACCATCGCAAATCGTGTGGGGAATGTTGTTACCTTCCTGCGGACTCAGGGCATCGTCACTGTCACGCTACGCCACAAATACACAGAAAAGAAAGTGAAAGCATACTCTGTTGAGGAACTTCGGGCGCTCAAGGGCGCCTCGACGGACGAAGAGTTCCAGATTTGGCAATTTTTTCTCGGCACCGGATTTCGAGAGGACGAAACTGCCCACGCTTGCTATACCGATGCGGATTTCCGTCAGAAGACCATCGCAGTTTTGGAGAAGCAGCAGTGGAACTGGGAACCAAAAGACAAGGAAGAACGCACGGTGCCAATCCCCGATTCACTCCTGGAACTACTGAAGGTTAGGAAGGCAATGCATTCTGATGGCTGGCTGATATTCCCTCACACAGAAGGCCATCCCCAAGGGCACTTCTTGAGAATGCTCAAAGAACGGGCACTGGCTGCCGGATTGAACTGCGGTCACTGCACAGGCATACTTCATGGCAAGGCGGTTTCATGCAAGGATGCGGCTTGTTGTGAGCATTGGATTTTGCATCGATTCAGAAAAAGTTTCGCAACATTCCATCATGCCAATGGTGTTCCGGCACGGACGATTCAAGCATGGCTTGGTCACGAATCCCTCGAAACTACTTTGCGTTATTTGGCAGATGCGGAGTTGGGTAGCGAGAGAACTCGGATGCAGGTCAACGGCAGCTTTGCTGAAGTTGATCGAGGGTGATGGAGGCGACAAAGTAGAACAACTAAGACTTAAGGTCTGGAAAGTAAGCAAAGGCGTGACTAGCGTCAAAGTCCGTGTGAACGGCAGGGTAATGGACTGGGCCGACTTCGTAAAGTTCGCCTTCGACATTACGCCTCGGCGGTTGAATCAGTTGCTTGACATCGAAGACGCACCCACTCAGCCCAAGAACAAAACCAAGGAAAGAAAACCTTGGGTAAAGATGGAGACGGCAGACTACGACGCGATGAAAGAGCAATGGGACAAAAGGGTGGAGTCCGCCGGTCTAAAGCCAGAGGAAGATCAACTGGTGAACTACGATTACAGGCACGAGCTATTCAACGGAGGATCCATTCTTATGACGCTCGATGAGTCTTACCGTTGACTCGAAGCGCTGGGCTTCACGGATTGTGGAGCCCGCTCCCCCAAAGCACCCGAAGTGCGTTCCTATGATCCCCCGAAGAGACTGCGCGCCGTCCTCTCATCCGTGAACATTGGTAGGGCTGGTCTCGAGCAATCGAATAGGTATACGGTGACGCTGCAATCGTCGCAAGACTCTGAGTGGCGCATCATCGAGGGCGAGCCGATGGAAATTAAAACTGAGTTTGGTTCGGCCTTCGGGCCGATCCTTTTCCCGATGGACGACGCGCTACTAGTACATCGTACAGTTAGTTCTTTGCATTATGCTGGCGGTCTTTCCGTTGCTTTGCCTGCTTGGGATGGGCTGCCTGATACTGCCTGGTGGCTTCGATGATTCGTTGGAGATGTTCGGGGC
>Ga0187875_10002000_pt1 | contig 15358 bp, 14 predicted proteins | sample June2016WEW_17_1_2_FD_132978 | JGI IMG/M metagenome (GOLD analysis project Ga0187875, IMG submission 132978) | Peatland microbial communities from SPRUCE experiment site at the Marcell Experimental Forest, Minnesota, USA - June2016WEW_17_10 | ecosystem: Environmental > Terrestrial > Soil >... | reverse complement strand
GGGCGGCCGGGGCGGCCGTACCCGGCGCTGGCGTGGTCAGCGCGCCCCCTGTGCTGGCCGAGGTGGGGGGCACCTCGGACGCCGCGCTGCGCCAGCTGCTGCACGGGCTGCCGGGTGTGGACGAGGTGGGTGCGGTCCAGCGGGCCGCCGCCTTGGCCACCCGGTCGGTCAAGAAGGACGCCAAGCTGTGGGCGCTGGACACCGCGGTCCGGATGGTCGACTTGACCACGCTGGAGGGCGCGGACACCCCGGGCAAGGTCCGCGGGCTGTGCGCCAAGGCCCGCCAGCCGGATCCCGCCGACCAGGCTGTGCCGCCCGTCGCCGCCGTCTGCGTGTACCCCGACCTGGTCGCCGTGGCCCGCAGTGCGCTGGGGGGCGGGGCGCTGCGGGGCGGGGCGCTGGCCGGCAGCGGCGTGAAGGTCGCCTCGGTGGCCACCGCATTCCCGTCCGGCCGTGCCTCGCTCGCGGTCAAGCTGGCCGACGTGGCCGACGCGGTCGCGGCGGGTGCCGACGAGGTCGACATGGTGATCGACCGGGGGGCGTTCCTGGCCGGCCGGTACGGCCAGGTCGCCGAGGAGATCCGCGCGGTCCGCGACGCCTGCGGCCCGGCCCGCCTCAAGGTCATCCTGGAGACCGGCGAGCTGGCCACCCTGGACAACGTGGCCCGGGCTTCGTGGCTGGCCATGCTGTCCGGGGCCGACTTCATCAAGACCTCGACCGGGAAGGTCTCGCCGGCCGCGACTCCCCCGGTCACCCTGGTCATGCTGGGCGCCGTGGCCGACTTCGCGGCGGCCACCGGACGCCGGGTCGGGGTCAAGGTGGCCGGCGGGGTGCGCACCGCCAAAGACGCGGTCCGCTACCTGGTTCTGGTCAAGGAGACCGCCGGGCCGGAGTGGCTCACGCCGGACCTCTTCCGCATCGGCGCCTCCAGCCTGCTCAACGACCTCCTCATGCAGCGCCGCAAGCAGCTCACCGGCGTCTACCCCAGCCCCGACTACTTCTCCCTAGACTGATGCGCCCCTGCCTCGCGCGCCGGGCCGGGCAGGGCCTTATCTGTTCGGATTTGCTCCCGAATTCGGTAGCAAATCCGAACAGTTGACTCGCTCGGGCGTCAGCTGCCGTCGGGATAGCCGCCGCGGTGCGACACCATCGGGTAGTGGGGGAGCGCGCCGGCCGGGTCGGCGATCATGGCCTGGGTCAGCCGGGCATAGGGCGGGTTGGCCCGCCAGCCGTCCGGGTCGGGCACCAGTCCCGCCGAGATCAGCGGCCAGGGTGGATTCCCGTCCGGCCCGGAGTCCGGCTGGGCGTACAGGGCCCGCAACGCCCCGGCCAGCGCGGCGGTCACCCTGTCCCCAGACCGCGCCCGCCACGCGTCCGCGATCCCGTCGGCCCGCCGGTGATACGCCTCCTGGGCCTGTTCGCCCCGCGGGGTGAGGCGCACGTGGCGGCCCCGGCCGCCCGCCGGGTCGGGCCCGGTCACCGCGTAACCCTCATGTTCTAGCAGGCCCAGGGACACGCTGACCGCTTCCCGGGACACCCCTGCCCGGCGTGGCACGTCCTTCAGCGCGACGCCGTCTGCGCTGAGGACCCGCAGCGCGTTGGCGCTGACCGGCAGGGACAGCGCCGATCCGCGCTCGAACTCGGCGCGGAAGCTCATCAGCGCCCGGGACAGCAGGGTGGGCAAGTCAGCGTCGGCCACGCGGTGCTCCAGCGAGACCGAAGGCAGTTCCTGGCCTGGCTCGGGCCGGTAGACCCCGGTGACCGGCAGGAACGCCGGCAGCGCGTCACCGGACGGGCCGGCCACGGCGCGCAGCGCCCCGGTGAGCTGGCCGACCACTGCGGCGCCGAACCGTTCGCGCCAGCGTTCCCCGATCAGGCCGACCAGCGGCTGGCAGATGTCCTGGGCCCGGCGGCCCCAGGTAGTGGGCCGCACGATCGCGTCCCGGCGGGGCGGGTCCGGCCGGCCGCTGGCGGGATCGGGCCCGACCTTGACGTACCCCCAGCGCTCCAGGCCCGCGAGGTTGACCAGCGGGACCAGGTCCGCCACGTCGCGGAGCGCCACCCCGTCCGCGGGCAGGAACCGCAGGAAGTTCGCCCACATGGCCAGGGACACCAGCCACGGGCCGCGGCCGGACCGGGCCGCCGGGCCCCAGGTCGTCCGGTGGGGGAGCTGACGCTCCGATTCGTTGTCGAACTCGATCGTGAACGCGACGAGAGCCTGCGACAGCAGGGCCGGAAACCGAAGATCCGCAACGAGGACCGTGCCCGCCTGGTCCCTCCGCCCAGGTCCCCTCGCCTGCCGGGCCGGTGCCGCCGGCGGGTCCGGGTCAGGAGCGGGACGGCCGTGGCCGTGGTCCAGGGTCGCCTGGATCAGGAAGGCTCGCGGGCGGCCACCGTCCTCCTGCCCTCGGCGTTCGGGGATGGGACGTTCGGGGACTGGGCGTTCGGGGATGGGGCGGCCGTGCGCGCGGAGCACCTGGCGCAGGTCCGAGACTTCCGCGGCCCAGCCGAGCCCGGCCAGCCACCCGGCCGGGTCGGCTGGGGCCCGGGACTGCCGCAAGGCCCCCAGTTGCGTGTCCGCGAGCTCGCCGGGGACCCGGGTGGTCATGGTCAGCCCCAGCCAGCTGCCGGGGGCCGAGAGCCCGGTGACCGCGTCCATCAGCCGGTCCACGTCCGCAGGGGAGAGGTAGACGAGCAGGCCCTCGGCGATCCACGCGGTCGGGCGGCCCGTGTCCAGGCCCGCGGCGCGCAGCGCGGCCGGCCAGTCGTCCCGCAGGTCGCAGGGCACCACGATCCGCTCGCAGGCGGGTGAGGCGTGCGCCGCGGCGAGCACCTCGTCCTTTGGGCCGAGGACGTCGGCGGTGTCCACCTCGAAGCACCGGGTGCCCGGCGGCCAGGGCAGCCGGAACGCCCTGGTGTCGAACCCGGCCCCGAGCAGGACGACCTGGCGGCAGCCTTGCTGGCTGGCCTCAGCCAGCAGGTTGTCCAGGAACACGGTGCGGCCCACCACCCAGACCCGGAGCGCGGCCGCCTGGCGGCCACCGGGAGGCGAGCCCGGGTTCAGTCCCCCCGCCGCCGCGAACGTCGCGGCCAGCGGGTCGGCGAAGAGACGGTCCGGGCGGGCAGTCTCCTGCGCCCGCACGGCGGCGATGGTCAGCCCGGTTCCGCCGACACCCTCCAGCGGGACCGTGATGGGTGGCGGGGGAACTCCGGCCGCGCCGGGGCTGCCGGCCCCGGTGCCGCCCGGATGGGTGTTCGCGCCCGCGCGAGTGGTCCCGGCCTGGCCCGGGCCCGCCGCTGCGCCGAACGCGCGGGCCGCCTGGTCCGCGAAGCGCTCCGTGAGCTCACGGTCGGCGGCCAGGTCCGCGACCGTCTCGGCCAGCCCCTTCCGGCCGGCCAGAACTGTCCAGCATGCCAGGGTCAGCGGGCGGGCCCAGATCGCGCCGGCCAGCCGCCCGAGTTCGGCGCCGGTGGGGGTGACGTGCTCGCGATAGCTGGCCACCACCGCGTCCAGTCGCGACGGTCCACGGCAGCCCGCCGCCCAGAGCAGGAAGCCCAGCGGGGACAGCCGAGGCCCGCGCCCGGCGCCGGTCCAGTCCACCAGGACCAGGCCGCCGCCGGACGCGGCGATCGCGTTCGCTGGCACGAAGTCGGGGTGGATCAGCGCCTGCTGCAGGCCCGCGCAGCCATCCGCGCGGTCCAGTTCGGCCCTCAGCGCCGCCAGCAGCGGCCGCTGATCCGGTGGCAGGTCCGGGGCGGCCGCGTCCAGCAGCGACCGGGCGGCCGCGATCTCCGCGGCCGGGGTGTCCTGATGAACCAGGTGATGCCAGCCGCCACCGTCACGGACGTGGTCACTGGGCAGCGCATGCAGCCGGCCGAGCAAGGCACCCAGCCGGGCGAAGGTCCGCCTGCTGCCGTCGGCCCGGGTCCCCTCGACGTGCCCGGTGACCAGGACACCCTGGCCTTCGTGCGCCGAGACCGGCTCCTGGGCCGCGCACCGCTCGGCGGGAAACTCCTGCTGTTCCAGGCGCCGGAGCAGGGCCGCGTCTCCCTCGGCGGCTGCGATCGGCCGATCTGCCGCGAAGACCCGGGCGACCCAGTCCGGCCCGTCACGCCGGCCGACGCGGTACACGCCCAGGTCGAGCTCGGTCATCCGGCCGACCTCGATCCCGTACCGGGCTTCCAGGTGGGCAGGCAGCGTGTCCTGCCCTGACCTGGGCTTGATCATCTGGCTGGTGGGCGGCTCGACCACGACGCCCACTGTAAGGGTCCCGCCGCAGGCCCCGCCCGATGGGTCCTGCAGTCGCCCCGCCCGGCCACCCGTGATTGCCCGGTGGGGGAGAATCCTGGGCGTGACCGGAAGGAGCCCAGCATGATCGTTTTCGCGCAGCTGAGTGACACGCACCTGGACGGCGGCCAGCCCCGGGCCGACCGGGTCCGCGCGGTCATGGCCAGCCTGGCCGGCGGCCGGTCGCCGCTGGACGCGGTGCTGGTCACCGGGGACGTCGCCGATCACGGCCTGCCCAGCGAGTACGAGCAGGCCCGCACCCTGCTGACCGGGCCGTGGCCGGTACTGATCTGCCCGGGCAATCATGACGATCGGGCCGCGTTCCGCCGCGTCCTGCTCGGCAGCGAGGGTGACACGCCCATCAACCAGGTGCACCGGATGGCCGGGGCCGTCATCGCGGCGTGCGACTCCACCATCCCCGGCAATGACGACGGGTACCTCACGGACGAAACCCTGGCCTGGCTGGACATGGAACTGGGCGTGGACCCGGCCACCCCGGCCTTCGTGGTCGTCCACCATCAGCCGGTGCCGTTGCATACCGAGGCCAGCGATGTGATCCGGCTGTCCGGTGAGGACCGGCTGGCCGCCGTGATCGAGCGGCATCCCCAGGTGGTCGCGGTGCTCTGCGGGCACGCGCACAGCGCGGCGGCGACCACGTTCGCGGGCCGGCCGCTGCTGGCCGCGCCCGGCGTGGTGTCCACCGGCGCGCTGCCCTGGGAAGAGCGCGACAGTGCCGACATGCAGGCGCCCCCGGCCGTGGCCTATCACGTCTACGGCGACGACGGCCGCCTCACCACCCACTACCGCTCCATCACCACCCACTGACCAAGGGCCCGCCGCCGGCAGAGTGGCGGGGGTTAGCGAGCGGGGAGGGTGAGGGTCTGGGCGGTACGGGCGTGGGCGGGGCGCTTGCTCGTGAAGATCCACGTCATCCGGGTGAAGTAGCGGTGCCCCGGGTGCTTGGCCCACGACATGGGCCGCCACAGCACCGTCAGGACCCGGTAGTCGATGTACTTGCCCTGCGCACAGGTCGGCGTGCAGGCGTCGACCCTGAGGACGCCGTTGCCGTAGGCGGTGCCGCGCCAGGTCTGCCACTGCAGCGTGCCCAGCAGTTCGTTGGCGGTACAGCCGACGTCGTAGCCGCCCGGACGGACCTGACCCTGGCCGGCGCAGTTGACCATCACCACCGGGCTGGACCCTGCCGACGCCGGGACGACCGCCAGCACGGTCGCCGTGACCGTCCCGGACACCGCCAGCAGCCCGGCGGCCACGGCGATCCGCACGCGAGCAAGCCTCATCAGGTGACTCCTTCCAGCAGGGGCTGGCCCCCCTCATCACCTGATAAGACGCCAGAGCCTGGGCATTGGCTGAAAGGCAATGGTCACGGTTGCGCATCGGCGCGGGCGTCACAGAGGAGCCGCCAAGTCCCTTCCCGCCCGGGAAATCCCGGTTAGCCCGCAAACCTGGTCAGCGCCAGACCGACACCGGGGCGTCGGGCCGTGACGGCGTGGCCGCCCTGGCCGCCCTGGTCGGCAGGGGCGGCGTGGGCGGCAGGGCCGTCACGGGCGGAAGGGGCGGCAGGACCGGCGGCGCCGGGGCACCGGACGGTGCGGCCGGACTCGGCACGGTGAACGTGCCGGAGGGTGTCCCGTTGTCGGGCACACTTGTCCCCGCTCGGTCCGCCGCCGGGTGCACGGAAAGGCCGGCGGTCTCGGTCAGGAACTGCCAGCCGCCCGCATGGTCGCCATTCGGGTAAATGGCGGACCGCACTGTGGCGATGAGCTTCGCGACCGCCCGTTCCAGGTTCTCCTCGACGATCGTCATTGACGCGGTCACCCAGCCCTGGGCGAGCGAGGCGGTCAGGTCCACGTCCTCGATCGCCGGGTCGGTCTCCTCGATCGCGGCCAGCGCGTAGGCGAGCGCGTCGAAACGGGAGCCGTCGAGGGGACCACCGCCCTGGACCCTCATCTCGCCGTAGAACTTCATTGCTGCGCCCCTTGCTCAACGGTCTTCCGGAGGATGCTAGCTCAAACCACCCGGCCGTGAGCGAAGCGCGACGAAGCCGCCGGGGGGCGCCCGCTAGGCCATAGAGAGCTGGCCCCGGCTCATGACCGCGACCCTCGGGGACCGGCGGGCGATCGCGCTGTCGTGAGTGACAAGCACGATCGTGAGCCCGCGGGCGAATCATGATCAATGTGAGTAGTGACGCGCGGGTGGTGTCAGCCCTTGGTGAAGGACTTCAGCACCTCGTCGTTGGCTACCGTGGACTTGCCCGCCGCGTTGGTGGTCAACTCCGTTTTCACCGGGCCGACCCCATTCGCCACCCAGGTCCGGATGTCCATGTCTATGGCCATCCCGGAGAACTTCTCGGACATCACCTCGTCGATGACGGTGGCCTGGTAGGTGCCCGCAGGGACGGTGACCGTCTGGGTGCCCTCGCCCTTGACCACCACGTGGGCCCTGATGGTGTTGGTCTGGCCGGCGATGGTCGTGGTCATCACCAGCGTGTCGTGGTGCGGCTGGCCGGACGCGAGCTGTGCCGCGCTGGGCCAGATGACGCTGCCGGACTCGATCTTGAATGAGTCGCCTACCGTGGTCATCGGCACGGAGATGGAACCGTCGGAGTGGATGATGAGGGCCGACGTGGTCGTGTTGGGGGCTCCGCCGCCGAGGTCATCGGAGTCCTTCATGACGACTTTGCTTCCGCTCGCGATGGGGGTAACGGAGATCACCTGGTTCCTCACGGTGCCCTGCTCGCCGCTGAGCTTGTCTACATACACCCACTTGTTTCCCACCGCCAACGGGAAGAACGCCACCGCGCCGCTCCCCGTCGACACGGACTTGGCCGACCCGGAACTGGCCGACCCGGAACTCGACGCGCTCGCGGCCGGCTGGCTGGACGAGGATGACGCGCTGGAGCCTGAGGTGCTTCCGCAGCCGGCCAGGACCAGCCCGGAAGCGGCCGCGACCGCGAGCATGCTCGCCGCGTTCGTGCGCGAGGTGAAGCCTGATCTGTTCATTTCCTGCCTCGGTCTGGAGATTCGTTCGGTAGGGGATAGCCGGCTCAGCGCAGCAGGTCATTGATGACGCCGCCGATGACACCGCCTTCCACGGCCGCCTTGCGGTTGTCGGGCGCGCTCAGGTAGGGCGCGAGTGACGCGGCGAACACGGGCAGCGGCATGGACTGCAGCCAGACCGAGCCGGGCCCGGACAGGACCGCGAAGTGATGCGTGTCGCCCCCGAAGTAGCGGTTGGCCACCCCTTGGACACGCATCATCTGGAAGGCCATGGACGCGTCGAACATGCCGATGTGCCCGGGATGCACGCGCAGCGACTGGCCCGCGGCCAGCTCGTAGTGGATCACTTCACCGGCGAGCTCAATCCAGGCCCGGCCCTGGCCGCCGATGCGCTGCAGCAGGAACCCGTCGTCGGCGAAGACGCCCGCGGAGAAGGACTGCTGAAAGCCGGCGCTGATCTGGATGCCCGGGGTTCCGGCCAGGAACCCGTTCCGGTGCACCATGAACTCCCGCCCCGGCGTGAGGTCGACCGGGCGGATGCTGCCCGGCAGCTTCGCGGCGAACGCGATGGTCCCCGGCGCGCCCTTCGCGGAGTACGTGCTCATCAGCAGCGACGAGCCGCCGATCTTCCTCTTCAGCGCGCCCATCAGCCCCTGCCCGCCGACGCCGCCGCCCAGGCCGGTAGACATCTGGATGGAGTCGGTCATCCAGGAGAACTCGCCCACTTCCGCGACGACGCTCTCGCCCGGGTCGAGGGAGACTGACAGCACCGGCATCGTGGTACCGATCAGCTGGTCCTGCATGGGGGATTCCTTCCGCTGGGGGCGTGAGCGGCCGCCCTGCCGGCCGGTCCGGCTGTGCCCCTCAGGTGTACGCGGCCGGGCGCGCCGCCGAATCCCGGTAACCATGTAGCCGCGCACGCGCTGACGGGCGGGAAGGCATGCCCGCGACCGCTGGCGTTATAACAGCCCGCGGGTTATGACATCGTGGCGGCGGCCAGCCCGTGGGCCAGGGCGTATCGGGCCGCTTCCACGCGCCCGGCCAGGCCGAGCTTGCGGTAAATGGTGGCCAGGTGCCGCTCGACGGTGGCCGGGCTGAGCTGCAGCTCAGCGGCGATCCGCTTGTTGCTCATCCCCGCGGCCAGCAGCCGCAGCACCTCCGCCTGGCGGGCGGTCAGCCCACCGGGCAGTGGGCCTGTGCCGGCCTCGCCGGTCTCAGCCAGCACCGCGCGGACCTCGGCCAGCCGGTGCTGGTTGCCCAGCTCGCCGGCCAGCGCTTCGGCGGCCCGCAGGTGCTGCCCGCCCTCGTGAGGCCGGCCGAGCCGGTAACTGGCGCGGCCGAGCCCGGTCAGGGCTTCCACCGCGTCGTGACCGTGGCCGGCCTCCTGGTAGGCCGCCAGCGCCGCCGCGTAGTGCGCGGCCGCCTCGGCCCAACGCTGCTGGTGTGCCGCGACGTTGCCCTGATTACACCGGACCGTCCCCATCAGCTGGGGGTTGCCGATATCCGCGGCGAGCCCGGCGGCCTCCGCCAGAGCCCCGGCTGCCGCTTCCCACTGATTGATCCGGGTCAGCAGGTCACCCAGGTTGGCCAGGCCGATCGCGAGCGACTGCCGCTCGCCGAGCTGCCGCTTGATCACCAGGGCCTGCTCGAACAGCTCACGGGCCCGGCCCAGGTCGCCGTCGTCTACCTCGAGCAGGGCCATGTTGTTGAGCGCGGCGGACAAGGCGCGGCGATCCCCCAGCCCGGCCCGCAGTTCCATGGCCGTGGCGAAGCTGCGCCGGGCCGCGGCCCGGTCGCCCAGGTAGCGGTACGCCGAGCCGAGCACGGTCGCCGCGGTGGCGGTGCGCTCCGGCGCGCCCAGCGGCTCCAGGATCCGCAGCGCCAGCCGGGCCTGGCGGACAGCCTCCCGGTAGTCGCCGTTCTCGGCGGCAAGCACAGCCGCCGAGCAGAAGGCCCGCCCGGCCGGCTCATCGCGCCGCTGGCCCGCCTGGGCCAGCAGCGCGCCGAGCCAGGCCCGGCCGTAGCCCAGCCGTCCGCGGAGCAGCCACCAGCGCCACAACGCCGCGCCCATGTCCAGGCCGAGGCGGATTTCGCCGTGATCTTCCAGCCACTGCAGCGCCTGATCCAGGTCGGCGACGGCAGCGGCCAGCCGGGCCGTCCACTCTGCCGCGGCCGGCCCGGCCAGGCCCGTCTCGCTGCCCTGCGCGAGCGCGGCGAAATGCTGCGCGTGCCGCTGGCGGGCCGCGGGCGCTGCGCCGGACTCCGTGAGCCGGGCCGCGGCGAACGTGCGCATCGTGTCGAGCATGCTGAAATGGTTGTACTCGCTGCCCCTGGTGACCACCAGCCAGGAGGAATCGACCAGGCCGCGGATCAGGTGAGGCAGCGCCGGTCCGGCGTCGCTGACTTCCTGGGCGTCAGCCAGCGTGAACGCCCCGGCGAACACGCTGAGCACGCCGAGCAGCCGCTGCTCCTCCGGCTGCAGCAGGCCGTAGCTGGCCCGGACCACGTCTACCAGCCGCCGCCCCTGGGACGGCGCGGTCCCGGGTGAGTCCTGGTCGAGCAGGACCGCTCGCTGCTGCAGGATCTCCCGGACGGACAGCGCCCCCACCCAGCCGGCGATCAGCTCAATGGCCAGCGGCAGGCCGTCCAGCCTGCGGCAGAGCTCGCCGATGGCGTGGGGTGGTACGTCGGCGACGCTGAAGCTGGGCAGCCTTTCCCGGGCCCGGGCGACGAACAGCTGCACGGCATCGGACCCGGCGATGTCCGCCACCCCCGCGGCGGCGGACGGGCACTCCAGCGGTGGCACTGTCCAGCACACCTCGCCCGGCGCGCCGAGCACCACGCGGCTGGTGACGACGATCCGCACTCCGGGGGCCGCGCCGAGCAGGCCGCCGGCCAGCGCGGCGACGGCGTCCCGCAGGTGTTCCGCCCCGTCGAGCACTATCTGCCGCGGTGCCTGGGCCAGGGCCGCGGTGACGGATTCGGCCAGCGGCACCCCGGCGCGGTCCGGCACCTGAAGGCCGGCGGCCACCACGGTGATCAGTGACTCGGGCTGGCGCACCGCTTCCAGCGGGATGAACGCGACCGGGACCGCCGGTGCCCTCCGGGTGATGGCCTCCACGGCGAGCCGGGTTTTGCCGGCGCCACCCGGCCCGATCAGGGTGAGCAGCCGGGACTGGTCCAGCAGCCCGATCAGCTCAGCCAGCTCATGGTCGCGGCCGATGAAGCTGGACTGCGCGACAGGAAGGGCGGCCCCGGCCGGTGCTGCCGCCGGTGGCGGCGACGCGGCTGGTGTTGGCGGCCCGGCGGAACCGTCCCGGGCCTCGAACTCGACGAGCGCTTGACGGGCCCGGGCGCTCATCTGGGTGCGCCCGGTCTCCCAGCGGTTCACGGTGGCGAAGGACACGCCGAGCAGGCGGGCGAGCTGTTCCTGGCTCAGGCCGTGCCTGGCCCGCAGCTGGCGGAGCCGGGCGGCGGCCGGCCCGGCCGGGTCGCCGCCGTGCGGCTCGCCGTTCACGCTGGCAGCCTACGACGCAGGCCGTCAGCGGGGGAGCTGCCTTAAAGATCAGTTCAGGTGATTTGCGAACTTTCTTCAGCTGGCTCTCCGGTACCGGGGGCCACGCGGGCCCACCCCGGGCTCGTCAGCCTGTGTTGACGAGCCCGGCGCTCACGGAGCAGGCCGGGCACTGACATGCGAGAGTCGACATCCAGCGAGTGCAGAGTGCCGTTCACGAGCACGGTGATATCCCCCATGGGAGGCTGCCCCTACCTGTAGTCCACTTCTCTGACCGGATCGGGAGACGCAGGGTGACCCACCTCGTGGACGGCAGGACGATCGCCGTGACGATGGCCACGGCGACCGCGGCGGCAGCCGCCGTGCTGCGCGGCGCCGGGATCACCCCCACCCTCGCGATGCTGGTCCCCACGGACGACGCGGGAGCGGCATGGTACGTGCGGGCCATCCAGCGGGCCGCCGGCCGGACCGGAATCGCCAGCCAGGTCCACCACATGGGCGGGACTCCCAGCGCGGAGCAGATCGCGGGCCGCCTGGCGGAACTGTCCCTGGACCCGGCGGTGCACGGCGTCATCTGCCAGACCCCGCTGCCGCCCGGAGTCGCTCTCCCCGGCGTGGCCGCGTTGATCCCGGCCGGCAAGGACGTCGACGGGGCCAGCCCGGCCTCGCTGGGCGGGCTGGCGGCCGGGCTCCCGGGCGTCTTCGCCCCGGCCACCGCCGCCGCCGTGCTGGCCATCCTGCGGCACGAACGGGTCCCGCTGAGCGGTCGCCGCGCGGTCGTGGTTGGCCGGTCCACGGTGGTGGGCAAGCCAGCCGCGCTGCTGCTGCTCGCCGAGAACGCCACGGTCACCGTCGCGCATTCGCGGACTCAGGATCTCCGGGCCGTCTGCCGGGAGGCGGACGTCCTCGTCGCGGCGGCCGGCCAGCCGGACCTGATCGGGGCGGGGCACGTCCGCCCAGGTGCCGTGGTGATCGACGTGGGCACCAGCCCCACGGACGGCGGGGGTCTGGCCGGCGACGTGGACGCCGCGGCCGTGACCGGGATCGCCTCGATCCTGACCCCGGTGCCGGGCGGTGTCGGCCCGGTCACCACCGCCGTGCTGATGCAGCACGCGCTCCAGGCCGCGGCCGGGGCCGCGGCTTCCGCAGGCTAGGCCGCCCGGGCCGCGGCTGCTGCGGGCTAAGACCGCCCGGGCCCCGCGCTTGCTAGTGACGGTCAGGTCCAGCCGGGTCGGCAGCGTCATGTCCTCCACCGCCAGCCGGGCATGGACCAGGGCCTCGGTCTCGATGCGCCGCCGCAGCGCGTTGAAGTCAGCGTTCTCCTCCAGTGCGGCCGTGACCGCCAGCCGGGGATCGGACGGGTCGCCCAGCAGCCGGGCCCGCGCCGAGCTGACCCCACGGTAGCTCCCGATCTCCTCGAGCACCGCCTCGGTGAGGGCGGGGGCGGCCAGGATGGTCCGCTCGCTCTGGCCGCGCGGGGAGATCTGCAGGTCACCCGAGCGGTCCGTGGAGAATAGCAAGGCGATAAGCCAGCCGAACGCGAGCAGCACGAGGATCGCGGCCACCACCGCGGCGGCGGGCCACAGCCAGTCGCCGTGCGTGCCCACGAAGTGCCCGGCCGGGTTGTCGAGCAGGGTGGCGTGCTGGGTGGGCGACCCGAAGGCCCCGAGGGACGCGGCGCCCGCGGCGCCCCCCGCGGCCATCATCGCGGCGGCCAGCAGCACCAGCATCGCGCGGTTGGTCCGGTCGGCGTGCATCAGCGGCTCCCCGGGCGGACGTTCACTGACACCGACGGTGCCCGGCGCAGCCGCAACGCCGCCAGGCGCTGGCCGACCGCGGCCGTCACCGGATCCTGCAGCTTCCGGGCCGCGGCCCGGTCCCGGGCCAGGGCGGTGGCCGCCACGGACACCTTGCGGCGTCGCACGCTTACCGAGGCGCCGCGGACGCCGTCTACGCCGATGGCCGCCGACCGGATGGTCGCGGCCAGCCCCCGGCGCGTGTAGGCGGTGTCGATGTCCGCGGCGCCGGCATCGGCGGGCTCGGCCACCAGCCGGGTCACCCGCGCAGGCTTGAGTTCGGCGATCAGCAGGATGAGCCCGAGCACGATCAGCACCCCGCAGGCCGCCCGGACACTGCCCGCCGTCCAGGTCGTCCGCCGGGCCCAGTCGTAGGCCGTGTGCCAATGCACCAGCACCGGGCGCTTGCCCGCCCGGCTGGCGATAACCTCCACGATCAGGACGACGCCCCCGGCCATGACCGCCAGGCTGAGCAGGGCGCCCAGGGCCCGGTTAGCCAGCCTCATCGTTGTTCCCTTCCTGCCATCAAAGCGCTCACCGTCAGCGAACCCTGGCCGGCTTGGCCAGCCGGGTCGCCAGGTCAGTGACCGAGATGTCCACATCGAGCACGGTCATGCCGGTCAGCGCCCGGACCCGGCGGCGCACCCGGTCCCGGACGGCGCGGGTCACGGCGGGCACCGAGGCTGGCCAGCGGACGCTGATCGACAGATCCAGCGCCACGGTGGAGCCGTCGACGTCTACTGAGACCTTCGGCAGTCCGGACAGGCTGGTCTGCCGCGTCCCCAGCGCCCCGGCCCCGGCGAGTGAGTGGCCCAGCACGCGGCGCGCCGAGGATCCGGCGTCCGGGACCTCGGCGGCGGCGCAGGCGGCCACCTTCTCCACCACGCGGTCGTTGAGGCTGATCAGGCCCAGGCTGGTGCGGCCCGGCGGGGCGCCCTGAACATCCAGGGCGCCGTGACCGTCAGTTGGCCCGGGTTCGCCGGGGGACCCCGGGACATCCGGGGACCCGGGGGCAGCGGGCTCGAGCTCGGTGCTGGCGGTCATCGCCGGTCACGCCGGCCGGACAGGTAGGCGCCCAGGTCCAGCTCGCCGTCCAGAACCCGGCCCACCACGAGCCCGATCGCGCCGAACAGGGCGACGATGAGCATCTGCCCGAAGCTGCCGAAGGCCAGGGCCAGGCCCAGGGCCAGGCCGATCAGGATGCCGATGGTCGTGCGTGTCATGTCGTCTCACAATCAGGTGCTAGGAAGCGGATCTACCTGACCCGCGGCGGCGGGGCACGCCAGCCGGCCTGGCGGGCCACGGCGGTCAGCAGGGTGACCAGCCAGGGCCTGTCCGGGATCACCACCACCCGGGCCCGCGCCGGCCGGACCCGGGGGTGGTCCAGGGCGGCTAGCCCGGCGGCGAACACGGCCGGGTCGCCGCCACGGTCCGGATGGTGGCCGCGGACGAACTCCCGGCGGGCGCGCCGCCGCGCCCGCTCGTCGTCGGCCGGCTCAGGCACCGGCCCCGGACCTGAGCTCACGCCCGGCCCCGGCCCCGGCAGCCACGGCCCCGGGCTCGTCCACAGCCCGGGCCACAGCCCGGGCCGGAGCTTCGGCCAGGTCGGCCACCACGATGTCCACCCGTCTCGGTGCCACCAGGGCGGCCACCGCCCCGCGCACCTCGCCAGCCAGTTCGCCCACGGGAACGCCCCACCGTGCGCGGACCGAGATCAGCACGTGGTCGGGGCTGACCCGGATTCCGGCCACCTGCCGTCCGGCGAAGTAGGACACGACGCCACCCCAGGAGCCGGCGCAGAGACCATCGACGGACGGGCAGGCCCGGACCGCCGCGGCCACGGCGTCGAGATCGACGCCCTCAATCAGGGCCGGCCGGTCGGCCGGCCCTCCCTCGGGAGGCGCCGTTACCCGGCCAGCCGCGCGGGCGGCCGGCCGGTCGTGCGGCCGGGCTGCCTGCGGCGTGCCCGGCCTGGCGCCTGTCCTGGGAGCAGCCGGACTGGTCATGACACCCGGGAGGGCGCGGCATCGTCCTGGTCCGAGCTGCCCGGCAGGTAGAGATCGTCCACACTCACGTTGACCTCGACCACCTCGAGCCCGGTCATCCGCTCCACCGACTGCTTGACGTTGCGCTGGATGCTCCGGCCGAGGTCGGCGATGCTGACCCCGTACTCCACCACGATGTCCAGGTCGATGGCGGCCTGGGTCTCCCCGACCTCCACGCCGACGCCCTGGGCCACATTCGGGCCGGAACTGCCGGGGATGCGCTCCCTGATGACGCCGAACGCGCGGCTGGTCGAGGCACCCATGGCGTGAACACCGCTGATCTCGCGGCAGGCCACCCCGGCGATCTTCTGCACGACGCTCTGGGCCACGCTGATCTTGCCGTCGTCCGTGGTCATCCGGTCGGTCATCTTCCGTGCGGGCTCGGCCACCGGCGTGGGGGTCCTCACCGAGGGTGCAGTGTCTGTCTGGGCCATCAGGTAACACTCTTTTCTGTGGTCTCGGTATTTCTGTGGTATTCGTTACACATAGTGCCCTAAGTATGACGCTAGGTAACCCACCCCTATGGGGCGACGTGTCCTGCATTCGGTCAGCCCTGACCTGTTAGACACGCCGGGCCGGAAACGTCGCACATTTTCTGGCTTCCGCGGGAAGTACGCGTCAGCAGGCGCGATCAGCGGAGGGGGCATTTCGCGCTGCCCGCCGCGGTGCGGCCCCGTCCGCTAGCCGGTCCGCTAGCC
>Ga0187875_10001997_pt1 | contig 15372 bp, 12 predicted proteins | sample June2016WEW_17_1_2_FD_132978 | JGI IMG/M metagenome (GOLD analysis project Ga0187875, IMG submission 132978) | Peatland microbial communities from SPRUCE experiment site at the Marcell Experimental Forest, Minnesota, USA - June2016WEW_17_10 | ecosystem: Environmental > Terrestrial > Soil >... | reverse complement strand
TGTTATCGTGACCGTACTTCTGTCACGGAGAGGTGGCCGAGTGGTTGAAGGCGGCGGTTTGCTAAACCGTTATAGGGGACTAAAGCCTCTATCGAGGGTTCGAATCCCTCCCTCTCCGCCAACTAATTCTTCCTAGGAAAATCGCAAATCCTGTCCCGTCAGCACCTAAATCATAATAGAAAGTCATAACAAGTCCCCCTGTGTCCGCCCGTGTCCCGAAGGTGATTTGAGGCCGGATTCGACTATGCGACAAAAAAAAGGGCGAAGGCTCAGTTGGTGATCGTGCCTACAGCGCCAACGTGGCAATCAGGCGGGGCGTTGTAGCGTATCCGGCGGAGTACGTATGGTGAGGTTGCTGTAACCGCCGCTCCACTTGTGAAACCGTAACGTCCCCAAACAAGGTTTCCGAAACCCTTCCACCTTGAGCCAGCCTTCAAGTGCCCAATTTTGCTGGACACGATGATTGAGTTAGTGATAATTTTCACAATCGGCGAGGGTGACGCAGCCACGACGCTTGCCAGCCCTGTTTCGGGTTCGAGTTAAGGGCGCAGATTGGACTCGAACCGTATGTTGGCCGTACCTGGTGTTTCTGGCAACCAACGCCAACGGAAGTCCTGTAGCCTCTTGCCTGACCCCAAGCTCGCAACCAGTGTGAAATGAAGGGACACACCATGACAAGGAAAGCGTTAGTCCTGTATTTGGCAATTGTCTGCGCGGCCGCCCTCGCCACCTCGTCCCATGCTGCAAAATGGTGTGGAACAACATGCGAGTTTGTAGGCTTCGGGAATAGTGCCGCGGTCTCTCAGGCCATCGCGAACGTATCCGCGAACGTCGGCGTCGTGTACGATGCCAACGGTCAGACGAACGATATTCAGATCTGGAACTACGGCACGCTCCTATACACGGGTCCGGTCGATGTTTCCTCGACGTTGCAACGCATTCGGGACAACGACTGTCTGTGGCTTACCGAATCGGATGACGGTGGATTTTTCAACTTCTACCCAGACGAACTGCCCAATATTCCCCGAATGGGAAACAACTACTACATGGAATTCATGGTCTGGCCTTTCATGGACCTCACCGACGGCACCTACGATACCGTCTCCGAAGCCTATGGCTCGATGGTCTATCCCGGAGCGATGCGACTGCTGATCGGCTTGGGCGGCGAGGTCTACTTCACCGGCGACCATTACGGCGAAGACGGAAACCCGCGGAACGCGTATTATGTGAACCCCCTGCCTGGAGCAGCCAGCGGCGACAGTTGGGTTAACACGGCCAGCGACAAATGGGAGGCGGGGCCCAATTGGTCATACGGTTACGCTCCGTCCTCGGGGGACCCGGCCGACCTGATTACCAACGCCAACACCAAGACCGTGACCATTGACGCCGCCACCGTGCTCAACAACGCTGAAAACGTGGCCACCAACCCTGTCATTGGATGTATGACCATCTACAACCTGACGGTGTCCGCGCCGCCCGGATCGATTAACACGCTTGCCCTGACAAACGCAGGCACGGCGACGCCACTGCAGGTGCTTTCCTCGCTCACGCTCGACACCAACGGCGCGCTGGTGGTGAACAACTCGGCGATAGTGGCGACAAATGGGCAGCTTTTCGTCGGCAACACGGGCGGCAGCGCTGTGTTGACCATCACAAACGGCGGCTCCGTCGCCGCCACCAATGTGGTGGTCGGCTTCGCCAACTCGGCTTCCAACAACGTCCTGATTGTCAGCGGGGCCAACCTGTTCGTGAATGGCCCGTTGGTCGTAAGTCAGGCGGGCGGCACGGGCACCTTGACGTTCAACGGCGGGACAATAACCGTGAACCAGCTTGTCCTGACCAACGGCGGGTACAGCGTCTTCACGTTCAATGCGGGCACGCTGACCAGCGGCGGCACATGGGTGACCAATAACCAAGTCTTCGCCGTTGGCGATGGCACCGATCCGTCCACGTTCCAACTCAACGGCGGTGTGCACAATTTCGCCAACAACTTGGAGATTCGCTCGAACGCGTTCCTCACCGGCTGCGGAACGATCAATGGCAACGTGGTCGTGGATTCGGGCGGCACGGTGCTGGCCAATTGCGGGACGCTGACGTTTATGGGGATCGTCACCAACAACGCCACGATACAGGTCATCAACGGCAGCGTCCTTGAAGGGTACGGCCCCGTCGTCAACAATGGCCTCATCGTCATCTGCAACGGGAATACAAACTTCCATTCCGCCTTCGTCAACAACGGCACAATCCTGACCGTCCCGACGGCCGGCAACAACGGGCCGATCTGTGCCGGCGGCACCTTGACGCTCAGCACGCCGACGGTGGCCGGTGCCACCTACAGTTGGACCGGGCCCAACAGCTTCAGCTCGACTCAGCAGAACCCCTCGATTGCCAACGCGACGACGGCGGCCAGTGGGACCTACAACGTGACCGTGACGGTGAACGCCTGCACGTCCGCGGCCGGCTCGACCATCGCCACGGTCAACGCCGTCCCTGGCACACCGGGACCGATCTCGCAGGGCAATCCGACCGGCTCATCGGTTTGCGCCAATGCCAGCGGCGTGACCTACACCATTTCCAGCGTCGGCGGCGCGACCTCGTACACGTGGAGCGTGCCGGCGGGCGCGTCGATTACTGCGGGGCAGGGCACGACCTCGATCACGGTGACGTGGGGCACAACGGGTGGCAATGTGACGGTGACGGCGAACAACACCTGCGGCAGCGGTTTCGCTGCTTCCCTAGCTGTGTCGCTCGTCACCTATACGATCAGCACCAGTTCCTCGCCCGTCGGCGGTGGTTCGACCGGGGGCGGCGGGACGGTGAACTGCGGATCGAACGTCACGGTCACGGCCACGCCGAACTCGTGCTACAACTTTGTGAACTGGATGGACCAGAACAGCAACGTGGTCAGCACACTGGCCAGCTACAGTTTCACGGCCAGTGCCAGCGAAACGTTAGTGGCAAACTTCAGTCAGATCACCTACACGATCAGCACCAGCAGTTCGCCGCCCGGCGGTGGTTCGACCAGCGGCGGCGGGACAGTGAACTGCGGATCGAACGCAATGGTGTGCGCGACGGCGAACTCCGGCTACGTGTTTGCCAACTGGACGCTGAACAGCAGCGTGGTGAGCGCGTCGAACTGCTACACGTTCACTCCCAGTGCCAATGAGAATCTGGTGGCCAACTTCGCTCCATTCCAGATCACAGCGTTGACCCTCCAGGGCAGCAATGTGCTGGTGAACTGGATCGCACCGCAAGGGTCGACCAACGCCGTGCAGGCGACCAGCGGCGGAACGGGCGGCAGCTATTCGACAAACTTCCTGCCCGTCAGCCCGCTGATCGTTCTGCCAGGCGCCAATCCCGCGAGCGGGTTCAGCACCAATTATCTCGACATTGGGGGCGCGACCAATACACCGGCCCGCTACTACCGCATCGCCATCGGCAACGTGACCGGCGTGGTGGTCACGCAATCCTTCGACAACACCGCCCAGCCCGCGTACAGCGGCGGCTGGACCAATGGCAGCAACGGCGGGACAGGATTTGGCCCGTGGACGCTGACAACGACCATCGCCAACGTCAACAGCAACGGCTTCTTCATCGGCTCGTCCACGAACAACGCCCTCGGCACGTCGCCGGGCATTGACGTAAGCGGCAACTCGTGGGGCGTTTACGCCAACAGCGGCGCCGCCGCGGCGGCGTATCGGAGTTTCAGCAACTCCGTACCGGTCGGCGGCACCTTCAAGATCGACATGGACAACGGCTTCATCGGTAGCGACGACTCGGATGGTTTCGTGTTGCGAACCGGCAATGCCACGAACGACCCCGGCGCCTACAACACCAACGCCCGCTTTGAATTTCTGTACATCGGCAACGATCCGATTAACAGCTACAAGGTGGTGGATAATGCCGGGCTCTATAACATCGGAGTTGGGTTTACGGGCACAGGGTTGCACCTCATCTTCACGCTGACGAGTAAGGACACCTACACGTTGCTGGTCATCGACAACGCCAGCGGCAACACGAATGCGACCGTCAATGGCACCTTGGGGGGCACGCCGGGCAACACGTTGGACAGCCTGGCTCTCTACAACCGCAGCGCAGGCAGTGGGAGCCAATACGATTGCTTCTTCAACTCGCTGCAGATCGTCGGTCCGTGAACGGACAACTGACAAGCGCAGCCGTAACGATCAAACGGCAATGAAACATCAACCGAAGCCGCTCGTGGCGAGGAGCACTCGCGACGAGCCGCGTTCACGACTCGGTGAACCATCCGCGGCGCTCCCCCTGAGCCCGGTCTCAGTCGTCAGCACCTAAGCCCGCTGCCACTGCAATAGGTGATGTTTGCAGTCGCGGCTCGCAACGGTGCTGGTTGGACAGACAACAAAAAACCTCTCCCAAGAGGGGAGAGGTCGTGAATGGGTGTCAGTAATCCTCGGGCAGGGGCACAGTGGTTACGGAACGATCGCCTTCGGTGATATCGACCTGGTGAACCTGCCGGACTACCGCATCTACCTCAAACTGGTGGTGGACGGGGTGGTCACAAAGCCGTTTAGCGCGGTGACGATGACAGGTGGGTAAGAGGTAAACCATTAGGAATTGCCTCAAAGATCTGCCGATAATGCCCGGAGCGCACGCCACGATTTTCTATTCGGGGTCGCTTTGCCCTGTTCCCACCGCGCAACCGCATTGAGAGTCACTCCCAGCTTGTTCGCCAGTGCCATTTGGCTCAGTTTCGCCTGAAGGCGGTAATTTCTCAGGGTTTGCGAGCGGATAGTGGGGTCTAATACCCAGGGGGGCGGAACCACCCTTACAGCCCGGAGCACCAAACGACAAAAAGGGTGCAGAAGGGTCCCTCTCCGCCAGTTTTCTCTATGGTTTCTGCACTCCTAAAAAGCGCACCCCGCCTGTCATAAACAAGCGGGGTGTTGCGAACTACGCTTGCAGCGATGTCAGCCTTATTTCTTCTGCGCTGCCTTGATCTTGGCCCACCGGGCGCGTTGCGCCGCGGCGATTCTCGCACGAGCAGCTGCGGAGAATCGAGGCTTTCGCCGCAGGGTCAATTTCGCGAGTCCGGCCGTTCCATCGATTGATGCCAGTGCACGGATGGCGAGATTGAGCTTCTCGAGTTCGTGTTCGGCACGCCTTCGCTGGGCGTGCAATTGCTGAACAACTTGGTTCACGCTGGACATGAGTCCTCCTGGATTTGTTCGTTGCCTAGGTTTTAAAGCACCCTGACCGACAAATAAACTAGCAGGCTTGTTGGCCGGGTTCAACTCATTTTCTTGGTAACCATCAACTAGTACTGGTAATATTTTGCAGACACGCTAGAGTTACCAGAGAGGCGATTGGTTGTCGCCGTCCGTTACGGCGGTCACGAGGAGAAAGGTACAAGCGAGGAATTGAATATGAACACGTTGCTTTCATTGGTCGCCGCAATCACGGTAGCAGGCATGGTCGTGGGGTGTGAAACTCCACAAAGGCCGCCACCGCCACCTCCTCGGGCAGTTCGTTATCCCAGCCAGCCGTTGGGCATGGCGGACGTCAAAATGCTGGCCAAATCCGGCATTAGTGATGAGGTCATCATCAGCCAGATTCGGAATTCACGCACGGTGTATCATCTGACCGCCGCCGAAATTCTCGACCTGAAAGATGCCGGCGTGAGCGAAAAAGTCATCGATTTCATGATCAACACTCCCTCCATGTACCGATCGATGCGCCCGCCGCCGCCTCCTCCATCGTACTGATAGCTGGCTGGATTCCTGCTCCTGATCAAAGGGACATTGTACTTGTGCCTTTTTTGGGGGTACGTTTCGGTATGCGATTCGCATCGGCTCTGACAACAAAAACGGACTGGGCGGAAGCGGTCGAAGATTTGGGGCGCCAGGCGGCTGCCCAACTCGGGACCGTCAACGCCCACCTCGCCGTGTTGTTTGCGCATCCCCGGTATGTTCCGCACATTGGGGAGATAATCGAGGCGGCAAAGAAAGCGGCCGGCGCGCAGCACCTGCTGGGCTGTACCGGTGCGGGCATCATTGGCGCCGACCGTGAAGTCGAAGAGAAGCCCGCCCTGTCCCTGTTGGTGGGCGAGTTGCCCGACGTCACGATTTATCCCTTTCACCTTGCGGAAAAGGATTTGGAAGAATCGACCGGACCAGCGTTTTGGCATTACCAACTCGAGTTGGAGCCGAGCCGTCAACCTCAGTTCGTATTGCTCATCGACCCCTTTACGACGCGGGCGATGCAACTTGTGGACGCGCTGGCGGAAGCGTATCCGCAAGCACCCATGATCGGCGGTCTGGCCAGCGGCGCGCAGCAGCCCGGTGAGAATCGACTGTTTATTGATGGAAAGGTCTATGACGAAGGAGCTGTGGGCATCGGATTGACGGGCCGCGTGGCGCTCCGCACAGTCGTGTCGCAGGGCTGCCGGCCGATTGGCGAACCGTTGACCGTCACCCGAGCAGAGAAGAACATCGTATTCGAGCTTGCGGGACGCCCGCCGATGAAAATCCTGCAGGAAATGTTGCCCCAGTTGCCAACGCGCGACCGCGACCTGGCGCGCTCGGCCCTGTTCCTGGGCCGTGTGGTCAATGAGTATCAGGAAGAATTCAGTCGCGGGGATTTCTTGATCCGGAATCTGCTTGGCAGCGATCCGCAATCGGGCGCATTGGCTGTGGGCGATTTGATGCGCACCGGCCAGACCGTCCAGTTTCAGGTGCGCGATGCTCAAACGGCGGATGAGGACCTGCATCATTTGCTGGCCAAGGAACGAAGTGATCTCGCCAGGAAACAGCCGCACGGGGCGCTGTTGTTCAGTTGTCTGGGCCGCGGCGAGCGGATGTACGGCACGGCGGACCACGACATCCGGGTGGTGCAGGAACACGTCGGACCGGTGCCCACGGCTGGCTTTTTCTGTAATGGCGAGATTGGTCCGATTGGCAACCGCGCGTTCATCCACGGCTTCACGAGCGTGATCGGGCTGTTTACCGAGCCCATCGAATAAACTTCGCTCGCGAGGCAGCCGCTTTGGATGCGGCCTGCACCGCGGATGAAGGGTAACGCGGCACTAGGCGCGTCAGCCGCACTCACAACGCCCACGCAGTCGACCATGCTGAGTGGTGGCGGACAGAGAGATCAGGCCGTCGGGGCCAGCGAATCTTCCACGGTCTTGACCAACTTCTTGCGGTCGAGTGGGGATTGAAAGTAGTCGACGGCACCCTCGCTCAGCGCCCGCGCATAACCATTCCAGTCGCCATCGCGTGTGACGACGAGGATCGGCAGGTCCTTGCGGCGCGATCGGACTTTGTGCACCAATTCCATTCCGCTACGACCGTGCATGACTTCCTGGATGATGACGAAGTTGTATTGCTTCGCCCAGTCCTCAACCGTGTTCAGGGCCTGTTCCGGATCGCTGATGGTCGTGACGGAGTAGCCCTTGGCACTCAATGTGTCGCAAACGGCTTGCTGGTCCTCCGGGCTGTCCTCGATCAGGAGAACACTGCACTGCTTCACGATACGCCTCCTCTCGTTTGAGATCTCGCTTGCCTGGTATCTTACGGCGAGCCCCGGCGATGTCAACCACCATCGAGGAAGTCTTGCGGTGAAGTTCCTACGCGTGAGAAGCGGGAGGAGGGCTGTCGTGATCGGTGAAGAGCAACTGGGCCACCTCGGACTGGTAGGGATGAAACGGATTGTTCATGATCAGCGGGTCTTTGCCCTCCACGGCGATCGAATCCCAGTTGATGATGTAACTCCCGGACTGGTCGCGCAAGTGACGGACCGCAATGCCACGGGCTTGGGCGCGCGTGTTCGACGGCGGGTTCTGGACGCAGAAGGCCACCCGCTCGGGCGTGACCACGTGTTGCGTCCGTCCCTGGTCAACCAGGGCAAAATACAGTCCTCGACGCGGATCGAGGTTGTGGTATTCGAGATCGAGTGACTGCACCCACGGATCGTCCCAACCAATGTGCTCCTGCTCGATGAACGTTTGCAGCAGCCACTTCTTGGCCACCCAGTCAATCTTGTCCACTTGCGACATCGGGTCGCTTTCCAGCCCGGTGAGGACATTTTCCCATTCGCGAATGACCCAATCATTTTCCGGGTCCATGCCGGCCAGGTAGTGTTTGGCCAGACCCAGGAACGAATGCTGGATTTCCATGGCGGTTCGCGTCTGGCCGTTTTCGAGCCGCACGATCCAGCGGTAATGCGGGTCCCGCGAGACGTCACGCGTGGCCTGCACGGGATCCATCAATCCCACCCGCTTGGGAAGAATGCCCTCCTCGAGCAAATCCAGCACCAGCGACGTGGTTCCAACCTTCAGCGCGGTCGCGTACTCGCTCATGTTCGAATCGCCGATGAGTAAATGCAACCGGCGATACTTGCGGTAATCGGCCAGCGGTTCATCGCGGGCATTGATGATCGCGCGGTTGAACTGCACCCACTGATAAATGTCGTTCACAATGTGGTCGGCGCGCTGCGAAATCTGGAAGTGCACGGGTTGATCGTGGCGGCTGTGGTCGAACTCGAACGCCAGCGGATTCGCCTGGCCGACGCGACCGGCCCCCGAGAAAATTTGCCGCGTCGCCAGAAACGACAGGAGCGCGGACAGCACCTGCGGGGTGAATTGTGCGCCGCGTTTCATCAGGTAGTTTTCGTGGCAGCCGAACGTCGCGCCCGTATTGTGGTCGATATTGTTTTTCACAAACGACACCCGGTCGGCGAGGGCCATGCTTTCCAAGGCGCTGTGCAGCAGAAGATCACCGGCATGATCGAACGAAACCACATCGCGCAGGCTGATGCACTCGGGGGTCGAGTACTCGATGTGCCCCATGTCGAGATATAACCGCCCGCCGTTGAGCAGGAACCCGCCATTGCCGGGCGGCTCTTCGTAGTCGCGATAGTGCAGGTCAATCGCCCCGAGCCGCGCGACTTTGAACAGGTGGTTCTTGACGCGGATGGGGAACGCGTCGGGACCGCCTTGCCGGTCATCGCTACTCACCAGACAGCCGTACTCGGTTTCCAGCCCGACAACCCGGTTCATAAATCCTTTAGCGCGGCGCGGATCTCCTTTTCGTCCAACAGGCGAAACTTTCCGGTGGCCGGACGGTTGCGTTCCATGACTGCGGCCTCCATATGGCGAACTTTAAGGTACTCCTTCAAAACCTTCTCCGGCTCGATCGTGCGTTTTTCGGCGGTTTCCCCGCTCTTGTCTTCGCCCTGCTCGGCCATATCCATGCCGACAGCCCAGGCTTTGGCCGCGAGCCTCAGCGCCTCGTCCAACGCCCGTCGGGGATCGCCGTTATGCTCGACGAGATAATCCAACATGGCCTTTTGGGCCTCATTGGTGCCGGCCAGCACGTCGAATGGCTCCTTCGTCTCGATTTCGCTGCGGGCAAATGAGCCGTCATAATCGAGTTTGACGATGCAATCCTGTTCCGAATCGTCACCGAGTTCGACGAGCACCATTTTGACAATGTACGGAGCGCTGTATACCTGCTCGAAGGCCGTCTTCAACGCCGGACTCATGCCAAAATTGACCAGTCGCCGCAGTGACACATCGGCCACCGCGCGGTTAAACCCTTCGATGTGCGCGAGGTCGATCGCCACCAGCCGCATCCGCTCGATGTCGGCGGGGTGTCCCAGCGCCGCGAAGGCCACGCGGTCGTAGATCTCGAAGATCTTGCGCGTCTCGCGGCTGACCGTTACCAGCAGCACCCCATCGGCGCAGTTCAACACGACGACGGGGCTACCAAGCCGCAACTGGTCTTCGATATACTCGCGGCGATTGGCGACCGCTTCCACCCAACGATATGGTTCTTCGATCATGTAATGGAACTCGCTGTTCGCGGAAACTAGACCTCGCTTCGATACACCCGGCTCAACTCGGACTCCGGGATCTCGTGAATACCTTCCTTGGTGATGATCCGAAGGATGGGGAAAATGTTGGTCTTTGGATTGTACCCGCTGGTGGCAGTGTCGCTGTCAGCCGCTGTATCCAGGACCCGTAGTGCCGTCACGATGATCTCGGACTCGTTGTACTTGGCCAGCGGTTTGCCGCCCCAGGTGTTGAGGTAATGCAAGACACTGCGCACGGCCAGCGATCCGGACCCGCTGGCGGCATAATCGACGCCTTCGAATTGGGCTCCCAGCGCATCATAGAAATACACCTTTCCGCCGTTGTCCTTGCCGTTGGTGGTTTCGTATGTCGCGAAGATCGGCACAACCATACCCACTCCCTGCAGGGTCAGCGGCAGGTTTTCTTTCAATAACTTCGACAACGAGCGCACCTTGCCTGCGGTGCTCATTTCCTGCAGTTGGCTGCGCTGGTAATACTTGAAGCTGTGTTCGAGTACCCGGGCCATCTCGAAAGCCACGGCAGGTACGCCAGCAATCGCAAGAACGGATCGCTCGTCAATGTTGATGAGTTTCTCGGCGCGCTCGTACATCACGAGATTGCCCGCCGTGGCCCGCCGATCACCCGCAACCAGAACTCCGTCCTTGTACTTCACGGCGAGAACCGTCGTGCCCTCCGTGGCAATGCCGCCCTTGCGCATCTCGTGCTGGAATTTGGCGGCCGCCTCCGCCAGGCGAGGCGCGATTTCGTAACCGTGCGCCTTCAGCACGCTCAGGAAGTCGCCATCGTGCAGAAATTGCGGAATCGGTAGGGGATGATCCATGACGATTTCTCGCCGAGGGGCCGACGACTCACTCCCCGGTGCGTTGACGGTAACGTTTGGCCTGGTTGGGATCGACGCGCCGCATTTTCTTCAGAAGTTCCTTGGTGTCGGGCGCGTCCACATCTGGACGGCGCGGCCCAGACTCATCGGTTTCCTTCTTCTCCCACGGGGCCGGGGAGTTGGGCCGATGTATGCGCTCCGGAAACTGTGCGTTTCGGTCGGACATTCGACTATCTCCGAATCATTTCCAAGTTGCGTAGTAATGTCGCCACATCCGCCGCTTTGTCAATGGCTGCATTATAGCGGGCGACGTCTTCATCGTCAAAAACATTCAAAAGCCGCACCACCGATTCGTGTTCGTTCTCGCCGAAGGCGATCTCGTCCCACTGTACGGAACTCATTTGCTTGGCGAATTTCTCGATGCACCGCCCGCGGAAATAGGCCCGCGTGTCACGGGGCGGCTCGTGGATCGCCCGACGCACGTCGTCGTCTTTGATGAACCGCTGGATTTTGTCCTGCCGCATCAACTCGGCGTACAGGCCCTCCTCCCGGCGCACGTTGTGGTATTCGAGATCGAGCGACTGCAGCCACGGGTCGTCCCAGGAGAGTTTTTCCGCCTCGACAAAGGCATCAAGCATCCATTTCTTTGCCACCCAATCCAGCCGGTCCCGACACAACATCGGGTCGCGTTCCAAATCCGCCAGCGCCTGCTCCCAGGTCATGAGCACCCAATCGGTTTCCTCGTCCCGGCCGCCCAAATGTTTCCGCGCGGCAACCAGATACTGGCGCTGAATATCGACCGCTCCAATCGAGCGCCCGCCTATCAGTGGGACCGTGGTTTTGACGCGCGGGTCGCGCGAAATGGCTTTCAACGCCGCGATCGGATCCGTCAGCTCAATGTTCAACGGGCACAAGCGCGTTTCCAGAAGATCGAGCACGAGCGAGGTGGTGCCGATCTTGAGCGCGCCGGAAATCTCACTCATGTTGGCGTCGCCGATGATGACGTGTAATCGGCGGTACTTGTCGCTGTCGGCATGAGGCTCGTCGCGCGTGTTGATGATGGGACGCCGGTTCATCGTGTCGATGGACACGAGGACGCTGAAAAAATCGGCTCGCTGACTGATTTGGTACACGCCAGTTGGTGCGCCGTCCTCATTTTCGATCCCGACCTTGCCCGCGCCGGCCACGATCTGCCGCGTCACCAGAAAGGGAGTAAGCCCGCGGATGACCAGGTCGAACGGAATGTCGCGGTCCATTAAATAATTGTCGTGGCAGCCGTAACTGTGGCCGACGAAGTCGGTGTTGTTCTTGTAGACCTTCACGAGACCGCCCGACGGGTGCAGGTTGCGCCGCCGCACGCACTCCTCAATGATGCGCTCTCCCGCCTTGTCCTGCGCGATGATGTCGCACAGACGCTTGCATTCGGGCGTGGCGTACTCGGGATGGGCGTGATCGTTGTAGTAGCGCGCGCCGTTGGAGAGAACCAGGTCGCTTTTGATTTCCTGAAAACTGAGTTTGCGATTCTGGTCCTGGACGAAGTATTTCGCCTCGTCGAAATCCTGCATCAATTCATCGACGCGAAAACCGCGCACATCCTGATGCGGATCTTCCAGATTGTAATCCCACTTCAGCGCGGAATCCTTGGCGGGCGGCTCGACCTGGGTGTAGCTGCGAACGAGGTTAATTGACTCGGCCACCACGTCCACGCTATCGAGTCCATCGACGGTAATCCCGTATTCGGTTTCAATGCCCAGGGTGCGTTGCATGGCTGGCAGGGCGCGCGCGTCCCGCTACGTCCTCAGACAACCGCGCTGACTCCTCTCGACCGCGCGCCCGTGACGGGTCGAATCGGAGAAACCTTCACGACATTCTCGGGATCGTAATCCAGCAGCATCAACCAGTCTTCCGTGATGTCGGTGGGCGGGAAGATGTCGTTCTCGGCGTATTCCAGCTCCAGCGACCGCAACAGGTCCGCCTCGCTGATGCCTTCATCCTTCTTCGAGTCAATGCTGCGTTTGATGGCCATTTCCTTGGCGCGTTCGACGATACTGGCAATGATCGCGCCGCTGACCAGGTCGCCGCGGTACAGCGCCGCGTTGCGGCCACTGCGCAACTGCACTTCCAAAAAACGGTTCTCGTCGCGATGCGCAAACAAGGCCTTGACCACGGAATCCACCAGGGCAGCCACCGCAGCCTTCTGGTCTCCCCCATGCACTTTCAGGAGTGCGGAATCAACCGGCAGGTCTTCGGTCAAATAGATCGAGAAGATCTCATGGGCGCCGTCCTTGTCGGGACGGTTGACCTTGATCTTGCGGTCGATGCGCCCGGGGCGCAGGATCGCCGGATCGATCAAATCGGCGCGGTTCGACGCGAGGATGATGACGACATCGTTGAGCGACTCGATGCCGTCCATCTCGGAGCAGAACATCGGCACGAGCGTCGAGAGAATGTTGGCGTAACGTCCCGCGCGGCGCGTGCCGAGAATCGATTCCGCTTCATCAATGAACAGGAATGGCATGTAACCCTGTTTGCGCTTCTCGCGGGCGATGGCAAAAATCTCGCGCACGATACGCTCGGATTCGCCGACCCACATGTTGAGGATTTCCGGGCCTTTCACGTTCAGGAAGCATTCCTTCATGTCGTGGCCGGTTTGCTCGCGCAATTGTCGGGTCAAATTGAAAGCGGTGGCTTTGCCGATAAGCGTCTTGCCGCAGCCCGGCGGGCCGTGAAGCAGGAAACCTTTCGGGCGCGCGTAGTGGAAGCGGTCGAACAGATCGGGGTGCAACAGCGGCAGCTCGATGGCGTCCTTGATGGCCTGGATGGCGATGGTCTGGCCGCCGACACGCGTCCAGGGCAGTTCGGGCACCTCTTCGAGGTAAAACTCCTGTTTGTCAGAGGACGCGAGCAGCTCGACCGCAACGCGAAACGCCGGGTCGATGCGAATTTCATCGCCCGTTTTCATGTTGGCGTTGAGCAGATCGGTGGAGCGCTGCAGGATGACCGAGTGCAGTCCGTGCTCCTGGCCGACGCGGAGGCGGCCGTCTTTCAACACATCGGTCACTTTGCCAACGGGTCCGGAATTATCATAGCCGAGGTCGCCAACGACCACGTAGGCCTCGTTGACCAGCACGCGCGTGCCGACCTTCAAGCTCTGGGTCTCAATGCGCGGATCGACGTTGGAATAGTAATCATGGCCCCCGACCGCCACGTGCGCGATGTCCTTCTTGGGAAAGCCGAGGAATGTGCCGATGCGGTTCGCGGGCGAAGTGACCTTCTTGATGACTTCGTCCATCTTCTCGATGGCCGCCCGGGCTTCCGAGAGAGTCAACTCGTGTTCTTGAATTTGCTGGCGGAGACGGAACAGGTCGAAGCGTGCCGCGTCACCCTCCGGCAGTGTCGCCAGCAGTTTGTCCACCAACTCGATCGGTGTGGACTCCTGTCGTCCAGCCCATTTGTCCGAGAAATCCAACGGCCCTCCCGGAGGTGTGGGCTTTTTATACCCTGAATGGTCGCTCATTCCGTTTCTCCACGCGTAGCCTGCGTCCGTACTCCCTAGTATACTGCGAATGAAACGAGACTGCAAATCGAAGGCATCAAACGTGCCAAAACACGGTGAAAGAACCGAGTGAAATTCGTCAAGCGGATAGTCGGTAGGGCTGGCGCCGATGTCTGTCTTAGCGGTTGTTTGGAGTCGCCGTGTCCGCCGGTTGGCGGTAAGTGCGACCGCTGCGATACAATTCCAACCGAGCCTCGTACTCCCCGACCAACTTCGACTGCCCGCCGGAGCGAGCCAGTTCGACGGCCTTCTGGGCGGTGGCGATGGCGTCGCTGAATCGACCAGCCGCGGCATACGCGACCGCCAGGGTGTCGAGGTATCCAGCCCGGCGGTCACTGGTAAGTTCGCACGCCCGCTGTGCCAGACCCACGGCTCGGACCGCGTCGCCTCTTTCCGCCGGCGTGTGCGTGGCCAGCAGCCAGGCCAGATTGTTGTAGGCGTCGGCAAAATCGGGCTGGAGCCGCAGTGCTTGCCCGTAGTGTCCAATGGCCTCTTGCACCTTGCCGGCTTGAAGCAACACATTCGCCAGGTTGTTATGAGCCTCGGCGTAATCGGGCTTGATTCGCAGGGCCTGCTCATAGTGCTCGATGGCCTCCGGCACCTGGCCCGTCCGCGCCAACGCGAGCCCCAAATTGTAGTGCGCGTCAGCGTAGTGGGGATTGATCCGCAGTGCCTGCTCGTAGTGGCCGATGGCCTCCTGCACCCGTCCCGCCTGGAACAAAGCATTCCCCCAATTCCTTTGAGCCTGGAAAAAATCAGGCTTGAGACGGAGCGCCTGGTCCCAATGACTGATCGCCTCCTGCGGCCTGCCCAGCAGGAGCAAGGCGACCCCAAAGCTGTTGTGCGCGCCAGCATAATCGGGCTTGAAGCGCAGTGCCTGCTCGCAATGCCAGATGGATTCGTTCAATTCGCCCTTATCATTCAGCAGGGTACTGAGATTAGTGTGCGCCATCCAACACTGGGGGTTCTTCGTCAACGTGTCGCGCCAAAGGGTTTCCACATCACGGTAGATGTGCGCCTGTCTCCACGTGAGCGCCCCCAGGGACAGGAGTGCCACGGGGACTGCCACCACTCCAATCTGCCGGCCTCGTGGTCCAGCCCGGTCGCAAACCATCGCGCCCCCGCTCGCGACGACGGCGATCAATC
>Ga0187875_10001994_pt1 | contig 15391 bp, 17 predicted proteins | sample June2016WEW_17_1_2_FD_132978 | JGI IMG/M metagenome (GOLD analysis project Ga0187875, IMG submission 132978) | Peatland microbial communities from SPRUCE experiment site at the Marcell Experimental Forest, Minnesota, USA - June2016WEW_17_10 | ecosystem: Environmental > Terrestrial > Soil >... | reverse complement strand
TGTTCTGATCCAGATTCAGGAAAGAAATCGCGGTCATGCTGCCGAGATGGAGAGCAGCTTGCCCTGCCTGCAATTCCGCGCGAGAGTTTTGGTCGACCCAGAGTTTATCGCCGATGGTCATGGGGCGATTCTTGGCAGCCGCACCCCAATCGCCGGTACCGCCGGGCTGAAGAGAAACTGAACCGTCAGTGAAGCTGATACGGGCAACCTTGGATGGCGGATCCTGGGTGTCGTCGGCACTGGGTCCGACATCGCCGGTGGGAGCATTGGAAATGTTTTGCTGATCTTGCGCCCTGAGAACAGGCGACAGCAAAAAGAGAGAAGCGGCCAGACACAACAGGAGCGAGGTGGTGCTTTTTGCAGAAAGGTTGGCCTTCATAGCGTTTTCCCCTGAGGAGACCCGGCTTGGGTACCTGGGTCCCGGAAACCTAAACCCATTATGGCTCGGATTGGGTTCCCATGGGATAGAACCCTGAAAGAGGAAAGAAGTTGCCATAGAGGAATGAGGATAAGGGGAGGCGAGGAGGGGGTCCAGATTAGAAGTACTAGTACTATAAACATCTTGCCCGGAATCTGTCCTTTAGGCCAGCATAGCTTTGCCGGGCCTTTCCCTACACTAACGCCTTGAAGGCGCATCCGCGCTCTGGGAGAATCGCATGCTCATGAAACGTGTGCTTTTGGGGTTGGCCACGCTTACGGTAGTTTTCGCAGTTTCTGCGAAAGCGCAGACATGGAGGCAAGTTGGACCTCCGGGCGGAACCGTCATTACACTGGCGGCAGATCCAAATAATATCAATAGCCTGTATCTGGGAACGGCGGACGGGCACGTGTTCACCTCGAGTGACGAAGGTGGGCACTGGGAATTGCTGAGCCGAATCGGCTCCGGGCAGGATGACGTGATCACGCACATCATTGTGGACCCGCGAGATGCGAAGCGCCTCTATGCCAGCACGTGGACGCTGTATTCGGGCGGCGGCGGAGTCTACCGCAGCGATGACAGCGGACATACGTGGAACATTATCGGACTGGCGCACGAAACGGTGAGAGCACTGGCGCAAGCGCCAACGGATCCGAAGCTGCTGCTGGCCGGAGCGTTGAGCGGCGTGTATCGCTCGACGGACGAAGGCGCGAGCTGGGAACGAATCACGCCGGTGAATCATCCGGACCTGCGGAATTTTGACTCGGTGGCGTTCGATCCGAAGGATACCAACATAATTTATGCCGGGACGTATCACCTGCCGTGGAAGACGACGAATGGCGGCAAGGACTGGTTCCCCGTGGTGAAGGGCATGATTGATGACTCCGACGTGATGAGCATCATCGTGGATCCGGCGAACGTGGATAACGTGCATGCGACGGCGTGCTCGGGGATCTATCACAGCGTGAATGGCGGGCAACAGTGGGTGAAATACACGGGTATACCTTCGGTGTTTCGGCGCACGCAGTTGATCCGCATGGATCCGAGCAATGAAAGCGTTCTTTATGCCGGGACGACCAGCGGATTGTGGAAGACAGTGAATGACAAGGACTTCAAACGCGTGTCACCGGGCGACTGGATTATCAATGCGCTGATCATCGACAAACAGAATCCACAGAAAATCATTATCGGAACGGAGCGCCAGGGCGTGCAGATCAGCACGGACGGAGGCGCATCGTTCACCTCCGCGAACAACGGTTTCCAACACCAGCATATTTCGGATGTGGCGCTGGATCGCGAACACCCGGAACGGACGCTGGTGGTGCTGACGTTTGACAGTGACGCTTTCCTGGCGACCAAGGATGGCGGAACTTCCTGGACGACCCTGGGACCGGGGTTGAAGCGCACGGAACTGCGTCACGTGTACGCGGCACCGACGGGGTGGTGGGCGACGCTCACCAATGGCGGATGGATGAAGTACGACGATGCGGCGCACAAGTGGGTTCGCGCGGGACTGTATGTTCCAGACCCGGCTAGCGTTGCCGTGGCGAAAACGACCAAGGGCAAGAAGGGCACGACCCCGAAGGCAGCGCCGAAGCAGGCTGGTCCGCAGTTCACGGCGTATCTGGTGAATGGCATGGCGTTCGGCAGTGAAGCGTGGTACGCAGCAACTGCCGGAGGCGTGCTGGTTTCGAAGGACCACGGAGCCACGTGGAAGGCCGTCAGCAAGGATGCACTGACGCGGCAACCATCGCAATCGGTGGAAGTGGCCAGCGACGGCAACCAGATCTGGGCCATCGTGGAACGGAATCTGATCTACTCGAGCGACAAGGGCGAGACCTGGGATGCCAGGGAACTCGCGTTTGCCACCGCGGGAAACCTGAAACTTCACAGCGTGGACGACAGCACGCTTTTCATCACGTCGAATATGGGCCTGTATGGCTCGCGCGACGCGGGGAAGACGTGGAACCGCACGGATGTGCGTGAATTGTCGTTCCAGTCGGTTGCGGGTACGGACAAGGCACTGGTGGTGTCTCTGCAAAAGCAGGGCCTGCTGGCTTCGTTCGATGGCGGAAAGTCCTGGCAGCACATGGACGATGCGCTCTCGCAAGGATACTTCCCGGTGATACGGACGCGGCGCGACGGTTCGTTGGTGGCGGTTTCCGCTACCGAGGGCATGTTGAGCCTGGATCCGAATGCACGGGCAGCGAGTGCTTCCAAGGGCCCGGGGATGAAGTAGGAAAACTCCTAGTTCCCTTTTCTTTTATGGGCGTCCCGGTTTGGCCGGGGCGCCCATTTTATTTTTGGCGGGACATTCTTGACGAGTCGGATCATTGCTGGGATGCAGATGGGGAAGAAGTGCAAAGGTCATGGTGGTGCGCTGCATTACACGGCCCCAATCGCTCAGCAATCGTGCCCCGATCCCTCCACTGCGTGCCGCAAACGGCGCGGCACTGCGCTCGGGATGACGACAAAAGCGCCCGCCTCAGAAGGCGGCCGCTACGAGGGCAGGAGGAGATCCAACTATTTCGGGTAGTGATTGCCGCCGATTTGGTAGCCGACACCTCGGATGGTGCGGATGAGAGGACGGTCGGAGCCGGCATCCACCTTTTTGCGCAGGTAATTGATGTAAACATCCACGACATTGGTGATGGAATCGGAGTGCAGGCACCAAACCTCTTCGATGATGGAATTTCGGGAGACAGGACGGCCGGAGTTGCGGAGGAGATAATCCAGCAGGGAATATTCCTTGGGACTCAGTTCAATGGAGCGGCCATTGCGGCTGACTTTATGAGAGACGCGATTGACTTCCAGATCCTCGAAGTGGAAGGTTTCCGAGGCGGGGCGATTGCGGCGGCGGAGCACCGCGTGAACGCGGGCGAGGAGTTCGGCGACGGCGAATGGTTTAACGACGAAGTCGTCAGCGCCGGCATTTAGACCGCGAACGCGTTCTTCGACAGCGGCGGCCTGGGAGACCAGGATAACGGGAGTCTCCGGCCAGCGGCGCTGGATGGTGCGGAGAAACTCGAGGCCCGGAATGCCCGGAAGATTCAGATCCAGGAGCACGAGATCGAACGGAGTCTTCTCTGGTAGATCGGAAATTTGATTGCCGGCGGAGGCAAGTTGCACGGTAAATTGTTCCTGCTGGAAACGCGACAAGAGAAACTCCGCCAGAGAGGCATCGGCCTCAGCGACAAGAAGGCGCATGATAATTCACACAAACTAACTTTCTGGAAGGGGATACAGCGAGTTTGGACGCTAGGGAGAGAAGTGTCAAGAAAGGCCCCATGGGGAGCGTCCGAAAGATTACGGGCCACGCGGCTTAGCGGGGGCAGCGGAAGAGGGAGAAACGGCGGGAGGGTTGGGCGCAGGGCTGATGAGCGGCCCGGGAGTAACGAAGGGCAATCTTTCTCCAAACATGGGATTGAGGATGACGACATCAATTCGGCGGTTGCGCGCGCGGCCGTCGGCGGAGTCATTATCGGCAACGGGATGAAATTCGGCATAACCGGCGGCGGAAAGGCGCTCCGGATCGACGTGATAGCGATCGATGAAAAGGCGCACAAGCTCTGTGGAACGAGCGGTGGAAAGCTCCCAGTTGGAAGCAAAATGAAGATTATGGATGGGAACGTTATCCGTGTGGCCTTCGATGCGCATACTCTCCGTGCGGGGGACGAGAACAGCGGCGAGGCGGTCCAGGGCGCCCATAGCGGAAGGGCGCAAAGTGGAAGAGCCACTTTCGTAGAAGCCCATTTCGCGCAAGCTGACGATTAATCCCTCTTTGCGGGTTTTGATGTCGACCACACGCTTCTGAATTTCGGGGGAGAGGGCTTTTTCCAGTTCCGCCTGAACGTCCTTCAGAGGGGCGGTTGGGGCCGGGGGCCCAAGGATGCCCTTCATGGGTTGCACAACGTGCTCGATATCCGTGGTGCGTTCGACGTTTTCGACGGCCTGGACGTTCGAAAAGGGAATGGGTTCGGATTCACTCAAGGGAACTTTTGTATTGGAGGTGTCAAAGACACCGAGTTCCTGGAAGGCCACTTGAATGGCCATGGCCAAGCGGCCAACGCGGCGTTTGTCGACCTGCGCAGAGGAATACATCACGACGAAAAAGGCGAAAAGAAGAGTGATGAAGTCTGCGTAGCTCACCAGCCAGCGGTCGTGGGAAATGTGCTCTTCCTTTTTCTTGCGGCGGCTCATGCGTTCCTCGCGGCGGCGTTGTCCTGATTGGCTTCGGCGAAGAAGCCAAGCAGCTTGGTTTCCAGCATGCGGGGATTCATGCCTTCAAGAATGGAGATGACGCCCTCCAGCATCATTTCGCGACGGATCTGTTCCTGACGAATGCGAATTTTGATTTTCCCGGAAGCGGGCAGAAAGAAGAGGTTGGCGGAGCCGACACCGTAAATGGTGGCGACGAAGGCCACGGCGATGCCGCGCCCAACTTCCGTAATGTCATCGAGGTGCTGCATCACCTGAATCAGGCCGAGCACGGCGCCAATAATGCCGATGGTGGGAGCAAAGCCTCCGGCGGACTCGAAGACGCGCGGGAGGTGCTCTTCGTGCTCGCTCTGGTTATCGAGTTCCAATTCCATGATTTTGCGGATTTCCTGGGGTTCCGTGCCATCCACGGCGAGCATCAGGCTTTTTTTCAAGAAGGGGTCTTGGATGCTTTCCAGTTCGTTGTCCAGGGAAATGATGCCTTCCTTACGAGCCTTCTGTGCGTAGCCGACGATTTCGCGGATGAGGGCATTGGGATCAATAGAGTTGTCCACAAAGACCTGGCCGAGACGGCGTGTTGCGGCGAAGACGACGCGCAAGGGAAATTGGATCATCACCGCGCCAAGGGTCCCGCCAAAGACGATGATGGCGGCGGTCGGCTGAATAATCTGGGCGATGCGACCGCCTTCCAGAATGAGTCCAAGCAGGATGCCACCGATGGCAACGGTCACACCCAAAAGGCTGCTTTTGTCCATACCGTCCTCAGGTTGTACCAGAGCCCTCAGAAGAGGGGAGCTGAGCGGTCGAGGATGCAACGGGCGCATCCGTCAAAATGGGGGTAAGCCCAGCCAGGATGGCTCTGCGAAAAGCTATGACACGTTCCAGGACTTGTTCCGTGGTTTCGCGAACGATGATCTTTTCGCCAGTGACCAGCGTCAAGACGGTGTCCGGAGAATTCTCGACACACTTGATCAAGTCGGAGTTCACGATCAACGGATTGTTGTTAAGCCGGGTTAGTTTAATCATCGCTGAACGCCTTTGTTTGCCATGGCAGTGTGCCGCACAACGCCCCACAAGAGCTTATCGGCGGAATTGGGAGGGAGTTAAGGGGGAGTGTTGGAAGGGTCGAACATTAGACAATTCTTTTGGAGCGGTTCTTGCACGTGAGGGGAGCTGGGGTGGTGGATCTGGAGGGGTGACAGAACGAGAGAACGGAGGACCTTTGGGAGGAGAGCGGAGTTGTGGGGTTTAAGAATTAACTCGACGCAGGAGACTTCAGAGCGGGAAGGTCGTTTCGTTTTGGCACTGTGGGCACCAGATGTACTGTCTGGGAGTTCACACACTAGTTTTCGTTGCCGTGAACTCCACGACGATCGCCGGTAGCAACCTGATTCACCATGCACAGGAAGTCGGACCCGACAGGGGGGAGTAGAAAGCCTGAAGGTTTGTCCGGCGGTCTCCGCGGCGGATGGACGCGTATCGAGAGGCCGGTTCCTTTGTTAGATGCTGGAGAAGCCGGCAGAAATGCGGATGGCAGGAACGGTCAAAAAAACTAGCCCGGGGATCCGAGCCAGAATAGGGAGAGTTATGAGCAATCGGAAAGAGCACTACATCCTGCTGGAGCGCGATGGAGTGATCAATCGCCGCACGGTAGGAGGTTCCGTTTCGTCCTGGAATCAATTCGAGTTTTTGCCGCGCGCGCTTGAGGCGTTGCGCTTGTTGGCGCAGCACCGCTTCACGGCACTGGTGGTCTCCAATCAGGAGTGTGTTGGCAGGGGGCTGTTGAGTTCTCACGAGCTGAGCTACATCACCAGCCGCTATCTGCTGGAAGTGGCGTTGGAGGGCGGGGAAATTGGAAAGGTATACTACTGCATGCATAAGGAATCGGAGGGTTGCATGTGTCGAAGGCCCATGCCGGGCTTGTTGCAACGAGCGATGGAAGAGCACGGGCTGCTCCCCGCGGTGACCTACATGATCGGAAGTACACCCGAGGATATGGAAGCAGCGGCAAGGGCTGGATGTCCTGGAATCCTGATTCGCCGCGCCGCGTTTCACAACACGGAGTCGCCCAAGGAAGCGGGCTATGAAGTCGCCGGGAGCTTGTACGAAGGGGTGGATCGCGTGATTCAACGAGTGTCGCGCGGGCAAGAGATAGCGGGGCAAGAGAGATTCGCCTTGCAGCGAACAAATGCAAATGGAGAAAAGCCACCCTGGCCGAAGCGCAGCCGAGGCACTACGGCATAACATTGATAAGTAATCGAGGCATAAAGCGGTGGGAAGAGAGCGATGCCGGAGGGCTCAGAATGTGGGCCCCCGGTGCTCCCAAAAAGTCCAGAAATGGGGCTGAGGAATGGAGTGGAGGGCGCCGGGGCGGCCGAAAACACAAGATAAGTGCTGTGGAATCAATGTGTTGCTGATGGTAAAGCCTTTCTTGCAGAAGCCGATATAGAGGGTGAATACGTTGGCTGATCCGTAGCGACGTGCGAGCCACCAGGGACTGTTAAAGGGTTCAAGCCCCGCACCAAGGCTCCTCGGACGCCAAGCGGAACACAAAGCAACGAAAGGAGCCTTACCACAATGATTAGTCTTCTCAATAACATCTCGGCTTTGGAAGCGCAGAACCAGTTGAACGTGACGCAGAGTAAACTGCAGAACACTCTGTTCCAACTCTCTTCTGGTCAGCGAATCAACAGCGGTGCTGACGACGCGGCAGGCCTCGCAATCGCGAACGGCTTGCAGGCGAACATCACGGCACTGACGCAGTCGGGACAAAACGCGAACAGCGGCGTCGGCCAGTTGCAAGTGGCTGATGGAGCGCTGGCACAGGTCACCACACTTCTCAACCGCGCTGTGACCCTGGCAACAGAGTCTTCCAGCGGCACCGTGTCGAACTCACAACGCGGCGCGCTGCAGGCAGAATATTCGCAGATCAACCAGGAAATCAACAGCATCGGGAGTTCGACGAACTACAACGGCACGGCGGTATTCACTGCGGCGCAACAGAGCGTGTTCCTCAGTGACGGTGCGAGCAACAGCACGATCCAAACGAGCACCAACCTGCTGTCCGCGGCTTCCCTGGGGTTGGCCTCGGGAACCGTGAACACGCAGACCCCAGCCGTTGCAGCCACGGCGTCGGTGAGCTTCGCTGGTCAACCGGATGTCGGCGAAACGCTGACGGTCGGCGCCCAGACGTACACCTTCACGAATGCCGCAGGCCTTGCGGCAGGCAACACGGCCGGCACCAAAGACCTGGTCCTGATTGACGCGAACTCCGCAGCGAATACCGTGGCGAATTTGGCTGCCGCCATCAACAACGGTCCCACTGGCGTTGGGGCCGGAACACTGTACTCCGCTGGCGAGACGGCGAACGTGGCCGTCACGGCGAGCACATCTGGAAACAACATCACGTTCCAGGCAATCACAGCCGGAGCAAACGAAAACAAGGGCGGAAGCGCTGCGATTGCATTAGCTGAAGGCGGGACTGCCAGCGGCAACATCACGGTGCCGGGAGCCGGATTCACGGGCGGCACAAACGTGGTTGCTGGAACTGTGAACATGCCCAACGACCTGAATACGGCGTCTGATGCACAGACGACCCTGACTTATATCAACCAAGCCATATCGGACGTAGCCAGCCAGCGCGGTAACATCGGGGCTGAGATCAACCGGCTACAAGCAGCCAGCAACGTGGAAAGCGTCCAGGTGCAGAACCTGACGTCCGCTGAAGACTCCATCATGGCGGCGAACATCCCGCAACAGGTGACCAACCTGTCTGAATACTCCATCCTGAACCAGTCCGGTATTTCGGCACTGGCGCAGGCGAACTCGGCCCAGCAGAGCATCTTGAAGCTGCTCCAGTAATTCGGCGCAAAGGGACAGCAAAGCGGCGGGCGGGATCCCTTCGGGGATTCCGCCCAAACCGCTATAGGAGGAAGTCATGAAGATCTCACCGGACCCCCCTTCAGGAGCTTCCGTGGATCCTCCAAGTGCAGCGGTCAGTCAGGCAAAGAACGAGCGCGTATCCACAGAATCATCGGTCGCCAGCACGGTAGAGAAAGCAGCCACGAGTGCCGGCACCGCGGTCGTGCCACCGCCGCAACGGCAGACGGACGTGACCTTTAAGAGAGACAGTAATGGACGCATCTACTATGTGGTGTCCGACGCGCAATCGGGCGAAGAGATTCTGGAAGTGCCACCGAAAGCAGTGCGCGAGGTGGGACAGGGGATCGAGGACTATTTGAAACAGGAAGAGTCGAAAAGCAACGCGCATATTGCCGTAAAGGCGTGAGGAGGATAGGAAATGTCAACTTCTGTCAGCCCTCTGTCGTCTCTGACCGATTCGTTGGCTAGTTCGGGATCGAGTACGTCCTCAACCACTACGGGTACAGGACTGGGGCAAGGCATCAATGTGCAGCAGTTCGTGCAGTACGCGGTTGCGGATCAGCAAGCCACGATCACGGCGCTGCAAACGCAGCAGACCACGCTGGGATCGCAAACGGGGGAACTTTCGACGATAGGCACGGACCTGACGAACCTGGATAATGCGGTGGAGGCGTTGAGCGACCCTCTGGGTGCGTTTGCGGCCGAAACTGCGACGTCCTCCAATTCGTCGGTGGTCAACGCGACAGCGTCAAGCACCGCTTCTGCCGCTTCCCACACGATCACGGTCAATTCCCTGGCCACGACATCCTCTTACTATACGAATGCACTTTCGAGCAGCAGTTCGACAATAGCGAACGGCAGCTTCCAGATTCAGGTGGGCTCGAATGCGCCAGTCACCGTCACTGTGAATTCCAGTAACGATACCCTAAGTCAACTCGCCGCCAGCGTCAACAGCCAGAACATTGGTGTGACTGCCAGCGTGATTCAGGACGCCACGGGTTACCGCCTGGCGCTGGTGAGCGATACTTCGGGCGCACCAGGTGACATCGCGGTATCCAGCAACACCGGCACGGGACTAAGTTTCACCAAGGCGGTGACGGGGAGCAATGCGTCCCTGGTCGTGGATGGCATTCCGATCAGCAGCGCGAGCAATACGGTGAGCAACGTGATCAATGGGGTGACGCTGAACCTGGGATCCGCCGCGCCGAACTCGTCGGTGGCCGTCAACGTGAGCCCGGATACGTCCCAGGCCACCAGCGCGATCAACAACTTCGTAAGCGCGTGGAACACACTGATAACGGAAATCAATGGTCAATTCAGCGTTGCGTCGGATGGCACGGGAGGCGGGGTCCTGGACGCAGACAACTCTCTGCAGCAGGCACAGAGCATGCTGCTGAGCGCTATATCGTATTCGGTTGCCGGTAACAACGGCATGGTGAACCTGGCGAGCATTGGCGTGAATATGAACGACGACGGGACGCTGACGGTGGACAACGGGGCGCTCTCATCGGCCTTGTCGAGTAACTTTTCCGCCGTGCAGAACCTGATGCAGAACGCGACCAGCGGTTTTGCGCAGAACATGGACAGTGTCATCCAGACCATCAACGCGCCCAACACCGGCATCCTCTCGATTGATTCGCAGAGCATCACGAATACTTCGCAGGGGCTGACCGATCAGATCAACGACCTGCAAGCGGCCCTGGCCACCCAAGAGGCGAACCTCACCACCGTATATTCCCAGGTAAACGTGACGCTACAGGAATTGCCGCTGCTGGAAAGCCAGATCAGCCAGCAGCTTTCCGGAATAGGGAGCAGTTCCTAGGGGCAACGATGAACGGACACGATTCGGCATTCGCCTATCACCAGAACACGGCCATCGGGGCTTCTCCGGTGGGCCAGGTGGTTGCACTCTACGACGCAATCCTGCGGGATCTGCACCGCGCGAGCGCAGCCATCGAGGCCAGCCAGATCGAGAAACGGTGCAACGCAATCAACCACGCACTGACGGTGATTGGCGAGTTGCAGGGAGTGCTGGACTTCGAACGCGGCGGCGAGGTGGCCCGGCACTTGAATAGTTTTTACAATGTGACCCGGGCGAAGGTTACGCATGCGGGTGTAACGAGCGCCCTCGATGAACTCAAGGAGCTGATTGGAATGTTCACGCGCATGCGCGCCGCGTGGTCGAAGGTCGAGCGCACGGTGGGAACATCGGAGCCGCCGCCGGAATTCCGCATTGCCTCCAAGCCACAAGCTTCCGTTGCGCAGAATGTCCCCGTGCAGAATGAAGAAGCGCCGGGGCCCAGTGGGCGATGGAGTGCGTGATGGGTGAGGGGCTGCGCCAGACGGTGGAACGCATCAATGCGCGACTTGCGACGCTGATCGAGAAAGCGCGCCAAGCCCTGCGGGGAGAATGCGAGTTCAACGTGGAGAGTGTCCGCGACCTGCGTGGACCGGTGGAGGAGATGGCGCCGATCGTGGCCGAGTGCCACGAACTGCGGCGCGCGCAGCCGGAGATTATTGGCGAGCTTGATCTGTACAAAGTGCACCTGGGGGAATTGCAAACGACGCTCAATCAATTGCGCGTGATGCTACTGGCACGACAAGCCAGTCTGCGATCCGATCAGACGCACGTCAACGCCGTGTCCAAGTGGGCGTTGGCACTCCATCAAACCCGTTAATTCCCTTCTGCGCGCGTGCAGGCGCTGCAAATTACGCGCGGCCTCCCCAAGAAGAGCGAACTGTGAAAAACAGAGAAAGAATCATTAATTGCGTCTGAACGAAGAGGCACACTTCAATTGTTGTCGGCCGGCGGGAGTGGCAATCGCAAAAGCGGCGGCTAGCCGCCGCACTCCAAGCTAGCTGTGAAGAGGGAGAGATAGTGCGGAAATGGGGCGCAGCAGTGCAGCGCCCCTACGTGTTGTGAAAGGGCGCGCGATTGGGGAAGCGGCCGCTAGAAAATCGAGAATCCAGGGGAGAAGCGGAAAGATCAGACTAGGTAGTCGAGCAGAGTCTTCTGGTTGAGGGCTACGCTGGTGGCGCTGAGGGTGGCTTGCTCGGCGAGCTGCGCTTGCGAGTAGTTGGTTGCGACGACGGACAAGTCCGCTCCCTCCAGCGTATCTTCCTGCTGGGAGAGATTCAATTGGTCCTGGTTCAAAAACGATTCGCTCAGATTGATCTGGTTGAGGGCATTGCCGTAGGTGACACGCTGCACGTCCAATTGGGATAAGGCACTTTGCACTTCGGTGACAGCCGCGGGCATGTTGGTGCCAGTGTTAAGAGCAGTGTAGAGATCCTGCAAAGCGCCGAGCACGCTGCCGGCGGCATTTTGAAAAAGCTGATCGCCGGGCACATTGGCAGTGATGGAATTTCCCTGGGAGATCTCGACCGAGGAGGTATTGGGATTTCCATGATACGCGATCGCGCCGGTTGTGGCGTCCTGCGTAAAAGGTTGTGTGTTGACGTTTGTTCCGCCGAAGAGATAAGCGCCCTGATACGTAGTATTAGCCAAACCGATGGTCTGGGTCAGCAAGCCCTGGACCTCGGTGGCGATGGCCTGACGATCCGAGGAGCTGAGCGTGCCCGTGGCGCCCTCCGTGCCGAGACTTACGGCTTGCGTGAGCGCCTGCACGACGTTGCTGAGAGTGGAATCCGCGGTTTGAAAACGTCCCTGGAGGGTGGTGATGTTCTGGAGAAACTGGGCGTCCTGGCCGGACTGGTCGTGGGTCAGGACGATGGCGGCAGTGGCAGCGGGATTATCGGAGGGGTTGTTGACCATGCGCCCGGTGGAAATTTCTTCCGTAGCAGTGGTTTGGTTCGACTGGCTCTGTTGAATGCTCGCCAACAGGTCAGGGAGAAGATCGGGATTTACGCGGACACTCATGCCGGGTTCACCATATTGATCGTGGTCTGCAGGAGAGTGTTGATAACCGTGGCGACCTGCGCGGAGGCCTGGTAGGCAGTCTGGAAGCGCATGAGGTTGGCGGCTTCTTCGTTAATGTCCACACCGGAAACGCCGCCCTGCAGATTCTGGAGCTGCAGGAGAGTCTGGCTGCCGGCCTGCTGAGTGGATTGCGCGGTGGAAACGTCATTGCCGATTTTGAAGACGAGATCGGAGTAATAACCGAGGGGCGTTTGGCCAGCGACGATGTTGTTGTTCTGCAAAGCCAGGAGCGCATTCGCGTTGGAGTTATCGCCGGAGTTGGTGGGGCCCGCGGTGCCGCTGGCGGCAATCAGCGAGGGGTCCGTGATGGCCACGCTCAGGCTTGCCGCAGAACCGGCGACTTGCGTGAGAGGAGTGAATAAGCTTCCGCCGGGATTGCCGTTGAGATCGAAGCCCTTGGTGCTCTGAGTGTTAACGGCGGTGGAGAGATTGTAGGCGAGGGTGTCGAGGGAATTTTGCACCGAGGGAATTTCCTGATCGCGAATCTGGATCTCTCCCGCCAAGGCGCCACCACTGATTTGCGAAGTGATGTCGGAACCGTTGTCATAAACGTCTTGAAAACCGGTGGTGGTGTTGGCTTGCGTCGTCAGTGCGAAACTCTGGTTTCCGACAACGAGCGGGGAACCAGCGGAAGTCGTTAGTGTGAGGCCGTTACTACCGGCATCTACCTCAGAGACGTCAATATAGTTGGAGAGCTGATTGATAAGCTGCTGGCGCTGGTCCTCGAAAGGGCCGGCGTTCTCACCAGTCTTAGTGGCGCTGACAACCTGCTGATTGACCTGCGCAATTTGCGCGGTGAGGCTGTTGATCTGGCTGACGGACTGCTGCACGGAAAGATCGGCATTGCGCTGGAGGGTAGTGAGATTGTTGGCAGTCTGATTGAAGGCCGTGGCGAGATTCTGCGCGGAGGTGATGACATTCTGGCGCGTGGTGAGATCACTGGGATCAGAAGCCAGTTGCGAGAAGCTATTAAAGAAGTTGGTGAGCGGCGTCTGCAGGCCGGTACCGGCGGTCTCATTGAAGAGTTGCTGAATCTGCTGCCCGGATTCAAGGAAAGCATTCAGCTGGCCCTGTTGCTGGGTCTCCTGATTGACGCGCACATCGAGGACGGAGTCGCGAAGACTGGAAACGCTGCCAAGCTGGACACCAGTGCCAAAGGTGAGCGACCCGAGTTGGACGGTGGGAGCTTCCTCGAGGTTTGGAACCTCACGGGAATAGCCAGGCGTATTGGCATTGGCAATGTTGTTGGTAGTGGTCTCGATGGCGCCCTGTTGCGCGAGCATGGAATTCACCGCGATATTCAAACTTGCAGATAGTCCGCCCATGGTTATGCCTGCTCCTGAAGTTCAGCGCGCTTCGCGGTCTGGAGAAGCGCGGTTTCCTGATAGGTGCCTTCAAAGGTGCGCAGAGAATAAAGCAACGCCAGGATGGTGCGCTGGGAACGGCGCAGCATAGCCTGGTGCACATCATTCAAGCCCCTGGCGTTGGCTTGAGCCTGATGCAGACGGTCCAAAGCACTCTCGAGCTGCGCATCCGAGTCATCGGCAGCCTGGCCGCCGCGCAACCGCAAATGCGCCGCGCATTGATACTCGAGGCGTTCGACCTGTTCATCGAGGGCGCGTATTTCGCGGCAGAGTTGCTGTTGCTGGGCGACCTGAGATTCCAGGGCGTCAATGTCGAAGGAAACAATGGCGGTGCGTGCGGCGGCGAGAGTTTTAGAGAGAGAATCCAGCAGGGTGATGCGCAATTCAAGGAGTTCCAGGTAGCGTGTGGTTTCGTTGTTCATGCGCTAAGCCCGCTCATCCAATTGGTGCGTTTCGTTTTCCTTCACCAACTCCTCGACAGAGCCATTTACCGGTGCCGGCGCGCTGGTGTGCACGTGCTTGGGAGGAGCAGACTGCTTCTCGCGTTCTCCGCGATCCCGGTCCCCGGGTCGCAGTGGCTCCAAACGAGACGTGGGAGCTGGCCCAAGGTCATTCATACTTCCCTACCTCGACTCGCTAGGCCTTGGAGGTCTGGCGAGTCTGATCCGACAACATGGCGTCGGCGACTTTCTGGCTATCGGGTTGGTACATTCCGCTACTCACCTTTGCCTGAAGAGGCGCGACCCGGTCCACGCGCACTTCGGGCAGGTTGGCAACTTGGGTGGTGAGTTGCTGGATTTCGCTGTGTTTGCTGGATAGCTGAACGGTATCGCCAGTGGAGGCGCTGCTGGCGACCCCGCTGCTGGCACCCGATTGCGCGCGCGTAACGCTGGCTTTAGTGTCCTTCACCCGGTCGTTCTGGGGGCCACCGGTGGACTGGATTGTGGGGTCGATTTTCATGGCCGAACTCCTTGCCGTGCTACCGTCGGAGACTCAGAGGAAAATATGAGCGTCTGGAGTACCGATCGGCCAAAGCTGAGAAAAGCTTAATGCAAGGCTGTGCTGTAAAGCTCCTCACCAAGGAATATCGGCAAAAACGCTAGCAACATTAGTGAGATTTAGCCTCCCTAGTTTGCTGTTGGGCGGCAAGCTGCGACTCTAAGTGCTTTATTATCAGCTTTCCGATACCCAAGCCCCCCGCTTTGCCGATGGCATCGGACATGGCCCGAATGCTCATGTCCTCCAAGGTATCGTGGGCAGGGTCCAGAGAATCCTCACTCGGATCGGCAAAAGTCGACTTCATGGATTTCCAGAAGGAGGACAAGAGCATGGATTCAAACTCCCCAGCAGCCTTGAGGAGTTTTTGCTCCTTTGGGGTGAGGCTCTTCGGTCCTGTTGAAGATAAAGACGGAGTGGGAATGCTCGGGATCGAACTCATAGAACCTCCAAGTCAGCGTTCAGCGCGCCAGCCTGCTTAATGGCCTGGAGGATGGCGATCACATCTCGGGCAGTGGCGCCCATGGTCTGAAGTCCTCGAATGAGTTCTTCGACGGTGGCGCCTTCTTTAAG
>Ga0187875_10001982_pt1 | contig 15426 bp, 14 predicted proteins | sample June2016WEW_17_1_2_FD_132978 | JGI IMG/M metagenome (GOLD analysis project Ga0187875, IMG submission 132978) | Peatland microbial communities from SPRUCE experiment site at the Marcell Experimental Forest, Minnesota, USA - June2016WEW_17_10 | ecosystem: Environmental > Terrestrial > Soil >... | reverse complement strand
GCAGCCGCCCTTGCCTGCCGCTCCAAACGGGCAAAAGCCCGGTCCAGCGCAGCCTCGTCAAATACCGTCAAATTAGGAATCTCTTCATTCATAGGCTTATTCAGCAGGATAAATCACCAAGGGTGCGCCTTATCTCCGCGCCACTCCTCCACCCATCCCCGCACCGTCGCATGATACCCGCTCCACGCACCCCACACACTCTCCGCCCACTCCATTACTCGCGCCTCATGCTCCGCCGGTGTCACGGCCGCTAACACATCCCGCACCGTCCGCTCTCCCATAAACTTCGGCGGCGTCAGCCACGGATAGCTCCTCTTCTTTGCGGAAATCTCCACCATCGCCGCGTTGGCCCGCTCCATCGGCCAGCCAAGCTCCAGCAGCAAGCACAGCCGCGACAAATGCACCCCCACCGAGTTGCGCGCCTGCGCGTTATCCACTCCCGGATGCTGCACCGCATAAGCGTCCACACTCAGCCGGTGCAACCGGTAGTAAGCCTGGTCCTGATACTCTCTCGCCAGCACCTGCCCATAAGCCGCCCAGCAACCCGGAGACGACAGCATGTATTTGTGCACCGGCCCCTCTTCATCCCCAAACTCCGCCCCGCATCCACAACACCGCATCATCCCTCCCCAACTGATCGCCAACTACTGATCACTGACCACGCCCATATGTACGCATAAATCCCCAGGAATCCAACGCAAATTTACACATAAAGACGCATAAACACCCCTCAAATCACACCCATATATACACATACAGCGCCGGGTGTCTTAGGTCTTGCTTTTGAGACCTGGGAAACCTCGTACCTCAACTGGCAACTCCCCCCACGCCGAAGGCAGTTGGCCACACCGCAGGTGGTTGCAGATTATTTCCCCCTCCCGGCGCACAATCAAATCATGAACAAGGTTCAGAGGGCGGGCGCTTTTTTTATTCCCTATTCCCTACTCCCTGTTCCCTGTTTTTCAGGTACCCCCCACCCCCTCCCCTGTGGAAATCATTTTTCGACCCGTCCAATGCTTTTAACTTGCATTATATCAACAACATGCATTTTTGCCCTGTTAACCAATCAGTAACTACAAACCCCCGATTTTGCCCCTTTTTAGCCCCAAAAAGTGCCCTTTTAACCCCAAAATGCCCGCTTTTTCGCCAAAAAAACAACCCCGAAGCATCGCTCCAGGGCCTTTCCGATAACCCGCTAACTAAAACGGCCCCGCAACGCGGAGCCGTTTCGCTAACTTGCTAATGTGCGCGCTGCGCACGCTGTCTTGCTGTCTTGCCCTACTTGCTTTCCTTTTCCGCCGCCAAAGCTAACTTGGCCTGTTCCACCAGCTCGGTGAAACCCTTCGGATCCTTCACTGCGATCTCCGCCAGAATCTTGCGGTCCAGCTCCACTCCTGCTTTCTTCAGTCCGTTGATGAGCTGCGAATAGCTGAACTTGTTCAGCTTGGCCGCCGCCGCGATGCGCACAATCCACAGCGAGCGGAACTGGCGCTTCTTCTGCTTGCGGCCCGTGTAGGCAAACTTCAGGCCGCGCTCAACGGCCTCCTGGGCCGCCTGGTAAAGCTTGGATTTGGTAAGGAAATAACCGCTGGCTCGGTTGAGAATCTTCTTGCGGCGGTCACTCCGCTTGGTACTGCGTTTTACGCGGGGCATATCGATTTCTCCATTTTGCGTTCGGTTGTGCGGCTGGAGGCAGGAGGCCTTCGCCCTTTGCGGGCAGGCTGTAAACCTCTTCACTCGCTTTTATCAAGCCTGAATCTCTCGCCGGTGCGAACGCGTTTCGCATCCAGCGGGGGCCATGTTTTGTTTTGGCCCATCAAAAGCAGCAGCACGAACCCAATCCAAGGGTCCGTCCCGCCGCAAGTGGTCAGGCGTAAGGAATCATGCGCGCTACCTTCTTGTAGTCGCCATCGGAAACCAGCAGGGTTCGGCCCAGCTTGCGTTTCACCTTCGGCGATTTCGAAGTAAGGATGTGCCGCGTCTTCGCCTGGCCCCGCTTGATTTTGCCGGTGCCAGTCTTGCTGAAGCGCTTTTTCGCGCCCGTATGGGTCTTCAACTTGGGCATTCTTTTCTCGTTTCGGAAGGGTGGGTTCACCCATAAACAGTCGCAAAGCAGGGATTTCCTTGCCCTCTTGCGTCCTTAACCAGTATATCGCAATCGGTGGCCGAAGGTACGGGCTTCGATGCAGCGAGACTCTATTCTCAACCGAGAAGCGTCAGGGCACGACTTTACAGCTTGCGGAAAAATGCAAATGGTGGAACAAGAAGTGTCAGGGCACGACTTCAGTCGTGCCGCAAACGCAAATAGAAAACGCGGGGCTTTAGCCCCTGAGGGAATCAGCGCAGCAGCTTACTTCGCCTTCACCTTGGGTGTGGCGTCGGGAGCTGGCGGAGCGGCGGCGGGCTTCGCCTTGGGCGCATCCTGCTTCTTGGCTGCCGCCAGAATCGCGTGCAGAATGGTGCCTTCCATGCGCGGCATGAACTCCACAATCGCCGCGTCGCCCACGTCCTGAATAAGCTTGTTGATGATGTTGTAGCCCAGTTCGCGGTGGGCCATCTGCCGTCCCCGGAAGCGCAGGCTGGCCTTCACCTTGTCGCCGTCGGCAAGAAATTGCAGCACCTTGTTCTTCTTGGTCTGGTAGTCGTGTACGTCTACGGTCACGGAGAATTTGACTTCCTTGACCGTTATCACCTTCTGCTTCTTCTTGGCGGCCCGTTCGCTCTTTTCCTTCTCGTAGAGGAAGCGGCCGTAGTCCTGGATGCGGCAGACTGGCGGAACCGCGTTGGCAGAAACCTCCACCAGGTCGAGACCTCGTTCACGGGCAAGCTTCAGCGCCTCAAAGGGCGCCAGAATCCCCAGTTGCTCGCCATTTTCGTCGATTACGCGGATTTCACGCGCGCGTATCTTCTCGTTGATGCGAATAAAGGACTTTGCAGAACGTTTATCGAGTGCGATGGGCTCCTCCAAAAGTCGTTCCGGCCCGCATCCGGCTGCTGCCGGAATCATTGCGGGCACATGAGCGCAAACTGAGTATAGCATTGGCTCGGCTTATCTGAACAAAGGGTTTATGACAGTTTTCCGCCGGCCTCAGCCTCCAGCGCTCCCTCGGCGTTCAGCCCGGTCACCCGCACCCTCACCAGCCGGTTGGCTTCCAGCTTGCCCTCCAGCTCCACGGGCAAAAAGTTCTCCGTCAACGCCGCGCTCCGGCCACGCGCCTCCAACTCCCCCGGCGTGTGCAGCGTGATAGCCTCCAGCTCCCGCCCCACAAAGCCCCTGCGGTGCGTTTGACTCTTTTGCGCTGCTAGTGCGCGTAAAGCAGCCATCCGCTCAGCGACCGCCTCAGCCGGAACCGGCCTCTCGGCGTGCATCCCCCAGCCGATTGTCGCCGGACGTGGCGAAAACGGAAACAGATGCAGGTAGCCGAAGGGCAGTGCCTGCACCAGCGCCACAGTCTCCTCAAACTCGGCGTCGGTCTCGCCCGGAAAGCCCACCATCACGTCGGCGCCCAGGGTCAGCTCCGGTCCGCAGGCCCGCCTCAGCGCTTCCACCTTCTCCACGTAATGCCACGGACGATACCGCCGGTGCATCCGTCGCAGCACAGCGTCCGACCCCGACTGCAAGGGCAGGTGCGCATGACGCGCCAATCGTACTCCGCCGAATTCTTCCATCAGCCCGATCAGTTCGGCCTCCCAATCCATCGGCTCAATCGAACTGAGCCTCAACCTGTTGAGCGCCGTCTGCTCGAAGATCTCCCGCACCAGCCCTGCAAGCGTCGGCCTGCCAGCGCCTTCGAGGTCTCTGCCCCATCGCCCTAAATTTATTCCTGAGAGCACCAGCTCATTCCCGCCAGCGGCTACAAATCCCTCCACCTGGCGGAGAACGCTTGCAGCGAGCAGACTTTTTGAAGGGCCGCGCGTCTTGGGGATCACGCAAAAGCTGCAGCGGTTCCCGCAACCCTCCTGGATTTTGAGATTCGGCCGGGTTTGCGTGCCGGGCACGATCTGCGTCTCTTCTAGAAACGAGTGTGCGAACCTGTCGTCCGCCCAAACCACCTGCGCCACCTGCGGTGTGGCCAACTGCTCGCTCATCGCTCGCTCGAGGTTTGTTGCAGTTTGTAGCTGTATTAACCCGTTGCCTTCGTGCAATGCCGCGCACCCCAACAGCCTCAAAATAATCTCCGGCGCCAGCGCTTTGTGGCTGTTGCCCACCACGGCGGCCACGCCTTTCTGGCCCGCCAACTCCTCCGGCGCGCGTTGCGCATAGCAGCCGGTCACCACAATCCGCGCAGCCGGGTTTAGCCGGTGTGTCCGGCGTATAAACGCCCGCGCCGCCCGGTCGGCTTCCGCCGTCACGCTGCACGTGTTCACCACCACCACATCGGCCTTGGAGGACTCGCCCTCGCAGAGCCCTGCGGCTCGCAGCCGGTCGCTCACCGCCTCGCCATCCGCGCGTGCCGCCCTGCAACCGAAATTTTCGACCGAATAACTCTGCACATTCCTAGTTTAGAGTGCGTGGAGTCCAACAACAGGTTTATGATGGCAGAAAAAGAAGAATGGTGAGTTATGCATCGACTTGCGAAATGGATTTGCACTCGGCCGCGCCCAAACCTGACTGCGGGAATTGCGCGACTTTTGCTGCTGGGTGTGGTCGCAGGGATGCCGGCCGCCGCACAGACTCTGCCGCGGGTACTTGTATACACCCGTAACTACACCAGCGACGGCAAGGGGTATGTGCACGCCAACATTGCGGACAGCGTGGCAGCCATCAGGAAAATGGGCGCGGAAAAAGGATTTGCGGTAGATGTTTCGGAAGACCCGGTAGTGTTCACTGAAGCCAACCTGAAACAGTACGCAGCCTTGATTTTTTCAAACAGCAACAATGAGGCGTTTTCAAACGATGCGCAGCGCAGCGCCTTCAAACACTACATCCAGGCCGGCGGGGGTTTTGTCGGAATCCATTCTGCATCTGGTTCAGAGCGCGATTGGCCCTACTTCCAGTCGGTTCTGGGTGGCCTGTTTGAGGCCCACCCAAGGATGCAACCGTTTATCGTACAGGTGGCCGATCCGGCCTTTCCAGCGGTCAAAGGTCTTCCGGCGCAGTTTACCTGGACGGATGAATGTTATTTCATCGATCATTTGAACCCCGATATCCATCCGGTTCTGGTAACCGATCGCGCCAGGTTGACCGGGCTCGACGCGATCAAGATCGACGTATCGGCCTTCCCCAATCCTCTGCCTCTGGCGTGGTATCACCAGTTCGATGGCGGGCGAGAGTTCTACCTGGCGCTGGGACACAACAAGGAAGACTATGCGAATCCAATCCTCTACGGGATCATCGAGAAAGGCATTCTGTGGGCCATGGGAATGACAAAATGATTCGTTATACTAGATAAAGAACCTGCCCATCCCAGGACTGCAACTTAAACCATGGAAATATCTACAGCTTCCATCGATTCAAATTCACCATCGGTCACAGCCAAAGGCTCGACCCGCCACATTCTCGGCTTCGTCTATTTCACCTTTGTGGTCTATCTTTCCATCGGGCTGCCGCTGGCCGTCCTGCCGCCGTATGTGCATCTGCACATGGGCTATAGCGCGGCGCTGGCAGGCCTGGTCATCAGCATCCAGTACATCGCCACGCTCGCCAGCCGCCCCTGGGCCGGACGCATCAGCGACCGCGCCGGCGCCAAGGTCTCCGTGCTCTGGGGCATGGGCGCCTGCGCGATGAGCGGAGCGGTGTTGATCGTTGCCGCTGCCCTGCACTCCAATCCCTGGTTCAGCATTTCCATTCTGCTGCTCAGCCGCCTGGTGCTGGGCGTCGGCGAGAGCCTCGGCTCGACCGGCTCAACATTGTGGGGTATTACCAGCGCAGGCCACGACAGCACCGCCAAGGTCATTTCCTTCGCCGGCATCAGCACCTATGGCGCCATGGCGCTGGGCGCACCGCTGGGCGTGGTCCTTGACTCGTTCTGGGGAAATCCGCAGATAGGCCTGGCCTCTATCGGCCTGCTCACTTTGCTTATCTGCGCCTTCAGCTTCGCCCTGGCCAGTCGCAAGAGCCCTGTCCCGGTACACCCCGGCGAGCACCTTCCCTTCCACCACGTAGTGGGCCGCGTAGCACCGCACGGCATGGGCCTGGCGCTGGGCGGAGTGGGCTATAGTGTGCTGGCCACCTTCGTCACCCTCTTCTACGCCAGCCGCCACTGGAACGGAGCCGCCCTCTGCCTCACGGCTTTTGGATTGGCGTTTATCGCCGCGCGCCTCCTCTTCATCCAAACCATCAACCGTTTTGGCGGATACCCGGTGGCCATCACCTGCCTCTCGGTCGAATCCCTGGGGATGCTTCTGCTGTGGCGCTCCTCCTCGCCGTGGATGGCCTTCAGCGCAGCCGCGCTCACCGGTGCAGGCTTTTCGCTGGTCTTTCCCTCCCTCGGCATCGAAGCGGTCAAGCGCGTCGCCATCAACAATCGCGGCGCAGCCCTCGGCGTCTACACCGCCTTTTCCGACGTTTCCTTCTTTTTGACCGGCCCCCTGGCCGGCGCGGTTATCGGCCTGTACGGCTACTCCAGCGTCTTCTTCTTTGGGCTGGTGTGTTTGCTCACCGGGCTGGGAATCGCCATCGTCCTGCGGCAAGTACAGGGCGAATGACTCGCAGGTTAACAGCGCATTCTCCTTGACTTTTAATTTGGCGGGGAACAAAATCGATGCCATCCGAGATATTTTTTCGATGAGGCGTTTATGGTATTGCGTTTCCTGCGCATACTCTTGGTTCTGATTACAGTTTTTGTATTCCATGATTTCGTATTAGGGCAATCTGCCCACATCCAGACTCCGCCCGCCGCCGCTCAACCACAAAGAGAAGCTCCGCAGGCTTCGCAAACCTCAAGCATCGCCGCCGGCGAAGAGAAGGCGTTGCGCAGGTATTTAACCCGCACGCATTATCGCTATTTTGTTGAGTTTGTTGACAGAGAGAATTACCTGGACCAGACCGCTGAAAGAATTGATTACAAATCGGCCATCGGCATCAGTGATACGGAAGAGCAGGTTATGTCCTCCATCATCCTTGATGCCAGTTCCAGGGTTATCGACGATTGGGATCAGAGCGATGCGCTTACCAAGAAGTTTTTGCAGGCGCGCGGAGCAGGCGAAAAACTATCCGACAATACAGAATTCAAAACCGTCAGTGAGAATCTCCAGACGCTTGTCGACGAATTGAGAGATCATCTGAAGGATGAACTCGGAGAAGAGTTCATCAATAAGCTTGACGCCTATGTCAATCGGGAATTCATTAACAGGAGAGGGCCCGTTTCTCTCCGTTTGATTAGGCCGAAGCCATCCGTATATGCGTCTAAACGTGCGCAACCCGAAGCACCGGCAATAGCCGACAGAAGAGCATTCGAACTTTTCTTCGAGCTTACAGGCGCAGCGGTTGAACGCAACCAGGAAGCGGCTGCAGTGGGGAAGGCACCACAGACGATCCCCCTTCCTCGCAGCGCCCCCGAGGATAAGAAACAGGAAGTCTTCGCCATTGTCCTCGGCGCCCACCGCCAACTCTATGAGAATGCACTACAAGAAAATGCCGCCATTGGGGATTACCACCGGGAGCATGGCCCCCAGCCCATTCCCTTCCCTTTTCCAAATGAGTTTGTTGAACTGGGGAGGAAACACTGGGCAATCGTTGATGAAAACATTGCAAAATTGAAACAGTTATATGGGGAAGAAATGTTCAAAAGATTGGACGAATACGTCAATCAAGTCTTTGGAAAAGAACTGAGTACCACTGCAACAGATCCGGCCAACCCGCAAGAACCACGCTAATTAACGAATATTCTGCCCAGGCGCAGACTGTGGCAACACATTCATCCCTGACCAGAAATTATTTGTGCTAAATGCACAACGGCCACCCCTCCTGCATACGGGGTGGCCGTTGTGCATCTTGCGTAAAGAAAAAGCACCTTACCGTTCGTTCTTGTTTCAGGCCATCAGCTTGCGTTTGATGAGTCCGGCCAGCCCAGCCAGCCCGCTGCCCAGCAGCAGGAAGCTGGATGGCTCCGGCGTCGTCGCCGGCGGCTCTTCGTAGCCGAAGTCCGCTCCCCAATAACCATCGGACACGGTGTCATTCGCGGTAGTGCCGGTGAAGGCCGCGCTCGTCCCATCATTACCGACCCAATAACCGCCCACCAACGTGATGGGCGCGTTCACCGTGAAACCTGAATCATTCCAAGCCCAGGGATCGTCCTCGCCGCTGGCGCTGTCGATTACGTAAGTATCGCCCGCAATCAGCGTGATTGGCGTGATGTAGTTGAACTTGAAATGATCTGACAAATCCGGCAACGATGCATTCGTAATGATCGTAGAAGCCAGCGGATTTCCGCTCGCATCGTACAGGATTACCGGGTGGGAATCGGACATTCCAGTAATCGTGTCGTAGAAATAGCCCAGGTAGTCAACGGTGATATTCTGCGTCGGCGTGAAGACTTCACCCAAGGTATAGCCGTACGTAGAGCCGCCGCTATTGGTACCACCTTTAGAGGTGAACTCCCATGCGGGGGAAGCCAGCGAAGTGCCCCCAGGAAAAGCCCTGGCGGTAACAGGCAGCATCAAGCCCATAACAAGAATCAATCCGAAAAGCTTTCTGTTCATAGCCTTATCTCTCCTGCACTACTCAGACAAGTACACTCACGTACCAGGACATACCAAGCCCCTGGAATGCCTCTAGCAGCGCTCTGACTTAATGAAAAAACGTAATTATAGCCAACGCCTTCTCGTATCCTACAGAAACTATTGACCTTTTTAGTCCCGCCTCTCTTCGAATACTATGTTTGTCATCACGTATCTATGTGACAAGAATATTTATTTGCTGACCCTATACGCACAACGGCCACCCCGAAGGATGGCCGTTGCTTGTTAGCACGGGAAAAGCGCCTTATTACTCGCCCTTTTCGCTCTTCTCGCTCTTCCGCAGGTTGATGAGGTCTCCAAGGGTGGTGGTGGAGCTGGAGACGGGAGCCTTGTGGCTCTCCTTCTTGTAGCTCTCCACCTGGGTGCGGCTGGCCTCGTGGCCCGCTGCGCGCAGGCTCAGGCCCACCTTCTTCTCTTCCACGTTGATTTTGATGATCCTGAACTCGTGCTCCAGGCCGGTTTCCAGCTTGGAAGCTGCGTCTTCGCCGGCCTCGGAGATGTGGCACAATCCCTCCACGCCCTCCGCGATCTCGACAAACGCGCCGAACTGCGCCGTCCTGAGCACCTTGCCGTGAACCTGGTCGCCGACGCGATGGGTAGCAAAGAAGCTCTCCCAGACGTCAGGCTGCAGTTGCTTGATGCCCAGCGAGAGGCGGCGATTCTGCGGCTCGACGCCCAGCACGACAGCCTTCACTTTTTCGCCCTTCTTTACGATTTCAGAGGGGTGTTTGACGCGCTTGGTCCAGCTCAGGTTGCTAACGTGCACCAGTCCGTCGATTCCGTCCTCAATCTCGATGAAGGCGCCGAAGTCGGTCAGGTTGCGCACCCGGCCCTCGACGATTGTGCCGGCGGGATACTTCTCCGTCAGATTCTCCCAGGGATTTTCCATCAGCTGCTTCATGCCCAGCGAGATGCGGCGATCCGCCGGATTCACGCTCAGCACCACGGTATCGACTTCGTCGGCCGGCTTGACCAGCTTCGATGGATGCTTGAGGCGCTTGGACCAGGTCATCTCCGAGAGGTGAACCAGGCCTTCGATGCCCTGCTCCAGCTCGACAAACGCGCCGTAGTCGGTGACCGAAAGCACGCGCCCATGAACGCGCGCGCCGACGGGGTAGCGCTCGGTTGCGTCGAGCCACGGGTCGGGCGTCAACTGCTTGAAGCCCAGCGAAACCCGCTGCTTGTCCTTATCGAACTTGAGCACCTTGACCTGAATTTCGTCGCCCACATTCACCAGGTCGCGGGGGTGCGTGAGGCGGCCCCAGCTCATGTCCGTGATGTGCAGCAGGCCGTCGATGCCGCCCAGGTCAACGAATGCGCCGTAGTCGGTGAGATTCTTCACCGTGCCGGTCAGCACCGCGCCTTCGCCCAACTGCTCCAGTGTGGTGGAGCGCTTGGCGTTCTGCTCTTCTTCCAGAATTTCCTTGCGGCTCACAACCACATTGCCGCGCTTCTTGTTCAGCTTGATGACCCGGACTTCAATTTGCTGGCCGAGATAGCCGTCCAGATTGCGAACGGGACGAATTTCAAGCTGCGAGCCGGGCAAAAACGCCTTCAGCCCGATGTCCACAGTCACGCCGCCCTTGACGCGGCTCACCACCGTACCCATGATCGGGGTCTTATCGGCGGCGGCCTTCTCGATCGTGTCCCAGATGCGCAAGCGCTGCGCCCGCTCGTAGCTGGCCAGGTAGCCGCCCTCCGGCTCCTCGCGCTCAATCACCACGTCAATCACGTCGCCGGGTTGGAACTTCACGACTCCCGCGTGATCCAGAACCTGTTCGAGCGGCACCAACCCCTCTGACTTCAGGCCCACATCGATGACCAGATGCTTGTCCGTCTGCTTGACTACCGTGCCGGAGACAATCTTGTCACCATAGGCTTCAACGGCGGCGGCCTCCGCGGCCTGCTCGCGTTCAAAGGCCTCCAGGGCGGCGGAAAAGTCGTCCATGTGTTCCAGACTGTGCTCTGGCTGTCCATGCTCTGCGTGCGCGGCGGCCTTGACGGGCGCCGGCGCCGCGGCAGCCGGCTCGGGTGGCGCGGGAGCTTCCGTTGCAACTTTGGCTGCAGGTTCGGCTTCCGCAACAATCTCGGGTGGCGCGGGAACATCCGTTGCAACTTCGACTGCAGGCGCGGCTTCCACAGTGGCTTCCGCTACGGGAGTCACCTCGGCAACAGGAGCTACAGGGGCAGGCTCGGAAGGGGCATCGGCGTCCAGCGCTGAAATTTCAATTGCTTTTGGGGGTTCGGGGTTGGACGTGGTTTCAGGCGACGGCTGCACTTGCTCCGTCGCAGGCTCTAGGATTGGGCTTTCCAATTCAGTGTTCAGGGTTATGCTCTCGGGTTCGGGATTGACGACGTTTGCCATTACTGCCAGCTCCGGGATTCCTTACTCCCGCGACTCAAACTTGCCTGCCGCTGGGAGGTGGTCCCTCTGCAGCTAATGCTTTGAGGGATGCCGGAGGCCATCTCCACGCGCACAACCACGCGCCTGTATCCGTAGTGCTTTCACAAGGATCAGTCCTTCCCGCCGGTCAGGCTGGCGCTAAAACGACTGGTCTCCTAGGGAAACACCCGGCAGGCGGCGGCTGTCTGGAGGGCGGCCGCAACTCGCTGCTGGAATCCGCGCAGGAAGCTACGCTCACCAGTGTAGCAACCGCCGCATAGCCCCGTCAATGCAACCATCTTCCGGTAGTGCGCGGTCGACCGACCAGGTCAGGGTCAGGGTCGGCCAACTGCCGTCGGTATCTCATCTTTGAGAATCGTCTCTCCCTTCACCAGCCACGCGATTCCGAATGCAAACAGAGCTGTCGTCTCGAAGCAAAACATGGCGCCCAGGCGCCCAATCAAATACGTTTGTCCAAGCAGTTTGCATAGGGTAATCAGGCCAATCGAAACGAGGATCGCCCATCCGCAGACCAAGTAAACCGTATTCCGCTGACGCTTCCTTCGGGTCACCACTCTGTCTGCCGCAGTCGTCCTAAACAGCACAAGGCAGAAATACGCAAGGGTAATAAAGAGGAGCGACGCAAAGATCAAATGCGTGGTGCCAACATGTTGCTGGCACGGCGTTGGCACAACGGAATCGGGCGTTGTGGGACAAAATGCCACGCCCAGCGCGCATACGGCGGAAAAGGCTCCGGCTGCCTCATCCTTCCAGTCGTAACCCCGGCAACACAGGTTAAACAGAGCAATAGCGCATAGACAGCCTTCAAAAAGGTTTCGCATTCCGGTGTAGTAGTATCCGCTGATTGACGTGGGGAGCGTATGGTTTCCCAGAATCAACCAGGGGATGATGAGCGCGAATGGGAGTCCGAGGGCTACCCAACCAACCGCTTTTCGGAGTTCCAAATAGGAACTAACCGCAGGATCTGTCGCATTTAATACTTGTGGCATCATGCACCTTCCTGGTTGGAATAGAAACCGGGTCCAAACGGACACAGATCAGCATAGTACGGTTTTCCAAATGTCACGCATATTTTCCTGGACGATGAGAGCCTGGGCCATAAATTTATTGAGAGATCGGGAAATCCACGAAGCCTCACCCCGCAACCCTTCCCGCGCAACAACCTTCTATACTGATGCAGACAGGACCCAACCCATGGACATTCTCTGGACTCCCTGGCGTTTTGCCTACATCACCGCGACCGACAGTGCTGCTCGCCCCGGCGTTCCCCCGAGCCTGGCGGCATGGCCCGGCGACCATCGCTGCGTCTTCTGCAACCTGATCGCCTCCATCGACTACGCCATCGCCAAGGGAATGAGCCGGGATGACGCCGAATCCGCCGGCGGCCTCGTCTTGAGAGGCCAGCACTGCTTTATCTGCCTGAACGCCTTCCCCTACACCTCCGGCCACGTGATGGTGATGCCCTACGCCCATCTGGACCGCCTGACTGACCTGCCCGCCGCTACCGCCCATGAACTGATCGACCTGGCGCAGCGCGCCGAGCAGGCGCTGGAGAAGCTCTACCATCCGCAGGGCTTCAATTTCGGATTGAACCTGGGCCGGGCCGCCGGCGCCGGCGTCCAGGGCCACCTGCATTTGCACGCTCTGCCCCGCTGGTCCGGCGACACCAACTTCATGACCACGGTGGCCGAAACCCGCATCCTGCCCGAAGAGCTGGAAACGACCTGGAAGCGGATGCGAGCGGCGTTTGCGGAGTTGAGCTAGTCCTCCGGCGCGCTGGACTCGTCATCGCTGGCGGCAATGGACAGCAGTGGCTGCGACCACTCCTGCGACTCCATCTCACGCACATCAGGTTGCAATCTCACGATCTCGGCTAACTCGCCGTCGGAGTGGGCCAGCTCGCCTAACTGCCTGCCGTAGGAAAAGACTCCGCCCTTGCCCTCGATGGTACCGAGAAATTTGTTGTAATAATCGACGCTGCTACTGAGCGCGTTGCCCAGCTTGGTCACGTGCCCTTGCGCGACCACCAGCTTCTCGTAAATCTTGCGGCCCATCTCGTGGATCGCTTTTGCGTTCTTGGTGATCTCCGATTGCTGCCAACCGAACTCGACGGCCCGGAGCAGGGCTATCAAAGTCGTCGGAGTCGCCATCACCACATGGTTCTGCGCGCTGAACTCAATCAACGACGGGTCGGCCTCCAACGCCGCGCTGAAGAGCGCTTCACTGGGCAGGAAGCAAACCACAAAATCGGGAGCCTTCTCGAATTGCTTCCAGTAAGCCTTGCCCGACAACTCCTTCAGGTGCGCCTTGACGCGCTGCGCGTGGGCGGCAAAACGAAGCGTCTGCGTAGCAGCGTCGGTCGCGCCGCTGGCATCCAGAAAAGCATCCAGGGGAGTCTTGGCATCCACGACGATTTCGCGGCCATTGGGCAGTTGAATGGTCATGTCAGGGCGCAGCATTTTGTCGTCTTCGTCGCGCGTTGTCACCTGCTCTGAAAAGGAGCAGTACTGCACCATTCCGGCGTATTCCACGCAACGCTTCAGTTGCAGTTCGCCCCAGTTGCCGCGCGTCTTAGGAGCCCGCAACGCCGTGATCAACTGCGCGGTCTCGCTCTTCAGCGCATCGAGCGAAGCAGGAATCGACTTCTGCATATTCTCCACGAGGGTTTCTACCTTGGAGTAAGCCCCCGAGCGCTGCACCTCCATCGCGCGAGCTTGCTCATCAAGGGCTTTGAGTGCGGCGTCCAGCGGGTCGATCATCTTTTTGATGGCCAGTTCCCTGGCCTCCAGCGTCAGCTCAGCCTCACGCGTTTGCCCGCCAAGTTGCTGCTTGGCAAGCGCCAGAAAAGACTCCGTGTTGGCGCGAAGAGCATCGGCGGCGGCTCCCTTGAAGGCTGCGTCGAGACCAGCCTTCAATTGGGCATACTTTTCTTCTTCGTTTTTCAGCAAGTACTGTACGCTCGAAGAGCCTTGCCGGAATCCCAACCACAGCCCCAGGAGGAAGACAGCAACAGTGATCAGCACAAAAACAACAGCTGAATTTCCCACGGTAAAATCCTCTTCGCCTAATGTACGCCTCTTGCCTGTGGTTTTCCCGTCGAATTCCGCAAGTTTTTTCTTCCCTGATCCATGATTCCTGCCCTCTGCTCCCAGCCCTGCTCTCAGCGCAACCGCATCTTTCTTCTCTTCGCTTACAGATAATTACCCTCCTTTGGCGCACAATCGTTTTAGAGGTGGAAAATGCTCAACCGGAAGCGGGAAGGCCGTATGTACTCAAACGCTAACAGAGCGCCGCATTTCTTAGTTACCAGAATGACACTCCACCCCCACCCCCCCTATACCCCTGGGGGGTATCATAATATTCTTCAAAACCTTGCAGATTAATTCTTCCGTGGAGAAGAAAAATTCCGCAAAAGTGAAGAATCCCCGCGTCCTTGCTGAACAAAACACACCTCCGGAAGTAATCTTCACGGGCGCGAAGACTCGCGCAGTATTCCACAGGGGAAGAAATTGCCTGCCGGAAAAGAGCGGTCCCTCCAAAAAGGGCCTTTTTTGCCTAAGCGGAGAGTGGCCGATAATTTGCAGGATTCTAGCTCTGAAAATGGGTCAATTCGGCCCGGCAAATCGCCTCAAAGCAGGGTAGGACGATGAGAGTCTGCTCCATTTGCTTAAAAAATAGGATGCGTTTGCCTTGGCCCTGCTACCTCGCGCTTTACACTCCCTCCATCCGCCCGGTAGACTTGAAGTTCGGGGCCATGCGCATTATTTTTCAGGCGTAATGGTTGTGTTCCCCTGCCTTGACCCGGTAGGCTGAACAGGCGGCGCTTGTGCAGGCAAGCCCCGGAGAGATTCCCAAGATCTGATAATCACGAGGAGAAACACGCATGGCCGTTGAAGAGAAAGTCAAACAAATCATCGTCGAACAGTTGCAGGTGGATGAGGCCGAAGTCACCCCCGGCGCCAGCTTTCAGGAAGACCTGGGCGCAGATTCGCTGGACGTAGTCGAGCTGGTAATGCAGTTCGAAGAGGCCTTCGACATCGAAATTCCCGACGAGGCTGCCGAAAAGATCAAGACCGTCAAGGACGCGATCGAATATATCGAGAAGAACTCGAAAGGCGGCAAATAGCCAGTGACCCGCCGAGTCGTAATCACCGGCCTGGGGCTGGTCTGCGGCCTGGGCAACACCACGCCCGAGGTTTGGCGGCAGTTGATGGCCGGCGCCAGCGGCATGGGGCCCATTCAGGGCTTCGATACCACTGGCTTCACCACCACCTTTGCCGCCGAGGTCAAGAACTTTGACCCGCTCAATTTCGTGGACAAAAAAGAAGCGCGCAAGATGG
>Ga0187875_10001978_pt1 | contig 15449 bp, 11 predicted proteins | sample June2016WEW_17_1_2_FD_132978 | JGI IMG/M metagenome (GOLD analysis project Ga0187875, IMG submission 132978) | Peatland microbial communities from SPRUCE experiment site at the Marcell Experimental Forest, Minnesota, USA - June2016WEW_17_10 | ecosystem: Environmental > Terrestrial > Soil >... | reverse complement strand
GGCCGAATCCGGCTCTTGGCGTGTAATGGACATGATCGTGGTTCTCCCCCCGTAACAGTGGCCATTCCCGCTGGTCACTCAGTTCCCTTTAATCACTCCTTACACACCTGGAGAGATACCCCCGCGCTAATTGGCCGTTGGCGCCCGAGGAGGGCCCGGGAGGGCCCCGGCGAGCCTCGTCCACGGGCCAGGCCAAGGCGGCGGGGCGGTGTCCTGGGCCCGGCCCGCGCACCTCAGCGAGGCAGGCTGCTGATGCCCTCGCGGACGCGTTCCGCGGTGGCGTCGAGTTCCTCCCGCCCGGGAGTGCGCGGCCTGGCTTTGAGCCGGAACCCGTCGCCGGGCGTGCGCGGGATCACGTGCAGGTGCACGTGGAAGATCTCCTGGCCCGCGGCCACGCCGTCCGCGAGGAAGAAGTTCACGCCCTCGCAGGGCACCGCGCTGTTCCGCAGCGCCCGGGCCAGCTGGTGGGCCACCGCGAACACGCGTGTTCCCGGGTCCTCATCGAGGTCCTCCAGGCTGGCGGCGTGCGCCCGGGGCACGACCAGCAGGTGCCCGAGAGTCAGCGGCCGCACATCCATGAACGCGACCACGTGATCGTCCTCGTAGACCCGGCTTGCTGTCAGCTCCCCGGCGATGATGCCGCAGAACAGGCACGCCGGGGCGGGGGTGAAGGTCATGCCGATATTGTGCCGGACCAGCGGCGTCAGTCACGGCAGGACAGCGGCGTCAGTTACAGCAGGACCAGCGGCGTCTGTCACGGCAGGGATGACGAGGGCTTGCGGCCGGCGCCACACCAGATCGCGACGTCGGGCGGGACCGGCTCACCGGGATCGGGACGCCACTGCGGTGGCTCGACCACGCCGGGTTCCAGCAGCTCAAGGCCGTCGAAGAAGCGGCTCATCTGCTCATGATCGCGCACCGTGACCTTCGGCCCCTTCAGCCGCTGGTTTATCCGCCGGGTCATCTCGGCCACCGAATCGGGCCGGATGTCGGCGGCCGGATGTGACACCAGCAGGTAACTGCCCTCCGGCAGCCCGGCGAGCAGCGCCCTGACCACGTCGTGCGGGCCGTCCGCATCCGGAATGAGATGCAGGATGAGCAGCAACATCAGCGCCACCGGGCGGCTCAGGTCGAGGGTGCGCCCGGCAGCCTTGAGGATCACCGCCGGATCCCGCAGATCGGCGTCCACATGGTCGCAGCTGCCGTCCGCGCCGCTGACCATCATGGCGCGGGCGTGGGCGACCACGACGGGGTCGTTGTCCACGTACACCACGCGCGTGGCCGGGTCGACCGACTGCGCGACCTCGTGGGTGTTCGGGGACGACGGCAGCCCGGTGCCGATGTCCAGGAACTGCCGCACGCCGCGCTCAGCGGCCAGGAAGCGTACCGAGCGGGCCAGGAACGCCCGGTTGGCCCGGACGTCCGCGACGATCCCGGGACTGGCCGCGATCGCCTCTTCCGCGGCGTCCCGGTCGGCGGTGAAGTTGTCCTTTCCGCCCAGCCAATAGTCGTAGACCCGGGCCGAATGGGCGCGTCGGATATCTATCTGGGCGGCCTTGTCACGGCCCGAAGCCGACCTTTGCAGCCATTGGCCTGACACCCAGCACTCCACAATGTCTCGTCGCGCCCCCCTGAAACGCAGCATAACGGGGCCGTAGCGGTAAATAAGGCCCGGGGCGCGAGAAGGGAGGCGTCCACGGGGCGCTCAGCGGCCCGGCGCCCGCTGTGACCCGCCCGCACCGGCGGTGAGCAGGGCCGCACCGGGGGTGAGCAGGACCGCACCAGGGGTGAGCAGGACCGCATCGCTGGTGAGCAGGACCGCATCGCTGGTGAGCAGGGCATCGCGGTCAGCGTCTTCCGGTATACGATCGTGCGAACCAGGCCCGGAGGCCGCGGAGCGGCGGCAGGTGTCCCGGGCCCGGCGACGCACACGGCCGCTGCGCGGCGGCGCGTGGCCGCCGCGCGACGGCCACGCCCGGCCGGGCGCGCGGCCTGGCACCGGCAGCATGGCCGCCCGGAGGACGACCGCAGCGGATGAAGATACCCCGCCCTCTCATCAACGACCCCGGCCTGGTCTCGCTGAAGAGCGCGGCGCGGGCCGCGATCGTGATGCCCGGGGTCTTCGCCTTCGCCGATCAGGTGATCGGCCAGCCGCAGACCGCGCTCTTCGCCGCCTTCGGGTCGTTCGCGATGCTGGTGCTCGCCTCGTTCAGCGGGCCGCCGCGGAGCCGGTTCATCGCCTACCTGTCGCTCGGGATCAGCGGCGCGGTCCTGACCACGCTGGGTACCGCGTGCTCCGGCAACCCCTGGCTGGCCGCTGGGGCCATGGCCGTGGTCGGGTTCCTGATCCTGTTCTCCGGGGTGATCAACGGCTATTTCGCGGCCGGGGGCACGGCCGCGATCCTGGTCTTCGTGCTGTCCGTCTGCGTGCCCGCGCCCGTCTCGGCGATCCCGTTGCGGCTGGCCGGGTGGGGGCTGGCCGCGGGAGTCGGCCTCCTGGCCGTGATGCTGATCTGGCCGCCACGGGAACGGGCCACGCTGCGGGCGGACACAGCCGGGTGCTGCCTGGCCATGGCCGCCGTGGCCGACTCCATCTGCGGTGACGGGCCCCCCGAGGCGGCCACGCTTGCCGCGGCGGGGAAGTCCATTGGCGACCTGCGCGGCCGCCTGACCGCCACCCCGCACCGGCCCACCGGGCCGACCAGGCCTACGGCCGCCCTGGCCGGGCTCATCGACGAGCTGGGCTGGCTTTTCCAGTCACTGGAGATCATGTCCCGGTCACCGGCCGGCGAGCTGTGCGCGGCCGAGAACACGGCCACGATCCGTGCGGTCGCCACGGTGCTGCGGGCCTGCGCCGGCGAACTGGATGGCCGGCCGGACCTGTCCGACCGCGACCGGGCCGGGAAGCAGCCGGTCCAGCGGCTGGAACGGGCCCGGGAGACGGCGGCCCAGCTCCTGGCCCGGAGGGTCGCCGAGCTGCCGCACCTCCCGGACGAGGAGGCGCTGCAGGCTCAGGTGGACCGAGGGTTCCGGGTGCACACGATCTCCTACACCGCGCGCCAGATGGCCGCGTACGCTCGCGCGGCCAGCCCCCAGCCCGGCGGGCCACCCATCGACGGGGTGCCCGGCCCCGTCGAGATGGCCGCCGCCAGCGCCATCACAGCCTCCGCCGACGCGGGCGCCGACCCGCTGACCGGCGTGGTCCCGGCCTCACGCCGCTGGCCCGGCTGGGTGCGCTCCCGGCTGGCCGGCGCGGAAGACTTCACCGTGACCCACGCCGACTACCGCTCGGTCTGGTTCCGTAACAGCGTCCGCGGCGCGGTCGGTCTGGCCATCGCGGTGTTCATCGCCCAGAAATCGGGTCTCCAGCACTCGTTCTGGGTCGTGCTGGGCACCCTGTCGGTGCTGCGCTCCAACGCCCTGGGCACCGGCTGGTCGGTGATCAGCGCGCTGGCCGGGACCGCCGTGGGCATCGTCATCGGGGCCGCGATCCTGATCCCGCTGAGCGGGCATAACATCGTGCTGTGGGGGATTCTGCCGGTCGCGGTGCTGCTGGGGGCCTATGCGCCCCGGGTGATCTCGTTCGCGGCGGGCCAGGCGGCGTTCACCGTGGTCGTCCTGGTCCTGTTCAACATCATCCAGCCCACGGGCTGGAAGGTGGGGATCCTGCGGATTGAGGACGTCGCAGTGGGCTTCGCCATCAGCCTGGGGGTCGGGCTGGTGTTCTGGCCCCGCGGCGCGGCCGCGCTGCTGCGCCAGAACCTGGCCGCGGCCTACTCGCGGACCTCGGACTACGTGGCGGCCATGGTGGAGCAGCTGAGCGGGCTGGACGGCGGCGCGAACCCGGGCCGGGCGGAGCTGGCCGCGGCCGCGGCGGTGCACCGCCTCGACGACTCCTTCAGCCAGTACCTGGCCGAGCGGTCCGCGCAGCGGGTCGACCCGGAGCGGGTGACCCGCATGGTCGGCGGGGCGGCCAAGATCCTGCGCGCGGGCCAGTCGCTGGCCGCCCTCAACGACCTGGCCGACGGCCCCCCCGTGCTGGGTCAGTCCGTGCTGGGCCAGCCGGTGCTGGGCCAGCCGGTGCTGGGCCAGCCGGTGCTCGGCCAGCCGCAGAATGAGTCGCGGAACCCCTCCCAGAATGAGGAGCCGGACCCGCCGCGGACGCAACTGCCGGTCAGCCCCGCAGGCGCCCCGGAGAACGGGTCACGCAAACCCTGCGCCGAGAACCTGGAGCAGAACGTGCTGGCCTTGCGGGCCTGGTACGTGACACTGGGCGACTCGGTCGTCAACGGCACCGCGGTGCCCCCGCCCGAGCAGCGCGACCCCGCGGCCCGCAAACGGCTGCTGCACTGCACCCGGGGGGTGATCAGCGACGGGCAGCCCGCGGACGCCCGCAACGCGCTGCTCGTCCTGTGGGCCAGCGAGCACCTGGACATGCTGTGGCGGCTGGAGGAACGCCTGGGCCGTGCCCAGGACTCAGGCCCCCCGGCCGCGGACCGCCTGGCGGAGGCGCCGGCCACGGCCTGCGCGGACTGATCCCGGAAGTTCTTTCCGCAACGAAAACCGTCTGCGGCCGGTCTCCCATCACGGGCGTGAGTCACCAGGGCCGGGTGGCGGGCAACCAGGCCGGAGCCCCGGCCCGTGCGGTCCGCGGCGTCAGGGCGGGTGGCGGGCAGCGGACCAGGCCGGTGCCCCGGCCCGGCGCGCGGTCAGCGGCCTCAGGGGCGGGTGGTGCGCAGCCGGATCGTGACGTCCAGGCTGCGCAGGCTGGCCAGCATGTCGTCGGGGTATTCGATGCCGATATCGGTCAGCACGTAGCCGAGGTCGTCCCGGGTGCCCAGCAGCTGGCCCTCGATGTTGGCGCCGTACTCGGCGAGCAGCTGGTTGATGCTGGCCAGCACGCCGGGCACGTTGCGGTGCAGGTGCACCAGGCGGTGCGTGCCCGGGGTGTGCGGCAGCGCGACCCGCGGCAGGTTCACGCTGAGCGCGGTCGCCCCGCAGGTCACGTAGTCGTGCAGCTTCCCGGCCACGAACTCCCCGATATCCTGCTGTGCCTCCTCGGTGGAGCCGCCTACGTGCGGGGTGAGGATCACGTTGGGGAGGCCCCGCAGGTCAGAGCGGAACTCCTCACCGCGGCTGCGGGGCTCCTGCGGGAACACGTCCACGGCCGCGCCGGCCAGGTGCCCGGCCTCGATGTTGCGGCGCAGCGCGGCGTGGTCCACCACGAAGCCGCGGGACAGGTTCAGGAACAGGCTGCCCGCCTTCATGGCCGCGAACTCCGGCTCGCCGAACAGTCCGCTGTTCCCGGGCCGCCCGTCCACGTGCAGGGTGACCGCGTCGGAGATCTCGAGCAGCTCGTCCATGGTGCCGCAGCGCTGCGCGTTGCCCAGGGCCAGCTTGTCCGCGGTGTCGTAGAAGTACACGGTCATGCCGAGGCTCTCGGCCAGCACCGAGAGCTGGCCGCCGATGTTGCCGTAGCCGATGATGCCCAGGCGGCGCCCGCGCACCTCGTGGCTGCCCGCCGCGGACTTGTCCCACAGTCCCGCGTGCATCTGCGCGTTCTTGTCGGTGAGCCGCCGGGTCAGCGCGATGATCTCGGCCAGGACCAGCTCGACCACGCTGCGGGTGTTCGAGAACGGGGCGTTGAACACCGCGATGCCGCGTTCGGATGCCGCGGCCAGGTCGATCTGGTTGACGCCGATGCAGAACGCGCCGATCGCGAGCAGGTTCGGCGCGGCGTCCAGCACCCGCTCGGTGACGTTCGTGCCGGACCGGATGCCGAGCACCTGAACGTCGCCGACCGCGGCGATGAGCTCGTCCTCACTCAGCGCGCCGGCCCGCGTCTCGACCCGGTAGCCGGCCTTGCCCAGCCGGGTGGCGGCGTCGGGGTGAATGTTCTCCAGCAGCAGGACACGTCCCTGCCCGTCCGTGCGGTCCAGCGTCAACACCCTTCCCCGTTTCGTTGGCAAGCACCGTATTTCGCCGGCAAGGACCGTTCCCCAGCCTATTCGCCACCGGGTGCGCCCGGGCCGGCCGCGGTCGATGCCGCTGGGCGGCGCCACGGTAGGCGCGGGTGATCCCCGCGAAACGCCGGTCACGCCGCGCGGCGCGGATGTGGCCACACCAGCACCACGAGCCTCCCCCAGCCCCGTGATCCCATCCCGCGAGCCGCTTTCCGGCCGCTCCGCGTCGTGATCAAACGAATGGTGTCGTTGGAGCAGCACCGATCAGTTGATCACGAGCCGGGTCTGGGGCGGGTGATTCCGATGTTGCCCGTGGGGTCGGCTGGCCGATCTGTCGTCCGCCCCGTCGTGTCGTCCGCCCCGTCGTGTCCTCCGCCCCCGTCGTGTCGTCCGCCCCCGTCGTGTCGTCCGCCCCCGTCGTGTCGTCCGCCCCGTCGTGTCCTCCGCCCCCGTCATCCTGGGTGGGGGACCGGGGCGGGGAGGTTTTCGTTGCGGAGAATTTTTGGGGTTTCCGGGGGTGGGTCAGGCCTCGGTCAGGCGGCGGGCGACGGTCGCGGCGTGGCCGGGATCCAGCACGATCGTGTAATGGTTGGCGCCGGGCACGGTCTCCACCGTGAGCATCGGGGCCTGTGCCGTCCACTGCCCGCACAGTTCCGGCGGGAGCATGCCCGGCGGCTGGCCGAACATGCCCGCGGGCGCAGTGAGCAGCCGGACCGGGCGGGTCAGGCCGCGCAGCGCCGCGCCGAGCCGCTCGCCGCTGCCCAGCAGTTCGCGCCCGTCCGCCCGTGCCGCCTGCTCGGATACCCGGGAGTGCAGCGCCCCGTCCTCGCCGGTCAGGTCGTAGCGCAGGTAGTCCTCCAGGTACCCGTTCCAGCCGTCCTTCATCGCCGGGTGGGCCCGCCAGAAGTCGAAGTACGCCTCGACGCTGGGGTAGGTCTCGCGCAGCCGGGCCAGGGCCGGGCCCAGGCCCGCGTCCAGCAGCGCGTCCAGGTCCACGCCGTCCGGGACCGGCAGCGGGAGCCCCCCGTCGACCAGCAGCAGCCCGCTGAACGTGCCCGGCGCCCGGCCGAAGGCGAGCAGCGCGAGGTAGGCCCCGAGCGAGTGCCCGGCCAGCACCGGCTGCTCCAGGCCCAGGTGGGCAACGGCGCCGAGGACGTCGTCGAGGTGCCGGTCCCACCCGTACGGGCCGGGCAGGTGCGCGCTGTGCCCACGTCCGCGCAGATCCACGGCGAACAGGGACCATTCGGTGGGCAGCGCCTCGGCGACCGGCTGCCAGCCCGCCGCGGACGCGGTGATGCCGTGCAGGGCCACCGCGTGGCGGGGGCCGCGGCCCCAGCGCAGCACCCGGAGGGTGCCGTCCGGCCGTGGTACGTCGAGCTCTGCGGGGTCTGTGTGCACCGGGGCCTCTCAGGGTTTGCTGGTCTAGCCGGTTTGCTGGTCTAGCCGTTCCGGGGTCCACGGTACGTGGCGGTTGCGGGAAGTTCACGGCCCGGCCGGGCGCTGCTCGGTACGGTGACAGCGCCGGCCCGGCCACGGGGCGGGACCGGTCGGGGGAGTGCGGCAGCCAGTGATCTGGGCGGCCAGGGAGTGGGAACGTGACTGCGTCGTTCGCGACCACCTTGCTCGGCTGGAAGCCCAGCGGGAAGAACAAGCTCGGCTGGGCTCTGGTGCCGAATTTCGCGGACGTCGACAGCGCTGAGTCGATGCGCATCGCGGCGGGGGTGCTGGACCGGCTCGACGTGGCCCGGGACATCGTTTCCGACGTGCCCAAGGACCCGGGCGGCCCGCTGGAGCAGGCGGTCTGCGACCACCTGGGCTGGGTGCTGCAGCGGAAGGACCCGGAGCGTGGCTGGCGGATCGAGCGGGGCGCGGTGATCACGCGGTTCGACCAGTACGCGCACCTGTCCGAGGTGGACGCGCTCGTGCGGGCCAACCCTCAGCTGCGGGTCACGGTCGGCACGGACTACCTGATCAGGCCGGACGTGACGGTGTCGCTGGCCCGGGTGCGGACCGCGTCCGGGCTACCCGCCCTGCATGCCGCCGTGTCCTGCAAGTGGACGATCCGCTCTGACCGGGTGCAGAACATCCGGCATGAGTGCCTGCAGATGATCCGGCACCGCCGGGGCCGGCAGCCGCACCTGGTCACGGTCACCGCCGAGCCCCTGCCGACCCGGCTGGCGTCCATCGCCCGCGGCACCGGGGAGGTGGACGCGGTGTACCACATCGCGTACGACGCGTTGGCGGCGAGCGTGGCCGCCACCGCCAACTCCGAGCAGGCGGATGCGTGGCACGAGGTGACCGGGCAGCGGCGGGTGCTCAGCTATGAGCTGCTGGTGGACACGCTGGCCTCGTGGTGACGGCGTGGGAGTGGGTGACGGCGTGGGACTGGTGACGGCGTGGGACAACCGAACTGACGGTGCCTGCGGGCACAATCAGCCGGAGGACGAGGGCTCGAAGCGCGGTTGAAGAGGGGGAGATGGTGGGTGAGCTGACCTCCCTGGAGATCTGCGCCGGGGCCGGCGGGCAGGCCCTCGGCCTGGAGCAGGCCGGGTTCACGCACGAGGCCGTGGTCGAGCTGGACACCGCCGCCTGCGAGACGCTGCGGCGCAACAGGGGCGACGCGTGGAAGGTCATCGAGGACGACGTGGCCAACGTGGACGGCCGCGGCTTCGCGGGCGTCGACCTGTTCTCCGGCGGCGTGCCCTGCCCTCCCTTCTCCATCGCCGGCAAGCAGCTCGGCCGCGAGGACGAGCGGGACCTGTTCCCGCAGGCGCTGCGCCTGGTCGAGGAGATCGGCCCGCGCGCGGTGCTGCTGGAGAACGTGCGGGGCCTCGCCGCCCGCCGGTTCGACGGGTACCGGACCCAGGTCCTGGAGCGGCTGCACCACCTCGGTTACCAGACCTGGTGGGACGTGGTGCAGGCCAGCCAGCACGAGGTGCCGCAGCTGCGGCCCCGGTTCGTGCTGGTCGCGGTGCGGCAGCCGTGGGCGTCCTGGTTCCGCTGGCCCGAGCCGGCCGCCGCGCCGCCGCCCAGCGTGGGTGAGATGCTGGCCGACCTGATGGGCGCGCGGGGCTGGCCGGGCGCGGCGGACTGGGCGCGGGGCGCCCGCGGGATCGCGCCCACCATCGTCGGCGGCAGCAAGAAGCACGGCGGCCCGGACCTGGGCCCCACCCGGGCCCGCGACGCGTGGAAAGGGCTCGGCGTGGACGGCCTTGGCATCGGCGACGACGCCCCCGGTCCCTTGTTCCCGGTGGACCGGCGGCCGAAGCTGACCGTCCGGATGGTGGCCCGGCTGCAGGGCTTCCCTGACTCGTGGGAGTTCTCGGGGCGGAAGACCGCCGCGTACCGGCAGGTCGGAAACGCGTTCCCGCCGCCGGTGGCCCGGGCCCTCGGCGAGGCGATCCGGGACGCGCTCACCCACGCTTCGGCAGGGGCGGCTGACGCCGGCCACCACGCCAGCCCCCGCCCGGCCTGAGCCGGGTCCGGCCGGGGTCGGCCACTATGTCAGCCCCCGCCCGGCCTGAGCTCTCCTTCCGGGGCGACCCGTACCGCCAGCACCATGGGTCACATCGATCATGGTCAGCGCCCACTTTTCCCGCGGACGGTGCGCTTTTCCGGGACGTTTTGCCCATTTCGGCGCACGCTCCGCGGGAAACGTGGGCGGGAGGGACCAGCGTGACTCGTCTGGTCGGATTAAATGGCCGTGAAGCCGCCGTCTACGGAAATGATGGCGCCGTGGATGTTGGCGGCGTCGTCGCTGGCCAGGAACACTGCGGTCGCGCCGATCTGGGCCGGGGTGCTGTAGCCCCGGGACGGCAGCGTGGCGATCAGCGGGTCCAGGAAGCCCCGGTGGGCCTGGGTGATGTCGGTCAGCGTGGGCCCGGGGGCAATGGCGTTCACCCGGATGCCGGCCGGCCCGTACTCGGCGGCCAGGGCCCGGGTCAGGCCGTGGACCGCGGACTTCGTAGAGCTGTACAGCGCGGTCTTGGCCATCCCGGCGATCCCGTTGATGGAACCCATGTTGATGATCACGCCGCCGCCGCGCCCGGCCATCGCCGGGACCAGCGCCGCGGTGAGCAGGATCGGCGCCTTGACGCTGACCGCGAGGGCCGTGTCGATCATGGCCTCGGTCGTGTCCGTGGTGGCGGTCCGGCCGACCAGGTAGGCCGCGTTGTTGACCAGGATGTCGATGGGGCCGCCGGCGAGCTCCGCCGCGCGGGCGGCCAGGGGCGTGATGACGTTCGCGCCGTCGGCCAGGTCGGCGGCCACGAAGCTGGCCGCGCCGCCCGTGCTGGTGATCCCGGCCACCACGTCGGCCCCGCGGGCCGCGTCCCGGCCGTGCACGATCACCTGAGCGCCCGCAGCCGCCAGGGCCTGCGCGACTCCCTGGCCGATGCCGCTGGTGGCCCCGGTGACCAGCGCGGTCCGGCCCTTGAGCTGAGCACTCATGTCACGTCTCCCCGAAGAATGGACTGTATAGTTCAAACAGCGGAACCGTACGTCCGGAAAAGTGGACCGTCAAGTCCAGTCAGTGGCCATGCCAGATTGGAAGCCGTACGGGCACGCAGCTGGGCTGGTGCGGCTGGGTGACTGTGCTTCGCCCGGCTGTGCGCGAGTGCTTCGTCTGGCCGTGCGGACGGGCGTGGTGCTGCTGGATGCGGAGGTCGTGGATGGGGTCGACGCTGACCCGGAAGGGGCTGGCCACCCGGCAGCGGATCGTGGCCGGGGCGGCGGGGCTGTTCCGGGCGCGCGGGGTGGCGGGCACGTCACTGGACGACGTGTGCGAGGCCACCAGCACGAGCAAGAGCCAGCTGTTCCACTACTTCCCTGACGGGCGCATCCAGCTGCTCGCCGCGGTGGCCCAGCACGAGGCGGACCGGGTGCTCGAGGACCAGCAGCCCGCCCTTGACCAGCTGACCTCCTGGTCCTCCTGGCAGGCGTGGCGGGACCGGGTCGTCGAGCGTTACCGGGCCCAGGGCCAGTCCTGCCCGCTGGCCGTGCTCACCTCCCAGCTCGGGCCGGGCTCGCCGGAGCACCAGCAGGTGGTGGTCGGGCTGTTCCGCCGGTGGCAGCAGAAGATCGCCGACGGGATCCGCAGCATGCAGGCCAGCGGCGAGATCGGGCCATCGGTGGACGCGGACCAGCGCGCGGCCGCGTTGCTGGCCGGCCTCCAGGGCGGAGTGGTGATCATGCTGGCCACAGGGGAGATCTCTCACCTCGAAGTGGCCCTGGACCAGGGCATCGGGGCGCTGCGCGGGACAGTCGCCTCCGTTGCCCGGGACGGGAGCCGGGCGTGAGCGGGCTGCGCTCCCGGATGCGGCGCTTCCTGCAGAAACCCGGATCGGTCAGCCTGGGCCCTTACGAGGAGCTCCTGCCGGACATCGCCGCGCGGGAGGAGCAGCTGCGCCGGCTCGACGACGCCGCGCTGACCGCCGCGGCGACCGAGGCCACCGACGACGCCGAGATCTGCGCGCTGGGCCGGGAGGCGGCCCGCCGCGCGCTGGGAGAGCGGCCCTTCGACGTCCAGCTGCTCGGCACCCTGGCCCTGCTCTCCGGCCAGGTCGCCGAGATGGCGACCGGGGAAGGCAAGACGCTGTCCGGGGCGCTGGCCGCCGCCGGTTACGTCCGGCGCGGGCACCGGGTCCAGGTCATGTCGGTTAACGACTACCTGGCCCGGCGTGACGCGGAGTGGATGGGGCCGGTCTACGACCTGCTCGGGGTCAGCGTCGGCTGGGTCACCCAGGCCTCCACCCCGCAGGAGCGGCGGCGGGCCTACGCCGCGGACGTCTGCTACGGGTCGGCCAGCGAGATCGGCTTCGACGTGCTCCGCGACCGGCTGGCCAGCGGCGTGGCCGACCTAGTCACCGCAGAGCCGGACGTGATCCTCATCGACGAGGCCGACTCGGTCATGGTGGACGAGGCCCTCGTGCCCCTGGTGCTGGCCGGCTCCGCGGGGGCGGCCGATTCGGGGCGGGAGATGGCCGAGATCGCCGGGCGGCTGCTGCCCAGGCTGCACTACGAGATGGATGACGAACGGCGCAACGTGTTCCTCACCGACGCGGGTACCCGCTACGCGGAGCAGGCCCTGGGCGGGATCAACCTTTACGCCGAGCAGAACCTGGACGTCCTCACCCAGCTCAACGTGGCGCTGCACGCCCGGGCCCTGCTCCAGCGGGACGTGGACTACATCGTCCGAGACGACCGGATCCAGCTGATCAGCGCCTCGCGCGGCCGGGTGGCCCGGCGGCAGCGCTGGCCGGACGGCCTGCACGCGGCGGTCGAGGCCAAGGAGGGATTGCGGGCTAGCGAGAGCGGCCAGATCCTGGACAGCATCACGATCCAGGCCCTGGTCCGCCGCTACCCAGTGGCCTGCGGGATGACCGGCACCGCGGTGGCGGTGGGCGAGCAGCTGCGGGAGTTCTACGGGATGGAGATCGCGGTCATCCCGCCGAACCTGCCCTGCGTGCGCGAGGACGAGCCTGACCGGCTCTACCGCACCGCCCCTGAGAAAGAGGACGCGGTCGTCAGCCAGGTGGCGGACACGCACGCGACCGGCCGGCCGGTCCTGATCGGCACGCTCGATGTGGCGGAATCCGAGCGGCTCGCGGAGCAGATGGGCCAGGCCGGGCTGTCCTGCGTGGTGCTGAACGCCAAGAACGACGCGCAGGAGGCCTCGATCGTGGCCGAGGCCGGCGCGCTGGGGGCGATCACCGTCTCCACCCAGATGGCGGGCCGGGGCACCGACATCCGGCTCGGTGGCAGCCAGGGCGCCAGTGCTCAAGAGGACAGTGCCAAGGCGGACAGGGACGAGGTGGCCGGGCTGGGCGGGCTGCTGGTGATCGGCATGGGCCGGCACGCCAGCAGCCGGCTCGACGATCAGCTCCGCGGCCGGTCCGGGCGCCAGGGCGACCCGGGCGGCTCGGTGTTCTTCCTCAGCATGGAGGACGAGCTGATCACCACCTGCGTACCGGATGCCCCGCCCGTGGACGCCGGTCCGGACGGCCAGGTGACCGATCCGAAGGCGCACTGGACGGTCGGCCACGCCCAGCGGGTCGCCGAAGGGGTGCACCTGCAGATCCACCGCGACACCTGGCGGTACAACACGCTCCTGGAGGACCAGCGGCGCACCGTGCTCCGGCACCGGGACGAGCTGTTGCGGACCGACATCGCGCTGCGCACGCTGGCGGAGTCCTTCCCGGAGCGGGCCGCCGCCCTGCGTGAGACCGTCCCCGAGGACGTGCTCACCGAGGCGGCCCGGCAGATCAGCCTGGCGCAGCTGGACCACGCCTGGGCCGAGTACCTGGCCCAGGCGGCGGAGGTGCGGGAAGGCATCAACCTGCGCGCCCTCGGACACGGCCCGAACCCCTTCGGGGGGTCACTGAACCCGGTGCAGGAGTACAACCGCGAGATGACCCGGCTGTTCGGCCAGTTCCGCGACGACGTCACCGCGCTGACCGGGCACGCCTTCCAGACCGTCACGATCACCGGGGAAGGGGCCGACCTGGCCGGGGGCGGCCTGGCCCGGCCCAGCGCCACCTGGACCTACGTGGTTCAGGACAACCCGTTCGGCACGGATTTTGGCCGCGCGGTGAAGGCGATCAGCCGCCTGCTGGGCCGCTCCTGATTAGCCGGCACTGATTAGCCGGGACTGAGCAGCTCCGCGGCGCGGTGGCGGATGTCGCCGAGCAGGCCCGCGACGCGAGCGGTGGTCAGGCCCGGGTTCACGATGCAGGCCCGCAGCGCGAAGACGCCGTCCACGGTGGTGCCGGCCAGGAACGCGCGGCCCCCTAGCTGGACGGCCTTCAGCACGGCCTGGTTGTGCTCGTCGAGCCGGGCCGGGCTCATCCCGCCGGGCCGGTGCCGGAAGCAGACCACGCTGAGCCCGCTGGCCAGCAGCTCGAAGTCAGCCGACGCCGCGACGGCGCGCCGCAGTTCCCCTGCCGCGGCGAGGTCGGCGGCGATCAGCCGCCGGTAGCCGTCCTGGCCCAGGTGGCGCAGCTGCATCCAGACCTTGAGCGCCCGGAAGGGGCGGGTCTGCTCGAGCCCGTACTCAGAGAACCACACCGGGCCGCCCGGCCCGTCCTCGTCCCCGTCAGTCCGCAGGTAGGCGGGCACCAGGCTGAACGTGTCGCGGGCCACGCCGCCGTCACGGAGCAGCACCAGGCCGGCGTCCACCGGGGCGTACAGCCATTTGTGCGCGTCCACGGCGACGCTGTCCGCCCGGGCCAGCCCGTCGCGGGCCGCCCGGTACCCGTCCAGCAGCAGGACCGGCGGCGCCCCGTACGCGCCGTCCACATGCAGCCAGAGGCCGTGCCGCCCGCATACGGCGGCAATCTCGTCGAGTGGGTCGATCGCGCCGGTGTTCGTGGTGCCCGCGGTGGCGACCACCGCGACCGCGAGTTTCCCGGCGGCCCGCTCGGCCCGCACCAGCCGTTCGAGCTCGTCCGGGCGCATCCGATGGCCCGGGTCAGACGGCACCACCCGGATCGCGGCCGAGCCGAGGCCGAGGACTTCGGCTGCCTTGGCCACGCAGCTGTGGCTTTCGGTGCCCGCGTAGACGACCAGGCGGCCCGCCAGGCCGGCGAGCCCGTCCCGGCGGTCGTCGGCGCCGGCCCGGGCCGCCGTCCGGTGCCGGGCCACCGCGAGCGCGGTCAGCGTCGCGGCGGAGCCGCCGCTGACCAGCTGGCCGGAGTAGCCGGCGGGCCAGCCGAGCAGCCCGGCGAACCACCGGATGACCTGGTGCTCCACGTGCACCGCGGCGTGGTTGCCGCCCGCCACGCTGGGGTCCATCGCCGCGGCGAGCGCCTCGGCCAGCACCCCCAGCGGATGCGGGGGAGAGTTGACCCAGGCCGCGAAGCCAGGATGCCCGTTACCGAGCGGGTACGGGGCGACGTGCGCGGCGAAGTCCGCGAGCACGGCGCCGGCTGGCTCGCCCTGCTCGGCCCACTCAGCAGCGCACATCGCCTCGACCAGGCTGCCCGGCGGTCGTTGGTAGGCCGGGCCGCCGGGCAGCCCGGTCAGGTAGTCGGCGACCAGGTCGGCCACCTGGTGGCTGACCTGCCGGATTAGGCCCGCGTCCCAGAACGTGGGCGGCTCAGGGTCCGGCGCACCCGGATCTAGCGGGTCCGGGTCTGGACGGCGCGAGACGGGCGGGTCCGGGACCGGCGGGTCCGGGACCGGGACGGTCATGGCCGGGGGGCCAGCCTGCGCAGCACGTCGGGGACGGGGCCGGGATGCAGCACGCCGAGCCGCTGGGTGGCCCTGGTCATCGCGACGTACAGGTCGCTCAGGCCGCGCGGGGACTCCCCCAGGATCTGGGCCGGGTCGGCGATCAGCACCGAGTCGAATTCCAGGCCTTTAGCCTGGCTGACCGTCAGCACCACGACCTGCTCGTCCAGGTCCGGGCCGTCGAGGTTGGCCGCGCCGTCGGGCGATGAGCCTGAGCCGTCCGGCAATGACCCTGAGCCGTCCAGGCCTGAGCCGTCC
>Ga0187875_10001976_pt1 | contig 15455 bp, 10 predicted proteins | sample June2016WEW_17_1_2_FD_132978 | JGI IMG/M metagenome (GOLD analysis project Ga0187875, IMG submission 132978) | Peatland microbial communities from SPRUCE experiment site at the Marcell Experimental Forest, Minnesota, USA - June2016WEW_17_10 | ecosystem: Environmental > Terrestrial > Soil >... | reverse complement strand
AGCGTCGGTCCAGGCCGGGCCTGACCACGCTTGTACAGCGGCGCCTCGTGCGCTACGAAGGGCAGCGGCACGAACTCGGTGAAGCCCTGTGTGCGCTTTTGCAGAGCTCGGAGCTTGCCGAGATGCGCCGCCCAGTCCTCATAGGAATCGACGTGCCCGAACATCATCGTCGAGGTCGTAGGCAGACCGATCTCGTGGGCCGTCTCGATCACTTCGAGCCATTGTTCCGTGCTCAGCTTGTCGGGACACAACACGGCGCGCACGCGATCGACCAAGATCTCCGCGGCCGTACCGGGAAGACTGCCGAGACCCTCGGCGCGCAGCAGCGTCAGGTAGTCGCGCAGGGTCATCCCGAGCGTGGTTGCCCCGTGCCACACCTCGAGCGGTGAGAATGCATGGACATGCATCTCGGGGTCGGCCGACTTCACCGCCCGCAGGATGTCGAGATAGGTCTCACCCGTGAAGCTCGGATGGATGCCGCCTTGCAGGCAAACCTCCGTCGCGCCGCGCTCGCGCGCCTCGAGCGAGCGTCGCACGACCTCGGCGATATCGAGCAAGTACCCCCGCTCGGCGCCTTCGTGCTTACGCGTGCCCTTCGAGAACGCACAGAAGGTGCAGCGGTAGCTGCACATGTTGGTGTAGTTGATATTGCGGTTGACGACGTAAGTGGCGATCGCGCCGTTGGTCTCCGCCCGCTGTGCATCCGCCGCTTCGCAGACGCGCCGGAAATCGGCGCCCCGCGCATTGAAGAGCATCGCGAGCGACTCCCGGTCGACGTGCTCGGCGCCGTTTTGCAGGAGCTCATCGAGAAGCTTCGACGTCGGCGTCGACGTCGGCGCCGTACGTCGGTGGAGCGTTGCAAAGCCCATGGGAAGGTCGGTGCTGCGGCCCGTGCGCCAGCGGTCCTCCCGCGCGAGCCCTTGCCCATCGCTTTGCTCGAGCACCGCGCGACGCATGGCCGTGTCGAGCCACTCCGTGGGCGACTTGGTATAGGCCGGATAAATGGTCAATCGTTCCGCGAGCGTCTTGCCGCCGCGCTCGGATTCGCTGCGCAACCGCTCGATTTCGGGCCAGGGCGATTCGGGATTGACATAATCCGGCGTGAGCGGCGAGACGCCGCCCCAGTCGTTGATTCCGGCTCCGATCAGCGCGGGCAGCGGCGCCGGGCTCAAGTTGGGCGGTGCCTGAATGCTCATGTGCGGCCCGAGCACGAGGCGGGCTGCCGCGATGGACCAGAGCAGCTCCTCGCGATCGGCGGCCGGCGCCCGGGCCATGATCGTGCCCGGCTTGGGCACGAAATTCTGGATGATGACCTCCTGAATGTGACCGTAGCGCTGCTGCAAATCCTGGATCGCATGGAGCGCTTCGATGCGCTCTGCCCGAGTCTCGCCGATCCCGATCAACAGACCCGTGGTGAAGGGGACCTTCTGCCGCCCGGCTTCGGCCAAGGTCTCGAGCCGCACTGCCGGCTCCTTATCCGGCGACCCGTAGTGAGGTCCGCCCTTCTCGGTGAGCCGTTGCGCCGTGCTCTCGAGCATCAACCCCATCGACGCCGACACGGGCCGCAGCATCGCCATCTCATCGGCGCTCATGCAGCCGGCGTTGATGTGCGGCAACAAGCCCGTGCGCTCGCGTACCGCGGCGGCGACGTGGGCGACGTAATGCAGCGTGCTCGCAAATCCTTGGCTCTCTAGCCACTGCCACGCCACGCGATAACGCAGCTCGGGACGCTCACCGAGCGTGAAGAGGGCCTCCTTGCAGCCGAGCTGTGCGCCTTGCGCGGCCACCGCAACGGCTTCCTCGACCGACATGTAGGGATTCTGCAAATGCCGCGGCGCTTTGGCGAACGTGCAGTAGTGACACGAGTCGCGGCACAGCTGCGTGAGAGGCAGGAACACCTTTCTCGAGTAGGTGATGAGCGCACCGAATCCCTCGTCGCGCAACCGCGCCGCCTGCGCCGTGATATCGCCGGCCGAGGCACGCACGAGGCGCTCCACGTCGGCCATGCCGCGGGCACTTCCCCTCCCCTGCAGCCCGAGCGCGAGCACGAGCTGCTCGAACGGGCCTCGCGCTGCGGAAGAGTCCAGCATGTCCGCGAACCGATGCAAATCCTCCGGCGCATCGATGTCGAAGGCCACCTCCGGCGCCGCGAGCTCATGCGCGGTCACGGTCGCCGCACTCGCATGCCGGGCGAAGCTGTCGGGACCGAAGCGCGGCTCGAAGGCTTGCGTCGGATCGAGCAGCACCATGTTAGTGCCCGTGCCTTCCTTGCAGCGCACGAGACCCACGGCAGAGCCGTCTTCCCGCAGCGCCGAGTAGCGCCGCACCACGTCGGTGAGCGCCGCCGCGGACAGCAAGCCGAGATCCGCCGGCATGAGGACGGCGATGCTCGCAATCCGCTCGGCCGCTGCCCCGAGCCCCAACGCACACGCCTCATTCAGCGAGGCGTCTCGATCGTCGAGCACCAGGGCGCCGCGCGCCCGTGCGGCGGCCGCGATGCGCGCATCGGGACTCACCACAATGACGCCGTCGAAGAGACCCGTCTCACACACGACGTCGAGCGTGCGGCAAGCGAGCAGGTATGCGAACTCCTCGCGCTTCTCGCCGAGCAGCGCGGCGAGGCGCTGCTTGGCGGCGGCGAGCCGCTTGATGGGGACGATCGCCCAGGTGCCGGGGCAGCGCGCTTGCGAGGAATCTTCTGTTGCGATCTGAGGGCTCATGGCTCTAAGTAAACCGCGCTTCCCACCCGCTCGGCAAGCTTCAGCCGAACGCGCGCCGCATACGCGGCGCAACGTGGTCGGTGAACAGCTTGAGGAAGCGGGCCTGATCGGGTCCCGGGGCGTGAAACACGAGGTGATTGAAGCCGAGCCGCACATAAGCGCCGACCTTCTCGACGATTTCGTCCGGGTCGCTCGAGACGATCCAGCGCGAGGCGGTTCGCTCGATGGGCAGCGCATCCGCGAGCCGCTCCATTTCCAGCGGATCCTCGACGTTCACTTTCTCCTCCGGCGAAAGCGCGAGCGCGCCCCAATAGTGCGTATCGCGCAGTGCCCGTTCGCGGTCCGAATCGAACGACACCTTCATCTCGATCATCCGGTCGAAAGTCGGATGAGCTCCACGACCCGACTCGTCCAGACCGACCTGCACGTTCGGCAGCAGCGTCTCGGAGTAGAGAGACCACTTCTTGCCGCTGGTGCAGATGAAGCCGTCGCCCTCCAGGCCCGCGACCTTCGCGATGAACGGGCCCGCGCCTGCGACGTAGATCGGCACGGGCTCGCGCGGTCGATCGTAGATCGTCGCCAGTTTCGTGTGGTAGTACTGCCCTTCGAAGCTGACCCGATCGTAAGACCAGAGAGTGCGAATGAGACGCAGCGCTTCGCGGAAACGCGCGGTCCGCTCTTTTTGCTCGGGCCATTCGAGACCCGACGCCGGGACCTCGTTCAAGGACTCGCCGGTGCCCATGCCGAGCACCACCCGGCTCGGAAACAGCGTGCCGAGCGTGGCAAACGCCTGCGCGACGACGGACGGATGATAGCGGAATGTGGGCGTGAGCACGCTCGTGCCCATGACGATCTTGCCGGTGCGCGCACCGAGCGCGCCCAGCCAGGCGAGCGAAAACGGCGCGTGCCCGCCGGAGTGGCGCCACGGCTGAAAGTGGTCGCTGATCCAGACAGAATCCAGGCCGAGCTCCTCCGCCAACACGGCGAACTCCAACAGCTCGTTCGGCCCGAATTGCTCAGCGGAAGCCTTGTAAGCCAACTTGATCACGTCAATCTCCTCTGACAGAGGACAGCGCCGCAGGGGCTCCATTGCAGTATCTTATCGCAGTGGGCGGCCTGGGGTTTCGAGCATGAATGCAGCAACGCGGGAAATCGCATACGAGGCGGACAGTGTACACATGGTGGGCTACTTCGCCGCCCAGGGCGGAGCCGACCCGGCGAGGCGCCGGCCTGGCATTCTCGTCTCCCCTCCGGGCCCGGGGCTCGGCGAGCATACGAAAGGTGTCGCGAGGCGGCTAGCCGAGGCAGGGTACGCGGCTTTCGGGCTCGATTATCATGGGCGCGGCGAAATCGTGACCGACGGGGCGGAGATGCGCAGGCGCATCCAGCAATTCATCGAAAACCCGTTCCCCGTCCGCACTCGGCTGTCGAAAGCTCTGGACGTACTCCGCGCGCAGCCCGGCGTCGACGGCGGACGCATTGCCGCCATCGGCTACTGCTTCGGCGGCACGGCGGTGCTCGAGCTCGCCCGGAGCGGAGTCGAGATCGCGGCCACCGTGGGGTTTCACAGCGGGCTGAAGACCGTCAGGGCGCAGGACGCACGACACATCAAGGGTAAGGTGCTCGTCTGTCTTGGCGCAGACGATCCGCTGATCCCCCCGGCGGAGCGGGTCGCGTTCGAGGAGGAAATGCGCAACGCCGCGATCGATTGGCAAATGCATTTGTACGGCGGCGCGCAGCACAGCTTCACCGATCCCGGTGCGGATGCGCGGGCGCGCGCCATGGGAATCCAGGGCTTGAAATACGACGCCGCAGCCGATCGGCGCTCATGGCGTTCGATGCTCGACTTGTTCGGCGAGATCGGCTTCGACCGCTAGCGCAAATGGCTCAGGCACACCGCCGCCAATCGGCGCCGATCCTCCGGCGTGCGCATCAGGATCGGCGCGACCTCGAGGTGCGGATCGTCGGCAGCGCGCGCTGCGATGAGCGCCGCGTCCTGCTCATCGACCAGCATGAGATCGAGAAAGTCCCGATAGCCTCTTGCGATCTCGAGGGCGGAGACGTCAAGCGCGAGCTCCTGCATGATTTTCGCCGCGGGCCCCTTGACCGCGGCGCCGCCGATGAGGGGCGATACGGCGATGATGGGCACCTGGGCGTCCACGAGCAGCTCGCGCAGCCCAGACACGCGCAGAATGGGGGCGATGCTCAAATAGGGATTTGACGGACAGAGAATGATGCCTTCGAGACTCGCATCCTCCAGCACGCGGCGCACCTCGGGCGTGAGCGCGCGTCCCTCGCCGCCATAGCGAAACCCGCGTGCCACCGGCCGACATCGCCGTTTCACGAAGTATTCTTGAAACGGCATTTCGCCCTGCTCGGTCAGCACCACGGTCGGCGCCGGCTCATCGCACATGGGCAATAGGCCGCTCGGCACGCGCATCTCGAGCGCGAGGGTGCGCGCGATCTGCGTGAGCGTCATGCCTTGCAATTGCAGCTCTCGACGGTGCAAGTGCAACGCGATGTCCCGATCACCCAGCTGAAACCAGGTGTCGAGACCGAGCGAGCGCCATTCGCTCTGCACCTGCCACGACTCGTTCGCACGGCCCCAGCCTTGCTCCGCGTTCGCAACGCCCGCGAGCGTATACAGCACCGTATCGAGATCCGGGCAGATGGGCAGGCCCCGATGCTCGAAGTCATCGCCCGTGTTGACGATGATGTCGAGCGTCCCCTGCGGAAGACACTGCTGCAAACCGTCGGCGAGCTTCGCGCCGCCGACCCCTCCGCAAAGCGCGACGATGTGTCCCATGCGGTTAGCGAAACAAATCCTCGGCGATTGGCCTCAACACATCCGCCGCCCGGGCCGATTCGCGTCGCCAGGCGGCCGGCACGCCGCGCGCGAGCACGACGGGGCGCCCCTCGGCCCCCTCGCCCATGAGGAGCGTCGCGACGCTCGCGAGCTGATCCGCCACCGGAGTCTGCGTGACCTTGAGCTTTCGACCAAAGCGATCCTCCTCGCCGCGACGGTCGAGCAGCGTCACGAGGCCTGCCGAGCCGATCGCGGTCCCGCAAACTCCCTGGCGCCAGGGCCGTCCGAAGGTGTCGGTGATCACCACCGCGGGGGCAACCCCGAGTATGCCAAAGAGCGCGGCGCGCAGCGTGGCCGCCGAGCCGTCGGGATCCTTCGGTAGAAGCAAAACCCTCGATTCGGAGTCGGGGACGTTCGACTGATCCACACCGGCGTTGGCCATCACGAGACCCAGCCGATGTCTGACGATGAGCACCTGCGGCGCACAGCGGACCACCTCGGTCGACTCCCGCAAGATGATCTCCACCAGCCGTGCGTCCTTGCCGCAGCGGTCCGCGAGCTCCAGCGCTCGGGGAGATACCTCGAGCGCGCCGAGGTCGACGAAGCGGCCCTCCGATTTCGACACGATTTTCTGACACACCAGCAGCACGTCCTCATCGCGCGCCGCGAGAGCGTGGCGCTCGAGTGCGGCCGCGATCAGGGGCGCGAGCGCCATGCCGGCGGTGACCTCGGGCAGCCCTTCGAGAGCCGTCAAGGACAGGACGTTTGGGCTCAAGGCACTGCACGCTGAAACATATGTTTATTCTACTATAGCCCTGCGCGGGCCAACGGCCGCCGATCCAGCGAGGTGTTCCATGACAGTTCGGCAATTATTCGAGCTCGGCGGGCAGGTGGCGCTCGTTACCGGCGGGTCGCGCGGTCTTGGGCTGCAGATCGCATCGGCGCTCGGGGAAATGGGCGCCAAGATCGCGCTGTGCGCGCGCGGGAAGGAGGAGCTCGAGCGCGCGGCGGCAAAGCTCATCGAGGCGGGCGTCGAGGCCTACGCAGTGCCTTGCGATCTTTCCAAGCCCGACGAAGTCCCGCAAATGCTCGAGCAGGTGCTGGCGCATTTCGGGCAGATCGACATCCTCGTAAACAATGCCGGCGCGAGCTGGGGTGGCCCCGCCGCGGAGCTCGCGCTCGCGTCCTGGGAAAAGGTCATGCGCCTGAATGCCGGCAGCGTCTTTCAGCTGAGCCAGCTGGTGGCGAACCGCTGCTTCATTCCGCGGCGGTCGGGCAACATCATCGTCATCGCATCCATTGCCGCCTTGCGCACCGATGCGCGCCTGCAAGCCGTGAGCTATTACGCCTCGAAAGGGGCCGCGTTGCAGCTCACCCGGGCGCTTGCCACGGAATGGGGGCCGCTCGGCATCCGCGTGAACGCCATCTGTCCGGGATTCTTCCCCTCAAAGATGTCGAGAGGGCTGCTGCAAAGAATCGGCGACTCGGTGATCGCGCAAACGCCGCTCGGGCGGCTCGGCGACGACACCGACCTCATGGGGGCGGCAGTCTATCTGGCGTCGGCCGCCTCGCGCCACGTGACCGGCCAGTACATCGCGGTCGACGGCGGCGCATCGATCGCTTGAATCGATCAGCCGAGAGCGCCATCGCGCCTCAAAAAATCCCCAGCGCGATCCCGGCGGCCAGGGTCGCGCCGATTTCCTCGCACCGTTCGAGGTCGCCGCCGGAGATCTGCTTCGGTCGCAGGATCGCCTCGGGTGCTTGCGCGTGAGTGCAAACGATCAGAGGCTCGGCAACGGCCCGCAAACGCCAGCCGGTGGCGATGCGGTCGATTTGCGCCGCGGCTTGCCGGCCATCGCTCCCGGCGCACACGAGCGTCGCGTACGGCCTGCCGTTCAGCCGATCCAGCGCCGCGTAGTAGGTGCGGTCAAAAAAGTCCTTCATGAGCCCGGACATGGCGGCCAGATTCTCCGGCGTCGCGAACAGATAGCCGTCGGCCGCGAGCACGTCCGCCGGGCCGGCCTCCGCGGCCCGCAGGAGGGACACGGTGAGCTGCAGCTCCGCGCGCGCGCCGGACGCCGCCGCCTCGGCCATCTGCTTCGTACCCCCCGTCATCGAGTGGTACACAATGAGCATCGTCTTCATCGAGCAACCCCGCCGGCTTAGGGCTATCCTACGGGAATCTGCGCATTCTGGAGCGTGCCGATGAACTATCGCAGGCTGGGCAGCAGTGATCTCATGGTCTCCGAAATCGCGTTCGGCTCATGGCTGACGTTCTCCAGCTGGACGCGCAGGAGAAACGCGATCGCGTGCGTGCATCGGGCTCTCGATCGCGGCATCACGCTGTTCGACACCGCCAACGTCTACGGTCTCGGCAAGGCCGAGAAAGTCCTGGGTGCAGCCCTGCACGGCGTGCCGCGGGACCGCTACGTGCTCGCCACCAAACTTTTCTTTCCCATGAGCGACATTGATCGCGGCCTCTCGTGCGCGCAGGTTCACAAACAAATAAACGCCTCGCTCGAGCGTCTGCAAGTCTCCTACGTCGATCTCTATCAATGCCATCGCTACGACGATCGCACGCCGCTCGAGGAAACCATGCGCGCGCTCACGGAAGTCGTGCAGGCGGGCAAGGCGCGCTATATCGGATTCTCCGAGTGGCCCGTCGACCGCATCGAGGCGGCGCTTGCAATACCCGGCGTCGAGAAATTCGTCTCGAGCCAGCCCCAGTATTCTCTGTTGCATCGGCAGCCGGAGCGCGAGCTGCTGCCCCTGTGCGAGCGATCCGGTATCTCGCAGATCGTGTGGTCGCCTCTCGCGCAAGGGTTCTTGACCGGCAAATATGTCCCGGGTGCGCCACTTCCCCCCAATTGCCGGGCCGGGGATCTGTCGTTGAAAGGCTTCATCAGCACGGACTGGTTCAAGCCCAAGATGCTGAAGGCGATCCAGGATCTCAAGCCCCTCGCCGCCGAGGCAGGCCTCACGCTTGCACAGTTCGCGCTCGCCTGGGTGTTGCGTCAACCAAACGTGGCCGCGGCCATCATCGGCGCGAGCCGGCCCGAACAGATCGACGAGAATGTTGTTGCCAGCGGACATGCGCTGCCTGCCGAGCTCGCGCGCCGCGCCGAAGCGATCATCGACGCCGCGTCTTAAGTTTCCTTAATCCGCGACTCACCGCTTCGGCCTACCGCCTCAGGGTGAACTCGGTCGGCGGCTGCAACTCTAAGTCCCGATTGCCTTCGCTAACGGGGGATGGTCGTTGATGCTTTCGAGTCGCAACCTGTTGCGCTGCGCTGCAGTCGTGCTTTTGATGGGCGTGCTCACACAAACCGGCCGCGCCGGTGGAGCGGCCTTCGACCTGGCGGGCCCGGTGCTCGAGTCCACGGTCACCCGCGCGGGCACGACCTTGCCCGCCTCCGAAGTACCCAATCTCGCCGCGGGCGATCGGATCTGGATCCGCGCGAACTTTCCGGCGTCGCAGTCCGCGCACTACCTCCTGGTTACCGCTTTTTTGAGCGGCTCGACCAACCCGCCGCCCGAGAGCTGGTTCTCCGACTGCAAGGCCTGGACGCCCAAGTGCCGCGCGGATGGATTGACCGTGACGGTGCCTGCGGATGCACAGCAGATGGTGGTCTTCCTCGCGCCCGAGACGGGCGGGGACTACAAGACGCTAATGAGTGCCGTGCGCGGCCGGCCCGGCGCCTTCGTGCGCACCTCGCAGGACTTGAATCAGGCCGAGCTCGACCGCTCGCGCCTCGACCGCTATCTCGAGACCATCCGCGCGCTGAACGATGCCGATCCGGCGAAGCTCGCGGAGGAGGCCCCGCTCCTTGCGCGCAGCCTCGCCATCAAGGTGGACGAGAAGTGCTTGGATCGCATTCCCACTCTGCAGGCGCCGTGCTTGATGGCGGGCCAGGAATCGCTCATCTTGAACGACGGCCACAGCACCTCGATCGTCGAGGCCTTGACTTCGGGGCCTGAGAGCGATCTGGCGATGCAGGCGAGCTCTACGCCGCAGCTCGGGTACGGCTTCTACAGCCCGTACATCGCCTCGGTTCTCGACATTGCGAAAATCCTCGACACGTTTCGGACGGCGCAATACCAGTACATCCCGGCGCTCGCGACGCTCAAGGGCAACGATCTTCAGTTGACGCTGAACGCCGCTCCGTCGTTCCACGATCCGAAGTCGGTCCTGGTGGTCGCGCTGCCCGCCGTCGAGCCGGCGCAGCTGCCGCCGCTGCACGCGGTCGATCCCAAGGAGATCTATTGCGCGCGCAAGACCGCGCTGGTGCTGCCCGTCGAAGGCGCACCCCTCGTGTTCTCGACGGCGTATGCGCACGACATGGCTTTGAGCTTGGCGGGAGCCGGCAAGTCCCTGGAGCTGCCCGCGGTCGCCGACGCCTCCCAGGGCGGATTCGTGGTCGATACGTCCGGCTTGAGCGGCGTGAACCTCGGCGATACGGTGCAGGCCACCCTGCGCGGCTACTGGGGATTCGAGCCGTATCGCGGCCCGACCTTCGGGCTGCGGAACGCGCGTGCCGTCTCCTGGCAGCTCGCCGCCGGAGATGAGTCGGCGCTCATCGTCGGACGTCAGGACACCGTGCACTTGCGCGCCGACAGCGTCAGCTGCGTGGACACCATCATGCTCAAGGATCCCGCGGGCAAGGAGCTCAAGGCCGAATGGAAGAAGCTCAAGCCCGACGAAGTGGAGGTGAAGCTGCCGCTGCAAGATGCACAGCCCGGGCCGATGACGCTTCTCGTAGGCCAGTACGGCCTTGCGCAGCCTCTGCCGATCGGCGTGCAAGGGTTCGCCGAGGCGGGGCGGTTCGACGGCTTCGAGATTCATGCCGGCGATACCCAGGGCATCCTCAAGGGCAGCCGCCTCGACGAGGTGGCTAGCCTTGCGATCAAGAGCGTCGTGTTCACACCCGGGGAGCTATCGAGCCGGCAGGGTAGTGACGAGCTGCCGATGGTGGCGCAGGATGCCGCGGCCGCAGGCGAGCTCAAGCCCGAGCGCAGCGTCTCCGCCAAGCTCACTCTGAAGGACGGACGCATTCTGTCGGTGAACGCGAGCGTCGATGCGGCGCGCCCGAAGACGTTGCTCATCGGCAAGAGCGTGCAGCCCTCGCCGCTCGGCAGTGACAGCAACATCCAGCTCGCCGATTCGGGTGAGCTGCCGCTCGATGCCACGCTGGTGTTCTCCATCCGCGCGCAAGCGCCGGCGAATTTCGCGCGCGACGAGACCGTCGATGTGGCAACCGCGGATGAGGGCATGGTGGCGTCCCTGAGTGTCGCCGGGGGCACGCTCGCGCTCGAGAATTCGCGAGTGGCGGTGGCCACCCTCAATCCGCAGAAGGCGTTCGGTACCTCTTCTTACGGACCGCTCAAGTATCGCGTCAATGCCAAGGGCGTCACGAGCGATTGGCAGCCCCTCGCGACTCTCGTGCGCCTGCCCGCGCTCAAAGCGCTCGAGTGTCCTGCGACCCCGGAGGTCGCGTGCAAGCTGTCGGGCTCCGATCTGTACTTGATCGATTCGCTCGCGGGGGCCGCGGACTTCAGTAAGCCCGTGAGCGTGCCGGAGGGATTCCTCGGAACCTCGCTCCCCGTGCCGCATCCGAGCAGCGGCACGCTGTACTTGAAACTGCGAGACGACCCGCAGGTCGTCAATCCCACGACACTCGTCGCGCTCAAGCTACCGCCCACTCCGGCGGCAGCCGACAATCAGGGCGCGGGCCCGGGACCCTAATGGTTGGCAGCCGTCGGCGGGTGAGGCGCGCGGCTCACGCGCCACACGGTATTGCCGACGTCGTCGGCGACCAACAGTGCGCCGTGCTTGTCGACGGCGACGCCCACGGGACGTCCGAAGGCATGGTCGCGCGCATCGAGGAAGCCGGTGAGCACGTCCACCGGCGCCCCGCTCGGTTTGCCGTTCTCGAAAGGCACGAAGATTACCTTGTAGCCGCTGTGCAGCTTGCGGTTCCAGGATCCGTGCTGCCCCACGAACATGCCGTGACGAAACTCCGGCAGCTGTGAAGTGCCCGCCCAGCAAAGTCCCAGCGAGGCCGTGTGCGCGCCGAGGGCGTAGTCCGGCGCGATCGCCTTCGCCACCATCGCCGGATCTTGCGGCTTCACGCGCTCATCCACGTGGTCGCCGTAATAGCTGAAAGGCCAGCCGTAGAAGGCACCCTCGCGAAGTCCCGTCATGTAGTCGGGCGGTACGTGGTCACCGAGCTCATCGCGCTCGTTGACGGCGACCCAGAGCACGCTGCTTTCGGGTTCCCAGGCGAGACCGACGGGATTGCGCAGGCCCGAGGCATAGACGCGATGCGCGCCGGTCTTGGTATCGATCTCCCACACGGCGGCGCGCTCCTGCTCGACCGCGAGGCCGTTCTCCGCCGCATTGCTGTTCGAGCCCACGCCGACGTAGAGCTTGGTGCCGTCGCGGTTCGCGACGAGACTTTTCGTCCAGTGATGATTGATCGGGCCGCCCGGCAGATCCGTCACCTTGGCGGGCGCGTCACGAATCTCCGTCTGCCCCGCGTAGTAGGGGAAACTCACCACCGCGTCGGTGTCCGCCACGTAGATTCGATCGCCGACGAGCGCCATGCCGATCGGCGAATTCAATCCCTCCAAAAAAACGTGCCGCTCGGGCGGTGTCCCCGCCCGGCCGGTGTCGCGCAACAGCGTAATGCGATTCGCGCTCGATGCACGTCCCGATCCCCCGCGCTTCATCACCCACTTGTGCACCTTCCCGCTGACGCCCTTCGCGTCCTCGGGTTTTGGCGGCGCATCGGCCTCGGCGACCAGAACATCGCCGTTCGGTAGCACATACAGCCAGCGCGGATGGTCGAGGTCGGTGGCGAATGCATCGACATCCGCGTCCTTGACGGCGTGCGGCATCATGCCCGCCGGCCAGCCTTCGGCTTTCGCCACATTGATGGTTGGGATCAGGGATTTCTTGGCGATCGGGATCGTGGGCTGCGGACCCCACTCGCCGGACGAGTCTTGTTCGGCGGAAGCCACTTGCGCGCGTGCAGGGAGCCCCGCGAGGGTCCACAGGCCCGCCGCTGCGCAGAATCCCAGGGTGATGCAGCCGCGGGCGGCGTGGGTGAGTCGCATGCGATAAATTTATGCGCTGTGGCGCCTGTCGCGCATCGGCGCGCGGCTCGATGACTTGTGGGGCGGCACTTACGTCCGGGGCCTCACGCCGCACGATCGGGGACCTCCAGAGTGCTGACCATGGTGAGCACGTCGTAGGAGGCGACAGTCTCGCCGTGCTGGTTGGTGATCTCGGTGTCCCAGGCAACCTCGCCCCATCCTTTGTCGGCGCGCAGGCTTTTCTGCGCACAGGTGAGGCGCACCTTGATCCGATCCCCCGGTTTGACCGGCTTCACGAAGCGCAGCTCATTGAGCCCGTAGTTACCGAGCACCGGGCCGTAATCCGGATCGACGAAGAGTCCCGCGGCTGCCGAGATCAAGAAGTACCCGTGTGCCACACGCCCGCCGAACAGCGGGTTGCGGGCGGCTTCGCGCTCGCTCATATGCGCGTAGAAGGTGTCCCCGGTGAGGGCGGCGAATCGCTCGATCTCCTCGACCGTAACCTCGCGGTCCGCCGAGCGGAACGTGTCGCCGAGCACGAGTTCGCCGAAGGCGATGCGGAAGGGATGCCGCCCTGGGTCGCGTTGTCGGCTGCCGCGGACCCAGCGGCCGCCGAGGGAGGTGATCACGTCCGGAGTGCCCTGCACCGCCGTGCGCTGCATGTAGTGCAGCACGCCGCGAATACCGCCGAGTTCCTCTCCGCCCCCGGCCCGGCCCGGACCGCCGTGTACCAGCGGCGCGAGCGGCGAGCCGTGTCCGGTCGATTCTTTCGCGCAGGCTGCGCTCACCACCAAGATGCGCCCGTGGTAAGGGGCGAGCCCGAGCACCAGGCGGCTCGCGAGCGCATCATCGGCCGAGAAAATCGAGGCCGCGAGGCTGCCGCCGCCGCGGCGCGCGAGTGCTATGGCATCGCTCTCGTCGCGGTAGGGGACCAGCGTCGCCACCGGCCCGAAGGCCTCTATTTCGTGCAGCGCGCGTGCGGCATGCGGATCCCGGGAGAGAAGGGCCCAGGGCGAGACGAACGCGCCGCGCTCGACATCCGCTCCCTGCACCTCGAAACCTTCCGTCCGCCCCACGATGACGTCGGACTCGCGCCTGAGCTCCGCGACACGCGCGAGTACGTCGGCACGCTGAGCGAGGCTGACCAACGGGCCCATGCGCACCCCGGCGGCGCGCGGATCGCCGACCACGATCTTATCGAGCGCCGCCTTGAGCGCATCCGCGGTCGCATCGACGAAGCCTTGGGGCACGAGCGCCTTGCGGATGGCGGTGCATTTCTGACCGGCCTTCACCGTCATCTCGCGCACCACCTCGCGAATAAACAGGTCGAACTCGGCGCTGCCGGGCGCGGCGTCGGGAGCGAGGATGCTCGAGTTCAGCGAATCGGTCTCGGCAACGAACGGCACCGAGTGGCGAACGACGCGAGGATGCGTACGCAGCTTCGCAGCCGTCGCCGCCGAGCCCGTGAAGCACACGATATCCTGACAGGTCAGATGATCGAGAAGATCGCCGAGCGAGCCGCACACGAGCTGCACAGCGCCTTCGGGCAAGAGACCCGACTCGACGATGCGCCGCACGACGAGCTCGGTGAGATAGGAAGTCGCGGTCGCGGGCTTGACGATCGCCGGCATGCCGGCGAGCAACGCGGGCGCGAGCTTCTCGAGCATCCCCCACACGGGAAAGTTGAAGGCATTGATGTGCACGGCCGCGCCCTCGCGCGGCACGTAAATATGCTGTCCGACGAATGTGCCGGACTTCGACAGTCCCTCCACGGGCCCATCGAGATGCAGACGGTTGTTCGCGAGCTCGCGCGTCCCCTTGCCGGCGTACGCGAACACGGTGCCGATGCCGCCGTCGATATCGATCCACGAATCGTCCCGGGTCGCGCCGGTCCGATAGGACAGCGTGTAAAATTCTTCCTTGAAGTCGAGCAGCCGCTTGGCGAGCGACTTGAGCATGGCGGCGCGCTCATGAAAGGTGCGAGCGCGCAGCGCCGGGCCGCCCACTTCGCGCGCATGACAGAGCACGGCCGCGAAATCGAGGCCGCCGGTGGAGGCGCGCGCAATCACGTCGCCCGTCGAGGCGTCGCGCAGTGCGACCCCCTCGTAGCTGCTGGTCAGCCAGTCACCACGCACGTAGTTCTGCAATTTCACGACTTAAGCCTCCTCGCGGCGCGCTGCGGCACGCCACTCCTCAAAAGTGCCCACGCACCGGCCGAGCTCCTCGAGAATCGGTGCGGGTGTCCAGTAGCTCGTGCCCCATGTTTCGCCAAGCCGCCGCACGCCCTCGAGCACGACGGCGGTGCCGAGGCAATCGGCATAGAACATCGGGCCGCCGCGAAAGCGCGGAAATCCATAGCCGTTGCACCAGATGACATCGATATCGCCGGGAGACGCTGCGATACCCTCGCCCAGCAAGCGCGCGCCCTCGTTGATGAGCGCGAACAGGCAGCGCTCGCAAATCTCCTCGTCCGAGACCGTGCGGCGTTCGATGTCGAGCCGCGCCGCCTCGGCCGCGATCATCGCCTCGACTTGCGGGTCGCACACGCGACGCCTGCCGCCCTGCGGATAGAGATACGCGCCGCGCCCCGTCTTCTGACCCAGGCGCCCGGTCTCCACCAGCATGTCGGCGACCCGATAGTAGCGCGGGTCGTCGGGCAAATCCTTGCGCTCGCGGCGCACGCGGTAACCCACGTCGAGCCCCGCCAAATCGCCCACCGCATTCGGACCCATGGCCATGCCGAAGCTCTCGAGGGCCGCGTCGATCTTTGCCGGGCTCGCTCCCTCGAGGAGCAGCAACTGGTTCTCGCGTCCGTAGGCGTACAGCATGCGGTT
>Ga0187875_10001974_pt1 | contig 15464 bp, 8 predicted proteins | sample June2016WEW_17_1_2_FD_132978 | JGI IMG/M metagenome (GOLD analysis project Ga0187875, IMG submission 132978) | Peatland microbial communities from SPRUCE experiment site at the Marcell Experimental Forest, Minnesota, USA - June2016WEW_17_10 | ecosystem: Environmental > Terrestrial > Soil >... | reverse complement strand
CGATGGGAACGGCGTTGGCCAGGCCCTGCAGAAGTTGGACACGTAGACCGGACGTGGCCCGTCCGCCGGTGACAAAAGCGACGTCGACGCGCAGAGTGCAGACAGATCGGTTTCCGGGGTTAGCGGAGATTTGGGCATGGGCGGGGATGGCGGCGAAAAACAAAAACAAAAGTAACCGGCGCCACATTTGATGTACCTCCCTTCCCGATCAAAGCGAAAGGCCAAACCTGGGCCGAAGAGGGGTGATAGTACACCGAAAAGTCGTTGGATGCATGGTCTTCAGTGATCAATGTTTTTCGACAGGTTCGTTGGCAACGGCGTTTGCGGCATTGGCGGCCAGGATGAAAGCGGTGGCGGTGTCCACAACATATTCGTTCTCGTACCAGAGGAATGGCCAGTCGCTCATAAGTTCGGGGAAGTCCGGTTGAATGATGGTTACTCCCGGGATCATTCCTCCAGGAATAAAGGTGTAGTCGGCCCGGTTGTTGCCGTAGGCGATCAGCTTCGATTGAGCACCGATGCCGGAGACGTAGGAAATGTTCGAAACCGGATGAACGCCGAGAACGTAATCCAAACCTCGGAGCGTGTACTCTGTGCCAACAATGTCTGGGAACGCCTGGTGCAGAAAGTACATTTGCGCCGCGAAACCCGCAGCCAGGCCCGAACCGCCCCACGTTCCCATGGCGATGGGGACACCGTAGGGATTCTTTGCAAGATTCTCATCGAGCTTGAGCTTGTTTGAAACGACCAGGGAGCGCATGGCCGCTTTGTATTCGGCATTCATGTAAGGAATGGCGCGAACTGCGGTGCCTCCGAGAAACACGAACCGATCCTGAATGGTGGGTAGAAGTGCTGTCAGTCGCTTTTGGTAAACGTCTTTGCCCTTTGTCGCGATAAGCAATTCCACTGCGGCCATCGTTTCTTCTATGGCGAGATCGCCTCCCGCGGTGTTGAAAGAATGAAAGATCAACGGCGGCTGGTTGTGCTCTTCGCCCCACACTCTCTCGGCGGTTTGAAGGCATTCGTCGGCCATCTTGTCATCGAAACCGTGAAGAACACGACTGGCGGCGGCAAGAGCAGAGATGGCGTCGTAATTCAGGGGCGTGGTGTGCGTGGTGAAGGCCCAGCGATCGTCAGGCATTCCGGAGTAATAGCCGTCGGATTGCGAAGGAGACATTTTCTCAGAATAGATTTTACCGTCCGTTTTGGATGCGGCGTCTCCCAGGTGCGTATATTCCTGCAATGTCGGTTCAATGATTCCGGGGATGGCGTGGCCAAACACCTTGTATTGCGCGAGCAGGTAGAGAACCCCGTGGGAAATCTGCTGGAGCGCATCGGGGGCGCCGTCGGGTTTTCGAATCTCCACATAACGCGCGTTCTCTTCGACCGTGGTGTCATCCCAATCCAAGCCAAAATTCTCCCGGGCCAAAACCAAATCCGTGATGACGCGAGTATGAGTTTGCGTGCGGAGGTCGAAGTCTCCGGCGTCATACCAGCCGCCGACATTGATTCCCGGAATGTGTTGTCCGGGAGCAAAAGGCGAATCGGTTGAAGGACCTTGAGAGTAGCCGTCGAAATGCGTGTAATTTACAGGTGCCTGGCGAGCATCGTCAAGGTGAGAGGCACCGTGCCAAATGCGATAGCCCTCGCGAACTTTGACGTGATCCATCTGCTCGGCGAGAAAGGTATCGAGAGTGGTGTGCCAAATTCCGTCGTAGACATCCTTGGCGATGCGGAAGGGACCCGTGGTTTGTGCGGCATACTCAATGGCGTAAATGCCGGGTTCGCGGACGGGTGAAAAATCGAAATGAGCGTAATGGTAGCGAAGCCACTTGCCCCAGGGCTTTACTTCACCGCGAAAAACCTCTTCGTATGAGCCGTCAGGGCCGAGTTTCAGGACACGAGCGTCTGTGGCGGCTTGAACCTGAGGGTCAAGCTCTATGACGGCGACTTTAGAGCGCTGGGGTGTGTAGCCGATTTGGTTGTAGCCGATGACTGGGGGACGGGTCCAGCCCGGCGCGGCTTTTAGCTGAATGTGCCAAACCACAGCCTCGCCGGTTTTGTCCGAGGGGATCAGGCTACGCACCACGAACCAGCCGTTGGGTGCCTGGTTGCGTCCATCGAACAACATCAGAGGTGTGCTCTCCGAGGTGATACCGACGTGAGTCATTGGATCTTCGGGTGAGAGAATGATGGAGTGTCCAGTTCCCAGGGCCGTAGGTTCGAGGGTACCGCCCACCGTGTGGGTCATTGGTCCACCTGGATGTCGAGGGAAGATGCCCGAGGAATCATCGAGCACATAGGACTTTCCAAAGAACGCACTGGGGAGGAACTCGAGATTAAGACCTGCTCTGCCGGACAGGGCCGTAGGGACGGGGCGGTCGAGCCACACCGCTAAGCGAATACCTCCTGCTTCGGGCCGCACATCGATTTTATAGTTGAACTCCCGCTCAGGGTACGACAAGGAAGCGATCAACTCGTTGGGCGCGGTACCACGCTTGCGCTCTTTGAATTGAGGAATGGCATCCCACTGTCCGGGAGTAGAGGAAAGCCGCACGTCGCCATTGGTGGCGATTCGGTGTTCGTGGAGGATGATTTCAAGGCCGCTCATTTTTTCGTCGCCGAATACGGGGTGGTAGGCATTGTGGAAGAAAAAGATGCTCAACCCGTGCGTCTCAAGAACGTCCTGGGGTGTTAGTGCGAGTTCGGGCGAAGCGTCATTGGCAGCGCGGAGACAAGCGACGGAAAGAATTGTTGCCAGCGCGATGGCGGTGATTCGATGCGCCGCGTTTTCCATGAGGCCCCCTTCCCAGAGAAAGTGTCAATTCTTCCACTGGCGGATAATTTCAAACTGATGAAGTCAGCCAGAAGTCAGTTGGAAAGAGCGATCTTGGATCCGGGCTCGTCTCGCCCGGCGACAGACAATCCAGCACAGCGATTATATAGAAAATCATGCGTTAACGTTACCGACAGGAGAAAGTAAGCTTTTCCAATGCGTCTCATATAGAATCAAGCCTGAGCTTCGCTGTTGTTCCTGTGCTATGAACTGAAATCCTAACGAACGGCGCAGCGGGAGTGCAAAGGGTACATGGTGAAAGTTCGCAGACTACGACCTGCTCGCAGATTGGCGGTGTTGGTGCTGCTCCTTGCCCCAGCTACCTTGGTCATTTCGGAGAGCAGGCAGGGAACTGCCGCACCGGCGGCAAGAATCAAGTTCTCGCTGCAAACTCTTCCTTTTCAATTGGAATCCGACGAAACTCCGAACTTCCCGCACGTTCCGGCGACCATGGCCGGCGGCGTCGCCGTCTTTGACTACAACAAGGATGGCCGGCCTGACATTTTCTTCACCAACGGCGCGAACATCGAAACGCTGAAGAAAGATTCGCCAAAATACTCCAACCATCTTTACCGCAATGACGGCAATGGAGTGTTTACGGATGTCACCAAGGAAGCCGGCTTGACCGGCACGGGCTATGACATTTGCGTCGCTGTCGGCGACTACGACAACGATGGATATCCCGACGTGTTCGTCGGAGGCGTTCACGGCAACACGCTGTATCACAACAATGGGGATGGGACTTTCACGGATGTCACCGCCAAAGCCGGCCTAAACCATTCCGTGGATCCGAAGTACGGACCTTTGTGGACTGCTGCCGCTGCGTGGGTGGACGTCAATAACGATGGTCTTCTGGATCTCATCGTCATCAATTACCTACGCTGGGACCTAAAGACGGAAACGTTGTGTCCGTTCGCCGGGACGTTGGATTACTGCAGCCCCGAACGATATCAGGGCCAGCCGAATCAACTGTTCCTGAACCGTGGGGACGGAACCTTTGAAGATGTCTCCGAAAAATGGGGGCTTCGCGCCCATGTTGGCAAGGGCATGGGCGTTGGCATCGCCGACTACGATCTCGACGGTCGCCCAGACGTTTTCGTCACCAACGACACTTCCTATAACTTCTTGTTTCACAACACCGGACAGAAGTTCGAGGAAGTGGCCTTTCAGGAAGGAGTGGCGCTCGTCGAAGATGGCGAGTTCGTCTCGGGGATGGGAGTGGATTTCCGCGATTACAACAATGACGGATATCCGGATATTGTGTTCGTCGCGCTGAACGATCAGACATTTCCGCTATTTATGAACAAAGCGGGAAAGGGCTTTGAAGAAGTCACGCTTGCAACCGGAATGCGCCAATTGTCGCGCTCCATGTCCGGTTACGGACCCGGGTTCTTCGATTTTGACAATGATGGCTGGAAGGACTTATTCGTCTCTCGCGGCCACGTGGAATCCGTCGGCGCGCCCAGTTACGCGATTGAGCAATACAACACCGTTTTCCGGAATCCCGGCGCAACTGGAAAGTGGCAAGCCTTAACCGAGGAAGCGGGCTTTCAGGCATCACCTCCCGCCCGGCATCGTGGCTGTGCCTTTGGGGACTTCGATGGCGACGGGCGAATTGACATTGTCGTTACCGCTTTGGCCGCGAACCCCGAAATTTGGATGAATCGCACGGAAAACTCCGGCCACTGGCTGGATATTGCCCTGGAAGGCACGAAGAGCAATCGCGACGGCATCGGCGCCCGGATTAAAGTCGTGACATCAGCGGGCGCGCAATACAATCACATGACTTCCAGCGTCGGCTACGCTTCCTCCAGTTACGGCCCTGTGCATTTCGGTCTGGGTGCGGATGCCAATGCCAAATTGGTTGAAATCCATTGGCCGTCCGGGATCGTGCAGACGCTTCGGGATGTCGCCGGCGATCGCGTACTGAAAGTCAAAGAATCCGCCACGAAGTGAAACAAGTTTCCGGTAATGGATGTGAGACGAATATATTCGATTCGACGCACGAAACGCTTCGCAGTTGCCGCTGTGATTGTGGCGTGATTCTAGTTTGAGAGCTTGCACCCGCCTGCGTAGGACAGACTCGGAAGATGACCGCTGCCGAATTCAGTTTGTCGGGTTCGTGCCGAGTTTTCTGGAGATGTCGTGGTCCTTTTTCTCTTTGAGCTCTCGTACTTTCGCAAACTCCTTCTCCGCCGCAGCATTGTCTCCCATCAGTTTATACACGTGGCCCAGCCGGAAATGAGCGTCCGACTGTGTCGGATCTAGCTTGACCGCGCGCCGCAGTGCCGACAGAGCTTCCGCATACTGCTTTTGGTCCACAAGAATGCCGGCGATGTCCATATATGCCAAACGGACGTTCTCTTGGAGTTGGGCAGCCTTTCGCAATAATTTCAGGGCCTTTTCGTTGTCGCCCCGCTTCATCGCGATGTCGCCTAGATATGCAATAGCTTTGGCGTTCTCCGGATCGATGCGTAGTTCTGCCTCGAACGCGGCAACTGCTTCGTCGTATTTTTCCTCTTCCCAGTACAAATGCCCCACCACAAAATTCAAGTCTGGCTCTTGCGGAGAAAGTCTTAGGCTCGTCTGAGCCTCCTTGATTGCCTCTTCCGTCTTTCCCTCGCCGTCCAGCGCCTCCGCGGTGAATAAGTGAACGGCAGAGGAATTCGGATCCATCTGTACGAGCTTTCCGAACTCTTCCAGGGCACAGGAATAGTTCTTGGCTGAAAGGCAGCTCTGCGCCAGGGCCTGAAGCAGTTCTTTGTTACTCTGATCAGAGACTATGGCTAGTTGCAGATATTTGACGGCTTGTTCGTAATGCTTTCCGCCGTAATAGCTGAGACCGAGCAGCGTGGTGGCTTGCAGGCTCTGCGGATCAGACGCAAGGGCCGCGTGCAATGGTGGAATGGCCGCTTCGAACTTGCCTTGCTTGAATTCGGCCAGCCCCAGGTTCAATTGAACGCCCGGTAGTTTTGGCGCCAAAGCAATAGCCTTGCGATAAGCCGCAGCCGCATCGGCATATTTCTGTTCCCGGGACAGTACGAAACCAAGGCTTGCGTACGCCTTGGCGTCGTTGGGGTTGCGCTCAAGGATCGCATGCCAGGCCTGCTCGGCTTCGGCGAATTTGCCTTGTTGGGCCAGCGCGGTGGCATCCCCCGGTGACGGAGTCTTCGTTTGGGCATGCAGAAGACAGGAGAGGAGCAAAGAAAGGAACAGCACCTTCATAGTCGGCGCGCGCTTCCAAGAACTCATAGGGACTTTTTAACCTAGTCAAGCGCAGAAACAAAGGCGATTCCCACAGGGTGTGCCGCTTTGCCTAAACAAAGAAGAACATGACGCCGGCTCGAATTCAGCGAACTCCTCCAAGAACATCGACGGTGAGCTGGTCCAGGCGTTCGTACGGAAGGCGCTTGCGCAGAATCGCGTCCTTATCAAAAGAATGCGCCAGCAGAGCCGCTGCTCCCATTTTGGAGTATTTCCCGATTCGTGGAACATGTTTTCCATCGCGAGAGATGTCCTGAAGTATGGACTGGATCTCCTTGTCGGCGTTCCAACGTTCGGCTTTCTCTTTGAGGATTAAATAGGTCCGCATGCAACCGCGCGCAAAGTCCTTCACTCCGGCACAGTCCTCGGTGCGGTAGGCATGTGCGTCAAAATGGCGCGGCCCCTCGTAGCCGACATCCTCGAGAAACTTCACCAACCAAAACGATGATTTGAAGTTGGCGGAACCGAAGCGCAGATCCTGGTCGTATCGGCCAGGCATCTGATCGTTCAAGTCGATGTGAAAAAGTTTGCCCGCTTCCCAGGCCTGTGCCACGCCATGGACAAAATTCAAACCGGCCATCTGCTCATGCGCCATCTCCGGATTTACGCCCACGATTTCCGGATGATCCAGCGTGGAGATGAAACCCAAGTAGTGCCCGGTGGTGGACATATAAAGATCGCCCCGTGGCTCGTTGGGTTTTGCTTCGAGTGCGAAGCGGAATCCATAGCCGCGGTCCAAATTGTAATCGCAGAGATAGTTGACCGCCTCGCGCAGGCGCTTGACGGCCTCGTCCGGGCGGCGGCAAGCATCTGTTTCCACGCCCTCGCGCCCGCCCCACAATACGAAAATCTTGGCGCCCAGTTCCGCGCCCAAATCCATGGCGCGCATCGTTTTTTGTACAGCGTAGGCGCGGACCTCGGGATCGTTCGCAGTGAACGCGCCGTCGCGAAAAACGGGGTGGAAGAACAGAGACACTGTGGCCATGGGAACCACAACCCCGTACTGCTGACACGCGTTCTTAAATTCGCGGACGATGGCATCGCGTTCGGCAGTGGTAGCATCTATGGGCACCAAATCGTTGTCGTGCAGATTTACGCCCCACGCGCCAACCTCGGAGAGCGTGCCGACGATCTCGACCGGAGATCGCTCTGGACGCACGAAGTCCCCGAACGGATCACGGCCGCGATTTCCGACTGTCCAAAGGCCGAAAGAGAATTTGTGTTCTGGTCTAGGTTGATAGGATCCGTTGTTTCCCATGATTGTCTCCTCTTCGGCTTGAATTGGGCAGCCGAATTACCAGTGTTTTTGCCGCAATAGCTACGTTTGGGCCAGAAAGCACATCGATACTGTGACGATCAAACGCCCACGGTTGGAGTACAAACGCTGCAGAAGGAGCGAGGTTCGAGGACACCGCGGCCTTATCAGCAAAACCATTACAAGGAGGACAAAGCCGACGAACATACTAAGGAGTCCCAGCAAACCGGGAGAGCGCCAGTTCTTGCCGTACGTGTACGTTAACGACAAAAGTATAGTATCATGGGCCCAGCGCATTTCAAGAATTCATCGAACAAATCTTTGTCCCTGGAGGCCACCATGAAGCCTTCCCGCCTGAGAAGGGCATTTGTGCGTCCCGTCTCGTGGCCTCATTTCACTTGCCTTACAGGTCATTTTCGAACGTACGCGGGATATCCGCGGTGTTGCGTCCATGAAAAAAACGGTTCGGAAGGATGGAAGATATGAAGAAGCAACAAGCACCTGAGTCGCGTAGCAAGAAAGCCCTGCCGCCATACAAGAACCCGAGTCTTCCTTCCGCCCGTCGAGTAAAGGATCTCTTGAGCCGTATGACACTGGAAGAGAAAGCCGCGCAGATGCTCTGCGTTTGGATGCAGAAGGCGCAGACTCTGGTGGATCCGGACGGCAATTTCGACCTTCCGAAGGCCCAGGCCGCTTTCAACAAGGGGCACGGACTTGGTCAGGTCGGCCGCCCTAGCGATGCGGGAAAAGGTAAAGATGCGCGCGGCATGGCGGAACTCACCAACGCCATTCAGAAATTTTTTATCGAGAACAGCCGCTTGGGCATTCCCGTGATCTTTCACGAAGAGTGTTTGCACGGACACGCGGCTCCGGGTGGCACCAGCTTCCCACAGCCCATCGCGCTGGCAGGCACCTTCGATCCGGAATTGGTCGAATCACTCTTCACCATGACCGCCCTGGAAGCTCGCTCCCGCGGGGCGCATCAGGCTCTCACGCCAGTCGTGGACGTAGCGCGTGAGCCCCGCTGGGGCCGGGTCGAAGAGACGTACGGGGAAGATCCCCACCTGGTCTCGCGGATGGGGATTGCAGCGGTCCGCGGCTTTCAAGGTGACGCCAAGTTCCGCGACAAAAAGCGCCTGATTGCCACACTCAAGCATCTCGCGGGGCATGGCCAACCGGAATCGGGCATGAACTGTGCTCCGGCGAATGTCTCTATGCGCGTCCTTCGCGAGACTTTTCTCTTCACCTTCAAGGAAGCGCTAAGAAAGGGCGGGGCCATCAGCATCATGGCCTCCTACAACGAACTCGATGGCGTACCCTCTCACGCCAACAAGTGGCTTCTCCAGGACGTCCTCCGCAAGGAATGGGGCTTCAAAGGGTTCATCGTGTCCGATTATTTTGCAATCTGGGAATTAGGCTACCGTCCTGACACGCACGGCCATTTCGTTGCCAAGGACAAGAAGGAATCGTGCGCCCTGGCAGTGCAGGCCGGTGTCAATATCGAACTGCCGGATCCGGACTGTTATTTGCATCTCGTCGAACTCGTCCACAAGCGCGTGCTTAAGGAATCCCAACTCGACGACCTCGTCGCCCCTATGCTCTTCTGGAAATTTGAGATGGGGCTCTTTGACGATCCATACGTCGATCCGGAGGAAGCCGACCGTATCGTGGGTTCCGATGTCCACCGCGAACTCGCGCTCCGCGCCGCTCGTGAAGCCATCACCTTGCTCCGGAACGAAAACAATTCCGTGCCGCTGGACCTGAACCGCTTCAAGACGATTGCCGTGATCGGCCCGAACGCTCATCGCAGTCTGCTCGGTGGCTATAGCGGTGTGCCCAAGCACGATGTCTCCGTCCTCGACGGTATTAAGGCCAAGGTCGGCGGCCGCGCCAAAGTGCTCTACAGCGAAGGCTGCAAGATTACCATCGGCGGCAACTGGAACCAGGACGCCGTCATCCCCAGCGATCCCGTAGAAGACCGCTGGCAGATTGCAGAAGCCGTGGATCTCGCCAAACAAGCGGATGTAATCGTGCTGGCCATCGGCGGCAACGAGCAGACTTCGCGCGAAGCGTGGGGACTGAACCACATGGGTGACCGCACCAGCCTCGATTTGATCGGGCGGCAGGAAGAACTCGTCAAAGCCATGGTCGCCCTCGGCAAGCCCGTCGTCGTCTTTCTGTTCAACGGTCGGCCGCTCTCCATCAATTACGTCAGCCAGAATGTTTCGGCCATCTTCGAGTGCTGGTATCTCGGGCAGGAGACGGGCCGCGCCGTGGCCGACGTTCTGTTTGGCGACTCTAATCCTGGTGGAAAGTTGCCTATCAGTTTCCCCCGTTCTGCTGGCCATTTACCGGTTTTCTACAATTACAAACCCTCCGCTCGCCGCGGCTACCTGTTCGATGATGTTTCGCCGCTCTACGCTTTCGGTTACGGGTTGAGCTACACGACGTTTGCCATCAAGAATGTTCGTCTGTTCAAGAAGACCATCCGGCGCAACGAAACCACGCGCGTTCTCGCCGATGTCACGAACACCGGTCAGTGCGAGGGCAGCGAAGTCGTACAGATGTACATCCGCGATTTGGTAAGTTCGGTGACGCGGCCAATCAAAGAGCTGAAAGGCTTCAAGAAGCTTTCCTTACGTCCAGGCGAAACGAAAACCGTCGAATTGGAGATCACACCGGAGCTGCTCGCCTTTTACGACGTGAACATGAGGTACGTTGTCGAACCCGGCGAGTTTGCAATCTTGGTAGGCAATTCCTCTCGCGACTGCGATTTACAGAAGGTGATTTTGCAGGTCAAGGATTGAACGCTGAAGAGATGAGGATTCAAATGACTCAAGCCATTCAAAGACTCTCTGTCAAGGAAAAGCTCGGTTACAGTCTCGGCGACATGGCTGCCAATTTTGTTTTCCAGTTGATGATTGCGCTGCAATTGGATTTTTACACGCATACCTTCGGCCTTACTCCGGCGCAGGCGGCATACATGTGTCTCACCATAGGCCTGGGAGTCGCCGTTCTTAACCCCATCATGGGTATAATCGCCGACCGGACCACCTCTCGGTGGGGCAAATTCCGCCCGTGGATTCTCTGGACAGCGGTGCCGTTTGGGGTCATTGGCGTCCTGACATTCACGACGCCACACATGAGCATGGCTTCGAAGCTCATCTACGCTTGGGTCACCTACACCCTGCTCCGCGTCGTATACATCGTCAACAATGTGCCCTACGCCTCGTTGACGGCCGTCATGACCGAAGATCCGGATGAGCGCACCAGCATCTCGTCCTACCGCCAGTTCGCAGCCAACTCCGCCGGTTTCATCATGCAGAGCCTTGCTATCCCGATGGTTGCATTCTTCGGCCATGGCAACGATGCACGCGGTTATCAGTTGACCATGGGCCTTCTGTCAGTGGTCAGCGTTGTTTTCTTCATTATCACCTTCCTCACGACGAAAGAGCGCATCCAACCGAACCCGCAACAGAAGATGTCACTGGGCCAGAGTCTATCCGACTTGTTCCGGAATCGTCCCTGGGTCGTGCTGTTCCTAGTCACCTTGTTCTATTTCACCGCCATTCTCGTGCGTGGCAATGTTATGCTGCCGTATTTCAGATACGTGGTAGGCAAGGTAAACCTCTTTTCCTGGTTCAACGGTTTCGGACTGGCTTCATTGCTCCTAGGCGTTGCCTTGTCCACCACGGTCTCCGTCCGTATGGGCAAGCGGGCACTCTTCATTGTGAGCATGCTCGTTTCAGGCGCCTTGTGCGCTCTGCTGTTCGTCCTGCCGCCGACGGCCACGTACGTGATCATCGGAACAGAGGCGCTCCGGCAGTTTGCGTTCGGATTGTCGGGTCCGATCCTCTGGGCCATGATGGGCGATGTCGCCGATTACGGTGAATGGAAAACCGGCCGGCGCGCCAGCGGCACCGTTACCTCAGCCGTCGTGTTCGCCCTCTGGGCAGGCCTCGCGCTCGGTCAGGCCATCGCCGGATGGCTCCTGTCTGCCTATGGCATGGTGTCCGGGGCCGCTGTACAGACAGCGCACGCGCAAGCGGGTATCCGTCTGACCGCAAGCCTCTACGCCGGCCTTGGCTTCTTTGCCGCAGCGGTGTGCCTCTTCTTTTATCCGCTGTCCCGTGAGCTGACCAGGTCGATCGCCAACGATCTCGCCGAGCGGCGAAAAGGGTACGCATCATGAAGAAAATCACCAGTCGTGTTGTAGCGAGGACATTGCCAATGGCATGTGCAGCATCTGTGGGCCTGGTGATTCTGCTCACGATAAGTTCGACCGCAACTGCACAAACACCTTCCCTCAAAGACGCCTTCAAAGGATCGTTCCTGGTTGGCGCCGCGCTCAACCCGGCCCAGTTCACCGAGGCAAATCCTCGCGATGCCGCGCTCATCAAAGCGCAGTTCAATACCATAACTCCGGAAAACGTTTTGAAGTGGGCGTTAGTCCACCCTCAGCCAGACAGCTACAGTTTTGAGTTGCCCGATCGCTACGTGGCCTTTGGGGAAAAGAACCACATGTTCATCGTCGGCCATAACCTCGTGTGGCACAATCAGACGCCCGCATGGGTTTTCCAGGACGACAAAGGCAATCCCGCGGATCGGGAAACCCTTCTGAAGCGCCTGCACGACCATATTTACACCGTTGTGGGCCGCTACAAAGGCCGCATCAACGGCTGGGATGTTGTCAATGAAGCCCTTGCGGAAGACGGCACCATGCGCCAAACGCCCTGGCTGAAGATCATCGGCGAGGATTATCTCGCGCAAGCCTTCCAGTTCGCTCACGAAGCTGATCCTCAGGCTGAGCTCTATTACAACGATTACAACTTGGAGAACGAAGCCAAGCTCAAGGGCGCTCTCGATCTGGTTCGCAAACTCCAAACTCAGGGTGTTCCCATAACAGGCGTTGGAATTCAAGGGCATTACCACATGGACTCGCCCACCAACGAGCAGGTGGATGCTGCCATCACCGCCTTCAGTAAGCTCGGTCTTAAGGTCATGATCACGGAACTCGACCTTGACGTATTGCCCCTCGCTCTTCAATATATCGGCGCGGATGTTACCCTCTCCGCCGAACTCCAACCCAAGTTGAATCCTTACCCCACTGGCTTGCCCGATGGGGTACTGCAGGCACTGGCGCAGCGGTACGCCGGTCTGTTCGACGTATTCCTGAAGCATCGCGGCGAACTCGTGCGCGTTACGTTCTGGGGCGTGACCGATGCAGACTCCTGGCTAAACAATTGGCCCGTCAAGGGCAGGACCAACTATCCTCTCCTTTTCGATCGCAACGCACAGCCCAAGCCGGCCTTCGATGCGGTCATTCGCACGTCTGGCAGCCAACACTAAGAGCAGTATCGCGGGTGAGGTTGATTCATGGGCTACACGAGCACTTTGATCGCGAAGATCGGGTTTTTCGCCGGTCGCAACGGACAAGAGTTGGTGTGCACGTGAAAAGAGCCTTTACAATAACGTTTACGTACACGCAAGGCCTTAGCTTCCTGCAGGAACAGAGCGCCTCTTTCCCTGCACCGCTTGGCACAACTGGCATAAAATAGTTGCGAGTAAGGACATGACAAAGAAACGACGCGGCATCCATCTAATTGCGGAAATTGCACAGGTTTCCATCGGCACGGTTGACCGTGCCTTGCATGGGCGCGGCGGCATCAAGGAAGCCACGCGTCAACGCATTTTGGAAATATCCAAGCAGATTGGGTACACACCGAACTTGGCGGCGCGGGCCCTTTCGGTCGCCGGGGCAAGTGCCCGGATAGGCGTTTGCATACCACGCGAAATCCACTTTTTTTATGATCAGATGTGGAAAGGTGTGTTGGAGGAGGCGGAGCGGGTTTCGCAATTTGGGGTTGAATTCGTAAATCGCCCCGTGCAGAGCCTGGGCGAAGGAGACAGCGGGGCTTTCAAGGAGCTTATGGCCAGTGATGTCGACGGGATCATCCTGACCGCTGGAAATCCAAAAAGTCTGAAACCATTGATCGATGAAGCCGAAGCTAAGGGTATCCGCGTAGTTTGTTTATCCACCGATGCTCCTGAGAGCCACCGGTCCAGCGTGGTGTACGTCGAGCCATATCTGAACGGGTGCCTGGCTGGCGAACTGATGGGCAAGTTTGTTCCCCCCGGATCGAAGGTGGCCGTCGTGGCGGGAATGCTCATGGCAGAAGACCACCGGCGCAAAGCCGAGGGTTTTTCGGAAACGTTCCCGAAGCACTGTCCTGGCGGCAAGATTGCGGGTGTGATCGAGTGTCACGAAGACGAAGACGAGAGCTTCCAAAAGACTTTTGACCTGCTGCGGCGCATTCCAGCGCTGGCGGGGATTTATGTCAACACCGTGAATTGTCTGCCGGTGTGCCGGGCTCTTGGGGCGCGGGGCCTCGGGGGAAAAATCAAGCTAATCACAACCGATTTGTTCATCGAAATGTCCCCCTACTTCAAGAAGGGCACGATCGCCGCGTCGATCTATCAGCAGCCGCACCGGCAAGGACAGATTGCCGTTCGCCTGATGGTGGATAATCTGGTCTCGAAAATCAGTTTCCCGCCTGCCGTACGCCTCAGCCCGGGAGTGGTGATGTCATCTAATCTTCATCTCTTCAGAGAAATACGGCTCACCGAAACAAAGCACTCGGAGGGACTGGCCATGGGTTTAGCGCATCCGGCCGCTCCAGCGAAAAACGGGGATTAAGCCTCCGGTGGACGGGTCACCTCTCACTTGCTTTGGATTCGACGCTCCCCACCCAGCCATTGGCCTTCTGGCTCAGAGCCATAACCGGCAAACCTCGCTCACAACCGTGCCGATGGAAAGCCCTGCAACTCCGCGACTTGATGGATGCCGCGTTGCTCCTTTGCCAGGTCTTCACCCGCACGCACTTTATGGCAATTGGCCAAGCGATGCAGGAAAAGAGGAGCTAGGCTCCCCTTGGAATGTAAGCGCTTACGTGTACGTAAACGATATTGTAGAGGCTCTTCAAAGCGCGGTGCCGGGTCCTGCCTGCTGCAACCGACGAAAAAGAAGCGAATCTCTCGAGCAAGCAATACACTCCAAAACCCGCAGTTTTGTGAGCCTATTCGTACCGTCGTTCAGCTTTAGCGACATTCGGTGGAAAGTCGCCAGGCGCCATATTCACGGTACCGATTGAAGCCATAAAAAAAACGCTTGACAACACGGTGAAGTAGCGCGAAGCTGCGTGTACGTTAACGGCGATGCCATGTCGTCGAGGGGTTTAGCCGCAATCCTTTGGTGCTTGGAGGCATAAATGCATTTTTCCTCTCGGAGTGTGTTCGTAATTCCCGTAAATAGCCCAAGAAATTGGATTATTCGTGCAGTTATTTTCGCTACGTTGCTCTTGGGTTTGCCACTGCTTGCGGCAGCCCAGGAAGCGACCATCCTCGGTACCGTTACCGATCCGTCCGGCAGCGCGATTCCCAACGTCACAATCACTATTACCAATACAGATACCCATATCGTCACTCATTTCAAGACGAATGACGTCGGCCAGTACGTCGTTCCTGATCTCCACATTGGTCACTATGATGTTCGGGTGGAAAGTCCCAACTTCAAGACCACCGAGGAGAAGGGCGTTGTGCTGCAGGTCGGCGACCGCAAGAGACTGGACTTTCAACTCGAAGTGGGCACCGCGACGTCTGTGATTACCGTCGAAGGTGAAACGGCTCCAGTCGCTGTGCAGACAGATTCCAATGACATCAGCACGGTCATCACGGGCACGCAAATCACCCAACTCGAGACCAACGGCCGAAGTCTCTACGAACTGGCCAACTTGGTTCCGGGAGCCAGCAGTGATCAGGTTGATTTTCAAACACCAACTCCCATGGGCGGGGACCAGACCATCAGCTTCAACGGCCAGCGTATTTCCCACGCTCTTTACACTATCGACGGCGGCGAAGCTGCGGACCGTGGCGGTTCCGGCGCGATCGTGATGCCCTCGATCGACGCCCTTGGTGAATTCCGCGTTATGACCTCGAACTACTCGTCTGAGTATGGGCTTGTTTCTGGTGCCACCATTAGTACTGCGTTGAAGTCCGGCACCGATAAGCTGCACGCTTCGGCGTGGTGGTTCGGGCGCAATAATGCTTTTG
>Ga0187875_10001969_pt1 | contig 15478 bp, 13 predicted proteins | sample June2016WEW_17_1_2_FD_132978 | JGI IMG/M metagenome (GOLD analysis project Ga0187875, IMG submission 132978) | Peatland microbial communities from SPRUCE experiment site at the Marcell Experimental Forest, Minnesota, USA - June2016WEW_17_10 | ecosystem: Environmental > Terrestrial > Soil >... | reverse complement strand
TGGCAAGACGGCGCAACTGGTGCAGGAGGCGCACACCGTCAGCCATTTTCAGAAGGCGGTTTTGAAGATCGGCAATTACCTGATCATCCTCGCCGTGGCGCTGGTGGCAGTGATTATTACCTTTGCGATCTGCCGCGGCGACCCGATTCTCACTACCTTGCAGTTCGCTTTGGTGCTGACCGTCGCCGCGATTCCCGTAGCGATGCCGACGGTGTTGTCGGTGACGATGGCGGTCGGCGCGCGCCTGCTCGCCAGGAAACAGGCCATTGTGAGCCGGTTGGTGGCCATCGAAGAACTGGCCGGCGTGGACGTGCTGTGCGCGGACAAGACCGGCACCCTGACCCAGAACAAACTGACCCTTGGCGATCCGTTCAGCGTGAACAATGTCCCTATCGACCAAGTGATCCTCAGTGGCGCGCTGGCATCGCGCGCGGACAATAACGACACCATTGATCTGGCTGTTCTGGGCGGACTGAAAGACAAAGACGCCTTGAAGGCTTATCAGGTGGTTCATTTCCAGCCGTTCGACCCGGTGCATAAACGCACCGAGGCCACCGCCAAGGGTAAGGATGGAAAGACGTTCAAGGTGACGAAGGGTGCGCCGCAAGTGATCATGGCATTGTCAGCCAATGCCGGGCAGGTCAAGCCCGTTGTTGATAGGGCGGTCGACGAGTTTGCGGCACGCGGCTTTCGGTCGCTGGGTGTGGCGCGGGCCGAGGGCGACGGGCAATGGCAGTTTCTGGGCGTGTTGCCGCTGTCCGATCCGCCACGGGAAGATGCCAAGGCCACCATCGCCACCGCGCTGGCAATGGGCGTAAAGATCAAGATGGTTACGGGCGATGCACTGGCAATTGCCAAGGAAACCGCCAAAACGTTGGACATGGGCACAGATATCCTCGATGCCGGCAGTCTGGGCGACTCAAAGAAACAAGAGACCACAGAAGTGGCCGAGTCCATCGAGAAGGCCGACGGTTTCGCCCAAGTGTTCCCCGAACACAAGTTCCACATTGTGGATGTCCTGCAAAAGCGCGGCCACATCGTCGGCATGACGGGCGACGGGGTGAATGACGCCCCTGCGCTGAAGAAAGCCGACTGCGGCATCGCCGTTTCGGGCGCGACCGACGCGGCGCGCGCGGCGGCGGCCATCGTGCTGATGACGCCCGGCTTGTCGGTGATTATTGACGCGATCAAGGAGAGTCGGAGAATTTTTCAGCGGATGAACAGCTACGCGATCTACCGTATCGCCGAGACGCTCCGCGTGCTGTTCTTCATGACGCTGGCGATCCTGGTCTTTAACTTTTATCCGTTAACGGCGGTGATGATCGTGATGCTGGCATTGCTCAACGACGGCGCCATCCTTTCCATCGCGTATGACAATGTTCATTACAAGGATAAGCCCGAGGCCTGGAACATGCGCTTGGTGCTGGGGATTGCCACGGTGCTGGGTGTCATCGGGGTCGTCTCCGCCTTCGGATTGTTTTATCTTGGTGAGCGCGTCTTTCATCTGGACCGTGCGCATATCCAGACACTGATGTATTTGAAGCTGTCCGTGGCGGGACATCTGACAATTTTCCTGACGCGCACGCGCGGGCCGTTCTGGTCCATACGTCCTGCGAAGATCTTGTGGATTGCGGTGCTCGGTACCCAAATCGTGGCGACGCTGATCGCGGTTTATGGGCTGTTTATGACACCCCTCGGCTGGGGTTGGGCACTGTTCGTTTGGGGCTATGCACTGGTATGGTTCCTCCTAAATGACCGCGTGAAACTGCTCGCCTATCGGATTTTCGATCCTGTCAAGAAAGCCGGGACGAAACCTGAAACAAAAGTTGAATCTCAGCCCGATGCCAAACCTGATGCCGAAGGTGATGCTAAAACTTCGGCTAAACCTGATGTTAAGACCGAGCCCACGCCAGATGCTAAAGCCGAGTCTAAACCTGAAACCAAAACTGCCGATCCTAAGCCTGTAGCAAAGGCCGAGCAGAAGCCGGACGCCAAAGACGGACCCAAACCTGCCGCGAAAGCTGGAGCTGAATCCAAGCCCGCAGTCGATCCGCAGGCCGAAGCCAAAGTTGAGGCAAAACCTGAAATCAAAGCCAAGACAACTGCTGATCTGACGCCGCAGATCGCCACCCGGGCGTATGAACTCTACGAGCAACAGGGCCGTCGGGACGGTCAATCCGTTCAGAACTGGGACAAAGCGGAGCGGGAGATTCAGAAAAATCAAGCCAAGGCCGAACCCAAGCCTGAAGTCAATGCTGAGGACAAGCCCGAAAACAAGGTTCAGGCAAAACCTGAAACCAAAACCGTATCTAAACCAGAGGCGAAGGCCGAGCCGCAGCCCCAAACCAAAGCTGCTGAGCCTAAACCTAAAGCGGAGGTTAAGCCGAAGCCGGAAGCGGAGGTTGAGCCCAAACCTGAAACCAAGGCCGATCCCAAAACTCAGACCAAACCCGAGCCTAAACCCAAAGCTGAGTCTGAAGCCAAGCCTGCGGTCGAACCTCAACCTGAATCAAAGGTTGAGCCGCAGCTTGAAGCCAAAGCCAAAGCCGAACCGAAACCTGAAACCAAGGTAAAGCCTCCGTCCGATTTGACGCCGCAGCTCGTCAAGCGAGTGCATAAGCTTTACGAGGAGCTAGGGCGCCAGGACGTTCGAGCCGTTGAGGAATTGGAGAAGGCGGAGCAGGAGGTTCAAGAAGAGGAACCTCATAAATAAGCCGACGCGAACAACGCGGCTGACATGGCCGAAACAATAAAGATGAAAATCAATTCAAAGGATTTCCGTGTGCGGCCCGGAGAAAAGGTCAAACTCAGCGAGTGGCCGACGACGGTGAAGCCCTTGTGCAAGTCGAAGAAGCGGTATCAAAAACTGCTGGAAGAACACGTTGCGGAGTTGAGCGCGTTGCAACGCCTTCACTACGCGTCCAGCCGCTATGCGTTGCTGCTGATTTTTCAAGGGATGGACGCCGGCGGTAAGGACGGCGCCATCCGGCACGTGATGTCTGGCGTCAATCCGCAGGGCTGCGAGGTTTTCAGTTTCAAACAGCCGAGTGCCGAGGAACTGAAGCACGATTTTCTTTGGCGCACGACACGCCATCTGCCAGAACGCGGGCGCATCGGCATCTTCAATCGTTCCTACTACGAGGAGGTGCTCGTCGTGCGTGTCCATCCAGAGATTCTTCACAGCCAAGGGCTTCCAGATGAGTTGCTCGACGAGAAGACCATTTGGAAAGAACGGTATCGTTCCATCGTGGACATGGAGAAACATCTCCACCGCAACGGCACCCGGATCATCAAGGTCTTCCTCCACCTATCGAAGGGCGAACAACGAAAGCGATTCCTCGAACGCATTGATGAGCCGGACAAGAACTGGAAATTCAGTCTCGCGGACATTCGTGAACGGAAATACTGGAAGCATTACATAAAGGCATATGAGGATTGCCTAAACGAGACCAGCACGCATGAAGCGCCCTGGTTCATCGTTCCCGCCGATGACAAAGAGGATTCCAGGCTGATCATCTCCCAGATTCTCCTTGATGCGCTCAATGACCTTAAAATGGCCTACCCTAAGACCACCGCGAAACGCCGGCAGGAATTGAAATCCATCCGCAAACATCTCTAAAGGCAAAACTATGACAAATCAGCAACCACAACAACGATATGAAATCGGCATGGTCGGCCTGGGCGTCATGGGGCGCAATCTCGTGCTGAACATGGCCGATCATGGCTTTTCGGTGGCGGGCTATGACAAGGACACAACCCAGGTCGAAGCCCTGAGGAAGGAATCGGCTGATCGGAGCATCGGCAGCGTGGCGAACATCCCTGATTTCATTGCACTGCTTCGTAAACCCCGCGCGGTGATGCTGCTTGTGCCGGCTGGCGCTCCGGTGGATTCGGTCATCAAGGATTTGTTGCTGCACTTGGACAGGGGCGACCTCATCATCGACGCCGGCAACTCCTACTTCAAAGACACCGATGTGCGCGCCCGCAACCTGGCGGCAAAAGGCATCCAATTCCTCGGCGTGGGCGTCTCGGGTGGTGAAGAAGGCGCGCGTCACGGACCGAGCATCATGCCCGGCGGGCTGAAAGAGGCCTACGATCGCGTTCGTCCCGTCTTTGAAGCGGCCGCGGCGAAAGTCGACGGCGACCCGTGTGTGACCTGGCTCGGTCCGGGATCGTCCGGCCATTTTGTGAAGATGGTTCACAACGGCATCGAGTACGCGATCATGCAGCTCATTGCGGAGACCTACGATCTGATGAAACGGGGTCTCGGTTTGACGGATGACGAACTGCAGGACATCTACCGTGTGTGGAACAAAGGTGAACTGAACGGGTACCTGATGGAGATTACCAGCCACATCTTTGCGAGGAAGGATGCCAGCACCGGTCAGCGATTGATCGACGAGATCGTGGCGGTCGCCGCACAGAACGGCACTGGGTTATGGACCTCGCAAAGCGCAATGGAGTTGCAAGTGCCGGTTCCGACCATCGACCTGGCGGTCACGATGCGGGACTTGTCCGTGTTCGCGCAGCAGCGTGAGCAGGCGAGCTCCATTTATCAGTGCCCTATCCGTGGCCTCACCGGCGGTCGCGCCACTTTCCTCGGTCAACTCGGTCGGGCCATGGTGGCCAGCATGATCATTGTCTACGCCCAGGGCCTGGCACTGTTGGCGGTGGCTTCGGACAAATACAAGTACGCCCTCGATCTCGAAGCCGTCGCGCGGATCTGGCGAGGCGGCTGCATCATCCGTTCCGGGTTGCTAGACGACATCGGTGCGGCGTTTTATGCGCGACGCGACCTGCCAAATCTGCTGCTCGATCCGACTTTGTCGCACAAGGTGATGGAGCATCAGGAGTGTTTGCGTCAGGTAGTGAGCCAGGCGAGCGAGATGGGAGTGCCTTGCCTGGGCCTGATGGTTTCACTGGGGTATTTTGACGCCTATCGCAGCGCTTGGCAGCCGGCGAATCTCATCCAGGCCCAGCGCGATTATTTCGGAGCCCACACCTACGATCGTATCGATGCCAAAGGCCCGTTTCACACTCAATGGGAGCCAGCGTGAGCCAATATGGAAATATCCCCGACCATTATCATGATTTTTGGCGGCGCGGGTGATTTGACCTGGCGTAAGTTAATACCGTCCTTGTTCGATCTGCATCGGGACGGACGGATGCCCAGCAAATTTGCGATTATTGCCGTGGATCGCGTTCCTTTCCGCGATGCGCAGTTGCACAAGCACTTCCTCGACGGCGTGAAAAGGTTCTCACGGAATAGGAAGGTCGAAAGCGCGGGCTGGAGCGATTTCGCCAGGCACATCACCTATCACCAGGGAGACTTCAAGGACCCAGCAACATACTCGAATTTGCGGAAGAGGTGCGCGCAACTGGATCAGGAGTGGAATGTGAAAGCTGGACACATCTTTCACATGGCCACTCCGCCGATAATGATTGGGGTGATTCCCAAAATGTTGGCTGATGCAGGACTAAATCGGAATCGAATCCGTGACCGCATCGTGGTGGAAAAGCCGATCGGCCATGACCTGGACTCTGCTCGGGAACTGAATCGCGTGCTCACAAAACGTTTCCATGAATCGCAGATTTTCCGCATCGACCACTACTTGGGCAAGGAAACGGTGCAAAACATCTTGGCGTTCCGCTTTGCCAATCCGCTTTTCGAGCCGATCTGGAACCGGCGTTACGTGGACTACGTGACCATCACCGTGGCCGAAGAAGTGGGTGTCGGGCATCGTGGCGGCTATTACGACCAGGCGGGCGCCCTGCGCGATATGGTGCAAAACCACCTAATGCAACTCCTGTGTCTCGTGGCCATGGAACCGATGGTCTCTTTCGATGCCGATGAGATTCGCAACAAGAAAGTTGATGTTCTCCACGCCGTGCGGCCGATTCTGCGTGGCGCGATTCAGCAGTGCGCCGCGCGCGGGCAGTATGGCCGAGGCACCCTTCATGGCAAGAAAGTGCGCGGGTACCGCCAGGAAGGTGACGTCTCCAGTCATTCGCAAACGGAGACATTTGCGGCCTTGAAGTTGTTTGTGGATAACTGGCGCTGGCAGGGGGTGCCGTTCTATCTCCGCACGGGCAAATGCTTGGCCCGGCAGTTATCAGAAGTGGCCATCCAATTTCGCGCCGTGCCGCATCGATCTTTCCCGCGCGAGTCGAGCCATGATTGGCACCCGTCTCATCTTGTCCTGTCTATCCAGCCCGAAGAAGGCATCGTGTTGGGTTTTCAGGCCAAGTACCCCGGGCCTAAAATGGTGTTGCGGCCGGTGGAGATGCGGTTCGGTTATCAGGAGAGCTTTGCGGTCCCTTCACCGGACGCGTACGAGACCCTGCTCTGGGACGTGATGAACAACGATCCCACCTTGTTCATGCGCGCCGACCAGGTTGAGGCGGCGTGGCAGATTCTGATGCCGGTGCTGGAAGTCTGGGCAAACACTCGTCCTCGCAATTTTCCCAATTACCCAGCCGGCAGTTGGGGGCCAAAGACGGCTGACGAGTTGCTCGCCCGCGATGGACACGAATGGAGGCCAATCGCATGAAGGTTCTGGTGATCGACATCGGCGGCACGCATGTGAAGCTGCTGGCCACCGGCCACAAACAGCGTGTTGAATTTCCCTCCGGTCCGAAAATGACGCCCGTGAAAATGGTTGCCGCGACGCGAGCGGCCACAGCCGATTGGAAATATGATGCCGTCTCATTCGGCTATCCCGGGCCTGTCGTTCAGGGTTGCCCCATCAGTGAACCTCGCCACTTGGGATCCGGCTGGGTTGGATTTGACTTTAAGAAGGCGCTACGTCGGCCGGTGAAAATCGTCAACGACGCGGCGATGCAGGCCTTGGGCAGTTATCAAGGGGGTCGGATGCTCTTTCTCGGCTTGGGTACGGGTCTTGGCTCCGCGCTGATCGTGGATAATGTGCTGGAACCGATGGAACTGGGCCACCTGCCTTATAAGAAGGGCCGGACCTATGAAGATTATTTGGGGCAGTCCGGGTTGGACCGGCAGGGGAGAAAGAAATGGCGCCATCAAGTGAACGAGGTCGTCCATCAACTCAAGAGCGCACTGCAGGCTGACTATGTTGTGCTCGGGGGAGGTAATGCCAGACTGCTCAAGAAACTTCCGCCCGGCGCGCGCCTGGGAGCCAATTCCAACGCATTCCGAGGCGGATATCGCCTTTGGGCCAAACGTTACAGCGGCTCAACTCATAAGCGGTTCTTCCAGTAACCCACGAAGAAGGGGGGCCAAAGGTTTGGTTCCCACCAAGGTCGTTTTCGTGCCGGCCTCGAGTTGCTTAATGCCTTTTACTTGGTTTTCTGTTCGCCAGCAGTCTCGTCCGGCTGCTCTTCAGCCTTTTGCCAACTGGAATCGGGGTTGTATTCCTTCATGGCTTTGGCGAGAACATCGGTCTTCTTGCCGAGATCCTTCTGGTACACCACTCCATCCTCGTTAACGATGAAGGTCATCACGCCGGACGACTTGTATTCCGCCGGATGGGCCACGAACGCGAACCCCTCGGTCATTTTGCCGTTTACGATGTAACTTTTCGCGCCGCCTGGGCCATTTTCCCCCTGACGCGTCAGGATTTGGTAATAGTAACCGCGGTAAGGAGTCGGAGCGCCGTCCCCGCTTTTGGCATAGCCCTCAAAGGCCGATGCCACCAGCGGCCCGATGGGGCTCTGCGGTTCGCCATCGGCAGCTTTCCAATACAGGCTGTTGTGCTGCCCTTCATCACTGAAGATTGTCTGGGCGTACTCGTTGTGCTGTGTGGGGTAGTATTCCTTTTCCGCCGCCACGAGTTCCTGGCAAACGCGGATGGTCGATATTTCATTCCGGCCAATTCGCCTGTACAGAATTTCCCTCTTGCCCGCCTCGGTGTCGAAATACCACGAGTTACCGTTGTTCACGAGTGGTATGGGCGTGGGCCAATTTTTCGCCCCGATATATAAAGTAGTGGTACCATCTGGTTCTTCCACCAAACGGTGCATTTCCTGATATCGCTGCACGAAATTAGCGCGGCTCTGGGCGTCCTCGGTTTCGTCTCCTGATGAGACGATTTGTCTTCCATCTGGTCCGAGGATGTCGAGCATCGCCTTTTCGTCGTTACTCTGTACAGCTGTGACGAGTGCGTTGACCGCCTCTTCCGCGGATGAAAACGTTTTTTGGCCCGTTTGCTGCGCCATGGGACCGGGACGGGTGGCAACGCACCCTGTCAAAAAGACGGCAACCGCTGCTACCATAGGAAGATTGGCGCAATGAAATCTGTCAAAGTTCAACTTGGTTCGCTGCATATGGCTTCTCTCCATTTCTAAATTTCACGATCTACCAGAAACATAACGAAACTGTCGATTACCGATGCCCGCCGCCACCACCGCCCTCGTGAGATCCTCCGCCGCCACCGCCGTGAAACTCTCCGCCACCGCCGCCATGGGACCCGCCGCCTCCACCCAAGCTGGCGCTTCCACGTGACGAAAAACTCCTTTCCTGTCCGCCATGGTCGTAGCCGCTGAAGGCACTCGAGCGGACGCCGCTCTGACCGCGGGGGTCGGCATATCCTCGAGCAGCCTGGGTATTTCCGGCAAAAGCCCGGACGGTTGCGCCTCCACGATTGTAAACAACACCGCCACCGCTAAGACCTCCGCCACGCACGATGGAAGCAACGCCACGCTCACCTCCTCCTCGATAGTAATTGGCTCGGTTGTAAAACGTATTGCTTCGGGAGTAGTACCGATTGTGGTCATAAGTTGCGTAACGGTTATGCCAATCGAATCCCCAATTCCCCCAGCCCCACCCAAAACCTTCTCCCCAACCGATTCCGAAGCCGTCTCCGAACGAGAGGTACGGGCCGCCAAACCAGATTCCGGGATACGGGTACCATCCCGGCCACTCCGCGATGGGGTCCCCGTAAACCGCCCAGGGATCGTACGCGGGGACGTAAACGACATCGGGGCTGGCAGGCTCAACGCTGATCGATGAGCCTTGCGTGGTTACGGTTTGCTGCGGCGTGCTCTTCAGGTTGCCGGCTTGTTCCGCCTTTTGGCGCATGACCTGAATGGCATCCATCACATCCGGTTGTTGATTGTAGTAGGCGTCGCCTAGAGACGACACCCAGGAGAGGTTCTTGTCCATATTCCCAAGGATGGATGGGAACGCCGTGAGTGCCTTGACGCTTGGGTCCCAAGGTTGTTTGTCCACAGCTTGGCCCAACGCGTCGCCCTTCAAACCAGGATTTGCTTGTACCCATCGATCAGCCTCGACGACTTGCTCGGGGAACGTGGACGCCGCCAGGATCTGCGCCACCAGCGAATCCGGATACAGCGCAATCGGGGCTACCACTCGCTGCAACTGCTCGGGAGTCTGTTGCGCGTGTGGTGGCGCCTGCGCCGGGGCCTGCGCCGGAGCTTGCGCGACTTGGTCGGCCCACAGGTTCCGAGACCAACCAGCAAACAGCAGAGCCAATGACAAAAGGCAAACCAAACTCCGCTCGCCCATTCGAGCCCTTGAGAACCCTGCGGCACGTCCGCAAATGTCCATTTTCATGAATCTCCGGGTAAATATTGTTTTAGACGTTGTGATAAAAGGATACCCGTCCGGCTGAAGGCGCGGTATGGGGTGTTCACCCCATTTGTGAATAGCGAGTTGATCTTTCGACATCGGACACGGCGGGAACGGCCACACACAGTCGCAGCGAAATCCGGTTACGCGCCCTCGGAAACAACGATAACGCGTCCGGATAGCTCCCTGCCATTGAGTTGCTCAATGGCGTTTCGCGCCTCTTGCGCCGTCGCCATCTCCACGAATCCGATGGCCTTCGACATGCGTGTGGTTCCATCCGTAACCACGTCGCAGTTGACGACTCGCCCCACTCCCTCGAACAGTTTCTGCAACTCAGCATCCGTTGTGCTGACGGGCAACCGGTGCACATGTAGCAAAGTTGTCATATTCGTTCTCCTTCGTTCGGTGGACAATGCCGAAAGGGGCGATTCTTCGCTATGGGGTGTTCACCCGACCCGGTGCTCCGGACCAATGCTTGACGGTGGGCGCAGTCAGCCAACATCATTTCTCGGATACCGCGCTCACGACTCCCTGATCCGTCACCAGCGTCCAGTCGCTGTCGGGATTGTATTCCTTCATCGCCGCCGCGATCCGGGAAGTCTTTACGCCCAGATTCCGCTGATAGACTTTGCCGTCCTGATTGACGATAAAGGTCATGATGCCGGACTGGTCCCAATGCTCGGGATAAGCCACCAGCGCGAAGCCCTTCGTTAAAACCCCGTGGTCCACGTAATTCATTTTCGCGCCGGGCGCCGCCGCGCCTTGCCGGGTCAGAATTCGGAAATAATACCCGTGAAACGGGTGCGGCCCCTTGCTCGTATTCCCGACATAACCCTCGGCATGGGCTTCCGCCACCAACGGCCCGAATGGACTGGCCGGTTCGCCCTCCGCTGATGCGCAGTAGAGGCCATCCTTCTTCCCGGGCGTGCTCTTGAACTTCAGCGCGTATTTCGGCTTTCCGTTCGCGTCCGTGTTCAAAGTGGCATATTGCTGTTGCGCGGCCACGTAAGCCCGACAAACGCCGATGGCGTGGAGTTCATCCTTCCCGATGTGCCGGTTGATGATCTCCTCCTTGCCCGCCGCCGTATCGAAATGCCATTGCCCGTCCGTTTTCACCAGCGGAATCGGCATCGGCCAGTCGTTCGTGCCAATCTCCAGGGTGATTTTGTCGTCCGCGTCGTTCACGGGCTTGCAGCTCTGCGCCATGGCGGCAGCGAACCTCTGCGCGTTGTTCGCGTCCTGTACTTCGTCGCCGGTTAACAGCCCGTGAATCTCCGGGCCGAAAATCTCGTCCAGGGCGGCTTTGTCCTTGGCTGCGGTGGCCGCCTGCAAGGCTTTGATGGCTTCCTCCGGCGTCGCGAACGACCGTTGCGCGACCGCTGGTTTTGGCTCCGCCGCATCTGATGACAAAACACCCCAGGCACCCGCCAATAGTGCGATTGTCAACAGCCTGGCAAAACGTGTCGTTTGATTGGAAAATTTCATAGGTTTATCAGGTGTGTTTCTCCGATGGATTGTGCGGTTCATCGCCTTCCCCCTCCGTCACGCCCGCCGCCGGCAGGGTGCGCCACTTCACGACTTACAGCTCCGCGATGACTATAGGCATGGATGTCATGCCCCCCTCCATAATAGCCGCCGCCGAAAACGTAGACATCAGGGTCTGCCACCACTACCGCGCCGCCGTAACCTCCGTCCACGTACCCCACACATCCCATGAGGGTCGCCAACAGCGCAATCCCCAGCCCCATCTTGATTCGGTCAACCGGACCGTTTGCCTTGTTCATGCGGACCATCCCTTCACAAAAGAATCCACCGACGTCCACTTCCGTTTGTGTTTGGTTTTCATACGCCGAAAATACCCCGGGAGCTTTCCCGTCGCTATGGGGTGTTCACCCCAACCGGTGCCCAGGACGAACGCCCAGCGGTTGGCGCGCATGGCTGAGGCCCGGTTTAACCAACTGACCGAGGCCTGAATTAGATTCGGCCTACATTTCGGAGTTGTCCTGCGTGATGACAGCCGCAATCAGTACTTCAGCAGCGCCATCACGCGGTCATGGAGCGTGGTGCATCGCTCCGAAATTGTGGCCAGGAACTCCTTACGAACCGGGTTGTCTTCCTGATCGTGCAACACCTGCGCCAGATGGGCGGCGTAGTTCATGGCTTCGGCTTGGGTGAAGAGAAAGCGAACTTCAAACGTCTTGCCGCTGGAGAATAGTAGCTGTTTGGTCACTGTCGACTGGATCGCGACGCGCGACTTCTGTTCGATCTCGGGCAGATGTGTCATCTCCAGGTTAAGGTGCCGGTCTTCTTTATGAAACAGATCCAGTTTCTTCTTAGCCTGGTCGCAGGTGCTTGCGATTTCTTTGACCATGTCGGCAATCGGGGAGTCAGCGTGTTTGATGATGAGGATCTTGGCTGCGTCACTTTCCTGACTCAGCAGTTGGTACAGGAGGCTGTAGCCTTCGTTGCGCACGCGAGCCTGGTGCCAGGCGGTTGTCGGGAGAATTTTCTGGATTGTCGAACAACCCGTCACCGCCAGCGTACACACGACCAGCGTTCCACAAGCGCAAGCCCGCCGCTTCATGAATGCCTCAGTCTGGCCTGGGGTCTTGTGTCCGCTGGCTTTCTTCGCTGTGATTGTCGTTCAAAACCGCCCCAACAAAACCAATACGAGCAGAATCACGGCTACCAATCCAAGCCCGCTGCTCGGATAGTATCCCCAGTTTCTGCTGTGGGGCCAAGTGGGTAATGCGCCCACGAGGAAGAGAACGACCAATATCAATAGGATTAATCCCATACTGTTGCTCCTTTCTTTATCACCGACGGTAAGCTACGCCAAGAGCCGGCCTGTTTTCCATAGGGTCAACACCCCATGGCGACCGCCCGGTCTCCCGGCTTATTGTCATGTCGTGAAGAGACTCTTCCGAAATTGAGAGTCAGCCAGCCCTGAATGATTTTGGGGTCAACGCACATTCCCCGACGGCGGCTACGGACTCGAACCAAGCCGGCAGGCGGGTGAGCATATATGTTAGAGGTCGCTTTAGGCGAAACTTGGAAGAATTCTGTGTCGTTTGGGTCGGGTCTGGGGAATCAAATGACGGAGTCAGATACCAATGCGCAACCAAGTCCTTAACTCAACACAAACTTCTCGAGGCGGTGCATGGCATTGATCGCGTGTGCGGAGTGCGGCAACCAGGTTTCCACCGAAGCCAACGCTTGTCCGTCCTGCGGCTATCCGGTAGCACAACGGGAACGCGGCGACCCCGCCGCCGCCCCGCAGCCAGCAACTCAAGCCAGAGCTGTCGCTGCTGTTGGCGCGCAGTCGGCACTGTTGGAGGTGCGTCCTTCGTGGTGGACGTTTGGCTGGCATCTGCTGTTCTTTTGGCTGCTGGTGCCGCTGCTCATCGCGCTGTACCGACGACACTCCTTCGTCATGCGAATTTATACGGACCGCGTTTCCATCGAAGAAGGGTTTTTCGCCAAAGAGTCCAGCGAGTTTTTCATCAAAGATATTCGCTCCATTGACGTGCGACAGGGCGTGTGGGGCCGACTGGTCGGGATTGGCGACGTCACCATTTCCACTGCCGCGACCATTGATGCTGCGGAAGAGGCCCGCGGCGTTCCGCAACCCAACCGAATCAAAGATTTGCTCATCGCGCAGCGCCAGCAGTCCACCACCTAGCTGTCGCTGCAGGTTCCCGAGACGATTTCACGCGTCACCACCATCCCGCCGCAGGGGTTGTCTTCGGTCGTATACCGCGCGCCTTTCATGCATGGGATCCTTTCTCGTGGCCCCAGACTAACACCTCAAGCGGCTCGAAAAAAACGACGTCACGCTGGTCGCCTGAAGCAACCACAGCTCTTCCAAGTTGAATTCTCTAGGGTGATTTCCCACTCAAAAATAGGGAACCCAATAATTTCGGGTTCTCCATGAATGTCATTAGTGTCTGGTGTGATGAAAAACACCCAGACATCGGCAGACATACTCGACAGGTTCCCGCGCCTGCTCCGCAGGCGTACGCCGGAAGCGAGGCGAACTCGTGCATGGTAGGAACACGGGTAATGCCAGATGAGACGCGTGGGCGGAAGGGGATCCAGATGCGTGAACATGTCATAGACATTTCCACTGAGGTTTTCCACGTGGTGCAACAGCAAGCGCCGGGACATGTATCGTGGGGGGAGGAGAAGCCCGGCCCGACGCAGAAGATTTTGGTGGGAGAGGATGTATACGCAGAGTTCATTGACCGGGCAATCGCACATCGACAAACGCTCGACCAAGTTGTCCGCGAAGCCTGTACGAGGACCAGAAACCAAATCTTCTGTGGCGGTGGCCCCGGCCGGCTGAAGGAGACGAGGTGAAGCCGTGGCCGACAATCTCGCAGTTTTCTTCGGCTGGTGTAGACTTCGGCGACTTTTCGCTCGGCAACAACAGGGCCATGAGTAATACTTCGCCATCCGTCAAAGCCGAGATCCTGTGGAGCACCATTCCCGCTTAGGCCAAAGACAAGATCCTGAAGAATGTATTCTGCGTCCAGTGCCACAGCCCCGTTTGGACCGTCGATTACAGCGGGAAAGAGCGGCGGGAAAATTTGATTCTCGACAGGCGATGCGGCGCCTGTGGGCATGAGGTTGTCCGCGTTGTATGAGACCCCAGAAGCGCCACCATCGAACAACTAGCCGAGATGCGGTTCGTTCGCAGTCGGCCAGACTGCCCTGGCCCCCATCAGCTTTCCGACGTATCCGGATGTTGTCTTCGGTCGTATACGGCTTGCCCTCTATTCTGGAAAATTTGATGAAGGACTTCCCCGATTTGAGGGAACCCCACGACCATCCTTCGCCGCCATGGGCGTCGTGATCGCAACAGCAGACGTGACTGTCAAACTCTGGATGTCACCAGCGTGTCCAAGGCCTCTTCGACGCACAGCGCGACCTCGCGCAAGGCTCCGCCCAAGAAAACATCGTATCGTACCCTCACCGGACAGAACCTCGTCTTGGCTCTTGAATGACTACCGGTGCAGATCCCATATCACCACCATCAAGCCGCCGATATTGACATCTCTTCGGACGGCGATGATCTCGCCTTGTGAGCCGGCGAACAGGAGCTGCTGTCAGGGAGGTGGGGGTGAAGACACCCCGCTAATGAACAACAGCTCCTGTTCCCAATAATTCGAGAGACTATGCGTCACGTCATCCGCGCTCAATGGGGTGAACACCCCATGTCGGCACAGGGAAGGGGTCTCGACTTGCCGACCAAATGCTCCAGATCACATTGCAACGAGAGACGGCGGATGAATTCCGCTCTGCCGATAGCTCTAACTGCCATGATCCGTTCCCCAGCCGCGGGGGTCCAACCTTTCCAAGCGGCGATGCAGCCTGGTCAGGGCCATGTCCTGAATCTGTCGAATGCGTTCACGGGTCACCTTGAGTTTCCTCCCCAGTGCGTCCAACGTCCATGGTTCCTGACCGTCGAGCCCGAATCGCAAGCTAATGATTTCAGCTTCGCGTGGTGTCAGGTACTTGAGGTGCTGTCGGATTTCCTGTCGCATCGTTTTTATGCGAAGCAGTTCGTGCGGGGTCCGTGCCGCATCGTCTTCGATGATGTCGCCGAACCGATTGCCATCATCGTCCCCAATCGGCGCATCGAGGCTGGTGGGACGCAAGCCCAGCACGCGGAGTTGGGCGACCTTGTGGGTCGGCACGTTGCATCGGTCGGCCAGTTCGGTATCCGTCGGCTCGCGACCGAGTTGATCCGCCAAACTGTAGCTGAGCCGTTTCAGTCGGCTCATTTTGTCCGCGACGTGGACGGGCAGGCGGATCGTCCTGGATTGCTTGGATAAGGCGTGACGCATGGCTTGCTTGATCCACCACGAGGCGTAAGTGGACATTTTCGCACCTTTCTTGGGGTCGAATCGTTCG
>Ga0187875_10001966_pt1 | contig 15490 bp, 9 predicted proteins | sample June2016WEW_17_1_2_FD_132978 | JGI IMG/M metagenome (GOLD analysis project Ga0187875, IMG submission 132978) | Peatland microbial communities from SPRUCE experiment site at the Marcell Experimental Forest, Minnesota, USA - June2016WEW_17_10 | ecosystem: Environmental > Terrestrial > Soil >... | reverse complement strand
GCCCGGCGCCCACGAGTTCCACAGCCCGCCCCAGGCTTTTCTCCGCCGCCAGGCGCAGTTCGCCCATCACCGTGCGCGCGTTGCGCTGCTCCGCCCAGCCGCTGTAGCGCGAACCGTCGTACTCCAGCGTCAGCTTCCAGGTGTGCAGCCGGCCCGCCCGTGGTGCGCGGCCGAGTGTGATACGTCGCGTCTCCGTCTCATCGTTTTTCATTGGGCGATCGGGACTGGCGCCACGATGTCCTCTGGAGCGGTCGTATCTCCGGCGGCCGGTCCATGCCAGACGCTTCCGCCGAAAGTAGTGATGTAAATCTTAGAAGCATCGTTCAGATCCACGATCACACGGTGGCCCCATTTGAAGTTATAGCCGCGGATGCGCGTCCAATGCAGGCCCGCGTCGGTCGAACGGTACGCGCCCGCATCGAAGCCACAGACATATAGCGTATCGGGCGCCTTCAGGTCGATCGTTACGTCATAGACGTGTTGCGACTTGTTGAAAACATTCTTCCAGGTCTGACCCTTATCGATTGAAAGGAACACACCGCCGCCCGTGTCCACATCCGTTTGTTCCTGGCCCCAGGCCGCGAGATACATGCGACGGTTATCGCGCGGGTCCAGCGCCAGCCCATTCGGCCCATTGCAGCCGTCCGGAAGAGTCATCTTCTCCCATTGCTCCGCTCCATCGACCGACCTATAGAGAGCGCCTCCGCCGGGTTCGCCGTAACGCCCGCCGTTGTTGCGCGCCAGAATCAGATATAGAGTGCCATCGTCAGCGCGTACGATGCGCCATGCAAATGGTATGGCCTCGGTGATTCCGCGGTTCTTTAGCTGCCAGGTTCTCCCGTTATCCGTCGATTTGTATACGCCGCTTCCAAACCCGCAGGCATATAGCGTTCGTTGGCCGACCGGGCTTGCGGGATCGAGCAGAATATGAGTGACCGCTGTCTCCTGCATACCAGCGTTCGACACGGTCCAATGCCGGCCGCCATCCATCGAAATACCGACACCGCCCACATACTTGGTTGGAGATCTCTGATGCCACATCTTGGGTCGAGGCAGGTCGTGGACAGCGCTGAATGCGCCCCACAGCAGGCCTTTCACCTGCGGATCGAACGCGAGCCAGTAGGTCGTATTCCGCCAGCGCTCCGGCACGCCGTTCGTCGCGCTCTCCCAGGACCGGCCGCCATCATAGCTATGAAAGCTGCCAATGTCGGTGTAATCGATGAAAACATGCTTCGGATCGAAGGGGTCAAATTGCACACCGTAGCTGGTGGTAACATCCAGCCCTCGCGTGGTCCAGCGGCTGTCTCCCACTCTTACGGAATTGACCTGGGCCCATGTCTTGCCGCCGTCCAGTGTCCGGTAGGTACGGAATAGGTCGGTCGCGTAGCACACGTCGGAGTTGCCAGGCGCGACGCCCAGACTGTCGGGAGCGTCGAAGAAGACATTGTCGCCCCCTCCGGCCGCACGCGGCTCGATCCAGGAGGCGTCAAGGTTTGACGCCGGCTGGGTCGATTCCCGAAATACGATCGACCAGCGCCGGCCTCCATCGACGGTCTTAGCTATGCCGTTGTAAACATCTTCATGGCGCTCGCCCAGCTTAAGATTGCGGAACCCGGCGTATGCAATCCGCGCGTTGCGGGCCGCGGTAGCCACCGTCGCAAATCGCCCCGACTGCTGGCCCAGCGCGGGCGTGCGCAATTGCCAGTTACTTCCCCCGTCTTCGGAGACGAACAAGGCCCCCTTGTTCGTTGTCACATAGATATACGTTGTGCTTTCCGACTCACCCACGCTGGCATTGACGATCGCCGCGCCGGGACCTAGATGCGTCTCCCACTTGCCGCCGGCGCTGCGGTAAACATTCTTACTGCCAATCGCCATGAGACCGCTGGGGGTGTTCTGCAAGAGGAGGATCCGCTCCGCGGGAAACTCGTGCTCACGTTGGAAAGACACTCCACGGTCGGTCGAGACCAGAAGTGCTGAACTGCCATCGTGCGCATTGGCAAATGCCACATGGATGACCTTCGAGTCCTTAGGGTCCACGACAATTGCGCCAATACGCAAGCCGCGAGAGTAGTTCTTGTCGCTCGACGTGAGACTGTAATCCGCGTGGTCCCCGTTTTGGTGCTCGACAGTGTCTTGGGCGGGATCGGGAAAAATCATGCGCCACGTGCGGCCACTGTCGTCACTGCGCCACAATGCGGCATTGCCGGCGTAGATCACCTTGGGATTGCCGGGATCGAAGGCGAATGTTTCGATGACCGTGCGCAGGTGAAACAAGCGCCAGGACTGGCCGCCATCGAGGGTAATGTAGCCCCCCGTCATGTCACAGTGTTCGACGACGATGTTGGAATCGTACGGACTGATCGTGGGAGCGATCATCGTGCCACCACCGCCCGGTCCAATGATCCGCCACGCGTCGAACCGCTGCGCGGGGCCCGGGGTCTGGGCGGCTGCCAGCGCCAGCCCTAATAGAAAAAAGGTAGTAAGCGAACTCCATCGCATGACTCGACTGCTCCTATACGCCTATGCTCGCACAAGGCTGCGGATGCGAATCCACTAAGTCGAGTCATCACGGAATGATGTGCGCGGCGGCGACTCCATTTAGCCTGAGGTCGGCGAAATGACGACCGTTCAGGATGGGAGGCTGACGGGCCACACAGCGTCGATTGCCGCCGGCCCCCACGATCTTGCAACCGGCAGGGCCGCCCATGAGCGTTTACCGAAGTTCGCGCCAGTCTTGCTCGTTCAATTCAACGTTATGCTTCTTCGCGGCGGATTGAATGCGTTTCCAGGCGGCATCTCGTTCGGGGTCGCTCACGCCTTGCACCTGCCGGAAACGGGCGATTGCGTTGCGGACGTGAGCGGCGTCATGGATCGGTTCCTTGCGTTCCTTGGGGAAAGCGAAGTTGTCATCGGCGATCTGGTCGCGGCCAGCTTCATTGATTTTGGGCATGATAATTGAACAGCAAGCCAATGGCCAACTTATCCGCGCCATCGCAGGAACGCGGCGACACCGCCGGTCGATTCGAGCAAAGCCGCGTCTTCAATAAACGTCACTGTGGCGCCGGTTTGCTTGGCTTTCAGCACCAGCAGATCGGACAGGGACGCGTGCTGCGGCTCTTCGCTTTTCGCTCCTGCCTCTGAATCGGGGCTCTCCGGCACGAGGATCGCTCGCGCTTGCTCCAGTTGGGGATGGCCCTGATCGAGCGCGCCGGTGATGAGCAATTCTTCGACTTGTCCTCTGGCCAGGGCCTCCAGCGTCTCCTCGAGCCCGGCGACGGCCAATCCTCGAGCCCGATATTGCTGCATCAGCCGGTCCACTTTTTCCGCCGCAGTCGTGGCCTCCTGCTCCTGTAGCTTTTCGAGAGTGGCGGCCAGGACATCGTGCTCAGACGCATGAATATCGAGCTTCATTACTTCCACCGTGGAGTTCATTTCCTGATGCAGTTGTTCCTGCAGCAGCGCAATTACAACCGAATCTCCGGCCAGGATGATGTGACTTATTTTGTCTTCGCGGACAATCTCAGCCAGGCGTTCCATGACCTCTTTGGCGTGCTCCGCGTGCGCGTTCCCTACACGCCGCTGGTAGCGGGCTTGCGACCATCCACCGACCTTTACTCGATGAACCTTCTTGCCTTTCACCTCCTCCGCGGCGATCACATGGTCCAGCCCGAAGACGAAGATACGCGCCGTATTCATATCCGTAAGCACCGCGGCGTAGCGCGGGTATTGCTCATCGATATGGGCCAGATGATACAGCAGAGGTTGTTTGTAGGCGTAGACGCGGTTGTCGCTGACAGGAGCGGCTAATTGGATTGCCTCAAAGAACTCTCCCGCGCCCCAACACGCGAATAGGGCGACTCCGTTTGCCGCCGGGTCGATTTTGTCCGCGACATAGGAGAGGATTCGCTCCACATCCCGATCGAAACTGTGGCGCTCGGGGGAACCCGGCGTCCAGGTCCTGGCGAGGGCCTTGAATTCGCGATGGAGATACGGCACCGCGTCGGTCGCTCGTCCGTGCTGATCGGGCTGAGTGTTCAGATAGACGCTAACCACCGGCAAGGTGGTAGGCTCGAACGCCACCAGCCGCGCCAGAGGCTCTTCCATGGTGCTCGCCAGCGGTTCCGTGATGGTGGATGACATGGCATTGCACTTGCACGCCGTTGGCCAATGCGCTGAGGAAGAGGTTTTCGCACGCTCGCTGAGGGCCGGGGCGTCCCACGATGATCGGACAATCTCGCGCTGCCAGCGCCGCCTCGAGTTCCGTTGTGCGAGCGAGATTGGCGGAAGAGGCATTCGCATTGAGCGGGACCTGATTGGGGCTTCAGCCTGCTTGTACAGTACCCTCAAACGGTGAGTCGTCAATGCTTTACGAACGGTCCCACGGCGCTTACCGGCTTTGGTCCGGGCACAGGGCAGGCGCATGGCCGGTCATCCGGAAACAGTCCCCACTCAGGCCGTTTTTACGCACCGCCGCTCATGGAGCCGCGGCGGTGCTCTCTCGACTTCGCCGTTCCGTCCGTGCCACCATGCCGGCGGCAAGCCGGGCAAAGATTTCTCGCGGAAATGCACTTAGAGCAAATCCTGATCTTCTGCGTTTCACGATTGGCCACCGCCGCGAATGCCGTTGCCCGTCCAAAAGCCTGTCCGGAACTGGTGTGGCGCTGGATGCGCGGCGCCGCAAGGAAACGGCGCGGTGTGTTTGCTAAACTAAAGGTTTCCCAATTTCATTCAGGAGATTCGTGGGACTTTCATGATTCAAGCGACCCAAATGCGTCCGGGGATGGTGATCATCTTCAGCGGGGAGTTGCACACCGTCTTCTCGGTGAACCACCGGACACCGGGCAACCTGCGCGGTTTCGTGCAAGCGAAGATGCGCAACCTGCGCTCGGGCACGATGTTTGAACACCGCTTCTCCTCCGAAGACCGCGTCGAGCGCGCGGTGCTGGAGGAGGTCGAAATGGAATACATGTACGACGACGGCGAGTACTACTATTTCATGAACAGCGAAAATTTCGAGCAGACGCACCTGACGAAGGAGATGCTGGGCGACGGGGTGAACTACCTGATTCCGAACCTGAAAGTGGAAGTCGAATACCACGAAGGCAAGCCGATCAGCGTGGAGTTGCCGGCCAGCGTGGAGATGAAAGTGGTTGACGTGGAGCCCGGCATCAAGGGCGGGTCGGTGTCGAACGTAGGCAAGCCGGCCAAGCTGGAGACCGGGCTGGTGGTGAACGTGCCGCAGTTTGTGAATGAGGGCGACGTGATCCGCGTGAGCACGTCCGACGGCAGCTACCAGGAACGGGTGAACTCGTAACCCGGCTGTTTCGCCGGCGCCAGACCGCAGGCTAGTTTCTCTCCACTGAAGTTCGGCAAACCGCTCGCGGCATTGCGGGCAGCCGACCCAGACAACGGATCGTCTCAGCAAGACCAGCAGATCGGACTCCGCGCCGCATGCAGCACCCTGCGGGCGACTAGCTGGTCGGCTCTCAACTGCAGGTCGCCTCCGTCCCCAAAAGCGTGCAAACTTCGCTTGACACCGGGCGTATGCTCAGAGTGCCAGACGTCTGCGCCGCGTTCTTTGACAATTGCAAATATTAGACGGAATTAGCCGAAAGATAGCCAGTGTAAGTTAATCATTCTAAAAAGAAAAGTCGACAATTGGCTTTGATCCTCCGTTTTCTTGTTTTCACATGCGCGGGGAGTCCACCGCACGCCCATCGGGACAGCCCCTTCAGAGCCGGAGTTGATGGCCGTAGCAGCCTCGCATCCGCAGCCTCCGCGTGCGCAGCGGGCTAACTCGGATTGGTCGCCGACAAGGCCGTGCGCAGGGCGGAGGCGAGCGCATGCTCCTCGCGCGGGTGAACCGTGCGCAAATCGATGAGCAGGCGATCCTCGTCGATGCGGGCGACGACGGGGGGATCGGAGCCGCGCAGCGCGCGCTCCAGGGCCACCGCGTCGCGGTCAAAGGCGATGAGCGTGGTCGCGAGCGTCTGCTGAGGCGTGCTGCCGCCGCCGAGCATGGAATCGCCGTCGATCAGCGCGGCGTCGGGGAACGCATGCGACTCGACGAAAGCCGCGGCGCGGCGGCGCAGCTCTTCCCGCGTCTGACAGATCATTCGCATGACGGGCAGATCGGGCCAGCGTTCGAGCAACAGGGCGCGCAGCGCGGTCTCCATCACGGCCACCGTCATCTTGTCAACGCGCAGGGCCCGGAACATTGGGTTGCGGCTCAGGCGCGCGACCAGCTCGGGACGGCCCGCGAGGATGCCGGCCTGGGGACCGCCGAGCAGCTTGTCGCCGCTGAAGGAGACCAGGCCGACGCCCGCGCGAAGACTGGCCTGCGCCAACGGTTCGTGCACGCCCCAGGGCGACAGATCGACGAGACAGCCGCTGCCCAGATCTTCATACACCGGGATGCCGCGCTCGCGGCCAAGGGCGACCAACTCTTCGAGTGAGGGCCGGCCGGTGAAGCCTTCGATGCGGAAATTGGAGGGATGGACGCGCATCAGCAGCCGCGTGTCCGGCGTGATGGCATCGCGGTAATCGTCGATGCGGGTGCGGTTGGTGGTGCCGATTTCTACGACGCGCGCACCGGAGTGCGCCATGATGTCAGGGATCCGAAAGCCGTCGCCAATCTCGATCAACTCGCCGCGCGAGATGACGACTTCGCCGCCGGCGGCGAGCTCGTGCAGGGCCAGGTAGACGGCGGCGGCGCCATTGTTGACCAGGATGGCCGGAGCGTCGAGAAGATGGTGCAGCAGCACCGCGGTGTGGTTGTCGCGCTTACCGCGGCGTCCGGCGGGAAGATCGTATTCGAGGTTGGAGTAGGCCTCGTCCGCAGGGGCCGCGCTCAGCGGTGCGCGGCCGAGGTTGGTATGCAGTATCACGCCGGTGGCGTTGATGACGCGGACGAGTGACGGGCGTAACAGCGCTTCCAGGGACGCGGCGACGCGGGAGGCCAGATCGGGCGGGGCGGGAGCGCCTTCGCGCAGCGCCTGGCGCGCGTGCTCGAGAGCGCGCCGGCATTCGGCGACGATCAGCACGCGGGGGAAGCGGCTTTCGAGATGCGAGAGCGCGCGGGCGAGCTCGTCGACCGAAGGAAGCTGCCGGAATGGCGCGCCGGGGTCCACGTGTCCAGTGTATTGCGGCTAGCGGACGATGAGCGGCGGCGCCAAGTCAGCGCACGGGAAACAGAGCCCGCAGTTCACTGAGCGAAGGGCGGCGGCCGTATTCACAAAGCTCGAACGACTCGGCGTGCTTGACCGCGGAGGCCGCATCCCCGATCTCCTCGACAAGCGTCTTGCGCGAGGCTTCGGTCAGCGGGCGACCCCAGCGCTCGGCGAGCCACTGGCGGCGGGCCTTGGCGTCGGCCGGCACCTGATCGAGCACATGGTCGACCCAGGGCAGCCACTCATAGAACTGCGAGATATGGGCATCGAGCCCGGAGATCTTGCGATCCCACACGTCGTCGATGGGGACGACTACGTCCGGCCGGAAGGGGGCGGGCTTCTGGAAGCCGTCCTGGTAATACAGGAAGATCGGATTGTTTTCGAGCGGCGCGGTGTCGGAAACGACGTTGGGGACCACCACCATGTAGGCGGAGTCCTGCACCAGGATGCCGGTATAGCGGTGATCGGGGTGGTAATCGTTGGGCCGGGGCGCGAGCACGATGTCGGCCTTCCACTGGCGGATGGCGCGGATGATCTGGCGGCGCACTTCCAGAGTGGGCATGAGCTCGCCATCGTGATTGTCGAGAATCTGGTACTCGGCAATGCCAAGCCGGCGCGCGCATTCCTGGGCTTCGAGGAAGCGGCGCCGGGCGAGGGCGGCGCCGCCCATGGTCTGGTGTCCGGCGTCGCCGTTGGTAACCGAAAGGAACTTCACCCGGTGACCGGCGAGGGCGAGTTTGGCGCCGGTGCCGCCGAACTCCTCCTCGCAGTCGTCGGGATGGGCGCCGATGGCGATGACGCGCAGTTTTGGGCTCTGCGCGGAGGCCACAAACCCGCACAGGAGCGCGGTTGTGGCCAGGGTGGTGAGGAGAAACGCAGGGCGTTTCACGCTCCGTAGAGTTCTTTCCATGTAACCTCCTTACCGGTGTAAATGGCGGTGCGGCCGAGAATGGCGATCATCGTACTGTGCGCCGACCGCTCGACGACGTTTTCGACGTCGCCGCTGAGAATGCGTCCGAGAAAAGCCTCGATGGCGTCAATGGTGATATCGCGCTTGGACGGAATGGTCTCGTGTTCTTCTTTGCTCTTGTGATGAATCATTCGGGAGCGCGAAGTCTCGATAACGCCTTTGGTGCCGGTGAACTCCTCGCCGACCCGGGTGAAGCCGGGCGGGCTGAGCTGGTTGGCCTCGTAGTTCACATGGATGCCATCGGGCCACTCGAATGAAAGCGTCAAGTGGTCCATGATCTGCATGCTGGTGCGGACCTTGGCGCCGCCGTAGCCGACGGCCTTCAGCGGAGTGGCGCCCAGGAACCAGTGCAAATCGTCAAAGTTGTGGCAATCCTGTTCGACAATGATGTCTCCGGACAATTCCGGATAGCAGAACCAATTGCGGAGTTTCTCAATGGCCGGGTCGGAATAGGCGGCGCGGTGGAAAGGATCGCCCGCGATCCATGACCCGCGCGCGTTGACGATCGGTCCAATCTGGCCTTCCTGAATGCGCTTCCAAGCTTCGAGGTAGACCGGGCCGTAGCGTTGCTGAAAGCCAACCGCGACGCATTGCTTGGGATTGGCTTTGCGCCCGGCCGCCATGGCGCGGCGGCAGCCCGCGTAGTCGACGCCCATCGGTTTCTCGCAATAGACGTGCTTCCCGGACTCGATGGCCGCCTCGAGCATGCGCGGATGTTCGAAGGGCGGAGTGGCGATGAAGACGGCGTCGATCGATGGGTCGGCGAGAAGCTTCTCGAAATCGGTAAAGGTCTTCGGATTGGAGACCTTGATGGTCGCTTTCGCTTTCTCGAGGCGATCGTCGAACTTATCGCAGAGGGCCGTGATCGCGGCGCGGGGATCGGCCTGGACAATGCTGGCGTCATAGCTGCCGCGTCCGCCGGAACCGATCAGGCCGACCGAAATCCTGGAGTTGGCCTGCGAGCCGCGGACTGCCTGGGGGGCGACGATCGCGAAGGCGGATGCGGAGGCAAGCAGGCTGCGGCGCGAGAGGATCGGACCGGAAACAGGCTGGTGAGTCTCAGACATCAATATCTCCTTGTCTATATCGAATCTATAACTTGTTGGCGCCCGTCGTCTGCGACTCCGCCGCGAGCCGGGGTCCGAGCAACGCCAACGCGGGGATCGGCCTGACAGGGATTCCGCGCCGGTGTTCAGGGCCGCCACGCGCCGCCACGGCAGACGGGCAAGAAGGGACAGGCCGACAGCGAGGAGGATTAGGCCGCAAGGTACTTCTATTCGTTGTGCGTTGGCCATATGCTGGTACAGTCGAAGCCACAGCAGTGAACCATGAAGTCGCCCACGAACATTAAGAGCCGATACGAGATCAAAGAGGTCCTTGCCCAAGGGGGAATGGGCGTTGTTTACAAAGCCTACGACACCGTGATGAAGCGATCCGTTGCTTTGAAAGCCATCCTGGATATCACTGACCCCAATGCACTTAAGCTGTTCCAGGAAGAATGTGAGGTCCTCGCGTCGCTGATTCACCCGAATATCGTAGAGATTTATGACATCGGACAACTCGAGGATAGCGACGGCATCAAGCCCTACCTGGTGATGCCGTTGCTGCCGGGCGTTACGTTGGACCGGCTGATCAATACGTCGAGCCAGCGTCTGACGGTCGAGCGTTCGGTCGACATGATTTGCCAGGTTTGCCGGGGCTTACAGGCGGCGCACGAGCGTGGACTGGTTCACCGGGATATCAAGCCGAGCAACATTTTCGTGCTGGAAGACGACTCGACGAAGATCATCGACTTCGGCATAGCGCACAGGATGGATGCCGCGACCCGCACGCGCAGCATGAAAGGGACGCTGCTCTACATGGCGCCGGAGCAGGTCGAGATGAAGCCGGTTTCGGCTCTGTCGGACGTGTTTTCTCTGGGCGTGGTGTGTTACGAAACACTGACGCGGCGCAGACCCTTTGAACGCCCGACAGAGGAGTCGGCGGTCAACGCGATCCTGAATTTCTCTCCGCCGCCGGCCTCGGAATTGAATCCTGCCGTGAACCCCGCCGTGAGTCAGGCGATCCACAAAGCGATGGCGAAGCAGCCGTGGCACCGCTATGCCAGCGCGCGGGAGTTCGGCGAGACGCTGCAGAAGGCGGTGCGGAACGAACCGATCGAGATCTTCAACCCGGCGCGGATCCGGCCGCGCGTGCAGCGGGCAGCGGAGTATTACGAGATGGGCGACCTGCAATTCGCCTCCGAAATCCTGGGCGAATTGGAGGCGGAGGGTCATCTGGATTCCGCGATCACCGACTTGCGGCGGCAAATCGAAGCCAAGATGCGCGAGCGGAAGATCCGCCAGTTGCTCGAAAGCTCCAGATCGCGGATGGACGAGGACGAGTACCCTCTGGCGCTGTCAAAAATCGAAGAGGTCTTGCAACTCGACGCGCAGAATCCTGAGGCACTGAGCCTCAAGAGCACAATTGAAAACCGGCGCGTCGAGCGCGATCTGAACGATTGGTTCCGGCTCGCGCAACAGCACATCGAAGCCAAGCAATACTCGCATGCACGGGGTGCGTTGCAGCGCGTGCTGCAACTCCGGCCGAAGGAAGTGCGGGCCACGCAATTGCTGTCGGAGGTGGATCGGCTGGAGCGCGAGTACATCCGGTTGAAGCAGGAAAAGGAGCAGAACTATCGGGCTGCGTTGGAGGCCGAGGGCCGGGGTGAAATCAGCTCCGCTCTCAGCAAGCTGGAGCGAGTGCTCGAATTGGACCGACTGGCCCCGGAGACGACATCGCCGGGCCAGACGACGAACTACCAGAATTTGTATAACAAAGTACGGTCGGAGAGCGAAGCCATCAAGGATGCGTATGCCGAGGCGCGGCAGCATCTGGAGGGGAACAACTTTCAGGCGGCGCTCTCGATCTGCGGCGCACAAATCGAGAAGTACCCGGGCAATGCGCTTTTCCAGGCGCTCAAGTTTGACATCGAAGAACAACAGCGGCAGACCATCTCCGAACGCGTAGCGGAGACGGACCGCCAGGTGGAGGGCGAGTCGGATCTTCGAAGAAGAGTCAGCATTCTGGAAGAAGCGGTCCGCGCCAATCCGGGCGAGGCGCACTTCGAGCAGGCCTTGAGACGGGCGCGCGAGAAGAGCAACCTGGTGGACAGTATTGTGGCGCGGGCGCGTTCAGCCGAAGAGCAAATCCAATTCAGCGAGGCGATCGCGCAGTGGGAGACGCTGCAGACGATCTACAGCCGCTACCCCGGCCTGAACTTGGAGATCGAGCGCATAAAGAGGCGTCGCGACCAGCACTCGAAACTGGAAGAGAAAGCACGCTGGGTGGAGCAACTCGACCACTACCTGGAGAGCGGCGATTATTCCCGCGCGCTGGGAATCGTGAAGCAAGCGTTACTGGAGTTCCCCGGGGATGCCGAACTGGAGGAACAGGGGAGGCTGGCCAGGAAAGGGCAGGAGCGGGAGGCCGAGGCGCAGCGGTTGTCCGAGCAGGGTAGGCGGGAGTGTGCCGCCGGCAACCACGAGGCGGGTCTGGCAGCCCTGCGGCAAGCCTACGGACTCGATGAACGGAACGGAGCGCTGCGCGACGCTTTGCTGCAGAACCTGGTGGAGCAAGCGCGCCGATTGATGGATGAGAATCCGACGAGCGCGGAGATCTATCTCAAACAAGCGCTGGAACTCGAGCCGGAACATGCGCTGGTCAAAGGCTTATTGAACATGTTCCAGGACCGCCGGCGCCAGGAAGAGATCGAACACCTCGTTGCTCAGGCCCGGCAGTTGCAGGCGGATGGCGATATCCACGGTGCCATGGATGTGATCCGCAGTGGGTTGACGAAGCACCCTAACGACCCGCGCATCTCCCAGTTGCAGCAATCGCTTGGCCGCAGGTTTCAGGAGATTCGCCGGAAGGACCTCGATGAGTTCCGCAGGATCGAGCAGGAGTCGCACGGCGCAGCCGACGCACAGGCCATAGCAGATTGCTCACTGCGCCTCGACAGCTTCGCCAAGCGCTACGAGGGTGACGCGGAGTTTCAAACGTCGGCGCACGCGCTGCGAAGGCGCCTCGAGACCGTGATGATGCCGCCGCCTGCCGGGACAGCGCCGGCTCCGGTACCCGTTCCAGCGGTTCCGCCGCCGCCCGGACCGGAACTACGGCCGGACCCTATCGCCGAAACGGCAGCCGAGGGACTGGGGCCTCCGGCGCCTCCTGCGATAGCCAGCCCCGGCGCGGTGCAGGCCGGCCCCGGCGGCCCCGGCGCGAAGCGAAAACGGATGTGGATCGCAATTGGAGCGCTCGTCGGGTTGCTTGCGGTCTTGGGCCCTATCGCGTGGCTGATTCACAGGCAGAAGTCGCTCCCCATTTTCGCAGTGAGCTCGCTCAAGGTTGGCGCGACTCCTTCCGGAGCCGAGGTTTTCGTGGACGGCCAGGACCAGGGCGTGGCCAGCCCGAATCTCGAATTGAAGCTGGCGGCCGGGGCGCATGAGTTGGAAGCGCGGATGCCGGGATACAGTGCGGCGAGTCAGCGTGTGGAAGTCAAGGCCGGCGAACGGGCGGCCGTGAACCTGGCGTTGAACCCGAATGTGATCTTGCGGCTCTTCGGTCCGCTTGGGTTGAAGGCGTCGATCGATGGCGGCGCTGCAGTGGACGTGCCCGAGGGGCGACTTCTCCGAGAGCTTACGGCCGAAAAGCACTCAGTCAGAATCTCGAACGGGAAGGGCGCCGAGCTGCAGTTCAGTTTCGACGTCGGGCCTGCCGGTTTGCCCATCTTCCCGGCGCCTCCCCAGATCCGGAATTTCAACGCGCTTCTGGTCAGCAACTTTGGCCAGCAGGCGCGCATTCTCTCGGGTGGACCGCCGCTGCGCGTCAAGGTCAACGGGCAACCGGCGGGAGTTCTGGGCAAAGACGGACTCGACTTGCCTGGGCTGGCCGCGGGCACACAGCGGCTTGAGCTCGGTGAGGGTAACGACCTGCGTAAGAAATCGATTGACACCGGCGCGGAACGGACAGTGTCCGTGCTCATCGATTCCGATCCCAATACAGGCAACGTGCTTGTGGACACAGGCCTGGGCGATACGCAGGTTGAGTTCCTGCGATCCGGCAAAGTCGTGCTGAAGGTCACGACGGCGGCCGACGGCAAGTGGAGGGTTCAGGGGCTGCCGGCCTTCACCTACGATGTGCAGGTATCCAAGACTGGGTTCGAAGCCGATGCTCCCAGGAAATCCGTGAAGGTCCTCAAGGGTCAGGATCAGACGATCTCTTTCCAATTACATCAGCTGGCGTTGTTTGCCTCGGTCGTGATCCGGACGAACCCAGGCGCCCGCGTGTTTGTAGACGGGAAAGAGTCGGGCACGGTACCGGACAATGGCCTGCTTCCGATCTCGAATCTGGCGCTCGGCGAACACAAATTCGAGGCGCAATCACGGCAATATTCTCCGAAGTCGATCTCCGTCATTTTGAAAGAAGGCAGCGGCAACCCCGAAATCCTGCTCCGATTGACGGACCGTGTGCGGGCGACCGCCGCGATCATCCGAACCCCGGGAAGCCGGCTCAGCTACCGCCAGCAGGGCGCCGTTGGAGAGATTTCTGTTGCGGAGAAAGAGAGCCGGATGACCCTGTCGTTGCCGGAGGGCGGCTACACGTTCATCGCGCGGCTGGAGAACCACGAGGAGGTGATCAAGGACGTGACCCTCGCCGCCGGCGAGACAATGACGCTCGACCTGCAGAACCCGGTCAAAAAGGTCGACCAAGGGTCAAAGGATCCGATGGACGCGGCGTGGGGTAAAGGAGTATGGCAACTGGATAGCGATTCGGGATGGTACGTGCGGAAGAGTCCAGGGTGGGTGGCCTTTCCGCGAACGCCGGTTTACGGCGTCATCTCCTTCACGCCGGCGATGTCTTCCGGCGGCAAGCTCGGCAAGATGTTTGGCCTCGGCAAAGAGAAGCTGGAGTGGCGCCTGAATTATATGAACGAGAAGAACTACCTTTCCTTTGTCTTTAAGGACGGATCATTTGAGAGTTCTGAAGTCGTGGAAGGGAAGAGATCGGTCCACGCCAAGAGCAAGAGCGTCCACGTAAGCAAGGACAACAGCCCGATTATAAAGATCGTTGTGACGCCTGCGGGCATCGAGCACAGCATCAACGGGCAGACGATTGACAAATGGGATCGGCCGGACAGCGGCATGGGCGCGTTCGGGTTCATAGTCGACCCAAACAAGCCGTTGCTTCTTTACAACAACTTCCGCTTCGAACCGTCGCACTAGCGACCGAGCCCGGGAAAGGCTTCATGAATTGCTGCTCGGGACCCATTCGTATTGCTTCCGGGCAGAGGAGTGAGCAGCACGGCTTGGCAGCTCAATGGCGGGCGCGTCGAGCAACGCGCTTTGTGGCGTGCAGCTGGGGAGTCCCCGGAGAAACGTGCCACTCGGGCGCCTTCTGTCTGGCGCATCGGGGCTCCTCAATCGATTGCCGGACACTCCCGTATGGCTGAGCCGCGGGGAGCCGCGGAGTTCACGGCGTCTCCTGGCGCAGATTGCGGCTTGCCGGGCATCCCGATGGCGTGGTACCATCTCCCCGAAGTTTTTGCGTGTCAAATTGACTATGGTCGCAGGGCTGTCGTCTTCAAGCAGGCCATGCGTCTTGTTCCAAGGCGACTGGCGCCGCTCGCGGGTCCCCGTTCCCGACCGGAAAGTGAGTAGAACCCATGGGTCCGAGCCAAGGTACGAATCCGAGCCACGTCACGATATCCATTGACGGACAGGAGCTCGACGATTTCAGCGAGGGCGCAATCCTCGAAAAAGTTGTCGTGCGGCAGGAACTGAACGAGCACTGGTGGTGCGAAGTAGTCTGCCGTCAGACGGAGGATCAACGCTTTCCCTTCGAAGATGCGCTGGGGAAACCGCTGAAGGCTTCGACATTTGACGCCTCGGGCGTTGAGAACGTCGCCTTCACGGGGTTCGTGCTGGAAAGCCAGCTCGACTATGAAGTATATGGGAGCTACACGATCCACCTCGTGGGCGTGACGAAAAGCTACAAGCTCGATCTGACTCCCCGCCAGGGCCTCTACTACGAGATGTCGATGGCGGACGTGACCCAGAAACTGGTGAGCGACGCTGGGCTTTCGGTTGATGGCGCGCTGGATTCGAAGCCGGTTCCCTTCAATTACGTTCAGCACGGGGAGACGGACTTCGACTTCATCAAGCGTATGGTGGATGACGCGGAGAGCTGGATGCGGCCCACCGAAAACGGCATCGAAGTGGAGAATGAGTTTCAGCCCGGCGCTGAGCTTCAGTGGCGGGGCGAGGATGACGGGCTGGTCAGCTTCCGGGCGCGGGGCCGGCTCAGCCAG
>Ga0187875_10001962_pt1 | contig 15510 bp, 12 predicted proteins | sample June2016WEW_17_1_2_FD_132978 | JGI IMG/M metagenome (GOLD analysis project Ga0187875, IMG submission 132978) | Peatland microbial communities from SPRUCE experiment site at the Marcell Experimental Forest, Minnesota, USA - June2016WEW_17_10 | ecosystem: Environmental > Terrestrial > Soil >... | reverse complement strand
GAGGACGAGGCGCGCGGTTGCCTGCAAAACGCCCGCACCGCTCTGCAATTGCTGCTGCGGCAGTGAGGCCGCGTTACGCATTAGTTCTTTTCCTTGAAAAAATCTTGCTCCTCTTCCTTCACAATTCCGTGAAAATCAGGGAGTCTGTGATTGTTGGAATTCAATTGGCAAAACCTTCGCGGCAACCCAATGTCTAATCCTCTCGTGCTGAAGAGACATAGGGTTGCCGCATGGTGATTTGCCATCTTTAAGACGCCCGTCACATGACCGGCGAACACTTCAGGCAGGTACAGTCGGTTCCGCCAGGTCCCGGGGTTGAGCAGTATTGATTCGCGCCGCAACCGTTTGTGGCGCCAGCGCGCGTGCAGGTGCCCGGCGCAGGCTTACAGTTCCACACTTCCTGTCCATTTGGTTCGATAAACGGCAGATAGCACCCATATACGCAAGATTTCGGACACCCACCGCTGGCAGGTACGCACTTCTTGGTGTTTGGATTCCAAAGATATCCTTTGGGGCAGGTGGGGGGAGCCGGGGTCGGCGTGCATTGGCTGATCGTCGCGCTCGGTGTCCAGGTGTAGCCCGCGGGACACGAGGTGTCGTAGAGCGCCAGCGCATAGTCGTCCGCTCCCTTGCCAACACTAAGGTTGCTAGCGCTAATCGTTCCTCCAGGCCCGGAGACCCACCGGTCGAAGTTCCCTCCTGTCATTGTGGTCGCATCGGCGTCGATCTGTACTGCGCTGTTCGTCGTGAGCACCGAGCCAAGCCTGTTGCCGGTGCCGGTAAGTGCTGGGCTGGCTGTTAGCGGAGGGGTCGTAAAGACATTCACGAAGTTGTCGTCGAGCAGCGTCCCTTGTATCTCTCCCCATTCGTCTATGGCTGCGCCGCTGCCGCCTCCGCCGCAACCTGCTGGGTTGGTACAGGGGCCGCCCTCCGGAAAGTAATAAACATCCACCTCAATCTGCGGTTTGGGCGTGCTAGGCAGGATTACATTCACCGTCAGCGGAAGCGTTCCGCTGGAACTCGGGAATACGCTGATGCCGCCTTCCGCGCCGCCGTTGATGCTCACAAAGGCCAGACCATATTGTTGTGGCGGAGTCGTCGGCGTGGTCCATGTGGATGGAAACGACGTTTGCACTGGGATGGTTGCGCCGGGGGTCAGCGCTCCGCCAACCACGGTGGGTCCGGCCAGCGTCACGAAATGTGGGCTTGTGCCTGTGCGCGGTATGCGTGTGCCGCCCGTTCCAGGCTGATAGTACCAGTAAGTGAGGGTTTCCTGGGCTGAAGCGCGAGGCTGATCGGGAAAGACGGAGAGCGCCGTCGCGCCGATCAGGATAGCCAGCAAGGTTCGTTGATTCATATCAACCTCCATGGTCGTTTTTCCACCCGGCGGGGAATGCCGGGCAGGTTAGGGGAGTCAGGCCATTAGCCCACATCGGAAATTCGATTGTGGTTCATACTTGGGGAATGCCTGCCTGTGCACGTCTCTTGCCGAAGATAGTGCTGATGGTCTCGCCTGAATCCGGATTTCGGCACGCATAGAATACAACGAACCCGCATGGATTGACTTTATTTTTTTCATTGCAGGAAGTTGGGCTATCTGCCCCAAATCTGAAGGTAGCTGGTGGAGCAGGTCTGACCACAAACGAGCGGTGCCCCAGGTCTGGATTTTCAAACCTGGGAGACCACGAACCCTGATAGCGCGTATTGTGTTTTTTTAGAAAGTCGGAGTGTGATAATTCCGGACCTTCAAAACCAGGGTCCTCGGCGCACGAACTTTGTGCAGGGGTAGAAAGTACGCCGGGTGTCCCATCTGTATAGCGCGCCTTCTATACTTATCTTTCATGTCTTACGCCGCCGCCATCGATCAACTCAGTGCTATGGCGCCGGAACTGTACTCTCATCCCGGTCAGCCGCGGCGAAAGTTCTCGCTCAATGAAGTCCGCACCCTGCTCGCCTCCCTTGGCAATCCGCACCGCCGCTTTCGTTCCGTGCTCATCGCCGGAACCAACGGCAAAGGCTCCACGGCAGCCACCCTGGCCTCCATTCTCGTCGCTACCGGAGCGCGCGTCGGCCTCTACACCTCGCCGCATCTCGAGCGCGTCAACGAACGCATCCGCATCGGCAACTCAGAAATTGCCGACGACGACTTCGCCCGTCTCTACTTTCGCGTTCACCAAGCCGCGCAGCAGCTTGTACAGCAAGGCAGCCTCCCGCAACATCCCAGCTTCTTTGAAATCCTCACCGCCATGGCCTTCCTCCACTTTGCTGAAGCCGAAGTCGATCTTGCCGTCCTCGAAGTCGGCATGGGCGGCCGCCTTGACGCCACCAACGTCGTTGATCCGCTCCTCTCCATCATCACCGACATCTCGCTCGACCACACCGAATGGCTCGGCTCCACCATCGCCGCCATCGCGCGCGAAAAAGCCGGCATCCTGCGCCAGGGTGGAACGCTGATTCGGCTCCCTCAATTCACCGAGGCCGACGATGTTCTCGATGAGATCTCGAAAGATCTCAGCGTGCGCACAATCGAAGCGATCGACTATCTGCCCGAAGGCCTGGGTGCCCCAGATCCAGGCTTCCCAGATCCAGGCTTCCCAGATCCAGGCTTCCCAGGTCCAGGCTTCCCACAGATAGGTCTTCATCCATGGGGTGCCCCTGGTCCCTCGCATTTGGGGACCAGGGAGAACATAACGCAAATTGAAAGTCAGATCGCCGCCGAAGCCAGCCCGTACACTGTTACCGTCCTCGGTTCTTCCGTAGAAGTATCTTCTCCTCTCACCGGAGCGCACCAGCGGCGAAACATCGCGCTGGCCATCACCGCGGCCGTCGAGCTTGCCGGCGATTTTGGCTTTCACATTACGCCGTATCAGATTTCCGAAGGCATTCGTCAAACCGTGTGGCCTGGCCGCCTCGAGCGCATCTCGTCACGCGGCGTCGAATGGGTACTCGACGTGGCCCACAACCCGGCAGGCGTATGGGCTGTTCGCGGCGGTATGACCTGCGTGCCGGGTGGCCGTAAAGCGCAGACTTTAGTCTTCAGTTGCCTGCGCGACAAGCCCCTCACCCAGATGGCGCAAATCCTCTTTCCGTACTTCGAGCAGATCGTCCTCGCGCCCATCCACTCCGCCCGCGCCGCGTCTATGGAAGACCTGGTCGCCGCCGCGAAACTGACCGAGACGCCATTCTTCGTTGCGGAATCGGTCGCTGCCGCGCTACAGTTGGCGAGAAAGCATACCAGCAGCGGCCCAATCATCGTCTGCGGTTCGGTTTACCTGGTCGGCGAGGCGCGTTCGCTGCTGCTGGCCGAAGGGGGCACCGCGTGAAACCGCGCCTCAAAAAGCTGAGACAGCGCTTCAAAAGACGCCCCAGTCAGCGCCCTCAACAACGTCCCAATCCGCTGCCCCGGTTTTATCGCTGGCGCACCAACCTCATCCAGGCGCCGCTCTTCGTGCTGCTCACCGCGCTCTGCGGCAGTCTCTCGCTCTTGGTGTCGCTGGTAGACAAAAAGGGCAACGCGCAGCATCGCATCGCGCGCTTTTGGGCGCGAGCAAGCATATGGAATTCTTATTCAAAACTCAAAATCGTTGGCGCCGAAAATCTGCTTCGGCGCACTGCGGCCGTCTACGCCTGCAACCACACCTCCTACATGGATGTGCCGGTAATCTTTGCCGCGCTGCCCTTCCAATTTCGTATTATGGCGTGGAAGCTCTTGTGGCGCATTCCTTTTATCGGCTGGTACCTCAATAGCTCCGGACAGTTGCCCATCGATACCCGCAACCCGCGCGCCACGATCTCCAGCATGGCGGCAGCAGCCAAAGTGCTCCGCGCCGGCATGCCGCTTTTTCTCTTTCCCGAGGGCGGTCGCACCTCCGACGGCGCACTGCGTCCATTTCTTCCCGGCGCGGCCTATCTCGCCATTCGCGCTCAGGTTCCCCTGGTGCCCATCGCGCTCAGCGGAGTCTACGATCTCATGCCCATCCACACCCATCACTATTATCCCGGCACATTGACGGTGAGCATCGGCAAGCCCATCGAGACCGCGGGAATGACCATGCGCCACGTCGATGAACTCACCGCGCGCCTCCGCGCCGCCATCGACGCCCTGCGCAAGCCATAGGTGCGTAGCGGCGCCCGCCTCGTGAGACCACTGGCAATTTCCATTGCTCCGTTGCCGCACCTTTCCGCATCCAACGCAAAGATGCCGCAGGAGGCTCCGGGATGATCGTCGAAATGCGTACCTATAAGCTCAAGCCGGGCAAGAGAGCAGAGTTCCTCGAAATCTTCCGTTCCCGGTCGATGCCGGCGCACGCGGAGATCGGAATGAAGATTCTTGGTCCGTGGCTCTCCATTGAAAATGCCGACACGTTTTTCTTTATGCGCGGCTTCCCCGATCTCGCCTCGCGCGAGCCGATGAAGGCAAAGTTTTACGAAGGGAAGCTTTGGAAAGACGAGCTGGAACAGGTGTTGATGCCGATGATCGAGAGGTACGACGTTGTGCTGGTCGACGATTCCGAAGGCTTGGTGCACTGGTAACGGCATTGATAGAATCCCGCGGCAGGTGCCCCAGTCACCACGGTATCAGGAGCTGTGCCCCGTTCATCGCCTTATCGCGATGAGCGGGCAGGTGCCCCAGGTCCGACCGTAAATCAAAACTGGACCCTTTCGTCACCTATCGCATTAGCCGCCCCCGTGATTACACTGATTGCTGCCATGTGCGTTCACATCGCTATTCCCGAGCCCACCGGCGCCGACCCAGCCTTCAACCAGCGCTCCCTGCCCGCCTATCTTGCCGCCCTGCGTTCCGCCGGGGCCACGCCCATCATCGTTCCCCTTCACGAACATCAGGACCGCGTCGCCCGCCTGCTCGCCGGCGTCCAGGCCGTGCTTCTGCCCGGCAGCAAATCAGACGTAGACCCGCAGCGCTACGGCGAGGCCGCCATTCCCGAGTGCGCCGCGCCCGACCCTGCCCGCGCCGCCGTCGACGAGCTGCTCCTCCAGGACGCCTTCAACCTCCACAAGCCCATCCTGGCCATCTGCTACGGCATTCAAACCCTGAACGTCTGGCTCAATGGCTCGCTGGTGCAGCATCTGAAAACCTCTGTCAATCACAGCCCAGGAGACGGACTGTTAGAAGCCCACCCAATCCACATCGCGTCCGGTTCACGGCTGTCCAGCCTGAGTCGTGTCGCCGATCCCCAGGTCAACTCCTCGCACCACCAGGCCATCAAGGTTGCCGGCGACGGTCTCTTGGTGACCGCCCTCTCATCTGCCGATGGTGTCATCGAAGCTGTCGAACTCGACTCGCGCGAGCACTTTGTTCTCGGAGTGCAATGGCATCCCGAGCGAACCTACACCACAAGCGCCTTCTCCCGCGGCCTCTTCGCCGCCTTCGTGCAAGCCGCCGTAGTGTGGAAGCCGCGCCACATCCAAGAAAAGGTTGCGTCTGTATAAGACAAAATACGGGTGCCCCAGGTCCCTCGCAATTGGGGACCGGGGATCAACGAGGAATCGAAGGTGTCGGTATGAACGTCGTGCTCAATCTTCCACAAATCTTCGTACCCCATCCATTCGCATTATTTCTGGCATATCGGTGTCCCCAGCGACTCGGTGTCCCCAGCGAGCGATCTTTGCTCGCTGGGGTGAAGGGACAGGTCTTCGTCGCTGGAGAGATTAATGGGTGGGAAACCACGAATCTCAACCGCTAACTTGCTAACTCGCTAACCCCGCGAATCGGGGGCTAACTTGCTGCATTTGTCAAACCTTTTCCACTGCACCCGCCCCCATCATTACGAGTGAGATAATTTGCAACGAAATCCATGACAGAAACCCCAAATCCCGCAACCCGCCTCAACGCCCTCCTGGTCGAGTCCTCTCAGCCCCCGCTCGACCCCTTTCTGACCCAGCACTTCGACGCCCTACTCTCGCTCTTTCTTCGCTGGAACGCCCGCATCAACCTGACCTCCATTCGCGACGAAGAAGGCATCCTCTCCCGCCATTTTGTCGAGTCCATCGCCTGTGCCCGCGCTCTCCCCGCCGGCCTCTCCACCCTTCTCGACTTCGGTTCCGGCGCAGGCTTCCCCGGCCTTCCCATCGCCCTCTGCCGTCCGGAGATCTCCGTTACCCTGGCCGAGTCGCAGGGTAAAAAAGCTGCTTTTCTGTGCGAGGCCGTCCGCGTTCTCGGCCTTGCCGCAGAGGTTCACTCCGGCCGCGCCGAATCACTCGCCACGCAATTCGATTGCGTCACCCTCCGCGCCGTCGACAAAATGGACCGCGCCATCCAGGCCGCAGTTCATCTCGTTCGTCAAGGTGGCTGGCTCGCACTCATGACCACCAACGCCGGCCTTCCCGCCCTCAAGGCATCCGCAGGCGCAGATTTCTCCTGGACCGTCGCGCCTCTTTTTCCCAACAGCGACGACCGCCTGCTCGCCCTGGGCAAGCGCGCCAATCAGCCTCCATCCGAATAGCCGCCCGCCACCTCAATCCCAATGCTTCATCCGCGGCCAAATCTCCTGCAGGTTCCACTCATATCCGCGGCAGTGGTAGATCGGCTTCCACTCATCCGGGCGCGAGAGCGGATACTTTGTATTGCCGATGATCGAGTAGCTGGCGCAATGCTCCTTCATATTCCGCTCACGTCCCTCGCCCAGCACAATCAAGCTCTCGCCGGTATAGTCCCTCGGCCCCCAGATCCAGTAATTCTGGTGATTGCCGATAGCCTTCGGCAGCCCATATCGCGGCCCAAAAAAATCAATCGCCCCGGCGTCTCCATAGTTGTTCGCGAAGATCGCGGTCTTCCGCTGATCCTCGGGCGATAGCGTCTTGTAGTACGCCGCCACGCGTTGCGCAATCTCCTCCCAGCCGAACATGTCTGCGTAAAGTTGCGGCAGAACCCCTTGCGGCTGATTCTCAAACCTCTGCTGTTCGATCCCCAGCTTGTGTTCGTAAGCAAGAAAGTTCGGAATACTTAGAACCGGCAGCAGTGTCGGAACGTAGATGCCGCCAATCCCGGCAATCGCCAGCGCCAAAGTCGGCTTCACCCACACCCACAGCCTGCGTTCGGTCGCGCTCTCCACCCACACAGCCCCCGCGGCAAACACCATCGGGTACACCGGCGCAACGTAATACATCTTGCCGTGCAGCGCCATCATCTCCGCCAGAAAAACCAGGTAAGCCCATCCCAGCGCGCGATACAGCCGACCATGTTTCGAAAAGAAAAACAGCAGCGCCGCGGGCGCCAGCAGCGCGGCGGCAAAACCCAGCATCTGTGCCTGTGCCATCAGAAAGGGCAGCGGAGCAAGCACAATGTCCCTGCCGTTCTCGCGGATGTTGCGCATCAACTCAAGAAATGGAAACTGGTGCCGCCACTGCCACAAGAAATTAGGCAGCGCAACCGCCGCCGCCAGCGCGCCGCCCAGCCAGAACCAGCGATGCCGCAGGCTTTCCCTGAGCGCCGTCAGGCACACGCCAAGCACCAATCCCGAGAGCCAGAACACCACGCCGTACTTGTTTAGAACCGTCACGCCCGCCAGCGCGCCCACAAAAATCCACAGCGGCTCGCGACCAGTCTTGGCGATGCGCACCACCACGCACGCCATCCCCGTCCACAGCAGCGGGTCGAATGCGTTCATCGTGAAAATGTGCGAAAGAGCCAGCGAGACAGGCGCCATCAATGCCGCCAGCGAGGCCAGAAACATCGCCCACCGCCGCCCTCCCAACTGCCGCGCTAGCACTCCCGCCAAAACAATCGTCCCCGCTCCGGCCAGCGCCGGCAGCAGCCGCAGCGCCCACAACGAAGTCCCAATCGAGTGCTGCAGTAGCCAGGCAACCCAGCCAATCAGCGGCGGCTGGTCCACATATCCCCACGCCGGATGCTCCCCACAAGCCAGGTAGTAGAGCTCATCGCGGAAGTATCCGTAATGCGGCCCGGCCACGCAGTAAAGCGCCATTCTCGCCAGCGCAACATACACGACAATCGCCATCCCCGACGTAAATCGGAACAGCTTGCGGCTCTCACTTGCCGCGTCAGTAACAGCGGTGTTTATGCTCATAAGATTATTTACGAATAATAACGGAAACCGTTCCTTCCGCGATTGCCCAACATTCCCACGCCCGCATACATGCTAACGCGCATCTCCGCTTACGCCGCGCCGCCGCGCCCTTCCCTGTTATGGAAAAACAGAATAAACTCTTCACCGTGAATGCTTGCGTGGTTCCATGGTTGCGCAACTCAAAATCCGGGAGGACTCCGCTCATGATCGGCAGGAATTTGCGTTATTTTTTTATCTTCTTGTTGGCGGCGTGCTTAGCCGCTTCCTTGCAAGCGCAGAAAATCGTAAAGGGGCCTTGGTTTACGCCGTCGGTAACCAATGGCGATCAGCCTCCATGCTGCGCCATGATGATGTCCACGGCGCGTGCGCGCACCGTACTCAGGGAATCAATGCAAAAAAGCCTCACCGGCGAAATGAAAAATTGCGTTATAAAGTTGTGTACCAAGTGGGATTACGATTCGCACCAAATCTGGATGCGCGCCAACGGCTTCGACTACTTACGCGAGGAAACTTGGTTCGAAGGAAATCGCCACAATATACTGATGGTTCACGTCGACTTCAGCAAGGACCAGAATTATATTTCTGCCTACCATCCTCCATATTTCTCCTGCGGCGGCGTAAATTGTTACAGCGTGCTCAGAATCATCCGCCTGAAGCGTAAACACGTATTGTCCTCTACCATTCCGGCGGAGCTGCTCTCCTGCTCTGGAAATTGCGATCAAGAGTGGAGGAAGAAAAAAACCTCCTCGACCAGCCTGGACATCAACTGGCCCAGTGCAGAAAATGCAAGGAGATTCGCCGACGCCTTCAACCGCCTGCTCTATGCAGCGCACAGCGGCGAGCTGGAGCGAGAGGCCGCGGCCTTCACCAAAGCCGCGGCGGACTATCGTGCGGCAAATCCCAAACCGCCCCTCGACCCTGAAGCGAACGGCGAACGCTTCCTGGCCGAAGACGCCTCTCGTAGAGGAAACCTCGACGAAGCTGCCGCGCACTTTCAGGCCGCTCTGAAAATCCAGCCCGCCTGGCCCTCTGGCTGGATCAGCCTGGCGTCAATCTACGCCGGGCAAATGGACTACTTCAACGCCGCCGATGCCATGAAGCACTACCTAGAACTTCTCCCCGACGCTCCCAACGCCAAAGCCGCCCGCGAACAAATGATCGCATGGGAGGAGAAAGCCAACCCACCCGCCGAATTGCTGCTGGAAAATCCGCAGCAACCAGAAGACCAGGATGTGCAACCAAATGAAGACGAGGATCCGAAACCGGAACAAGGCCAAACAAACACAAAACCCCACTGAATGGCCGTTGTCTCCATGTGCGGAGATCGCTATGCGGAAAAATGCAAATATTGGAGCAAGAAGCGTCAGGGCACGGCTTCAGCCGTGCCGAAAAGACAGAATATAAATCGTGGGCTTCAGCCCCTGAGGAACGCGTTCCTTTGCGCTTGGGTTTCTCCCGTAGGGAGAAAATGAAAATAGCCCCGGGTGAAACCCGGGGAATGCGATCCATTGAGAACCCACCGTCCCGGAGGGCCGGTGCGAAATCCGCCAATTTCGGGGTACGAAAACCAGGAATCAATAAAACCAGCTTTCGCCATATCTTCGCCCATCCCCCTACCGCCTGAACTGCCTCCGAATCGCCAGCAAAAACAGCGCAAACAACGACGAAGTCAGCAACGTCTCAAAGATCCCCACAACCCGCCCCCACGGATACGCCGGCGCGTACTCAGGAGTGCGTTGAAACGTAGCCGTATCGATTGCCGTGATTCCACTCTTGCCGATCAGTTTTGCCTCTGTCCAAAATTTATTCGTCCAACTATTCTGCCGATCCCAAACGCTGCCGTAGGTCACTCTTGCAGAGCTCGCCGTATTTCCAGAACCAGCCTGCCTCAATTCAAGCCCTGGGATGGGAAACAAGAGCGCCGCCGCCAGCAGGACTCCCAGCAGCCACAACATCGGTTTCCGATAGCTGTTCCCGTAGTCGCTTGCATATTTGTACCAGGCCACAAAACTCAGATTGCGATGGAGCCATTGCCGCGGCCACAGAAGCCGTCCATCCGTCGGCACAGCCAGCCGCTTCATCTCCATCTCGCCAAAATGAAACTCATTGGCCGTCCAGTAATCCAGCCGAGAATCGTAGTTCTTCTTCAGTTGCTGATAGATCTGCGCGACAGCCCGGTAGTCGCGCTGCCCGTTTCTTTGCAATCCTTCTACGACCTCTTGTTCGAGAGGGATCGTCTCCTCGAAGACCGCGAGTCCGCGATTGCCTTTTCGTTCTGCCCAATGCGCGGATGGGCTAAACCAGACCTGGCTCACGTCGCAGTTGTGGAAGAGAGCGCGGCTTAGATCAACGTCGTCAAAGACGATCTCGCCGGGCTTGGAGAACTTTGTCAGTGCAAAGATAGCGCTGGGCATATCTTTGCCTTGAGGCTTAAACTTCGTACTCCGAAACTCCGCTTGACCGAGAAAGCAGCATGAGTGCCAATAGGCCGTTTCGTGAAATACTGTGTCCTCAAATTTCGCAGTCTGCGCGAAGGTTGCACTCCAATAGGCCGTTCCGCGAAATACCGTGTCCTCAAATTTCGCAGTCTGCGCGAAGGTCGCTTCGCTGAAATCAGCGCCCCGCGTGAAGGCCGTTCTGGTGAAGATTGCATCATGAATGAAGGTCGCATCGTAGAATACGGTCTCATACATGAAAGTCGCATCAACGAAAGATGCCCTTTGCTCAAAGGTCGTGCAAGTAAATTTTGCGCCCTGTGAGAAAGTTGCAGTTTCGAAATCTGCTTCCTTTGTGAAGTTCACTCCGTCAAAGTCTGCATCCTGCGTGAAGGTCGTTCCGAAGAAACGTGCGCCCTGCGTGAAGGACGCGCCACTGAAATCTGCGTTCTGCGTAAAGGTCGCTCCAGCGAAGTTTGCGAACTGCGAGAAGGTCGCTCCAGCGAAGTTTGCGTACTGCGTGAATGTTGCCTCAGAAAATTGGCAGACCGCTTGGAATTTCGTTCCTACAATAAAGAGTTGAGGAAAGACAAACTGCTCGAAGCGAGCCTCGCCCTCCCCTGCGGCCTCCAGAGTTCTCTCAAACTCCCGCCAGAATGTTTTATAGAGCGGACCCGATTGCTTGCACGGATCCTTCGAATGCATTAGGCAAACGGGCTGCTCGTCTATCCCATCCGGCGTAGCGTGGAGTGTCCGCCCACATCTCAGGGCATTGTCGTATCCCATCCAGATCGGGCAGCCCGTTTCGCCGTTATCGCCTTCCGCCCCAGCATTCGAATCAGGCTCGTTCACGTGTTCCTCCACCCGGTCTTCGTTTGCCTCAATCTCCGGCTCCGCCACCGCGCTCTCATCGGACGCAATCCCGCCCTCCACCGCCAGACGCTCAGCCGGCGCAACTTCTTGTTCCTTCGCCATAATCCGCGAGTGTACCACCGCTCTCAACGTCGGTTCCTTCCTTTTCTGCCCATTGCGCTCCTCGCCGCCGCGCGAAGACGAAAACATATTGCCTGCAATTCGGAGCCGGAGGGAGCAGGAGCCTTAAGGCTCATGAATGTTGCCGATGGGTCGCGAACCTGTAGCGCTGGCCACCCGGTCCACGCCGCACTCCACATGATCTGTAGAAACACTTTGGCCGTAGGGAGAAAGTGATAATAGCCCCGGATGAAATCCGGGGTAGCTGTACACCCGTGTCCCCGCCGTCCCGTAGGGCCGGCGTGAAGCATACATGGAATTGTTGCGTGCCGGCGCATGGAGGGAGGCGGGGGTTTTACAGGCTGCGGAAAAACTCAATTTCTCAGAAAGCGCGAAAAGTGGATCGCATCAGAATGGCGTAGGAACGATTCGTAATGCCTGGTTGATGGTTTTCCATCCCTCAAAATCTACCCTTTCGCCCATCATTCGGAGTTTTTCCGCAGCCTGTTTATCCCCCGCAATATACCAACAGAGTCATTGAGAGCTTTAGCCCAGGAGGGACATACACCCGAAAGGAAGACGAAGACAGTCCATAATTAATCTGCAAAGTTCCAACGCTAATCTGCAACTCCCAATGTTCCACGTGGAACACTTTTGGGAACCCAGCCCAAATCGGTCAATGTTCCACGTGGAACACTTTTGAGCTACCATCCCGTTTCGGGAATGTTCCACGTGGAACATTCTGGGAACCGTCCCCAAAAGGTGAGTGTTCCACGTGGAACACTTTGAGCCAGAACCAAAATGGGCGGGGTATCAAAATGGGTTCCTCCCCGAAAAGTACGCTTTCCCAGACCACTTTCTGACCAAAATCACAAAAGTTTTCCACCGATCAGCGATTTTGACTCTAGCCTGAAAGTCTCCCCGTGCTTCGCATCGAAACCCTTGCTCTGCACGGCCTTGGCGGCTTTTTCGCCCGCCCCGCCGCAAATGGTTTCCACAGGTTTGCGGGGTTCTCCACAGAGCAGACGGCTATCCTCGACCGGCAACGCGCTTTACTCTGGATTGCCATGGGTAAGATTCTCGGCCTCGTGAACCAAAAGGGCGGAGTTGGCAAGACCACCACTGCCATCAACCTAGCCGCATGCCTCGCACTCGAAGGCCTCAAAGTTCTCCTGGTGGACTGCGATCCGCAGGCAAACTGCTCCTCAGGACTTGGTTTCCAGCGCGATGACAACCGCCGTTCCATCTACGATGTGCTGCTGGGCGACGCCCCGCCGGAGCAAGTGATTCTGCCCACCGAGATCGATACGCTCTCGCTGCTGCCCGGTTCTAAGAACCTGACCGGCGCCAATATCGAGCTGGCCACGGCCGACGATCGCGCGCTCCGTTTGCGCCGCGCGCTGATGCCGATTCAGGCAGAGTACGACCTGGTGATATTGGATTGTCCGCCGGCGCTGGACCTGCTTACGGTCAACGTCCTGGGCGCGGCCGACACGCTGATTGTGCCCATGCAGGCCGAATATTTTGCGCTGGAAGGAATCTCCGAACTGATCTCCACACTCGAACGAGTACGCGCCGCGTACAATCCCACGCTGACCATCGAAGGCGTGTTGTTGACGATGTACGACGACCGCACCAACCTGGCGCAGCAGGTGACGGATACGCTGCGCGAGTACTTCAAGGATCGCCTCTACCACACCGTGATTCCGCGCAACATAAGGCTGGCCGAAGCGCCCAGCCACGGCAAGCCGGTGGCACTTTACGATCCCCGTTCGCGCGGCACTGAGGCCTACTTCGAGATGGCCGGAGAGTTTATGGCGCGCAACGGCATCGAGACTCAGCAGAAGAAAGAGAGCGTCGCTGTTGAACCAGCGGCCGAGGTGAATGTCTTGCCTACCTCCGGATGACAGATTCAATTCATACCGTCGCAAACTTCCCCGGCCCATACAGATTCAACCCCCCGGCCACTCTTCCGGACAAGAGGAAATTGAACCATGACCGTTACCGCTACCGACCTAAAACGCCGTGCCCTGGGCAAAGGTTTGGACTCCCTGTTGCCGCGCGTTCCTGTTGCCTCCGCTCCCGTTCCCGCTACCGAGAGTGAAGGGGGCAAGCCGCTGGAGATTCCCCTCGAACAGATTGATCGCAACCCGTTTCAGACGCGCTCGCAGATGAACGACGAACTGCTGGCCGAGCTGGCTGCGTCGATCACCGCCAATGGAGTTGTGCAGCCGGTGCTGGTGCGCCCGCTAACCACCGGCCGCTTCCAACTGATCGCTGGCGAACGGCGGTGGAAGGCTTCGGAGCTGGCCGGCAAAAAGACGATTCCGGCGATTCTGCGAAGGGTCTCTGACGAGCAGGCGATGGAGATTACCATCGTCGAAAATTTGCAGCGGATGGACCTGAATCCAATGGAGCAGGCGCGGGCTTTTGAGCGGCTTTCGCGCGAGTTTCACATGACGCAAGAGCAGATGGCAGTGCGCACCGGAAAGGACCGGGCAACCGTATCTAACTTCCTTCGTTTGTTAAAGTTACCTTCATCTGTGCAGGCGCGGGTGGAGTCCGGTGATTTGAGCTATGGACATGCGCGGACACTGCTGGCTTTTGAGCACGCCGAGGATATGGAACTGGCAGCACAGCGGATGGTTAAACATTCGCTTTCTGTTCGCCAAGCCGAGACCTATGTTCAGGGGCTGTTGCACCCCGATCGCGCCGCCAAGAAAGACACGAAAGTGGAGACTCCCATTGATCCCAATGTTCGCGCGGTGCAGGAGCGGTTGCAGCGCGCGCTGGGGTTAAAGGTTCATATCGAAGATCACGACGGCCACGGCAAGGTCATTATCGAGTACGCACACCTGGAAGATTTCGATGGGCTGCTGGAGCAGTTAGCTGGAGAGTGACGGCAGGGATCAGAGATCAGGCACCCCTATGACGAAGACCTGTTGACGGGGACCTCTGATTCGCTCAAAGCAGGTTCTGGTTGATCCGGATTCTTACATGGGCCTATTGGCCATTTTGATTGAATATGTGCATGGTCGATTTAGACTGAATGATAAGAGTTGGCCCCTCGTCACGGCCAGGAATGCAGAGGACTCGAATAATGCCGCGTAGTAGAATAATTGCGAATTCCCAGCAGCAAAGAATATATTTCGCGGATGGAAGTGGGCCGAACGGCGCCAACCTAGGTTTTGAAGCCGAGATGTTCCAAGCAGCGGACAAACTCAGGGGAAATCTTGATCCATCAGAATATAAACATGTCGTTCTTGGCCTCATTTTTCTCAAATACATTTCGGACTCTTTTGAATCTAAGCATTCCGTGTTACTATCCGATGACTCAGCGGCGGCGGAAGACCCCGGTGAATATCTCGCAGAGAATATCTTCTGGGTGCCAAAGGAGGCTCGTTGGCCTTACCTTCAAGCCAATTCGAAGCAGCCTAGTATAGGCAAGTTCATTGACAATGCCATGTCGGCCATTGAGGCGAGGAATGACAGCTTAAAGGGAGTACTACCGAAAGAATACAGTCGGCCCGCACTCAACAAAGTCGTGATAGGGGAACTGGTGGACCTCATCAGCGGCATCGTGCTATATCAGTCTGGTGCCAGGGCAACCGACGTACTCGGCAGGGTTTATGAATACTTTCTGGGGCAGTTTGCCAGTGCTGAGGGAAAACGAGGCGGAGAGTTTTACACGCCGCGTTCGGTTGTGCGCCTATTAGTGGAAATGCTAGAACCTTACAAAGGGCGTGTTTACGATCCCTGCTGTGGTTCCGGCGGTATGTTTGTGCAATCCGAGAGTTTCGTATCCGAACATGGCGGAGACCTCGGCGACATCACGATATATGGCCAGGAAAGCAACCATACCACATGGGGTCTTGCCAAGATGAATCTGGCAGTTCGTGGCATCGATGCCGATATACGCTGGAACAACGAAGGTAGTTTTCACAGCGATGAGTTGAAGGATTTAGACTTCGAGTAAGCGTCCGGAGTTCCCCTCTTGACCTGCAGAGGTGTCATCTCTTGAAGTGTCCACTTATTTTTAGTGGGCACCTGTTGAG
>Ga0187875_10001957_pt1 | contig 15535 bp, 10 predicted proteins | sample June2016WEW_17_1_2_FD_132978 | JGI IMG/M metagenome (GOLD analysis project Ga0187875, IMG submission 132978) | Peatland microbial communities from SPRUCE experiment site at the Marcell Experimental Forest, Minnesota, USA - June2016WEW_17_10 | ecosystem: Environmental > Terrestrial > Soil >... | reverse complement strand
TGCTTCCCGAAGGTCGGCGCTATCAAGGCAGGCTCCCGACAGGTTAGCTCCCGCAAGATTGGCTTTCCAGAGGATTGCTCCCTGAAGGTTAGCGCTATCAAGCCGGGCGCTATCGAGTTCAGCATTTCGAAAGTTGGCTCCCTGAAGACTAGTTTCACGAAGGTTGGCTCCCAAAAAGTTGGCCTCTCGCAGATCGGCGCTATCAAGGCAGGCTCCCGACAGGTTAGCTCCCGCAAGATTGGCTTTCCAGAGGATTGCTCCCTGAAGGTTGGCTCCCGCAAGATTGGCTCTATAAAAAAAACGAGCTCCCGAAAGGTTGGTTTCCCGAAAATCGTTCCCCGCAAGGTCGGCGCTATCAAGACGGGCGCCTTTAAGGAAAGTTCCACAGAGAGTGGCTCCTTCAAGGTCGGCTCCCTCAAGGTCGGCTACTCGGAGGTCGGCGCCATCAAGGGTAGCTCTCCGGAGGTTGGCTTCCACGAGGTTGGTTCCTAGAAGGTCTGCTCCCGTGAGGTCGGCTCCTTCAAGGTCGGCTTTCCCAAGGTAGGCTCCCCACAGGGTGGCTCCATGGAGATTGACATTATCAAGGATGGCTCCCTCTAAGTGGGCTCCCGAAAGTTGAGCTTCCCGAAAGTCAGGTCTGACGCTTATGTTTTTTTCTCTCCACTTATTCCAATTTGTTGCGCCTGATTTTATGATATTAATAGGGACTTGCTTTGTACAAGCAATATTAATCATAACCAATAAGAAAATGGTAATTATTTTTTTGCAGCCAATCATAATAGCCTTCGCTTTTGTCTATGCATCTTTATTGCCATATCAGCAATTTCTCCCTGTCTGTCACCGGTTGCAGAAAAAACTGGGAACAGATGCGGAAATTGGCAAAAAGCTGGGAGTGACACGTCAAAAAGTTCATAACATACGAAATTATGACCTTTACAGAATGATTTCGAGGAAATGATATATCGGCTTATCGGCCTATTTGAACTGGGGAAGCGGGTGCATTCCTAGATTCTATAACAGAAAAATGTACTATGTCGGCTTCCCACGAGAGCTTCATCTATTGGCAACAACAAAGAAAACAATCATTTTAAAATCAGCTTGTGCTCAGAAATTTTCTGCTCATGCAATCTCGACTTTGAATGCACTCATTACGTCTATAATGTTTAACGGAAATATGGAGTAAACGACTAAATAAGAGCACACGGCAGAAGCATCTTCACCCGCCCAGAGAGACGCCTCAATGCCGTTGCATAATTTTAAAAACCTATCCATTTCTTCCGCAACAAACGAATCGCTCGCTGCATCACCTGACGCAGCATTTAAACACTTGTCTCTGCCCCTCCCCTGTCGCGCCCGATACCAGATAGACTCCGGAAGAAGACGCAAAACGCGGCAACGCAATAGAGTACGTTCCTGCGGAAAGGTTTTCCCTGCTGACGTTTCCGATTAAACGGCCTTCCAAGCTATATACTCGGAGGTCAACATGCGCCACCGCCGCATTTAAGCGAAATACCAGATCCACGGCGTTTTGGCCGCGTCGTATGATCTGTGCCGTCGTCAAAACAGAAGATGCACTTTTTACGATGGATTTTCCGGGCAATGGATTCAGGACCGATGTCATAGTGACCGGGCCGCAGTTTGTCACCGCAAGGGTCGTATCGAGCCTGATGTCGGAGGAAGAAGCGCCGACTTGAATCTGAACATTATCGCACTCGGCGTACCATGTGGCGTCAACGGAATCCCAATAGGCGATATCCATTCCCGATAACGACATGGAGACCGTTGTCGTCGCGCCGGCATTGAGCGCTACGCGCTGAAAATCCCTGAGTTCCTTGATGGGACGGCTGACGCTGGAATTCAAATGTTTTACGTATAACTGGGCCACTTCTTCGCCGGCAACGGTCCCCGTGTTTGTCAACTGAAAGCTCACGGTTAACCCGTTTTTGGCATCCATGACCCCGGCGCTGGTTTGCAGATTTGAATATCCGAAAGTGGTATAACTGAGACCATATCCGAAGGGAAAGAGCGCGGTGTCCTTGAAATACATATAGGTCCGGCCGTCACGAATATCATAATCCATCAACGTGGGGACCTGCGAAAGCGACTCGGGCCAGGTCATGGAGAGCCTGCCCGCCGGATTATAGTCGCCAAACAGGACATCAGCCATCGCGTGGCCCAATTCCTGGCTTGAATTGGCTATATGGACGATCGCCGGTATGTTGGCTTTTTCCCAGGTTATTGCGTAGGGAAAACTGCTGACAAGAACGACGATGGTTTTAGGGTTGGCCTGATACACCTCTTCGACAAGAGCTTCCTGGTCTGCTTCCAGCGTAATTGCCTTTCTATCAACGCTTTCTTTTCCCGCGCACGAGTCCGGGCAATTCCCAAAACTCTCGCCGCAGAGAGGATCGTTTCCAACGCACACTATGGCTTCATCTGCGGATTTGGCATAATTCACGGCCACCCCGTTGGTGTTATCAAGCGCGTAATTGACCGTCACTCCGCTTCCCAGCTTGTTCTTTATTCCTTGAAGTATTGAAATCCTGTAGGGAGGGTTCCCGCCATAGTAGTCCCCATTCACGGTATCCGCGCGCGGACCGATGACCGCGATCGAATTCTTGATGGTTTTGGAGAGAGGAAGCGTATTGTTCGTGTTCTTCAGGAGAACGACGGCTTCTTGCGTGACATGGTAGGCTAATGATTCCGCCGCAGCGCCGGTCCACGGCGTTCCCGTCAGCGACTTGTAGGGGACGCTTGACGCAGGGTCTAAATCGCCCAAACGTAACCGTACGCGCATACTGTTCTGTATGACGGTATCGAGATCGGCGCTCGTCATCAATCCGTCCGTAATCGCCTGGGCCGTGTAGGTTGCGTAGTTAATCTCATTATCGTCGAAAGAGCTCAAGGTTCCGTTTCTAATGGCCAACGCAATTCCCTGGGCGTCGTTGACCCCTATGTCCCCAGCCGAAGCGCCGAGACTCCCATCATCCGAGGCCACCGCCCCATCCCATCCCCATTCTTTCCGTACAATCTTTTTAAAAACAGAGTCAAAAATACAGGGCTCGCCGTTAACCTCATTGTAGGCGGTCATGTAGGATTGGGCCCCGCCATCCATGAGCGCGAATAAAAAAGATCGACTGTAATATTCATGGAGAAGTCGCTGGTCGAAATTGGAGGAGGACCTCATTCGATTGGTTTCATTGCTGTTTGCAAGAAAATGTTTACACATCGAAGCAGCCTCAATGTAGGTCGGATTGGTGCCGCGCAGCCCCTGGATCCATCCGGTCGCGAGTTTCCCGATAAGATAAGGGTCCTCGCCGTAGGTTTCCTCGATACGACCCCACCGGGGATCGCGGGCCAGATCGGCATTCGGCGACCGCAGGACGAGCCCGCACCTGCCGGAATTATTATCGGTCCGCAGTTCGATTGCGACCTCCTGTCCCGCCTGCTTCAGAATAGCGGGGTCCCAGGTTTCACCTAATCCAAATGCCTGTGGAAATTGAGTGGCGGTATACGTTCCTCCCATTCCCCAGCCCAAACCATGTATTCCTTCGGTCCAGTAGGTAAAAGAATTCAGCCCCAAGTTGGAAATGGCCGGCTCATTTTCCGAGAGCAATGAGTATTTCTGAGCCGTCGTAAGCAAATTGACGACGTTAGTATCCCGCACCGCAATCGGTAACGCGGGATTCTGAAACGGATATTGATAAGTCTGCGCTTCCCCCGGGGGGGCCAGAAAAAACGTAAAACCGACAATAGCCAGAAAAAATGAATTGCTTCCGGTTACATGAGGCATTTTATTCATACTCTGTTTCCCCCCCCCTTAATGCAATGAATCTTTTGTTCTTACGAAAGCGGAAATATGAAAATGACCAACATCTCGGCATCACGACACATTTGGATTTGTTTCCCGCCTCCGCCGACTACGGATCAAACACTATACTATAACAATATAGGTTGATGCAACCCGAATATTGCGATTTTTTTACAATAATACCGCTTAAAATAATAAGCACCATTCTGCACAACCAATGGATGGAAGGAAAATTTATCAAATTCTCCGCCACCAAATAAGAAAACGAAATCTACCCCACTGTGCTGGCTAGAAACCTTACTCTTTAGCCACCAAAGGAAGAGTCATATCAAATAATAACAGTTTTTATCAACGGTCAGGGTAAAAATCATCTAAAAAATTTGACATAGATTGTCCATTTATATATATTCACAATATTACTTTAGTTTCAATTAAAAAAATCCTATTTTCAAAAATCATGCGTTGTGCGGTTGGCTGAACCGCTTGCCGACGACGCTACAATTGCGATGTTTGCCGAACCGAACTTCATGACGAATTCCCCGAAACCGGGAGTTACAGGATTAAAACGCGAGAGCCTTCTACGCGACTCCGACCCATTCGAAGGCGCCATTACTAAAAAGGCGCAGGCCAACTATTGCGTGGCGTTCCAGACGACGGTGTCGAAAAACCAAATAAAATGAGAATACCTATCAAACAAGAGGAGGAAGTATGCGTAACCATTTTTTACCTTTAAACGGTTTAACTATCACTCTTTTTTATGGTGCTACAGTCCTTTTTCTTTTAAGTTTTTCATCGCCGGGCTTCAGCGCAACAACGGCCAACCCCAATGCCCTGCCGGATGCAAAAAAAATACTCAACTACTACTACTCCCTTCCAGCCAAAACAAACACCAAGGTGATTGCCGGGCAATTCGGGCAGTGGGGAAATTCGCTTGAGGCGGGTTATCAAGCCGGTATCGTCGCATTACAGGCCAGTTCTGGTAAATGGGTGGCGCTCATGGGCACGGACTGGCATGATTTCACCAGCGGGAAGGCGTTCGTACCGCAACCATTGATCGATTGGTGGAACGCCGGAGGGCTCGTAGAAGTCGATTATCATATAGATAACCCCTACGGCGGTGACGCTTGGACTGCGCCTGCGGATCTTGCGGGGATTCTGGTTGCCGGCAGCGCGGTCAACACGGCCTGGCTGGCGGAGCTCGACTGGACCGCGGCAAATTTCAAGACACTGCAGGATGCGGGCGTTATCGTCATATGGCGTCCCTTCCACGAAATGAACGGCGGCTGGTTCTGGTGGGGTAACGGTGATGTTGCGGCATTTGTTGCGTTGTGGAAGCAGATGTTCAATTATTTTACTGTTACCAAAGGTCTTAATAATCTACTGTGGCTCTACGCCCCGAACACGGGCGGGAACATGACCAAGTATTATCCCGGAGACGCTTATGTCGATCTCGTTGGCATCGATGGGTATTTTGCCGAACCGACCACGATCAATATCACCTCTGATTATACCAGTATGCTGACGCTTAATAAACCCTTGGGCTTTTCCGAATTCGGCGGCGTTCCCGCCGCAGGCGGAAGTGACGATGTTTTTAACAATATGGTCCTCATTAACAGTATCAGGACAAGCTATCCGCAGATGTGTTTTTTCATGAACTGGCATTGCCCTTGGGCAATCGACTGCCAGAATAATTCCACCCAGCTTATGAATGATCCCTGGATCATTACCCGCGACAAATTGACCTGGAACACCTTGACGTCGGTAGACCATAACGTTCAGAAATTCAATGCCCCTGTTGCGGTTGTCTCTTCAAACAAGTTACCCGTACTTCTCTATACAATGCAGGGCCGCGCGATCAAATATTCCGGCAAAGGCTCAGTGCCCGCGGGTCTTTACTTCAGCAAAAACATGGGCGTTTCGGCATCGAGTCAAACCATGAGAAAAATTATTATTGGAAATGGCGAATAGGTGGGAAAAATGGCTTGGTTTTCTTGCGAAGGATTTTCGATGGGATGAATTCTCGAATCCATCGACAACCCGATACATTGGAATTTCACAACAATCACAATTCATCATTAAAGGAGAACTGATGCGCAGTAAAAGAATTGTACTCAAAGCAACAATACTTTTTTTCGGAGCGTTGAATATGTGCCAAATCTGGGCTATAGTCGCCAATCCGATTCTTTCGAGGGGCAAAACCGTTTACACGTCGAGCGGAACCGTAACGTATTTGACTGATGATAAATTTGGATCGCCGTCGTGGACCGCGGGCGATAATTCGTGGCTCGCGATAAACGTCGGGGCGAACTATTCCAAGGTTTTTGTCAATTGGGATGTCCCTTATACCAATTGGTTCGATTCTACCACCGGCGCCGCCGCGGGATTAAAGACGTGCGGCGGTCCTTCGGATATAGGCCCGGTTGATTATACATTTCAAACATCATCAAATTCCACCAATGGCTCCGACGGCACCTGGACGACCGTGGCCACGATCACGGGCAACAAGTTGACATCGCGAGGGCAGTTGATTGATTTTACTAATGCGAGCTGGGTCAAAATGAATATCACCAAAGGCGGAGGTTCTCTCGACGAATTTGAAGTGTTCGACATGTCGAATAATGGAACGGATATATGGTTTTTTCCGGGTACCAGCATTACGGAGATGACCTACAAAAGCGAGCCTCCCCCAGAGAATTTCGCCGACCTCGTTCATGCGGCGCATCCGTCATTCAATCCTGTCATGATCAGGGGCGGTATTGGCTGCATATTAAGCGTTTACCTATCTACGTTCATTTCCTATTATATTGACATGACGCGCGGAGCAAAATATTGGGCCATTGAGATGGGCACCAACGACGCCTGGGGCGGCGGCACCAGCGGACTTGCCGCTTTTACGCAAAACATGCAGATTGTCATCGACTCTTGTAAAGCGGCGGGAATACAACCCATCATCCAGCGCTTACTTGCTACCAATTCATCAGTTGCCGGCTGGCAGGTTAATTACGCGTTTGAGGAGGCCATCGACTCCCTCACCGCGAAAAATAAGCTGATTCCCGGTCCGGACCCCTACTCATATTTTTTAGCGCATCCTAGCCAACATATCAGCGACGGCATTCACCCTAACGATAGCGGGGCTGCCGCCATTCAAAGCCTTTGGGCGCAAAAAATGGATTCGCTGTATACGGTAACGACTGCTGTACAAAGCGGGGGCGAATCGGTAATGACTCGATCGGCGCGGAGCTTTTCATTGTCATATGCAAATAATAAAATTGAAATCCACGCTTTAAGCGCTGGCGTCTTACGGATATTCTCCATTAATGGCGCCTTACTAAAAAGCATGAATATTCCGGTTGCCGGTTCATACCATCTTGCCAGCGTGAGCGGATGTCGCATCGGTCAGTTTACGTCAATCGATCGTAACGTGGAAACTATGCCGATTGTTTTTCATTAAGCTGAATTTTTCTTTATACGTATTTGGTAGTTTCGCTGAGTAGCACCAATTTGCGGGAGGATTGTCTCCAAAAATATCACAGAGGTCTCCATCCGCCATGTCTTTACAGGGTGTATATTTTTGAATGGCCCCTTCCCGAAGTTATAGGAAAATTGGGGCTTTTATCATCTTTGTGCACGATTTTTAGCCCGGATTATGCGTGAAGAGGTCGATCATATAGACTTTCTCAAATTCCCTTGGGAACGATTTTGAAAAGGTCCTATGTCATCCGTTATTTTTTGACCTGTAAACCTGGAGAGGTCTCCAGGTTTCGGCAGTTTCAAGGGGTAAAAGGGGGGCATCTAAATCCAACTCAAAACATTTGAAAAGTTTACTGCCCCAAATAACAAAGTCGCAGCAGAGCTTCGAGGAATTCAACCCAAGAGATTAAAAAATGCCGGGATACCGATTATCGTCGGCGATTTCGCGGCTCAAAATTCGGCGAGGGTAATCAGTACTTGCGAAACGAATAAGATAGGATGGATGGCATGGTCATGAAAAAGAAATAACGATCCGGTGCTTGATTCGTTCAATAAAAGAAAAGCCGCGGTTTGTAAAAAACCGCGGCTTTTGCTTTATTTTATCAGCATCAATTTCTTGGCTACCACGCCTTTATCGGTTTGAAATTTTGCGAAATAAACGCCGACCGGCAAATGCAGGGCCTTTGACGGGAAAGCGATGGTTTCATTGTGAACAGCAAGCGACAGTCCGGCGCCCGCGTTAAATTGAGCGACCAAACGGCCCGAAACATCGGTGATCGTCATCATCCCATGAGCGGACAGCACGAACATTTCGGGAACTCGGTTGTCGCTGTTATACTTAACACTCACTAAGTTAGGATTTCCGTAAATCTTGAACTGACCGCTGCAATGCAGGAGTCCCATCATGTAAAGCAAACCGTTGTAGTAACGATAGGTTCCCGTCGGCGTGGTCATGTTCCATAGGGCATCGACGAATTTCCATCCAACCGTATCGTTACACGCCAGGACGCTGACCGCATTGCAGGCGACCTGACCGCCCGCGGCGGAGTACGTCGAGTTAGGGTCTCCCGACACCAATTGACCCTCTACAGTGTATAACTGCATATACGTGCTGCCCTGGGCGCTGAAAAATTTCAGCAATCGGACGCATTGTGCAATTTCAAAAGTATCCGCCCCGAACCATGCGTAGTCAAAACCGATATTCATCGGCACGCGCCATGCGTCCGAGTGATAGTAGTCTGACTCCGGATAGGCTGAACTGACGTAAACACTTCCATTCCAATTTTCTAAATCGGACATGAGTCCGGTTATCGAATCGCAGCCCCGATGGAAAAAATTCCTGCTGGAATCGGCCACTCGCATCCAGGCCGCACTGTCTTGCCCTGCAAAAAGAGACCATACCTTGTAAAATCCCGGAAGATGATAGCTGACATCGGTAATGGTCGGGCTCCAGCCGATAACCGGAGAAAACATAACCATCGAATGGACGGAATCGATCATGGCCTGGACCTTTGCGTTGGTTTTCTTATGGAGCACTTGAGTTAAAATCGTATCCGCCTGGCCCTGATAGTTGTTCACTCCCGTGCCATTCCCCCAGCGTTTTGAGGCAAAAAGAAGCGCAGCGGAGAAATATTCCTCACCGTCAGGCGCCGGAGCAGAATCAACGGGCGTATAGGGCGGCGCTTCATTAATCTCCCAGGAGAAATAACCCTGATAGTTTCCGGTTGGATGTTGCATGTAGGTTTTAGCAAAAAGCCAGAGGTTATTGAATATATCCTGACGGTTCATCATGACAGAAATCATCATTCCATAGCTTTGGCCTTCGGTGAGTATGGTACCCCCGCCCGGGGTGTTTACGTATCCCATATTGGTGCCGACCGGCGTGTAAATGGCTTCGAGATTATGATCCCCAAAGAAAAGCTGTTGAAAGGCCGAGTTGACCTTGTTGTTGATGTCCGTGTCCGCATATCCCATTTCTTTAAAAAGGTTGCGGTGGATGCCGCTCTGCCAGGCGCTTTGGGCGGGAATGGTGATCGTTGCCGGATAACTGGGGGGAGTGTATGGCGTCACTACCATGTTATCGAAATCATAGGTGCCTGTTGCATAACTGCAATAAAAGGCAAAACTCAACCCGCCCGACCCGGACTGGCTGGCCACCTGGAAGATATCAAAGTGCTTCCAAGAGGTATCCACCACCACTTCGGTACCGCCAACATAGCCCCAACTATTACCATTGTCCTCAGCCGCGACCTGGATCGTATGGCCGGCATTGGACCTTGCCCAGAAGCTCAAATGGTAGTTGACCCCTTGTTGCGCGGTCCATAGCGGGTTTCGCAGTTGTATATACCAGTTATTGGAGGTGGATGGAACAGAGGAGATTGCCGTAACCGTAACTCTGCAGAACGTCGTTCCATGCTCTGCGCCGGTGGTGGGAAAACTCATTGTTGCGTCTACTGAATCGGAAACACCACCGTAAAGGAAAAGGGTCCAGCCGGTCCCGCCTTGTTCAAAATCACCGTTGGGCATAAGATTAGTGTCACTTTGCGCCAATATTTGAGCACATAAGATGAAAACAGCTAATGAAGCCATAATAAAACGATTTTTTAGCATACTCAGCATCCTTTTTGAAAGAAAATGTTGTAACTATTTATCATGCAAACAACAAGAAAATAAAACAGTCTTTGGAGCCTCGAAATACATCCGCGTCTCCCCCTCCTTGTTCGCAAAAAATGGCAATGAAAAGTAACGACCGATTCGCAGCGCCGCCGTTAATGCAACATCACCGGGTTCTCCGAAATTATTTTGTTCCCCTGCCGAATTTGGAGAGTGTAAAAACCGTTTGCCAGCCGGGCGCGGTCGATGTACACCATTACATTTCCGCTCCCGGCGACCGTCCTGATTCCAGCCCCGTCGATCTTTCTACCGCATAGGTCAAATATGGCAACCGCACGGGCGCCCGGTAGGGCGCCGGGAACCGTCACGATGATCGATTGCGGCGTAATACGCGTGGTGCAGCCGATTGAATGGCGCTCGGCGGTAGCGGACGGCAGCGTGGAAACCGGGGCCACCAGTTGAATTAACTCATTACCGAATAAGAGAAACGCCCCATTCCCTTCCAAGGTCGTATAAGACTCGAAACCGCTGGCCGGCTCCCATCCCATATATTGACATCCCTGGAATTCTCCATTCGAGGCGACATGAGCGACACACCCGCTCCACGCGTTTTTTATGACAGGAAGGTAGGTGTTCATGTCGAGAAATCCGTTGAGCACGCCCCATGCCATGGCGAAGCCGAAAAATGCGGTCCCGCTTGCCTCCGGCTCCGGATATAGCGCGTGATCGAGCAGGCTGGTGGTCCATAACCCGCCGGTATCCTGCTGAACCCTGATGGCATCCATCATCGCTTTGAATTGATTGATGTATTTCTGCCGTGTTGAATCATCCGCAGGCGTTGAATCAGGCAGGTTCGGAATCGTTCTTGCCATTCCGGCCGCCACCCAGGCGTTGCCGCAGGACCAGAAGATCTTTTTCCCGTTTTGGTCCAGTTGCCCATTGAATGAGGCTTGTCGGTACCATAAATGCGCTGAAGTATCGTATAAGGTTGCGGCGCAATCCCACCAATATTTGTTGAGCGTATCAATGTACCGCCTGGTATGGGTAATTTTAAAAAGTTTCGCGTAGGCAGCCGGCGCCATGTAGAGGGCATCGCACCACCACCAGCGGTCACGCCCCGCCATCGGCACCGTATCGATAGTCAGTTTAAGGTCGCGTTCCCATGGGGCATACATATAGGCATTCGCCGGCGTTGGATCGAGAAGATACAGGTCGCAATAGGTTTGCGTGCAACATTGGTTATCGGCATCGGTTGGGACGGTCTGTGCTGGATTTGAAGGATTGTCGGTACCGATTAACCACGAATGATCAACGGCCCATTGTGTGGCGCTGTCGAGGTACGATTGTTGCCCGGTAGCCGCATAGAGGCCCATGATGCCCGACATATACGCTCCGCCGTCCCAGTCATTATTTATGATAGTACTGTTAACGCCGTTGGTCCGGCCCCAACCCGATACGCCATGCTGCAGGTAATACCCGGAAACCTTCCGCATGACGTTTTTGATGCTGTCCGGGGTAAAATTAACCGCTCCAACATTCTGGACCACGATGCACAGGAAAAGAAGGGCGCCGGATAAAAGGCCGTCTCCGCCTCTGCAACTTCCTGAATTGAGTGTAAGTGCTCGGAACATGTCAGATTACTTTCAGTTTATATATTGTTGCTACGTTTCATTGCCTGGAAAAGACGTATCTCTGCTTTTTTAACCTACTTCTTTAATAATATAAATTTAAGATACGCTAAGAAAATAACATTTTTTATCAAAAAAATTACCGAATTTTAATAAACTATCCCGCCAAAAAGCAAACTATGGGGTATCTAAAACCCAAAAAATACAGAATACAAAGACAAAGCGCAGCAAACTGCGGAGAATCAGACCCATAGCGATTAAATTCAGCGCTCAGCACAGGCATTATCATCCTGGCTCTTATGAAACTGAAGCTTCTGGTTTTAGAACGCTCGGATAGTGCGTACTTTCTCTATCCGCAATAGCTGTGCACAGGTAGTCTGCCTCATCAATTACTGTGGTCATTTTTCCCAAAAGATCATCTATGGTATCATAGGAAACGATTGGTTTCAGTACATAAGGACGGGACGCAAGATCTTTCCACATCGACCACGGAGCATATCCATTTTGCAAAAGAGGGATAAAAGGCATCGCTATATTTGGAATCGCGAATAAGGATTCCTGTGGAACAAATTTCGCCTCAGTTAAATCCGCGATCACATATTTGCACAAACCGGCAAGGGTTTTCACCGTCTCGGTGAAGTTACCGTCATTTGGCGCAGGAAGATCCATCATGATTGGAAGATGATCGTTATTACGGAGCCATTGAGCAATACTTTCAAGCACTTCCTTCCTTCCATCGGCGAACCGGCCAAATAGCAAAACCGCTTTCCCCGTCATGGTATTTATAACATTTCTTAGTTTGATATTATGGAGAATTAAATGAATAAATTGCGCGACTTCAAGATCGTCGACAGTAATAATGGAGCCCTTGCCAGACGTAATGATGAGCCCTTTTTGCGTAGCTTTATCAAGATTTACCTCCCAGGCTGAAACTCCATAAATGATACAGTTAGTAACTATTGCTTCAGACAGATCGGTTTTTATCAATAGAGCGCCTGTAAGGTTGGCCCGCGTGAGGTCGGCTCTCCGAAATGAAGCTTTTCCAAGGTTGGCCCCCTCAAGGCTGGCGCCCGTAAGGTCGGCGCCATCAAGGTTAGCGCCCGCAAGGTTGGCGCCCGCAAGGTTGGCTTCATGAAGATCAGCTCCTTCAAGGTTGGCTCGCGTGAGGTCGGCTTTCCGAAAGGAGGCTTTCCAAAAGTTGGCTCCCAGAAGGGTGGCATCCATAAGGTGGGCCCCTTCAAGAATGGCTCCATGAAGGTTGGCTCGCGTGAGGTCGGCTCTTTCAAGGTAGGCTCCATGAAGATCGGCGCCCCGAAAATTGGCTCCTTTAAGGTTGGCTCCCGCAAGGATGGCCGCCTTAAGGTTAGCGCCCTCTAGATTGGCTCCCCCAAGGTAGGCTCCGTGAAGATCGGCTCTCTCAAGGTTGGCTCGCGTGAGATCGGCTTTCCGGAAGTAGGCTTTCCAAAGGTTAGCTCCCAGAAGGTTGGCATCCATAAGATGGGCCCCTTCAAGGATGGCTCCATGAAGGTTGGCTCGCGTGAGGTCGGCTCTCTCAAGGCAGGCGCCATGAAGATCGGCGCCCCGCAGGTCAGGAGTAACGGTTATATTTTCTTCTCTCCATTTATTCCAATCCCGTACTCCGGATTTAAGTATGTCAATATGATCGTGCGAAGCCAGCATGGAAATATTCCTCTCTTGCTATTCGTCCGCATACGACGGCACATCGGGATAATCTTTTCAATTTAATAAATTCTCAGTTCAAATTGCAATTATCACCATTCGATCGACGCCTCTGGGTCCTCCCCTGATTTACCTAAAGCATAAAAACAGTTGTTATCTGAAAAAAAAGGCCGGGAAGCATTGATCTTCCCAGCCCTGTTCCTTCGGTCCTCACACCCTGCTAAACGATCACCCCGGAGTCTGAATGCCAACTCCGGATATTTTTGGATCCTTACTGTTACCTGCGACCGCCACCCCTTCCGCCGCCGCCTCTGAAGCCTCTTTCGCCGCTAAAACCGCGCACGCTTCCACGTCCGAAATAGCCTCCCGAACGGAACCCCGCCGGAGTCCCATGCCAATACCCTCGGCCATAGAAATGTACCCCTGGTCCCCACAAATAGCCCGGCCACCACCATCCCACCTCGAATGCATAGGGCCACCACTCATAGTAAGCTACCGAGTACGGATAAGGGTATACCTCCACTACCTCGGGGGTTGTTACTACGACGCTCGCGGTGTCAGCCACTCGCGGAGCCGTTACCACGGGTGGAGTCGGCGCTGCCGGGGTCGTCGTCGCGAGAGCCGGAGCTATGGGAACCGAAGATGACACTTCCGGGACTGCGGTTGCGGTGAGTTCATTCGGGCTATGCCGCAACGCTTCGCTTATTACTGTGGATGGAACCCCCAAGTCCTTCAGCTCAATGATCTGATCAGACGTAAGATGATACGGCCCCTTCGCCGAATTAATATAGGCCGTTAAAACATTCGTATCGACCCCCGACTGCGCGAGTCGGACCAAGTCATCCTCCTGCACACCCGCCCATGCGCTGCCATAGACGACAAGCACCGCGCTTATTCCAATGAGCTTATTCATACTTTTTCTCTTCCTGTTTCACGGTTTCAACATTCCGTATTCCGCCCCTGCCTACCCATTATTTTAGTCTCGTTTATTCGCTATAATGTTACATGAGCATCAAGAGAAATTTTCGTCCTCCTTCGCGACGTCGCATTCACTGTCACTCTGAACTGGCCTGTTATACAAAATAACTCTCTTCACTCTCAGAAAACACGCTACTAACGAGGATTGATATGTTGGAGGAGTACGAGGTCGTAAAAAGTAGGAATTGTGCTGAAAACCCTTCTTATGAACCCCTCTGGCAACCGGCATGGCAGAGCCTGGCTTACGACGCACGATTCCGATGCAGAGGAAAGAATCCGACGAGTGGGTGAAACGCCCGAACTACTGACACCGTGCTAATCGAAACCGATCATATATATCCTGTACGAAAAGAATGGTTGGAAATGCAAGGAGTCGTAATCTGAACAAGAGGCGAAATCAAGTGCGTAGCGCACTATAGGCGCAAGGACGGAGTCTAGACCCGGTCCAAGGCCTTAGTATCTTTGGCAATCTCTTCTCTGGCATCTTCAAAATAGTCACATTCATAGAAGACTTTTAGGGGGTGTTTTCAAAAAGGTTTTTTTTGAAAATCGACCCATCAAAATATCATATTACTTATAAACTGCTTAGTTGAATCCTAATAATTTAAGACCACTTAGAAAAAAACCTTTTATTCGCCAAGGGATTTTCGTATTTTTATTCACATAAACCGTTTAAAGAGTGGATCGAGCACTGAAGCCTTTATTTAAATAGGAAAACAGAATGAGCGCTAAGACAGTATTTATCCTCGGAGCGGGAGCAAGCAAGCCCTATGGATATCCGACAGGAAAAGAACTTCGAAAATCCATTTGCGAATTACATGAAAATAGATATTTTGTCGATAGAGCACCTGACGCATTAACATTCTGTGAAAGATTCAAAAATTCAAGCATAGAATCAATTGATTTATTTCTTACTCGAAACCCGCACTATGAACAGATAGGGAAATTTGCCATTGCTTTATGTATATCTGGTAAAGAAAGACTTAGCAAGTTTCGAGAAGATATGGAACATAATGATCAAGATTGGTATACATTTATTTTTAATAAACTACTTGGAAACGGAATTGCCCAAGATAGTTATACCAATTTTAACGTTAGCGATTTTGCATTTATAACATTCAATTATGATAGATCATTTGAATATTTTATTGAAGAAAGTTTGATAAATTCTTTTACTGAAATAGAACCTGAAAAAATAAGAGAGCATCTCAGAAAACTTAAAATTTGGCATTGTACGTCTTCAAAAGGTTTTGGACAGAAGTTTGTTTAAGTTAAGAGATAGTTCTGGTGTTTGTAATATACTCCTGGTTGTTTAGATTTACAATCTTTTTTTCAAATAACGCCCGCCTCAGCT
>Ga0187875_10001949_pt1 | contig 15547 bp, 15 predicted proteins | sample June2016WEW_17_1_2_FD_132978 | JGI IMG/M metagenome (GOLD analysis project Ga0187875, IMG submission 132978) | Peatland microbial communities from SPRUCE experiment site at the Marcell Experimental Forest, Minnesota, USA - June2016WEW_17_10 | ecosystem: Environmental > Terrestrial > Soil >... | reverse complement strand
CCCGGCTGGACCTGAGCATCGTGGAAGGCGGGGGGGACCAGCGGCACGGCGGGCGAGATGCGCTGCCACCCGCCGTCGCCCTCCCGACGATAGACGGCGTATCCGGCTAAGTCAGCGTCCGTGACTGGCTGCCAGCTCAAGTCGATTGCATTCCCCGCGCCGTTTTCTCCCGTAGTGGCCACTGCGGCAAGGCCGGTGGGCACCGCAGGCGGAAAGATGTCCCGTGCCTCGACACGCACCGGAGCGGAAAGCTCGCCCACCAACTCCAGCGTTTTGCCTTCCACCGTAATCCGAGCCACGCGCTGGGCGCGGTATTCATAGACCTGGCCGAAGCGGATACTGCTATCCAGGGTGTAGCACCCTCCCTTCCACGCTTCCGGCGAGCAGGAGTTCACCAGCAGGTTCTGCTCCACTGGCTCAGGCGCGGGCGTCAGCAGCCCCTGTTGTGTCTTGGCCGACGGTGGGTTCAGCAGTTTGCGGTGCAGCCGTATTGCAGACGATTCCTGCGCGGAGGTCTGCAAAGGCGACCAGCGCAAAACCACGCCTGTCTTGCGCACCTCGGCGCTGAGGTTGGCCACCGGTGCGGGCGCTTCGCCGGCCAGCACCATGGCGGCATTCGACAGCCCGGCCGAGCGGCCGTTGTGGTTCCTCAGTTCAACAAAATAGCTGAGCGGGCGCGGCGCTCCGGCAGCCAACTCAGCAGGCAGCGTCTCGGTAAATGAACCCACCGCACCCGGAGCGACCGGCAATTCGCCGCCAGCCGCGGCGCAGTTGCCGGCTATCGCTGTGCAGGCGCCACCAGTCGCGCCGCAGGTGTAGCGGCAGACGTACACCGGCACGCTGCCCTTCAGCAGCAGCTTATCCGTGCTCTTTTTGGGCATGGTCCAAGTAAGCGTCACCTGGTTGCCCGTACGGCTGGCGGCCAGGTCTGCCACCGGGACCGGCAGCTTCAGCGAGGGCGGTTGCGGCGCGGCCGGCGTTCCGCAACCGGCCAGAACCAGCGCGGCGGCCAGGCCCACGGCAGCCAGCCCGGCTGCATACGTTGCCGGCAATGCGGCGCTTTGCATTCTGTCTATCTTACTCATCGCCCTCCCAGTCTACCGGAGCAGCGCGGGCTGGGGACATGGTAGAGCGCAAAATGAGTGGTCTGGAACTCACTGGTTGGGCCCGAATAGCGAGCGATTGGTTCGCGGTTTATCCCCGTATGTAATGCCCATGACCGCCGGTTTCATAAATTGGAAACTCTAGCAAGCTCAGTTATTCGGGCATCAAAATCAGGACCAATGAGGCCGGCTCAATACTTCACCAAAATCCCCAGTTGAACTGCATTGATCCGGGAGAACTTTGTAGGGGCAAATCCATCCTTGTATGTCGCGCTCAGGGAGAAATGACCAACGGGGTCAAAACTCCATGCGGATGTCAGGGCGCCGTAACCATGCCATCCATGCACAGTTTTAAGAAGCAGCGAGTTGTTTGGAAGCTGAACTACCGTGTTCTCGGTTGCAACAAGATATCTCGCTGTCCCGACGGCATCGAAACTCAAGCGGCCCAGTTCCAGAAGGCCGTGCGCCTGGGGAACAACTCGGAAGATCGAATATGCGGGCAATTCGATGGTTGCCATGCCTGTGGTTGCTTTGACAGTTGTGTCAACAAGGGCGCTGCCAAATTCAACGCCGGTATGAATATCGAGCGCATAGCCCAGGAAAGGCGCTGCTACGTCGCCTTGCTGGAGGGTGATTCCGTGCGTTTTGGCGATCTTTTGCTGGTCTCGGAATTTTCTAAGTGTTTCTACTGATCTGGGACTATAGAGGCCCTTGAAGTTGTAGCGTAGGTCCGCTACTCCTGTAACATTTTCACGGTCGAATTCCTTGTCGGTATCGAAGAGTAGACTCCCAGAGGCGTAGATTTCCTGCAGTGCACCGGCCAGCCCAAAGGGACGCGCCTCCGTCAGTCCAAAATCGATGGAGTCGGTATTGGTCGTGCCGGAGACTGAGTTATTTCCTACATTCGCCGTAGCTGTGGGTGCGAATTGCCATCCGTCATATAAGCGGCCAATCGGAGGAGCGACTTTTCCGTCCAATATCCACCCTGGTTTCGATCCGCGCCCCGCGGCGTAGCTTCCATTCACATAGTAGCTGGATGCATCTTTCGTTGCCGGAGCCTGAATCTTTCCGAGCCGAGATTTGGCGTCGAAGGTCATCGGCGCCTTCAAGACGTTCTCCAGTTCGGCGATCGCGTATGGGATGCCTTGCGTAGTTACGTCCGTGTCCTTGGGTACAAGCTCCATAAATCCAACCGTTCCAGGGTCTGGAAGACCCGGACGGCCGCCTAACATCTCTGCTTGCATCTGTCGGCACTTCGCAGGCCTGGTTGTGTAGGTCCCTCTGTAATCCTGCAAGACAAGTCCGCAATCCATCGTGTGTCCCGTTCCCAGGCCGAGGCTCTGGAACGCGAGATGGGAGCTTACCTGATAGTTTTTGGATCCTCCACTGAGCGGCGCAATCAAAGTGAGGGATCCTGAAGTATCGATCAGCGTCGATGTGGGAAGACTTAAGGCAGCGCCGCCCCCAGTGGAGGAAAGTGTGATTGTGATGGTGTATTTTGTCTGCCCCTTGAGAATGGGCGCATCGGGCCCGGAATTTGGGGTGAATAGCAGGAAGAGCCAATTGTCGACATAATAGTTTGCCGTGAACGTCACCGGAAGCGGAGAGGAGAGGTCAGTGCCGAGGTAAACCAATCCTCCTTTTCCAGTAATGCCTTCTGTGGTTTTCACGTCGCCGCACTGGATTGCGATCGAATTAGGGTTGAGAATTTTGTAGTCGGAAACGGTGCATAGTGTTTTTGGCGTTGCGCCGAAACAAACCGTCGCGGCGGCGAGCAGTAAGGAGAGAGCGATAGGCATGCTCGGCCGAGCACAGGGGAAAAAGAAGCAGGCTTTCTTCATGGTTGAGGGCACCCCGGAACAGCCGTTTCAAGGTCGGCGACAGTCTTAATACTCTGGGTGAGGTCGGTAACGGTGATGCATTGACAAATGACTGGGGGAGCGGCAAACTCCGTCTTAATCGCCTGAGCCAGACGTTGAGCTCCGTCCGGATTATATGGGACGCTCTGGGGCGCCCATAGAACTGCGAGTACGTCAGAGTCGTCGGGGAGGTCGGGGAGGTTGGCCCATTTTTGCACGAGCAATAATACGCGTCCACGAACAGTCATGGCAGTTAGTGTCATTGGATTTCTCCTTCTTCTGCTTTGATTTACTTTCGCCATCACTAGACACTGCCAACCGCGTTCAACGATTGTATGTAGTTTCTTGAAAAATGTTGTCGTGTTTTGGGAAGTGGCGAACATGAATGACATTCAGGACTGCAATTAGGACAAGAAGAACCTATTAAGTTAAAACTATCTTTCATAAATCCTCAGAGCATGTCAAGAGTGTTGATCAAATATCTTTAGCACGGGAGGAATCTTCCCATTCAGCCAGCAAGATAACCATATAGGTTTACCACTTTATCTATGGGATCATGCGACGATATTCAGGAATTTACTCCAACCTTCTCGATGGTCACGTGTAGCGTCCTGTTCGTGGTCTTTTCGGACGAATCAGAAGTGTAGCAAGTTTTTGCCGTAGCGAGAGCAGAAGAAGCGGATCCGGCCATGGATGCGACTCCGGATGAGGCAAACAGGCAGCGTGTTAGAAGCGTGAAAGCGTAAAATCCATCTTGAATGCATGAACTTTCCATCGTGACCAGCATTGTGGAGACGGTGACCGAGACGCTGGCGGCCTTGCCGGATTCGTCCAGGGGCGCGCGGGTGCTGGAAGTAAGACTACGCGTGGGAGCGCTGGCCTCGGTGATTCCCGAGTCGCTGGAGTTTTGCTGGGGCATTGCCATCGAGGGAACGCCGATGGAAGGCTCACGGCTGGTGGTCAACATGCTGCCCGTGGTGGTGCACTGCGATTCATGCGGCCAGGATGCTGAACTGGAGGGCGTGCAGAGCTTCCGCTGCCCGCGTTGCGGCGAGCCGTGCAGCGATATGCGGCAAGGGCGGGAGTTGGAAATTGATTCGATTGAGATTGAAGACGGCGAGGAAAAACCATGACATTACCGATTAAGGTGCCGTTATGACGACACGAATTGTCGAGCTGCGGCAGGGAATTCTAAAGAAAAACGATGAGCTGGCAGCCGCCCTGCGAGCCAGTTACACAGCCGCTGGCGTGCTGGTGCTGAACCTTGTCTCCAGCCCCGGCACGGGCAAAACCGCCTTTCTGGAGCGGACGATGAAGGAATTGAAAGCGCGGGGTTTACGGGTAGCTGCGCTGGTCGGCGATCTGGAGACGGATAACGATGCGCGGCGGCTGGCTGCGAGTGGCGCACCGGTGCGGCAGATCAATACCCATGGCATCTGCCATCTGGACGCAGAGATGATCGGCAAGCACATCGACGGCTGGCAAGGCGTGGAGTTGGGTGACCTCGATATGCTCTTCATCGAAAATGTCGGCAATTTGGTTTGCCCCTCCAGCTACGACCTGGGCGAGAAGATTCGCGTGGCCCTGCTCAGCGTCACCGAGGGAGAGGACAAGCCGCTGAAGTACCCCACGCTCTTTAACTCCGCCGATGCCGCGGTGATCACCAAGATGGACATCGCTGAGCCCTGCGGCTTCGACCGGGAGCTGGCACTCAAGAATATCAACGAGATACGGCCGGGGATACGAATCTTTGAGACTTCCGCCAAGACCGGTGAGGGGATGGAAGAGTGGCTGGAGTACCTGGCGGAGGAGCGGGGTGTGCTATAGTGTTTCTTGGTAACACCTTGGAGTACCCGCAATGCCGATTCCCGCAACCACCAGCCTTAAGCTCGACTCTGAACTCAAGCAACGCGTACAGCAACTCGCCTCGGCACGCCGGCGGTCCGCGCACTGGATTATGCGCGAGGCCGTCGAGCAGTATGTAAGCCGCGAAGAGAAGCGAGAGCAATTCCGGCAGGATGCACTGGCAGCCTGGAATGACTATCAGGCAAAAGGCCTGCATGCAACCGCCGAGGAAGCCGACGCCTGGCTGGCCAAACTTGAAGCGGGTGAGAACGCAAAGGCGCCCCAATGCCACCTCTGAAGTGGACTCCGCACAGTCTGTGGGATGTTACGCGTCTGCACGATTTTCTGGCTGCAGAAAGCCGTGACGCAGCCAGACGCGCCGTCAAAGCGATCCGGCAGGGCGTAAAGTTGCTTGCCAAATTTCCGGAGATGGGTCGCCCGGTAAAGGATTTGCCCACCGAGTTTCGCGAATGGGTGATCGAGTTTGGTAGCGGGGCGTATGTTGTCCTCTATCACTACAACGGCAAGGAAGTTGTCCTTCTAGCGGTGCGGCATGGGCGCGAGGCGGGATACTGAAGCGTATGAGGAATATGAGGAATGAGAAGGATTGACCGTAATCGGTTCCGATCCGACAGCGTTCTCGACTTCCTGTGCGTTCGTGACAGAGATCCAGAATTCTTCACCTAAGATTCGGAAGAGACCCTAAGTTGACTTTATTGTGATTTAAATCACCCCAAACGTACCCTAAACCCGGCATAATAGAGAGACCATGTGTCTAGCGATTCCGGGAAAAGTCGAGGAAATTACCACTGAGGGCGATCTCCGCATTGGGCGGGTGAACTTTGGCGGCATCGTCAAGCGCGTCTGCCTTGACTACGTGCCAGAGGTGCAGGTAGGCGACTATACCATTGTCCACGTTGGCTTTGCGCTCTCCAAGATTGATGAGGAGACGGCCCTCCAAACTCTCGACGACTTCCGCCAGATGGGTATGCTGGACGAGGAGCTGGCCGGCGAGGAAGAGGCCTTTGCGCGGGCCGCGGCGGCGCCGCAGTCTCCCTGTCCGGATGGAAGCTGCTCAGTCGAATACGATAAAAAACTATAGATATTGGTATCCCACCTTAACCGATTCGCAAATAACGCGAATTGGCGAAGGTGGGGCACCCGCTTTTGTAGGGATGGAGATGCTGTAACAAATGAAGTACCTTACCGAGTTCCGGAACGGCGAGATCGCTCAGCGCATGGCGCGGGAGATTCACTCTGTCGCTACGCGACCGTGGAAGATCATGGAAGTCTGCGGCGGGCAGACGCACTCGATAATCAAAAACGGAATCGACCAGATGCTGCCGGCAGGCATCGAGATGATTCACGGGCCCGGCTGCCCGGTCTGTGTGACGCCGCTGGAGCTAATCGACAAGGCGCTGGCCATTGCCGCGCTGCCCGGCGTCATCTTCTGTTCTTTTGGAGATATGTTGCGCGTCCCCGGCACCGAGGGCGATTTATTTCAAGTGAAGGGCGCGGGCGGCGATGTGCGCGTGGTTTACTCGCCGCTCGACGCGGTTGAGCTGGCCGTCAAAAATCCTGATAAGCAGGTCGTCTTCTTTGGCGTAGGCTTTGAGACCACGGCTCCGGCGAATGCGATGAGTGTGCACGTCGCTAAGCGGCGCGGGTTGAAGAATTTTTCACTGCTGGTTTCGCATGTGCTGGTACCGCCGGCGATTGAAGCCATCCTGAGCGCCCCAGATCGCAGGATTGATGGCTTTCTGCTGGCAGGCCACGTGTGCAGCGTGATGGGCTATTGGGAGTATCCGCCGCTTGCCGAAAAATACAAGGTCCCGATGGTGGTGACAGGATTTGAGCCGCTGGATTTGCTGGATGGGATTCGGCGCTGCGTGATTCAGCTTGAGGCTGGGCGGCATGAGGTCGAAAACGCCTACGAGCGCATCGTCACCTTCGAGGGCAACAAGGCCGCGCAAAAGCTGCTGTCTGAAGTTTTTGAGGTCACCGACCGGGCCTGGCGCGGCATCGGCGTAATTCCAAAGAGCGGCTGGCGGCTCAGTGAGCCTTATCGCGCCTTCGACGCCGAGCTGCGGTTTCATATCTCAGGGATTCACACCCAGGAGTCGCCCCTCTGCCGCTCCGGAGATGTGTTGCGCGGGGTGATCAAGCCGGCGGAGTGCGCTGCCTTCGGCAAGGAGTGCACGCCGCGTCATCCGCTCGGCGCGACCATGGTTTCGAGCGAAGGCGCCTGCGCGGCGTATTACAACTACGGACGGTTTTTGTCGGCGGAGGAGTTGGCTGGTGCGGGACATGGGTTGACGAAGGTGGCACATGGGTAAGATCTCCGTCGAACATACCTCAGGGGCTAAAGCCGTGGCCGACCATTCCACGCCGGATTTTACAAACTGGAGTTGCCCGCTGCCGCTAGCAGATTATCCGACCATCGTGATGGGCCACGGCGGCGGCGGCAAGCTGGGCAACGAGTTGGTGGAGCATTTGTTTCTGCCCGCCTTCCGCAATCCTGAGCTGGAAAATCTGGGCGACGCGGCTCTGTTCGACCTCGGCGGCGGCAGGCTGGCGATGAGTACCGATTCGTATGTAGTGCAGCCGCTCTTCTTTCCTGGCGGCTCCATTGGCGAGCTGGCGGTCAACGGAACGGTCAACGATCTGGCTGTCTCCGGCGCCGAGCCAAAGTTTTTGAGCGCCAGCTTCATCCTGGAAGAGGGCTTTCCGTTGGCGCAGTTGGCGGCGATTGTCGAGGCCATGGCCAAATCAGCGGCGACGGCAGGCGTGAAAATCGTCACCGGCGACACCAAGGTTGTGGAGCGCGGCCACGGCGACGGCTGCTATATCAACACGGCGGGCATTGGCTTGCTGAGGCCCGGAATCACGGTCGGCCCGCACCGCGCCCAGCCCGGCGACGCGATTCTCATCTCCGGAACCATCGGCGACCACGGCATGGCTATCATGAGTGTGCGCGAGGGCCTGGAGTTTGAGAGCCAGATTCGCTCCGATTGCGCCGCGCTGAATGGGATGATCGCCGAAGCGCTTGCGGCCGCCGGCGCGTCGATCCACACCATGCGCGACCCTACCCGCGGCGGACTCGCCTCCACGCTCAATGAGATTGCCCAATCATCCGGCGTTGGCGTGGAGATCGACGAGCCCAGCCTGCCGGTGCGGCCCGAAGTGCAGTCGGCTTGCGAACTGCTCGGCCTCGATCCCGTCTATGTCGCCAATGAGGGCAAGGCGGTCTTCTTCGTCGCACCCCATGCAGCCGAGCAAATTCTCAAAATCCTGCGCGCGCATCCACTGGGCCGCGACGCCGCGCGCATCGGCACGGTCACCGCCGAGCATAAGCGCATGTTGGTCGCCCGCACCTCCATGGGTTCCAATCGCGTGATTCCCATCCAAATTGGCGAGCAGTTGCCGCGCATCTGCTGAGGGATTTCCTTAATCGAACTTAGCGTGACCAGAAAACTCCGGCGGAGTTAAGAACGGACTGTTGCAGTGTATGCACGGCAGCGATGACAGCCGCCGTAAACGTGCGCATAGATGGGGAAGCCGGGCGTAAAATGGCACCATGAAAAAAGCTCTCATCATCACTTCTCTATGCGTTTTGGGATTAAGCCTGGTGATCTTCTTCGCCATCAAGGAAATCTCGCACTACGCCAGAGTTAATGGCAATTTACGGTGGGGGCCGGAATCTCGCTTAGTGAAGGTTCTTTCAGTTGATGCTGTTCCCTTCAATGTCTTTTATGGCAGCGACGGTGGCGACTCCGGAAACCTGGGGACTGAGAATTCAGCTCATCATTATTACAGAGCCAAAGCGCTTGATGTCGTTTCTGGAGCTAATCTCCGTTGGAAACTCAGCTGCGACCAGGAGATTAAACCGCCAGCAGCAATGACCTATACACCGTATGGGTATGCTTCCGGGCCCCGTCTGGAGATTCACGCTGTAGTCGGCGGCCCTTATCTCGACGAGCAACAAGCGGCTGCCAGCCGAGGCGGTACAATTCCAGCCGATGAGATGATGATGCATAGTTCCGCGGCGTTCGCCGCAAGTTCCGCCCCCGATTCCGTATATGTGTTGCAGCGCGCATCGATCGTGGCCGGCAACGACTTCCGCACCGCCGATCCGGCCACTAATGCATATTCGGGCCAGAGGATGGTCGACTTCACACTGATCAATGACGCCGGCGACAAGTTCTACGACTACACCAGCAAGAATGTTGGCCATAGCATGGCCGTGGTGATGGGAGGACGGATTCGCGAGGTAGCCGCCATCAGGGGCCCGATTCGCAATCGGGGCGAGATCGCTGGCAGCTTCACGCAGGATGAAGTAGCGGCGCTCTCAAAGATACTCCGCGCGGATGCTTTGGGAAAACATCGTGCTGACAATTATGGGTCTTTAGCCAGCAGAGATATTTACAACACTCAAAACAATTGCAGTGTTTCCGCCGACGACAGTTTTGATTTTCTTGATTGGATAACCCGATGAAGCGATGAAGTCGTTTTACCCGAGCATCTCAAGCGCCTGCCTTATCCGCTCCGTCAGCTCCGCCGGTACGCCGGTGAGCCAGGTGCTGAGTTCCAGCACGACGGCGGGCGGTGCAACGAGCGTGCTGAGAGCCATAACAGCGGGCAGCTAGTCGATGGCGCCGTCCCCGGGCCACGGAAAACCATATCTTGCGGATGACGGCGGGCGGAGGCAGCGGGCAAAATGGCAAGGTATGGGGCGGAACTCTCCCGTTTTGCATTTTTGATAAAACTGAATGTAATTTTGTTATCTTCAAAGCATCTTACTGAAATGTGAGCAAAAATGAACAGACCTGCCTGCCTAACCAGGAGATTTTATAGAAAACATGTGTATCTTTTTGCTCGAACCTGGGGTAAGAAAGACGGTGAGCTACGGTTTCTCTCCGAAAAGATCCCCGGGCAAAACGCGGAAGGGGACAGATAGATCGAATGGCGGATAAAACTCAAGCACGGTTTGATCCTGCTGCTTTCCTGGCTGAAACCGGGCTGGGACGGAGGATTGTCCGTTTGAATCCCAAGGAGACTTTCTTCTCCCAGGGCGATGCGGCGGATTGTGTCTTCTATTTACAGAGTGGTCGCGTGAAACTCACGGTGATCTCGAAAGAGGGCAAAGAGGCAACCATCGCCCTGCTCACGGCTGGCGACTTTGTGGGCGAGGATTCGATGGCGGGAACACCAGGGTTGCGGATGGCGACAGCCACGGCCATCACCCAGTGTTCCGCGCTCAAGATTGAACGGGCGGAGATGATCCGCGTGATGCATGAAGAGCACACTTTCAGTGACCTGTTTCTAAAGTTTCTGCTGGAGCGCAGCATGAGAACCCAGGCGGACCTGGTTGATCAGCTCTTCAACTCCAGCGAGAAGCGGCTGGCGCGGATTCTGCTTTTGATGGCGGATTTCGGGCAGCCCGGCGAACCGGAGTCCCTGATTCCCAAGATTAGTCAGGAGACGCTGGCGGAGATGATCGGGACTACGCGGTCGCGCGTCAGCTTCTTTATGAATCGCTTCCGGAAGCTGGGATTTATCGACTACAACGGCGGCATTAAAGTACACAAATCCCTATTGAATGTGGTCCTCCACGACTGAAATAGCCTTCCCCCGTCTCCTCCGACAAGCAGATAACATTCACAGAAGCTATAACAGCAAAACCTGCGGCCCTCGATGAGAGCCGCAGGTTTGCCGAGAGAAACAATGAATACAAGACTGGGGACTTGCTCGATGTGACTCAGCTAGCTCGCCAGGAACACCCTCGCATACATCGCGCGGACCCCGGCGAGGGGAGTTAGGATGTACCGTTGCGCGGTACAGCGGACAAGCCGCCATTTCGTTCCCTGCACATTCTCCTGTGGAATGTACAGGACCCGCACATTGTGGAGAGTAAATTCTTTTCCGGGGCGAAAGTGAGCAATTTTGCTCACTTTAAAAAATGTCCTTCTGCGAGGCCGATCCACCTTTCCGGTTGCAGATAATATCCTTCCCATGGCGCATAATCATCTTGGATGTAGAGATGTATAACCGGAAGGTGAGGGTCATATGTACTTAAATGCCAACAAAATGCCGTCTATTTTTATTACCAGAAAGGCACTCCCCCCACCCCCCCCTATACCCCCTGGGGGTATAAATTTCCCTGAAAACCTTGCAGATTAATTCGCCTTCGGAAAAGAAAACGATGTCACATATGTGAAGAATCCCCTTGTCTTTGCTGAACAAAACTCACTTTCAGGAAAAATCTTCGATGTGCGCGAAAACGCACACAATATACCGCAATGCAAGAAAGGGTCTGCCGTAAAAGAGCGGATTTCTGCCGAAAAAGGGGGGATTATGCATGAAAAATGGCCGAAAATGCCTGCAAAAAGGCCTGATTTTGCTGGATTCTCGCTCGGAAAACGTATCAAATCTGCCTCCTGAATCGCCTGAAAGTTGGGTGGAGCAAAAACGGCATCGGCTGCTGTTTCTATAAATAATTTTTTTAGATCCATTTGCCCTGAGTTTCCTTCACCGCTGTGGCGATAAACCCTGCCGTGGCGTGCTAACCTTCCGGGTGGAGCAATATCGGGGGGATTCATGCGTATTTCTTTGCCGCAACTGGCCGCCATCGGACTTGTTGTTGGATTCAGCATTTGTTTAAAGGCGCAATCGCCTGCGCCAGCGGGACAGGCCACAAAACCTTTGGCCGTGGCTGCATCTTCCCGGCCGGCGATACCTGCGCAGGCAATCGGGGAAGCCAACAATCCGGTGGCTGATCCCAAGGCCGTTGTCACCATGGGCCATGCGCGATTTACCGTGTTGACGCCGCAGCTGATCCGCATGGAGTGGGCGGCGGACGGGAAGTTTGAGGACCATGCTTCGTTTGTTTTTCTGAATCGTCGGCTGCCGGTGCCGAAGTTCGAGGTGAGCCGCACAAAGCTGAGCAGCGTTCATGTGCTTGAGATCAGGACTGAATCGCTGACGCTCAACTACGTTACAACTGAGGGCGAGACTCTGGAGCAGACTGCATTTGGACCGGATAATCTGCACCTGATGGTCAAACTGGGCGATGGCGGCCAGGCCACATGGAAACCCGGCCAGACCAATCCCGAGAACCTGTTGGGTACCACACGCACGCTGGATGGCGCGTTGGGCTCGAAGACTGTTGAGCCGATCGGACAGGGCCTGATTTCGCGCTCTGGTTGGGCCGTGGTCGATGATTCCACGCGCCCACTCTTCGATTCGGCTGATTTCAGCTTCAGGCAGGGCGAAAAAAGTCCATGGCCATGGGTTCTGTCGCGACCCGCCGGAGAGCGCCAGGACTGGTACTTTTTCGGTTACGGCCACGACTACCGCAAGGCGCTGGGCGACTATGTGCGCGTTGCGGGACGCATCCCGCTGCCGCCGCGCTTTGCCTTCGGCGCATGGTGGTCGCGCTACTGGGATTACAGCGATCAGGAACTCGACGAGCTTGTACGCGGCTTCCACGAGAACGATGTGCCGCTGGACGTCTTCGTCATCGACATGGGCTGGCACATCAGCAAAGAACAGCTTCTGGCTGCGGGCGAGACCGATCAGTCTGGTCATGATCTGGGATGGACCGGCTACACCTGGAACAAGGTGCTGTTTCCGGACCCAGACGATTTTCTGGCCAGGCTGCACGCCGAGGGCCTGAAGACGACCCTCAATCTGCATCCGGCCTCGGGAGTGCAGCCCTGGGAGGCGGCCTATCCCGCCATGGCCAAAGCGATGGGCATCGATCCGGCGACGAAGAAATACGTGCCCTTCGACATCACCAACAAAAAGTTCGCAACCAATTACATGAACCTGCTGCATCATCCGCTGGAGCGGCAAGGCATCGACTTCTGGTGGTTGGACTGGCAGCAGGAGCAGCGTACCAATATTCCCGGCGTGATGCCTACCTGGTGGCTGAACTACGTGCACTTTACAGACCAGCAGCGCGAGGGCAAGCGGCCGCTGCTCTTCCATCGCTGGGGCGGGCTGGGCAATCACCGCTATCAGATTGGTTTCTCCGGCGACACCGTCTCGGTGTGGGATTCGCTGGCCTTTCAGCCGTGGTTTACAGCCACCGCGGCCAATGTGGGCTACGCTTACTGGAGCCACGACATCGGCGGGCACATGCCCGGAGCCGTGGAGCCGGAACTCTTCACGCGCTGGGTGCAGTTTGGCGCCTTCAGCCCCATTCTGCGCACTCACACCACCAAGAATCCTGAAACCGAGCGCCGCATCTGGGCATATCCGGAGCCGTACTCGTCGATTCTGCGCTCCACCTTCCAGCTTCGCTACGCGCTGGAGCCTTATCTCTACACCGAGGCGCGCCGCACCTACGACACTGGCGTAGCCTTTTTCCGGCCGCTCTACTACGACTGGCCGCAGGAGGCTGCCGCCTATACGAGCAGGGGCGAATATATCTTCGGCGACCAGATGCTGGTGGCCCCGGTCACCGCTCCCGCCGACAAGGGAAGCAGCCTGGCCGCGGAAACCGTGTGGCTGCCCGAAGGCAAATGGATCGAATGGCCGACGGGCGAGCACATCACTGGGCCCATAACCGCCGAGCGTCATTTTTCCATCGAGCAAACTCCCGTCTACCTCCGCGAAGGCGCCATCATTCCCATGCAGCCGCCCATGCGTTTCACCGGCGAAAAGCCTGTAGACCCGCTGATCGTGAACGTGTGGCCTCTCGCGCCAGGGACGAATTCGAGCTATTCGGTCTATGAGGACTCCGGCGTCTCAGTCGACTACCAGCGCGGCGTCTTTGCCCGCACGCCAATTAAAGCTACGCAAACCGGCGACACATTACGAGTTGAAATCGGTCCGGTTCAGGGCGGCTATCCAAAAATGCCGCTCTCTCGCGGCTTCGAGCTTCGCCTGCCCGCCGACTGGCCGCCTGCCTCAGTCACTGTCAACGGCGTTGCAGTCAAGCGCGCCAGTCCAACGGGCAAAGGCGGATGGTCCTACGAGGGCAACACGCTGACCACCATCATTCCCATAACTTCCACCAGCGTTGCAGCCAAGGTGACGGTCGAGGTGCGCCGCGCCGCCGGCCTCACAGCGCGCCGTAGCGAGTTGGACGGATTTGCCGGTGCCATGACTCGGCTACGCGGCGCTTATGACGCTATGAACCAGACCTGGCCGGTCTCCGATCCGCCGGACGTGCTCACTGACGCCATGCAGGCCGGCGACCGCCTCAGTTACTACCCTGAAAATGCGCAGCAAGAGATAGCCCGCTTCCACGATTTGCTGCCCAAAGCGCAGGAGGCTGTTTTCGGTATCCGCGCAACCTTTGTACCACGCATGGAGGCGTACGCCAAGCGGGTGATGAGCGGCAATATGCAGTTAGCGGTCAAGGACCTGGAAGTGCAGAAGCAGCGCCGCCTGGACGCTTTGGCCCGAGCCGAACAGCTGGTCATGGAGGCTGCCAAATAAACGCTTCTGACTAGGGACGCGGCGCTGTAGATTGTTCACCACGCGCAGCATCATTCTGCCCCGCGCTGAGTAGATTGGCCAGCAACCGGTAAGCACCCGGCACTAACTCCGGAAGCTGGCGATAGAGCGCGTAGGCAACATAGATATACGTTCCTTTGCCGGGATGCGCCACTAGCAAACCGCCTCGTTGCGCATCCTGGCCGGGATCCGTAGTCTCGGTCAGCGCAGTGTAGTGCTCGTCCCAGCTATCCAGAAAAGAGTGGCCGCGCTCCTCAACCCATCCGTCGAAGTCCGCATCGCCGATAGTGTTGGGCCAGCGAAGCAATGTATTTTCAGGCTCCAGCAGTTTCACCGGAGCTGCCTCATCCACTACGCGCTCTGCCATACGACTCATCGACAGTGGAAACGGCGCGGGGAAGTTGCCGGTCTGGTATTGGACAATCAGCGTCCCTCCGCGGCGTACATACTCATCGAGCCTCGGTTGTGCAGCAGTTAATTCAGGGCGCGTTGAGTAGGCTCGTATACCGATGACGATCACGTTCCAGGCGGAGAGATCGCTTGAAATCAGTTCCGAGGCGGTAAGCAGGTGCACCGCGCCGCCCAATCCTTCGATAGCCTCGGGAACCAGATCGCCAGTCCCCATCACATAGCCGACGCGCAGCCCGGCGGCGAGCTTCACGTCCACCTTGCGCGTCTTCAACTCAGCGAGCTTGTATTGGTTGTAGGGCCGCAGACCGGGGTAGCCAATGCTCCGCCAACCGGTTTTGTAATCGCTCCCGCTGGAGTGCACTATGGCTTGAATGTTGTACGCGCCTGTCTCAGCGTTGATTGGTGTGATGGAAAAGAGCAATGGCTCGGTGTCGCCCGCGCCGTCGCGATGAAACTTAGCCTCCACCGGTTGAGAAGTCCATCCTGCCGGCAACTCCAACGTGACCGTTCCTTCGGCTGCCGCCTGCGTATGAACCATCACTCGCACCAGCAGTGCTGAGCCATCCAGTGGCAGAATGCGCGCCTCTGTCTCCATGCGCACGCCGATAGCCGGCGTCACCACCAGCGGCTCGTAGACGCCGCCTACACCGGGAATGCGTTGCAACGTCTGGACGACCTGGCCGATGCGAATCGGCAGACCGTCAAAGGTGAACTCTGCCCACGCCGCCAGCGGGTAAGGCGCAAAGGAGCGCAAGCGCCACTCCGGTTTCGTCAGATCATAGTAAGGCTGTTCAATCGAGGGCCTGCTGAAGTACGGCTGCGTCGGCTCGGCGTTTTCCGCCACTTGCAAGCGAAAAATTGGAT